>Ga0196971_1000050_pt1 | contig 123845 bp, 102 predicted proteins | sample S1v_1013CmetaG_FD_148660 | JGI IMG/M metagenome (GOLD analysis project Ga0196971, IMG submission 148660) | Soil microbial communities from Anza Borrego desert, Southern California, United States - S1+v_10-13C | ecosystem: Environmental > Terrestrial > Soil > Desert | place: USA: California...
CTGGTATTGGTGTCTATCGGCTGGTTGTAAATACTGCATATTCTTCTAATATTTTTACTCCTTAAAAATATTATTTTCTTTTCGTCTTGTACATGGTTCTTTAATAAATATTTTTCACACAGGCTCTAAAGCCCTGGGCTAGGCCAAAGCTCGGGCTCAATTATAAAAATAATACCGGTAACGAAACGACAAGCTAACTCCTACTTACAAAAGACAACTTTATCCTACAATAAAGACGGTCAACACTCCTACAATCTTATCAGCAATAATCCTATTTACGCGGCCTGATTTTTATATTATCATATAATCAGAAGTTATGTTTCGTATATGATTTGATGTTTGTGTTGAGTATTTATGATTAGATGATGTGTTTTCTTAGTACTTGTGAATTCCCTCCATACAACATTTCTTTATTCTCCGGAGCATACCGGCAATAGCCGATATGCTCTTTTTTTTGAGAAAAGCCATTTCATCTCTATAGACAATAATCCAGAAAAGCAGTATAATATATAAAAGACAAGATATCTATGAACTTTTCTTTTCTGTTACCTTTTGCTGCTTTTCTCATTAATGGATTTGTGTGGATCTATATATACGCGCAAAAAAAGATGGATCCGGTAAGCAAATCATTTTTAATCTATGCCGCTGCACTTGAATTCTGGATAATATGTGTAATCCTCAGCCGAATGCCGATCCCTGAGAATTTTATCCTGCCGGTACTGAAATTCGGTTCCGGTTCCTGGCTGCTCATAGCTTTTCTGTTTCTGAATTTCATATACCGCTTCATTAATAAAAAACCTGACACCCTTTATTTCGGTATACTTTCAACTTCCCTGTTTTTTATATTTCTAAGTATTTTTACAGACCAGGTAATTGCGGGATTCAGATCATTTATCTGGGGATATATTGAAGTACCGGGTGATTATTATATAACAGCAACTATTGCTGCTATTTTGATTCCGGGAGTCTATTCATTATTCCTTATCTATAATCATAAAAAGAAGCTTTCAGATAATAATTACAAGAAAACCCTTGATCTGATATTGTACGGAACCTTTTTTCTTTTAATATTCGGTTATACTACAGACGTACTCATTGCATTTATTATAAAAGCACCGGTTACTTTTCAGATTGCTGAATCTGCGACAGCTATACAATCGCTTTTAATCTTTTTTGCCGTCAAAAAATATAAACTTTTTACATCCCGGCTTGAAGATGTATCCTATGACCTTTTTGAAAACCTTCTTAACGCGATTCTGATTACTGATAAATCGGGAGTAATTCTTGAGGCAAATTTGAAAGCTAAGAAATTATTGAACATCAAGAATAAAGGTGATCAGCAAATATTTGCTGCTGATTATATTCCCGGTTACAGCACAGAACTACAGAGTTTTGAATTTACTTTGTTGCGCGGAGGTTCAGAAAAGTATTTATATCTTTTTCAGAACAATATCAAAGCAGATTCATCGGAAACATCCAAACTTATTCTTATTAAAGATATTACTGAAGAAAAGCTCACCAGACAAAAGCTGCTGGAAAGTCAGTACATGTTCCAGGGACTTTTTGAATCTGCTCCTGACGGATTAATAGTAATTAACCAGGAGGGAAAGATTACAATGGTTAATCAGCAGGCAGAAAAAATGTTCGGCTACAGCAGAGAAGAACTTGTAAACAGTTCATTGGAAAGACTCATGCCGGCCCGTTACAGAAAAGTTCATACAGGCCACAGGAATGGTTACATAACTGAACCGCGAAAAAGAGAAATGGGTGAGGGACTGGAGCTTTATGCTTTAAGAAAGGATGGTACTGAATTCCCGGTTGATATTATGTTGAGTTATCTGGAACGTGAAGATGGTCTTCTGGTCTTATCCACTATACGTGATGTGACTGAACGAAAAAAAACCGAAGACTTTATCAGGAAACAGCAGTTGATACTAGCTCAGGCGGAAGAACTCACACATTTAGGCAGCTGGGAGTGGAACATTAAAGAAGATATTATTACATGGTCTGAGGAGCTCTATAATATATATGGCATTAAATCAAGACCGGAATTAACATTTGATTTCTATCTCTCCAGAGTGCATCCGGTTGACAGGGAAAATGTAAAAAGAACTATATACTCGGCAATTGAGCAGAAGAGAAATTTTGAAATGTATGAGCGCATAGTAAAAACAGATAATGAAATAAGAATTCTTTTTTCAAAGGGTATGCTGCACCTGGACGCAGACGGCAATCCCGAAAGTATGGTAGGTTCCTGTCTTGATGTTACGGAATTCAAAAAAACGGAATATCAGCTCCAAAATTCAAAGGATCAATTGAGGGCACTTGCCGCAAGCCTGCATTCAGCAAGAGAGGAAGAAAGATTATATATCGCAAGAGAAATCCATGACAGGCTGGGTCAGGGACTTACTGCGATGAAGATGGATGTATTCAGAATAAATAAATTATTACAGAACGGGGTATCTGCAGGCGAGGTAATCGAGAGTCTTGATAAATTTCTCAATGTAATTGATAATCAGATTGAATCTGTTAGAAATATTTCCAGAGAATTGCGTCCGGAAGTTCTGGACCATTTCGGACTAGTATCAGCTATTGAATGGCAGCTGAATGAATTTCAGAACAAAAGCGGAATTGAGGGAACATTAACTTCCTTCACTGAAACGATCGATCTGGAAAGTAACAGATCGATTGCTGTGTACCGCATTATTCAGGAAGCACTTACAAACATTATCAGGCATTCAGAGGCAACGAAGGTTGCAATTACTATTAAGCAAGGTTCAACTGACATTATTATTGAAATTGCTGATAATGGTAAAGGAATTTCAGAAGAAGAAATAACAAACATAAAATCAATCGGAATAATAGGGATGAAAGAACGCGCATTGATATTCCACGGCGAGGTAAATATATCCGGATGTGTTGGAGAAGGAACAATAGTGAGGATCAGAGTACCATACCAGGTTGAAACATAAGAAGGAGAATTAAAATGATAAAACATATCGTAGTAATTTTTGTGCTGTTCATTTCAATATTATCTGCTCAGGTTCAGAAAACAGATAATTTTAAATTGAAGGATTATAATGGTAAAGAATATTCTTTAACTGACTTCGAGAACTCAAAGGCAATTGTGCTGATGTTCATTGCAACACAATGCCCGGTGTCAAATGCGTACAATTCCAGGATGAAATCCATCTATGATGAATATAAAGGTAAAGCGATATCATTCATCGGGATTAATTCAAATAAACAAGAAAGTGTTTCGGAAATTAAATCTCACGCTAAAGACAATAATCTGGATTTCATTATATTAAAAGATACCGACAACAAAATAGCTGATAAACTTCAGGCATCTGTAACACCTGAAATATTTGTTCTGGACGCTGACTTTAATATACTCTATCATGGCAGAATTGATGATTCCCGCCGTGAAGATCAGGTAGAATCGCACGACTTAAAGAGTGCACTTGACCAGATTCTAAGCGGAAAGGAAGTATCGCTAAAAGAAACAAAGGCATTCGGATGCACAATTAAAAGAATTCAGAGCTAATGCAGAGCAGACTTATATTTATAATTTTCCTCACCATAACAGTTAACGCACAAAGTGAAGTAGAGTTATTAAACAAAAGTGATCTGGAGAAACTTATCTCAAAAAGAGAGGGTAAGATTCTGGTTCTTAATATCTGGGCAACATGGTGTATTCCCTGCAGAGAAGAAATTCCGGATCTCATTGAGCTCCAAAGAAAATACTCAAAGGATATTGATGTTGTTGGGATCAGTGTGGATTTCCCGGATGAGGTAGAAAAACGCATTCTGCCCTTTATTAAACAGCAGAATATCAGGTATAAAATGTTCGTCAACAATATGAAAGATGAGGATCTTATAAATTTTTTTAATGTAAAATGGAACGGGGCTGTACCAGCCAGTTTCATTTATGAGAAAACCGGAAAGCTTACTTTGTTTATGGAGGGAAAAAAGAGTTTGAAAGATTTTGAAGGAATAATAAAGGAATTAATAATGTAGAAGTCCCGAATGAGGAAATAGACATATATTTCCTCATTCGAAACCAGAGGGATTATGATTCTGTTTCTCCCTCTTCTTCCATTTCCATCAGTTCCGATTTCTGGTCATGATATTCAAGTGTTCTCATCATAAGGTATTCATCATAGAACTCTTCATATTCATCGTTCAGCAATTCAATAAAGCTATCCATATTTGCACATAATTTATCAGCATCGTTAAACAGTCCATTCATATACACGACCATATCGCTGGAAATGAAGCTACTTATTTTATCCTCGAGTGAAAGTCTGAAGTCGTCTATCCTTTGTTTAAGTTCATTTATATTCTTCTGATTAAATTTTAATTTCTTAAGATTAGCAGAATTTCTTTCCGCTATAACCAGCAACCCTTCAGCATGATTTAACAGTTCCCTGTCTTTCAGTCTCAGATAAAAGCTCTGACCGCATCTTGTTCTTTCTTTAAGTGCAACATTATTTGTTTGTTTTGCATAAGCGAATAATGCAGCAGCTACCGGGATCATTGTAAAAATTAGTTGTTCCTTGGCATTTGATGCTATGATCGTTTTCTCAAGGATATCTGATGACAGTTCCTTTTCTTTTAGTTTAATGCTATCCATCACTCTTCTAAGTTTTGTGATAGTATAAGGTAAAGACCTTACATTTGAAATTATATCTCTGTTCTCGTTTAAGTAATTAATAACAGATTCATACATTGCAAGTTTATTTTTTTCCTGATCACTCATTTAAGCCCTCTTATTCTTTTATCAGGAACACCTGGAGTTTTCATCCAGGTGTTCAATTATACTATTTATCTAATTTGACTATCACTATCGTCGTCATTATTATTTATCTCAGTATCATCGGATTGGAATTCTTCGTCAAGTCTTTCCAGGAAGTCACTTTCCATTTCTTCGAACTGAGTTTTCTGTTCTTCATCAAGAACGTCTGTAATCCTGTCGGCAATATTATCACGAGTAACGCCACCGAGCATTTCATCCTGACCAGTTGTCTGATCCTGAGCCATTGAGGTATCACTCTGTGTATCCATTTCGGTATCAGTACCTGTATCTGTTCCTGTGTCTGTTCCTGTGTCTGTTCTGCCGATACGGGAATCACCGATGGTTTGTTCACTATAACTAATCAAGATACTTCTGATCTGTGAAATCTGCTGACTTCTCAGATTGAGCTGATTCGTCAGATAATCTGTAACTTCATCTACTTTCTGTGAATAACCACTCATTCCATTCATTGTATCATTGGTATCTGTCTGTCCATAACCACCCATTGTATCACTGGTATCCTGCTGGCCATAGCCTTCCATTGTATCACTTGTATCCTGCTGGCCCCAGGTTCCCTGAGTTCCCTCAGTTCCAGTTGTTCCTTCAGTTCCGGTTGTTCCTTCAGTTCCGGTTGTACCTTCAGTTCCTGTGCCTTCAGTCCCTGTACCTTCAGTTCCTGTGCCTTCAGTTCCTGTACCTTCAGTCCCTGTGCCTGTATTTGTATCTGTAGTATCATACTGAGCTGAAACAGTTCCAACGAGTAAAAACGTAAACAATAACAAACCAAGGATCTTCAAACTTATTCTTTCCATTTTGCACCTTTCCATTATTTTGACATACTTTAAATAGTTGTACTTCGTCCTCTGAACAAACTTATGATCAGAAGGACTACTGCGATCACTAGCAGCACATGTATAAATCCGCCCAAAGTATAAGAGCTTACCATGCCAAGAAACCATAGGACAAGCAGAATCACAAAAATTGTCCACAACATAATTAACCTCCATTTAATTTTTAGAACTGATATGAACTTACAGGTTTTTAATCAGACAGGGTATAGGTTGAATGCTGAAAAGAATGTAAAGATTTTTTCATGAAGTTATGTAGGAAAAAGTGGAAGAATCGTGTAGGACAATTGTGTATATATTTACATTTTAAGAAAGCTCTTTATTACTTAAATTAGTGCATCAAAGCACAATGGAAAAATGCCGGTAAATACAGTTGAGATTAAGGAAGCGGGAGGTTACAGACTATCAGTATTAAGATTGACTGCTCTGTGGGCCTTCAGTGAATCAACCCTGGGCGGATTATTACATATCTTCAGGATTCCTTTTACAGGATTTTTTATAGGCGGGACTGCAGTTCTGTTCATATCTTTAATAGCCATGTACTCTGATCAGAAATCTGCAATCCTTCGTTCAACAATGATTGTAGTAATTATAAAAGCGCTTGTAAGTCCTTATACTCCTCTCACAGCATATTTTGCAGTATCCGTTCAGGGGCTGCTTGGATATGTATTATTCTATGATAAAAGGTTCTATGAAGCGTCGGCATTAACATTAGGAATACTTGCACTGGTATTATCTTCACTGCAAAAGATAATCATTCTAACATTCCTTTTTGGAAATAGTCTTTGGGAATCTATTGATCTTTTTGCAGTGCATGTAATGAAGCAGTTTGTATTTAATGATATTAGCTCCTTCAAATTAAGCCGGGTACTTGCAGGAAGCTATATAATGCTCCATTTGATTGGCGGTATAATATTCGGGTACATTGCAGGAAAACTGCCCCGATGGATAGAGGCACGTATGAATAATGCTTATGATGTGGATCATTCATTACTCAGTGAATTCGCATTGAACCGGAAAAATAAAAAGTCGTTCTGGAAGAAACCCAGTGTACTGATACTAATACTATTTTTTACGACTCTGCTGCTGATCTCATTTACGGATGAAAGTTTCGGCAAGGATGAAACTTCAAAAATACTAGTTATGATAATACGTTCCATAATAGTTATGCTGCTGTGGTTTTTCTTTGTCTCTCCGCTTCTGATGATAGTATTTAATAAGATAATCAGGCGGAGGATGAGAAAATACTCTGATGAAATAAATGAGATCATAAATGTGTTTCCGTATTTCAGGCATATTTTAGGTATAAGCTGGAAGCGGTCTTCTCAATATAACGGCTTAAAAAAGATTACACAGTTTTTCAGTTACTCGTTTATATTATTATTATTATCCGGAATAGATACACAATGAAAAGAACATTTTTAATCAGCGGTCCCGTTCATTCAGGCAAAACAACACGTCTTCAGAGCTGGGTAAATATGAACAGTTATCATAAAATAGACGGTATACTTGCGCCCGTACTTGGAGGCAAAAGAAACCTGCTGCACATCAGTTCCAATGAAATGAAAAGGCTGGAGTTTTCAGAAACCGAAGTAAGGAGTACTTTCACAAATATAGGGAAATATTCTTTTGATTCTCACGTATTTGAATGGGCTAATAAAAAGCTAATGGAAACACTGAATACCAAACCGGAGTATGTGGTAATAGATGAAATAGGTCCACTGGAACTCCAGGGGCAGGGACTTGAACCGGCAGTAAGCGAACTGCTGATAAAGCAAAGAGAAGAGTTAGACAACATAATTGTAATTGTAAGGAGTACTCTTATGCAGGAATTCCTGCTGCATTACAAACTTGATCCGGGAGATTTCTCACTAATGAATCTGGGCTTGTAATTTGCGGAGATATATTAAGGTAAGCGGTATAGTTTTAAGTTCCGGGTTTTCAAGCAGAATGGGTTCATTTAAACCTTTGCTTAAATATAATGGAGAAACATTTTGTTCTCAGGTAATCAGGAAGTTAAAACCTGTATGCACATCAATAAAAATTGTAACCGGGCATAATTCAGATCTTCTGATAAGTGAGTTGAGAAATCACAATATTTTAAATGAAAAAACAGAATGTGTATATAATCCTGATTATGCATTTGGGATGTTTACTTCTCTGCAAACCGGTATGAAACATCTTACAGATTCTGACTGGATAATAGTGCATATGGTTGATCAGCCGGATCTGCCTGAAAAGTTCTATTTTGAACTCGTAAATAATTTTGAAGATCGCCATGACTGGGTACAGCCGGAATATAATTCAAGAAAGGGACATCCCGTTGCAATCAGATCAAACCTGTTCGGTAAAATACTTTCTGCTCCCAAAGAGAGTTCATTAAGGAGTTTGTTTTCAGAGGGTGAAAGAAAGATGATGTTATGGAAATGCAGTTATCACCAGGTGTTAAGCGATATAGATACGCCTGAAGATTATAAATCAATAACAATGCTGCCGGAGTAAATATGAACATTTATCAGAGAGCGCTAAAACTTGAGGAACAAAATAAGCCATATGTAATTGCCACAGTGATAAGTTCAGAGGGTTCTGTTCCGGGTAAACCTGGTTTCAAAATGCTGATTGAAAGTGAGTCGACCACCATAGGAACTGTGGGGGGAGGTGCAATAGAAAAGCAGATAATTACAGAATCTCTTTCATTATTACAAAGTGGTTCCAATATTCTCAGAGAATACCTTCTTTCAGATAATGCTATTCAGGAAAACGTAACTGAAACAGTTGTTCCAATGATGTGCAGCGGAAAAGTTACTGTTTTTTATGAGGTACACGGACAAAAAGCAAACGTATTTGTATTCGGAGGAGGACATGTCGGGCAGGCATTATTATATTATCTGAGACCGCTGGGATTCCATACAGTACTAATTGATAACCGGCCTGAATTCGCAAATAAGGAAGTTAATTTGAATGCAGATGAATATGTATTAGCTGATTATGTTGAATATACAAATAAATTTCAGGCAGCAGACAATTCTTATGCGGTTATTGTTACGCACGGACACAGGTACGATAATGACATTCTGAAAATTCTTTATAAACGTAAGTTGAAACTGCTGTATATAGGGGTAATATCTTCAAAAGCCAAAGCCGGGAGATTAATTGAAGGGGTTAAGAATGATATTCCGGATGCGGATCTTTCAATTCTGCATACACCAATCGGGTTGAGTATAGGCGGTGATTCAGCAGCAGAGATAGCTCTTTCAATTGCGGCAGAAATTCAGTCGGTGAAATATGGAGTTAAAGCACCAAATCTAAAATAACGGGTTATAAAAGCACCATATTCCAAATAACAAATAACAAACAATATCCAAATCTCAAATTCAAATAAGAATGTAAACATGATAATTTAGATATTTGTCTTGGGATTGTTTGTTTAAGATGATTTTGTTTTAAATACTAGAAATTGATTATTGTGATTTGGTGCTTAGGATTTGTAATTTTGTAAATACTGCCTCCGGGATTTAGAAAACCCCGGAGTGTATATCCTAAACTAATTCCATAAGAAGGCGTTTAAGAAGGTTTCTGGTTAAGGGGATTTTATATTCATTCATTTCAAGCGCTTCTGCATTTTTCAGGAACTCATTTGAAATTTGTTCAATCGACTTTTCATCCGGGGGGATTTCAAGTAAGGCTTTATTAAGAGATTCATCCACCCATGGGACAGGTGCTATGCCGCCGAACGCGATATTTGCCTTAGTGATCTTATTGCCCTGCTTTTCAATAACAGCGCCGATACTTACAACCGTAAAGTCCCAGACATCCCGTTCCTTAAATTTTATGAATCTGCTCCTGGTATCACCTCCGGTAAAAGGAATTATAATTTGTTCAACAATATCGCCGTGTTCAAGTATATTTTCTTTCTGATAATCTTTTGAAGGATCAACAAAAAAATCCTTTATAGAGACAATGCGTGATTTACCTTTTGAGTAGATCGACACACCGGCACCAAGTGCAGTCAGCGCAACAGCAGTATCAGAAGGATGTACAATAAAACAGGGACTGCCGCCGATAATACAATGAAACTTATTTTGTCCCTGGTAGGCGTAACATGTATCTCCTCCCTTTCTTAAGCAGTTAAAATCTCCCCTGAAGTACCAGCAGCGTGGTCTCTGGCAGATATTGCCTGCAAGTGTTCCAATGTTTCTTAACTGAGGGGATGCTACTTCCCTTGCTGCCTGAGCAAGAACAGGTAGTGATATTTGTATATTCTGATGATCGGCTATTTCACTTATGGTAACCGCAGCACCGATCCTTAACTCTTTATCAGTAAAAGTAATTTTATTCAACCCGAGATTCTTTAAGTTAATAAGTTTTTCAGGAGAAATGATATCATCCTTTAGTAAGCCAAGTATATCTGTTCCCCCTGCATAAGGAAGAGCAGTTTTTTCTTTCAGTAGTAATGATTGAGCATCTTTTATATTCTTTGGTTGTAGATATTTGAACTGTCTCATTTTTCTGCTCCGGTATTTTTCTTATTAAGTGCCATCAGGATCTTATCAGGTGTTATTGGCAAATCCTTAATTCTGGTTCCAATAGCATTATAAACTGCATTCGCGATTGCCGCCGCGCCTGGAATATGCGCAGGTTCGCCCACACCTTTTGTTCCAACGTTGCTAATCAGGTTATCCGCTTCACTCACAATTATAGTTTCTATTAGTGGAATATCTTTTATAGTCGGAAGCTTATAATCATGCATGTTCGAATTTAAAACGATACCTGTACTATGATCTACAACTCTTTCTTCCAGGAGCGCGAAGCCGAGCGCCTGAATAACACCGCCATGGATCTGATTATCGAGAGTCTTTCTGTTAAGCACTCGTCCGATATCATGTGCTGCAACTATTTTAATCACCTTTACTTTTCCAGTATCGGTATCAACTTCAACTTCAGCAAAATGAGCACCGAATGTATTAATACTATAACCTTCAGGATTAGCATTTCTGTTACCAGTAGTAACAAGCATTGCTTCATTAAGCTTTTCAAAGACCTGTGGAATAGTAAGCTTCTTTTCCGCGTCATTTATCAGCGACATTATTCCGCTTTCATATTTAATATTATCTTTAGTGGTTTCCAGAATAACCGCGGCCGATGAGATCAGCTTAGTCTTCATTTGTTCGGCAGCATCTTTTATTGCAGGTGAAACAGAAGGTGCTGTAAGACTACCGCCGCTTTGGGTGCTATAGGGACAAGTTTCAGTATCACCTATAATAACCTGAATATTATCCATGGGAATTTCCAGCACTTCAGCAACGATCTGTGAAATGAAGGTATAGGTACCTGTGCCGAGATCCTGAGTTCCGGAATGAATTTGTGCACTGCCATCCCAGTTTAACTTTAGAACAGCGCCTGAAGGAGGTGTACCTCCGCCCCACCAGATCTGTGAAGCCATTCCTATGCCGTGTTTTTTACTTCCTTTATCAGAGCCCGGAGCTTTTCTTCTTTCCCATCCGATTGCTTTAGACCCTTGAATGTAAGCTTCTTTAAGTTTTTTGGTTGTATAAGGATTATTATTTTCGGGATCATTTTCAGAATAATTTTTTAAGCGGAATTCAATTGGGTCCATATTTATTTTTTCTGCAAGATCATCTATGAATGATTCAAAAGCAAAAGTACCCTGAACGTGACCGGGCGCGCGCATTGCTCTTGCTCTGCCCAGATTAGTAACCACGCTGTATTCCTCAATACTTACATTAGCGCATTTATAAAGTGATCTAAGGGGCCAGGCGCATCCGGCGCCGTTGGGATAAGCGCCAACAGATCCATATGAATAATGACTAAGCGCAGTAAGAGTTCCATCTTTCTTTATTCCTGCTTTAAGCTTTTGATATGAATCAGGACGGTTGCCCATGCTGGTGCCCATTTGTTTCCTGCTCATGGTAATTCTAACCGGACGACCGATTTCCTTTGCGGCCAGCGCGGCCATAACAGAATACTTCCCTGCTTCCAGTTTACTGCCGAAGCCTCCGCCCATGTACTTTTTAATAACACGTACTTTGCTGTTAGGCAATCCAAGACTTTCGGCAATCGTTTCCCTTACATTAAATATTGCCTGAGTTGAATCATAAACCGTGAGCTGATCGCCCTCCCAATTAACAACACAGCAATGAACTTCAGTGGGATTATGAATCACCACAGGTGTAGTGAATTCTTCTTCAATAATTAAGTCGGCATCCTTAAAGCCCTGTTCAATATCACCTCTGCTATATGTTGAAGGCTTTCCCCATGTAACGTTACCCCAATCGTGCAGTTTAACTGCTTCCGTTTTCATTGCTTCTGCTGCGGTAGTTACGAAAGGCAGTATTTCATATTCAACTTCAATTAATTTTAATGCTTCTTCGGCTATCATTTCAGTTTCAGCAATCACACATGCAACTTCATCGCCGATATATCGGGTATGTGTATCAAATAATTTCCCTGTGTTCCAGTACCAATTAATTGAAGGACAATTCTGAGAAGTGAGTATGTATAAAACTCCTGGTAAGGATTCTGCTTTACTAATATTGATACTTCTAATCTGAGCGTTCGGGTGTAAAGCACCGAGTATTCTGGCGTATGCCATATTTTTCAGCTTAACATCAAAAGTGTACACCGCTGTACCGCTGACTTTATCATAGCCATCATATCGTGAGACAGGTTTACCAACGATCTTCAATTCTTTTTCCGGGGACCATACATTGGATTTATCTTCAGACACTTCAGCGATCTTTTCAAAATGCTCGTCCTCAACAATAAATTTCGTTTTAACAATTTTGCGTGTCATATATTCTCCAATCCTATGATTTCGAAATTTGTTTTGATTGAGCTGCTGCCGCTTTAACTGATTTAAGAATATTGGGATATGCGGCACACCGGCACAAGTTACCAGACATACCTTCAGTAATTTCTTCTTCTGTTGGTTCGGGATGTTTAATCAGCAAGGCTTGTGCTGCCATTACTTGTCCCGGCGTACAAAATCCGCACTGGAGTCCATCGTGTTCAACAAAAGCCTGCTGAACCAGGTGAAGTTTCTCGCCGTGCATGAGTCCTTCAATTGTTATTACTTCTTTACCGTTTGTGTCCAGTGCAAGTATGTGGCATGAATAAACTGATTTGCCGTTAAGAAGAACAGTACACCCGCCGCATTCCCCCTGGTTACAAACCACCTTGGTACCTGTGAGATTAAGTTTTTCTCTAAGCACCTGGACCAATGTTAACTGAGGTTCAATGTATATTTTATATATTTTGCCGTTTACTAAGGGATAATAACTCTTTATCAGCTATATCTTCAATAAATTCAGTTGTGTTTTCAGGTAATATATTTTTTAATCCCGGCACAACCGCATAGCTGCCGACAACTCCAGTTCCCATTCCCTTAAGAAATTTCCTTCTTGAAAAGCCGTGCTTTTTGTTATGTTCATCGGACATGTTTGCCTCATTTTTGATCTATAATAAAATAAATAAGATATGTGTATCTTTCAATACAATTATTGTCTGAACCACGATGGCGTAGCCATGCCTATGGCATTCGTAGGATTAAAGGATCAGGAGGATTAAATTTTTAAATTGTGCTAAGTATAGCATTCAGTTTGTATTAGATATTGATTGAGGAAAATTAGAATCTTGGATAGTTCTGTATCCGGACAATTTAATGGTGTTAAGGATTAGGAGTCTTTTAGGTTGTGCCTAGTATGACATTACAATTTTTATCAGGGATTGTTAAACCGAAGCGGAATGATCTACCCCATAACTCATCACCAATCGGATGAATAATTTTCACCATAGTATTCTCTCTAATGGGTTCATACGAACTTCGTTTCATCTGGCTGATATTATTGTTCGCTCATTCCGGCTTTTTCTTGATGGGAGGTTGTTCAAAGTGAATTTATTTCTTAACAGACCACGGATACCTAAACGCATTGACTCGAATCGTTAGCGGAAACTGTTTGCAGATGAGATAAACAGTTTGTAATTTTGGGCCATTCACAAGATCCGGAGGGGTACTATGAAAAGGTTCATGTCTGTTTTTTTAGTTCTTTCTTTATGTTTTTCTCTGAATGCTCAGTCGTTGAAAATCGGTGTTGGCGGTGGACCCGCTTTCGCCAACGGGGATGAAAATGTAAAAAAGCTGGGCTTTGACAATGGCTACCAAATTGGGGGTAAAGCAAAAGTGGGATTTCTGCTCCCTTTTAGTTTAGTAGGCCAGATTAGTTATTTTAAGTTAACAGGTGAAGGTGCAGCGACGGGAGAACTGGTGAACGGACAGGTTGTGCTTACTTCAGAAGATGTAAATACTACTTTGCTTACCACAGCTGCAGGAGGCCAGTTTGAAATCATACCAGGGCCCCTGACTCCCCATCTGGATTTTGACCTGCTGTATACTTCATTTGATTATGATATTAAAGACGCGGAAAGCACCAACCGAATAGGTGTTGGCTTAGGAGCCGGAATTGATTTAAAACTTCTTCCAATGTTTGATCTGGAAATAGGACTGAAATATAATATGCATAATCTGATCGGCAAGGAGGATGGTGAAGGGTCAATGAATACTGTTACTTTCACCGCAAGTGTTCTTTTCGATATTTTATAGCTTCCGCTTTTTTATCTTCAGAAATAATCGCGGATAAAAAATCCGCGATTATTCTATTCAGCCTCATTAGCCGGGAATATTTACTTTTGTTTCTTATTGACATTTAAAGTTTAAAGGACTATTTTATTGACGTCACCTGTCCAAAATGACTAAAAGTTTGTCCAAATTGCATAAATTATAGTTATTTTGTCCCGGGATTTAGTGCTTTACTATTATTCATTAAATAACAGAGTGCGAAAATTAACTAAAATTGCAACAATTAAACTTGAGATAATAAGAAAATAAAGTCCCGCTTTAAAATAGGGTTTTGAAGTGTCCACCTGTCCAAATTCATCATTTTTCAGGCAACCAATCACTATATATTAAGTTTCTTAATGTGTCATGGTAGAAATAGCATACGCAGAATTATACTAAATGATCAGCAACGAATTCAACACAATATTTTTACTTGTGTGCAAGGGCGTAGGAATGGTATCGAGGTTATTTTTTATAGATAACCTTATAATTTATAAGTTCATTCAGCCTTTTGTTAATTTCCCGGGCCCATTCTTTAATTACGGGATCTGATTCGCCCAGTTTACTCAGTACTCCGAATTTAGTCAGCTCATTCTTCAGGCGGCGGTTATTTTCCTCATTCATACGATGAAATTCTACAGCAATATCCTCAGCATATATCTTTGTCTCATTAAATTCTTTCCTTAATTTCCTTGCATATAGTTCATGGATATCAAAAACAACCTGGTTATAAAGAAGCCGCTTATCATTGACTGCTTCTTTTTTCACCCAAGATCTTTTCTTATCAAATACTGTAATAATTGTAAGTTCCTTTTTTGAAAATATGTTTGCTGTTCCGGCACTTGAAGGAACTTTAAAGAGTGCTTCACATAAAAGGTCTTTGTCCCCTGCAGGTTCTCCCTGAAAATCCTGCCACGATAGTTTTCTGCTATCTGACCAGTATAAGTAATCGTGAGTATTGTAAGTATCATATAATCGTGATGTTTTGCTGCCGCTACAACTGATTAATAATAAAGGGAATAATAAATAAATATATTTTCTCATCTTCTCTTTCAATATAAAAAGGTTTGTGTCAGGTTTTTAGCAGAACTACGGTGATATCGTCGTTCTGTTCTTTTCGGCCTTTGAAATCATGGATTGAGAGCAGAATGCATTCAAGGATCTCACGGCAGGATTTGGATGTCTGGCCTTTTATAACTTTTTCGAGCATCTCCATTCCGTATAACTGGCTGGCTTCGTTCATGGCTTCAACAACACCGTCAGAAATGAAAGCATATACGGAATTTCGTTTGTATTCGAGTTCGATCTCTTCAAGAGTCTCCGCAAATAATTTACCCTCTTCCAGACCTAAGCCGATTCCTTTCGACTGATACTGGTTTACTGTTCCGTTATTAAATTCAAGAACAGGACAATGCCCTGCACGGCAGAATTTTATTTTCTTTGTCCCGGTGTCGACCAGAGCAAGATTTACAGTAATAAACCAGTTCCTTTCCATGCTGGTAAAGATGTTGCGGTTTACTTCTATTAAAATTTCCTTAGGACTCCTGTCGGCAGTACAATACAATCTCATCATGGTCTGAAGTTTTGACATATACAATGATGCTGACAATCCTTTTCCGGATACATCTCCTACTATAATGAACATCTTTTCATCAGAAACTTTAATAAGATCATAATAATCGCCGCCCACCTGCATTGCCGGTATCATTGTACCGCAAATATCAAGTCCGTTTAATTCAGGAACTGATTTGGGCAGCAGGTTTTCCTGTATTTTACGTGCATTCTCCAGGTCACGTTCTAATGTTAGGCGGTGTACTTCAGATTCATAAAGCCGCGCATTTTCAATTGCAACAGCTATCTGGTTTGCTGCTGCATATAATAATTCAAGGTCTTTCCCCGCGAACTGCGAACCGGCATGCTTTAATCCGAACAGCAGTATACCGATTATTTTTCCTTTAATTATTAAAGGAACGATTGTGTATATCTGCGCATCAATAAGTTTTTGATGATCATCAGGGAATAGATTATGAAATTGCTGTCTGTCAATAGCTGCGGGTTTAGAGAGATATATCTGCTGGCGGATATACTCAATAAATTTTTCGTTTTCACTGATCTGGAAATCAGCACTGATATTATGTTTTCTTCTAATGTGATATAAATTAGAAGAATCCTTCAATAGTATTCCAAACTGTTTAACTTTAAGAGAACTAACGAAAGTGTTTGTCATAGTATCAAGAATGTTCTCAAGTCCGACAATACTAACCACATCACCCGAAAACTTGAGTATAACCTGCTGGTATGTGAACTGCTCGGGATAAAATTTCTTTGTAAGCAGTTCCTGGAATTTATCCTTTGTGGATTGAAAGATCATAGCGAAGATCACAAATGCAGCAGCTGCAATAGCTGTGCGGTACTCAGTACCAATTGCTGAACTCAACCCCTGTCCGAGTCCATATACCGAAAGAAAGTAAATAATTCCAATGAATACAGTAGCGAGTCCGTACACTATTGTATTCTTAACCACAATACTTACATCCATCAACTGATACCTGAATATAGAATAGCCGAATGAAATAGGAAGGACCACTATAAGGATAATGGGCATGAACATTTCTGGCGAATTGAAGATGTTATCTGCAAGGACTGATGCGATGTAAAAGAAATAAATAATTGATAATACTCCGAGCAGATAGCTGAAGAGTATAACCCTTACGGATCTTTTTTCCCTAACAGTATTAAGTCTTTTATAATTTATATAAAGTGAAATTAAACCTGTAAGGAATCCTCCAATAAGAGTGAAGTTCAGGAAAAACAGTGTTCTGAAAAAAAACAGCGGATTAAAAGTATAATACAGGTAAACAACTCCAAGCACCATAACGAACATGGCAATTGAAAGCGGCATAAGCAGCAATACAAGACGCACCCATTTCTTCTCAGCAAATTTGAAAGGCTTCGGAAATATCCAGAAGAAGTGAACAATAAGAAAAGGCAGGTATACGGCTGATATAGTCCATATAATATTTTCAATCAGGAACTCCAGATTACCTTCTATATCCACGTACTTATTCCTGGTGAAAGTAACAGTCATAAACAAAACAAATACAACACCAGTGGCATAAAAAAGTTTCTGCACACGTGCTTCAGGATTAGCCATTATAACAACAAAACCGATCAGCAGCCAGATAAGTGCAAGCAGTGAAAATCCCAGATCACTGAAGTTGATCAATTTCTTTATGTAAACTTTAGTCTCAAAAATTTTTCCGTTTCTGGATACTTTATAATCAGCGTAACTGCCTGCTTCTTCCTGATTGAGGATGCCTGCGGCTACTGCTGCGTTTTCTATGGTGACACCGTTGATCTCAAGAAGCTGGTCACCATCTCTGATTCCGGCATTCCAGGTAACTCCCTGTTCCTTAACATTAATTATCATTACGGCGATACTGTCTTTACCTGCTTTTTTGTTAATCCACAGGCATTCATCGTTTGAAATTGGATTTACTTCAAGCACGTTATACAGATTCATCAATCCTGTAATTGCAACTATAGCGGTAAGTACAGAATATATCAGCTGCCGGTATTTAAGAAAAAAAGTTTTAACAGGATTCATAATCATTTTACTTTCACAACCATCAAGGTTATATCATCTGACTGAGTTGCACCCTCTACAAAAGTTTTAACTGATGCAATAATATCATTTATTATTTCTTTCGGTGACCGGGTACAGAGTGATAAGACTGTGTTTTCGAGTCTTTCATCAGTGAATTCTTCCATTTTTTTATTAAGTGCTTCGGTAACCCCGTCAGTAAAAAGAATAAGAACATCATTTTCCTGAAGCTGAATTTCCTCATATTTATAAGGTTCAAGAGTTTTAAGAACCCCGAGGATCATACCTCCTTTTGTAAGCTTTCGGATTTGACCGTCTCTTATGAGAAGAGGAGGGTTATGACCGGCATTCACGTAGAGCAGAGTTTTTTTGAGGTCATTCAATATTCCCCAGAAGAAAGTTATAAAGTTCTCGCCCATTGTATTTTCGGTAACAAGGTCATTTATAATACCTGTTGCTTCATTGAGTTCCATTCCGCTTTTTGAGATGGTTTTTAATATGGCCTGAAGATTGGCCATAAGCAATGAAGCGGGAACACCTTTACCTGATACATCACCGACAGCAAAGAGGCAGTGATTTGAATCGAGTTTGATAATATCATAATAGTCGCCACCGACCTGTTTGGATGAAATATTCAGCGCGGATAGTTCAAAGCTTTTTAATTTAGGAAAAATCTTAGGAAGAAGATTCTTCTGAATTGTTCTGGCAATTTCGAGATCCTCTTCCATTCTTTGTTTCTCAAGGGTTTCCTTAAAGAGCTTTGCATTCTCAATGGAGATAATTGCGAGACTTCCTATTGAATAAATAAATTCTATATCGATATCAGAATAATCTTCCTTATTAGATCTGCTCCCGAGAAAGATAATTCCTTTAGTTTCACCATGCATCTGCATAGGGATGATGAGTTCAATTCCTATGCTGAATAATTCCTTATACTCAGTTAATATTTCGTCTTTTCTAAGCGGAGAAGATATTGATGAGATACCTAAAGTTGTTACTGCCTCATTAATAAGCGCCTTAGGGAATTTCGACTCAATAATATTAAGTCCGTTTTTCTCACACATGGCTATGGCATATTTTGATACAAGCAGCTGTCCTATTACGGAATACATCAAAAGTTTCATAACTCTCTGAGTTTCAAGTATTCCTCCGAACTCTTTACTAAGCTCGAACAAAGATGAAAGCATGCTCACCTTCGAATCGAGATTCCGGTTTGCGGCTTTTAATCTGTTGAACATAAGTGAGTTTTCAATGGCAGTTGCCGCAACGTTTATAATAGTGGTTATAAAATCCCTGTCATCCTGAGAGTATTCACGTTTGCTGATTCGTTCACCCAGGAACACTATTCCAGCCAAACCCTGCGATATATTTAACTCAAGTCCAAATTCCAGTTTATGCTTTTCCCTGAAGTCGATCAGTTTCTGGGTGTCATATTTTTGCTTTATTAGTTTGACAGGAGGAAAATCATGAAGGGAATCTTCAGTAAATCCTTTAGAAGCTTTAACCGAGAGTTCGTTATTTTCATCGAACAAAGCCACAATTCCGCGGGTAGTATGAAATTTACCCATACAGGTAAGCAGAAGGTTATTAAGAATTGATCTTAGATCAAGGCTAGAATTTACCAGTTTACCAAAATCAACAAGAGCGGATAAATTCCGCTGTGCAACATTGAAATCCAAATTATCCATAAGCTTTTAATTTGCTAAATACTTTACGAGAACGACCTGATTTTTCTTAGATGTACTATTGTAGTTTACCTCATCCATCAGTTTTTTCATGAGGTATATTCCCAATCCGCCGATCTTATGCTGCTGGTAATATTTTTTTATATCTGGATCGGGGACCAGGGAGGGATCAAAATCTTTACCATAATCTGTAATTGAGATGGTAAATTTATTGTTCAGGGCTTTTATATTTATTACAATATCTCCTTCGGGAGAAAATTTATAAGCGTGCTTAATAACATTGGTGCATGCCTCATCAACAGCAAGTATGATTTTGTCGATGATCTCTTCGTTGAAACCATAATCCAGAGCACAAGACCTGGTAAAGCGTCTTATCAGCTCCAGATGATCGGTGCTGCTTTTAACCTTCAACTCCTTTTCGAATGATTTATTATTAGAGTTATTCAATCTGCACTCTTCTGGTTAAATTTTAGTATAGCTTCCTTTTCATCTTTATAGAACTCATAGAGCAGTGGAAAACCAAGCAGATCAAAAATATTATATACTTTAGGAGAAAGGTTTGTAAATTTAATATCCCCCTCATTATTCCTCATCGGTTCTATATATGCCATAAAAACCCCTAATCCGGCACTGCTTATGTAGTTAAGCTGTTCCAGATTGACAACCACTTTATACTTCTTCTCGTCTATTAGTCTGGTAAAGACATTCTCAAGTTCCGGAGCCGTATGGGCATCCAGATAACCCTTAAGATCAATGACATTCACCAAACTATCCTCGCGCGTTGCCACGTTAAATTCAGCCATTAAAATTCTCCAATATTATTTTTTTTGCACCACTTAAAAATAACTAAAGTTATGTCATCATGCTGCGGATTACCCTGAGAGAAGATCGTTACCTGTTTCATAATACTATTTGATAGATCATCAATGCTTTTCCCTGTAAACTCTATAATTATCTTTTCGAACCTTTCGAATCCGAAATCCTCAAGGTCAGAATTTTTAGCTTCAGTAATTCCGTCAGTGAACAGCAGTAATATATCATTTTCTTTCAATTTAATCTCAGTTTCCTGAAGGCTGCAATTGAAATTTTCAGTAAAATCAAGTCCCAGACCCATTCCGTCGGGTCTTATTTGTTCAACTTTATTATCGCGGATATGAAGTGCCGGGGTATGTCCTGCCCTGGAAAGATACACGGTCCCCGACCTCAGATCCATTAATCCGTATATTGCCGTAACAAAGCTTTTCCTGTTCAGACTGCTTCGCAGTACTTCATTTGCCTTGGTAAGGACTTCTTTTGGACTATCGATTAATCTGGAAATAGATTCAAAAATACCTTTAGTTTCGGCCATAATGAACGCGGCAGAAATTCCTTTTCCTGATACATCCGCTATTACGAATCCAAGTCTTTCATTGCCCAGTTCAAAGAAATCGTAATAATCACCGCCTACTTCGAAAGCGGGAATAAAAACTGAAGAAATCTCAAGTTCTTTTATTTGAGGTGTTTTTTCCGGAATGATCTTATATTGAATTTCGCGGGCAACGTCGAGTTCTTTTTCAAGTCTTTCTTTCTCTATTGATTCTTCAAGCAGCTGGGCATTTTCAATTGCGATTGCGGCATAATCGGCGAAGGCACCAATTGCTTTCTGATCATCATCGTCGAAAACGTCTTCGCTCTTCCTGGCTGCAATAAGATAACCATTAATTTTATCGTGTACTTTTAAGGGTGCCACTGCGAGAGAATGAAAATTTGCCGGCTGCAGGAAGGAATCAAGAGTAAGTGTTTTTACGCTTACTATACTATTCAAATTTTCTTTTGAGCTAATGAGGCTGAACATTTTATCGGCTTCAAGATAACCAATATTTTTCACGGCAGCCAGCGACATTGCACCATTCTTTCCGGAGATCAGCCATGCCGAATCTGAGTTACAGACCTGTGTAGTCATTTCAGTAATAGTCCCGGCAAGTTCTTTAAAGTCAAATACCTGAGTTAAGAGTTTGCTTAAATCTATTAAGGATGAAGCTTCCTGTGCTTTCCTGTCGAATGCTTCAGCTGTGGGCAGATGAAAGAGAGTGGTAAAGAAAATAATACCAAAAAAGATCGCGCCATATATCATGAGCAGATTCAGGAACTGATAAAGAGACGGCGAGAACATCAGCAATACTTTATTGGAGGCGTTAGCAGAAGAACTAAGTCCGATGTTAACTGCAAATAGAACTGACAGCACAATAGAAATTATCAGAAGATATATTTTTTCTTTCTTGATGAGAAAAGCGATCCAGGGAACACGTATTGAGTTAACGGCAATAAGCAAAATAGTAACAACAAGAAAAGCTGATTTTATATAATCAACATCAGGATAAAGAAAAATGAAATTATTGGACACAGATGTAAGCAGGAAGAAGAAAATCATTGTATTAAAATAAAACCGGGGATTTCTTTTCTGACGTAAAAAGAAAAGGGTTCTGAATACAGAAAATATATAAGCCAGTGCAGCCATAAATATATAGGCATAAAAAGTAGAAGCAATGGAGTACATAAAATTTTCAGCCGTAAGTCCTTCAAATATGGCATTAAGTCCGAGTGTAATAACCGCAAGCACGAAAAATATTATGGCATTCAGAATACCGGCATTAAGTATTAAGGATAAGGGTGAATATTTTTTATTCCCGACAAACTCAAGTGTATAAAGAGTAATAAAATAAAATGTAGAAATTACAATAACTTCATTTATCAGGAGAGGGATAAGCGTGGTATTATACGGAGATATAAGTTTATACAGGAACAGGATCACTGAAAGAGTTATAGCTTTTTCCAGTTTCCTCTTTCGGCTGAATTGTAGAAAGTTAGATTTCATTTAATATATCAATTTATTTTTCTTTGACAGAAGTGCCGGTTTTATTTTTCTGTTTTTGAAGATCCTTCTGTAATCTCTGCATTTCTTCCCTGAACTTCTCTTTATCGAATTCTTCACCGGCGTGCTCATATTTCCTGCCGAGTGAATCCATTCTTCTGCCAAAGTCCTCCCAATATTCAGCATCCATCAGCTTTGTACCGCTAAGGCTATGCATAACTAATGAATCGATATTTGGAATATCTATATCCAATTGAAATTCGTTACCGGGTGGGGTTGGAACATTATAATTATAATTCGTTTTACTTTTACCTCTACCCTGAGGGGGTACTGGAGGTACGATATTCACGCGTATCTTCTGCATGTTTTTAGTAAGTTCCTGAACACTGACAAGTATATCATTGATTTCAGGCATAATAATTTCGGGTATATCAGGAACTTCTACTCTGACAAAATTAGAATCGGTATGGAACTTATAGCCGCTTTTATTTCTCTGTTTATGCAATTTTGCAACATCTTTTTCGAAATTGATTCTAACCTTTAAAGCCCGATCACGTTCCTTTTCTATATCTCTTCTTGCTTCAACAAGATCTTTCTCCAGTTGAGCACGATCAATTTGATAAGCTCGTGTGAATATGGTATCAGGTGTGATAAATATATAGTTACTGTCGCGCGCAGATCTGACATTCTTAATTAGTTCGTTTACTGAAGGTGAACTCTTCAGATTGAACCCATGATAAACTTCCGCAAATTCTTTGTTTGATTTTGCAGCGAAAGACATTACATCCGCGAGTACTGCCTTACGGAGATTCCACAGATTAGTATTTATAGCTATTGTATTGTTTTCGTTAACAAGGATCTTATCTTTAAGCTGTTCGGAGTACCCTTCCAGAATTGAATCGATTTGCTCTCTTTCTTTTTCATTCAAATTAAGTTTATTAGTGAATTCAGTAAGGTTTCCGGTACGTTCAGCGTCAGGGGACTTGCGGAATTCAAAGTATTCCTGTCCTGATAAACTTCCAAGCTGTAAATATTGATTATTATCCTTATCAAGGGGCAGTTCCTGATAAAAGGCAAAGTTGAAAACATCTTCCCTGGTAATGGACGAGCCTGCTAAAAGTGGTTTAAGGTTCTGAGTGTAGAAGCTTAGCAGATTCGAACTCTGCTCTTTAAGAAAATCTCCGCTGTCCTTCTGTTTAAAGAAAAATATTAAACTAATCGTCAAAACGGCTAATCCAGCTAAAGGAAGCCATCTCTTTACCTGAGTCGTCATTGCCCTTGCCTAACTTAAAAAATTAAGTAAATAGATCGGATTCAAAAGGCTGAAGCAAAAGTTTAAGACTTTCTCTTGCCCTGAAAATTCTTGATTTAATTGTTCCTACTTCGCAATTAAGAGAATCAGCAATCTCCTTGTAACTAAGTCCCTCCATTTCCCTCATAATCAGCGGAATCCTTAGTTTTTCGGGCAGTTTCTCAATTGCATTATTTACTACTTCATTCACATCAACATATTCTGTGGTGTGACCGTAACCTGTATCCTCTTCATTATCTTTTATAGGAACGAACATACTTCTGATCTTCATTTTACGCAGATAATCTTTGCACTTATTTACTGTTATTCTGTAAAGCCAGGTAGTAAACTGCGATTCAAATCTGAAATCGCGAAGTTTATTAAAGACGCTTATAAAAACATCCTGGGAAATATCATCTACCATTTCCCTGTTACCAACAGTTAAAAATACCAGATTTCTGACCTTATCCTTATGCTTATATACCAAAAGCTTAAAGGAATTTTCATTTCCTTCAATAAACTTTCTAATCAGATCATTATCTTCTTCAGCACTTTGAGAAGTTAATGATAATTCTTCATTTTCCTTTAGTATATTGCTCATTTAATTAGACGAAAATAAGGACATTTTGTTCCAATATGGCGACGTCTTTCTGAGATGTTGTTAAATAAAGACCAACAGCTGCCGATTTCATAGTTACAGAGAACCGATGCAACAGGATGTTTTGTTTCAAAATCATAAATAAGTAACTTAAAGCAGAGTTGTTATTGTTTTTGACATATAACAACTTTCTCCCTTATATAATGGATCGGCTATTTTGTTCAGGAATGTAAACATTCCTATAAAGAAACATACAAATACTTAGAACAAAATTCTCCGAATAAATACAGTTGAGTCATCTGCAAAGATCTGAATTCAGCTCAATATTCCAGACGCAACGTTTAAAATAACATAAATTTATTTTAATTTGCTTGCAAAAAATGGCATATTGATTTAAATTTATAACGCTTAATAATAGGAGCATTCATGAAAATCAAAACCACCGAACATTATGGCGCAGTAGTAATAGAGCTGAAGGGAAATGTAATGGGTGGGCCCGAGGCAGCTGAGTTGAACGATCTTCTGCATAAGTTTATTGAAGAAGGAAAAAAGCACGTCATTATCGATCTTTCTGATGTAAAATTTATGAACAGTTCCGGTTTGGGAATGCTGATAAGTGGATATACCACTATGAAGAACGGAGGCGGTAATCTGAAACTGGCAAATGCAACAGATAAGATCCAGAGCCTTCTTGTGATCACAAAGTTAATAACCATTTTTGAAAATTATGATTCAGTTGATGAGGCCGTTAAGAGCTTTAGCTAACTGTAATTAGTATCAGTAAGGCATTAGTTTTAATAACTCCGGGATGGTTTACTCGGAGTTTTTTATTTATACCAGCCAGTTCTCTAGTATCCTCGGGCGTAATAGTTAAGGAGTACAAAAAATGGGTGTGTCAATATTAGTAGGGAGTCAGTGGGGTGATGAAGGTAAAGGGAAAGTTGTAGATATACTTAGTGAAAAGTTTGACATTGTAACCCGTTATCAGGGGGGCGCAAATGCCGGCCATACTGTACAGATTGGAGAAAAACAGTTTATCCTGCATCTCATACCATCCGGAATTCTTCGCGAAAATGTTATCTGTGTAATCGGCAATGGTGTGGTTATTGATCCAAAAGCACTTCTTGAGGAAATTGACCTTCTTGAGAGAAACGGGATTAGAATAACCGGACGACTCTTTATCAGTCATAATGCCCATCTCATCATGCCTTATCATAAACTCCTTGATGTTATAAATGAAAGCGGTCAGAACAAGATTGGAACCACCGGACGCGGTATTGGTCCCTGCTACATCGATAAGTATGCAAGAAAAGGCATAAGAATAGTTGACCTCATAAATAAAGAACAGCTGGAGAAGAAGATCAGATTAAATCTGGATGAGAAAAATAATCTGTTAAAGAAAGTCTATGAAACTGATGAACTTGATGTAGAATCCATAATTAAAGAATACACCGAGTTTGATAAAACTATTGATCAATATATAAAAGATGTTCCACTTTTCTTGAATAATGCTCTGGCGGAAGGCAAAACTATTCTGCTTGAAGGAGCTCAGGGGGCATTATTAGATGTGGATCATGGAACATATCCTTTTGTTACTTCCTCAAATCCTACTTCCGGCGGTGCATGCACTGGTTCCGGAATACCGCCCACCAAAATTGATAGTGTTTACGGTATTGTAAAAGCATATACTACACGCGTAGGAAACGGTCCCTTCCCAACTGAACTTCTGGATGGAGACGGAGAAGCGCTGAGGACCATTGGCGCGGAATTCGGTGCTACGACCGGAAGACCCAGACGCTGCGGCTGGTTCGATGCATTCCTGATGAAATACTCATGTATGATAAATGGTATAAATGATGTTGCAATAACAAAGCTTGATGTTCTGGGAAGTTTTAAGGAAATAAAAGTCTGTACCGGATACAAGCTGAACGACAAATTATTAAAATCATTTCCAACTGATGTTTCTCACCTGGATTGTATTGAACCGGTTTATGAAGTACTGCCCGGATGGCAGCAGGATATTTCAAAAGTACGCAGGTATGATGATCTTCCATCAGCCACAAAAGACTATCTGGAATTCATGTCTTCTCATTGCGGATTTAAGATAAACATTATCTCTGTAGGTCCGAAAAGAGAAGAAACAATATTTATGTAAACTGAAAAATTGCATATACATTTGTTTCTTATATCTTCATATTTGAAAATATTTTTACATAGCAACTCGCAGATTAAAATTTGGATATAATGATCTTTCGCAGACTGAAGTCTACGCTACAAGGATCTTTGCAGACTAAAGTCTACGCTACAGTGCAGGTTTTAGAGTTGTTCTTTCGCAGACTAAAGTCTACGCTACCGTGCAGGTTTTCAGTCTACGCTACAATGTTCAATTTATGGATAAATTAATTTGAAATTAAAACTCGTTCTGATTTTTGGTATTACTTTTCTTTTTCTATTCAGGCCGGCTTCCACCGAAGAAAAAATCAACTTAAAATTATTTCAGCCTTCATCCAGAGAACCAGTTGAATTGTACGGAAAACCCCTTTATTTAATAGGTACGGTATCTCCATCAAATGCCAGGGTTCATATAAACGGATCAGAAGCGAAAATTGATGATGATGGTGCATTTATCTGTTACGCACCGGTAATAGTACTTGATCAAAAAGATACTCTCGGGAATAATAAAGGTAAATTCGATATAAGAATCAGATCAGGATCCCAAACAAAAGAGTTTGAAAGATTCATATGGGTAAAACTTCCTCCACAGACCTCATCCCCTAAAAAAATGGAGATTGATCACACCTGGGGTATTACTCCATCTCAAAATCAGGTCTTACCCGAAGGTGAAACTATAACTGTGGAATTAAAGGCTACTCCCGGGTGTACCGGGTATTTTACCGTTAGCGGTTTATCAGGAAGATACTCTTTAAGTGAAACCTCCCTGATCAATTCATTCTATTGGGGTGAAGCTGTTTTTGGCGACGGGTTCAGAACATCCGGTGACCGGATAGAAGGAATTTATAAGGGCAGTTTTATATTAAACAGAGAACTATCAAATTCTGAGATCAGAGTTTACCTTCAGAATCCGCAGCTTGGGAGCGTTAGTTATTCCGGTTTCGGCAGAGTATCAACTCTTAATAATACTACCCGCCGCGTGATACAAACTAAATATGATCCCAATCTGGTTATTGGAAGAACTTCACCGGGTGGAGGATATAAAATGTTTCTTCCGGAAGGTGTAAGGTTTGAGGTCACAGGAAAAAAAGGATCATGGTACAGAGCCAAACTGGCTGAAGGAGAATCTGTCTATCTTTCAGAATACAATGTATATACATTACCCGCGGGGACTCCAGTTCCACAAAGTTCTGTCAGGGTAGTCAGAACTAGAGATGAAGATAAATATTCCTGGGTTGAATTTGAATCATCTGAAAAAGTACCATTTCTTATTAGTCAGTTTGAGGATCCGCAAAGAATTGAACTTTTGGTGTACAACACCACTTCAGATATTGACTGGGTGTTCTATGACAGGGAAAGTGATTTTATAAAAGAGATAAAGCATAGTCAGATAAAAGACGGAGTTCTTAAACTTGAAATTCTCCTGAATCAAAAAACCCATTGGGGTTATAAGCAGGAATATAAAGGAAATATTTTTCGTTTAAGAATCAATAAACCTGCAAAGAGGAACGCGAAAATTCTTTTCTGGGATAACCAGCTCGAAGACCGAATAATAGTATTGGATCCGGGACACACTTCTGATTATGGAGCTACGGGAGTAAGAGGTACCAGGGAGAAAGATGTCAATTTTGATATAACACTTAAACTGCAGGAATTGCTGGAAGATGCCGGGGCAAAGGTTTATCTTACTCATTTAAGAGATCAGGATCTGCCGCTGACAGACAGGAAGAAAGTTGTAAACTCGCACAACCCGGAAATTTCTATAAGTATACATAATAACGCTGTGCCCCAGGGAGTAAATCCCATGATCCATAACGGAAGCTCTGTATATTATTATTATCCACAGGCCCGAACATTATCAAAAATGATACACCGGAACTTTCTTGAAGATCTGGAATTAAATGATTTTGGTTTATACTGGGATAATTTATACATGTGCAGAATACCTGAATCGATTTCACTCTTAGTTGAACCGGCATTTATGATTGTACCTGAACAGGAAAAATTGCTGCTCGATGAGGATTTTCAATACCTTATTGCTGAATCAATATATGACGCATTAGAACAATTTTATAAGGAATACAGCGAATGAAAATGAGCGGAGGCCCAAGTTCCATTTATATAAAACTTATCCTGTTATTTCTTGCCTTATTGATTGCATTAGGCACATTGTTCTATACTAATAATCTCGTTAATAAACTTCAGGAAAAGGATAAACAGATTGTAGAGCTATACGCAAAGGGACTTGAATATGTTGTAAACGTGGAAGATAATACTTCGAACCTGACCTTTATTTTTGAGAACATAATTAAGCCGATTGATTTCCCTATAGTAAAAACCCAGGGTGAAAAAGATGAAGTTGTTAAAGGTATCGAGTACAGGAATCTTGATGTTGATACAAGTGTGCCATGGGAAGAGCAGAAGGCTTTTATTGAAAAACAGATAGTGGAAATGGACAGAATTAACCGTCCAATTACCGTAGTATATAAAGACTCTGTAATACTGGGGAAGATACATTATGGTGACTCCGCATTAATAAGACAGCTTAGAAATTATCCTTTATTTCAGATCATAATCGCTTCATTATTTATTATAATTGGTTATATAAGTTTTTCATATATAAAACGGACAGAACAAAGTAATATCTGGGTAGGACTCACCAAGGAAACCGCACATCAGCTCGGAACTCCATTATCCAGTCTTTTCGGATGGTCTGAAATGTTAAAGATGAATTACAATAATCCGGATAAAGTGCTTGACATCGCTGATGAAATATACAATGATCTTGACAGGCTGAATAAAATTACACACAGATTCTCCAAGATAGGTTCAAAACCCGAACTTAAATCAGAAAACATTTATGAGGAAATTCAAAAGATCATTTACTATTTTCAAAAAAGGTTACCACAGATTGGAAAGAATGTTGTTCTTACAATTGAGGGAAACAGGGAGATATGTGCCAACCTTAACTCAGAGCTCTTCGACTGGGTTATAGAGAATCTTATTAAAAACGCGCTTGATGCAATAGAAACAAAAAAAGGTTCTATAGTTTTTTCAATATCCGAGAAAAATAAAAATGCTGAAATTGAAGTAAGGGATAGCGGAAAAGGAATAGACATCAAAAGAAGAAAAGATATTTTCAGACCCGGGTACAGCACAAAGCGCAGAGGATGGGGACTCGGACTTACTCTATCCAAAAGAATTATAGAAGATTATCACGAAGGAAAAATATTCGTTAAGAATTCTTCTCAGGAAGGCACAACATTCAAAATAATACTTAAGAAATAAGAGTTATTTTAATTCCAAGAGAGATGAGAGATGATCATCTCTCTGCTTTTTTAAGAAGTTCTAAGACATCGATAACATTTTTTCAATAGGCTGAAGCGCGCGAACTCTTAATTCCTCTTCCATTTCTATTCGCGGGGATCCATTCTTCATACATAAATATAATTTTTCAAGTGTATTTTTCTTCATATGCGGACAATTATTGCATGCACAGGAGTTTTCAGGGGGAGCCGGAATAAAAAGTTTTCCGGGCGACGCTATTTCCATCTGATGAATTATGCCCGGTTCTGTAGCAATGATATATTCACGTGATTTATCAGTTTTTGTGAATTCCAATAATCTACTGGTTGAACCAATATAATCAGCATGCCTAAGTATCACTTCTTCGCATTCGGGGTGAGCGAGAATTTTAGCTTCAGGGTGAAGCACCTTATTCTCAAGAAGTTTGCGTTCACTGAAAGTTTCATGTACAATGCAGGTCCCGTTCCATAACAGCATATCCCGGCCGGTCTTTTTAGAAAGGTACTTTCCCAGATTTCTGTCAGGCGAAAAAAGTATTGGTTTATTCTGAGGTATCTGGTTTATTATTTTCTCTGCATTGCTCGAAGTACAGATTATATCGCTGAGAGCTTTTACCGCTGCTGAACAATTTATATATGTAATTGCAACATGATCAGGATGCTCTTCCCTGAATTTTTTAAACAGAGGGGCAGGACAACTGTCAGCCAATGAACAGCCTGCATCAGAATCAGGAATAAGAACCAGTTTATCAGGGTTTAATATTTTAGCTGTCTCCGCCATAAAGTGAACACCGGCAAATACAATCACATCACTAGTGGCTAATTTTGCTCTCCTGGCTAATTCTAAACTATCGCCGATAAAATCAGCAAGATCCTGAATCTCTGATTCCTGATAGTAATGAGCCAGGATTACCGCATTCATTTTCTTTTTTAATCTTCTGATCTCATTTTCAAAATCTACCTGAGACTGATTTAATACATTGTACATTGATAATTCCTTTGAAATTAGTACAAAAATAAGAACATTTTACAACCGGAAACAAGTCCTGCTTTAGTATGCAAAGAAGTATGTTTTATATGAATACAAATTAACTTTTATTACACAGATCCAAAAAATGTTCTACTCACATTTTATTTGCATAATGGCATTCACTTTGCATATATTTCGGTACTGCTGTGAAGCAGTAGAAAAACATAGTTTCTCATCCCTCCTTTAAATGACAAACTATCTGCCGTGGTTGTGCCCTCTTCCACGGCAGTTTTATTTTAAAGTTGACATTCAGAACGAAGAATGCACTTTTCCGGTTCCTTATTAATGAAAAGCAGAATAATAAACTTGATTGACATATATTTTGTTCTAAATAGTGAAAGGAAAAAAACAAATTATAATGGATCAATTACTCTCTTTTAAAATAGTTGATATTATACAGGAAACTGATGATGCACGAACCTTCTTATTGCGCGAAGAAACAGGCCGTATTTTATTTGAAGCCGGTCAGTTTTTAACATTCTCTCTTATGATTGATGGCGAGGAAGTTAGAAGAAGTTATTCCATCAGTTCTGCTCCTTATGAACTGCCATTCGTTAAAATAACAATGAAAAGATCACCTGGCGGATTCGCTTCTAATTTCCTGTTTGAGAATCTGAAAATAGGAGATAATTTATGTGCTTATCCTCCCATCGGAGAATTTACTACCAAAACAGCACAGAATGTTAAAACATTGTACCTGATAGGCGCAGGAAGCGGAATTACTCCACTGATATCAATAATAAAAGACGTTCTACATACAAGAACAGATAAAGAGATTAATCTTATATACGGCAACAGAGATATAAGTTCCATCATTTTCCATGAAGAACTGAATAAATTAGCGCAACAATACTCCGATAAATTTAAAGTGATTTATGTCCTTTCTCAGCCGGATGTTGAATGGGATGACTTAAAAGGACGAATAAATAAGAGTCTGATCACTTCCCTTCTGAAAAACACAAATATATCTGACGTACATTTCTATTTATGCGGACCTCCCGGAATGATGATAGAGGTAATAAGCGCACTTAAAAATTTAAATGTTTATTCCGATCAGATCCATCAGGAATATTTTAAAATAATTATTATGCAAAATGCTGATGAGGATGAAGAGGAAGTTAAGCAGCGGCAGGTAACCATTTTATTCGAAGGAAAGGAATATAGTATTCCGGTAAGGCCCCGGGACAGTATTTTGGATTCTGCGCTGGAGCATGGACTGGAAATACCCAATTCCTGCAGAGTAGGCCAGTGCACAAGCTGCAGGGCCAGACTTATTTCAGGCAAGATAAATTTAGTTGATCAGACTGCTTTATCAGAAAAAGATATAGCCCTGGGGTACTGTCTTACGTGTGTAGGATTCCCTCTGAGCGATGATATAGTAATAGATTACGATTTACCGTAATTACAATTTCTAAAAAGAGGTTGTAATTCCGATTCTGTGAAATGCGCCTATTGATCCCAGTGATGAATAAGCGTAATCAAAATTATAGCTGCTGATTAAGGCGCCAAGTCCAATATGAAATCCTGCTAATCCGGCTGTTGTTCCGATCTTTAATTCTTTTCTCTTTTCATTATCATAGCCGAGGCGCAGCCTGAGCACACGGCTTAAATTAAATTCTCCACCTACCGAAAAGGATTTAAATCTCTGCAGAAAATTATCCTGTTCTTCATTAAGCTTATTAAAACTGAGGTAGAATCTAAGCGGAAGATGTTCCAGTTTCTTTGAGAGACCCAGTCTGATATCCAGGGGCAATTCTTCTTTTGTATTGTAGTATGAAGATAGTTGCGCACCCATATTTAACACTGAAAATCCGAAATTGAGCTGTTGTTCAGGAAACAAATACTGTAATCCAACATCAAAACCGATTGCGGAAGAAGAACGGTCATCTATTCCGGAAAAAATAAATTTAACGTTAGCCCCATAATAGAAATTTTCATCCAGTGAATTTCCATAACCCAGAAGTAATGCAGCTTCTCCGGCAGTAAACTCACCATTCCGGTTTCCGAGTTCATCACTTCGGATAAAATCGCCATAATTAATATACTGGAGACCGAGCACGAACCGGCCGATTCCTTCATATTCCCTCGACATTGCTGCACTTGCAAGGTTAATATCCAGCAGGTGTTTCAGGTAAGAAAATGAAACCGGTGTACCATCATGATGATTTATTCCGGCGGGATTATAGAATACGACATTAGGATCATCGATATTGGAAACAAAACTTCCGCCAAGCGCAGCTGCTCTGGGACTAATATCTAATCTGAGAAATTCATAGGTATTCTGAGCAAAACTATTTGATGCGAAAAAAAGGATAGTTATTACAGAAAAGAACGAAAACTTCATTAATTTCCTCAATTTGATTAGTGATATTAAAGATATTCTAAAAAAAAGGCAAGGCAGTATTCAATCGGCAGGATAAATCTGCACTCTACAAAGATTCATTCTTTTAATGAAACATTTCATTGTGATTTGATGTTTAACTACAAACAATTAGAATAATTTTTTATTAGATTTGAAACAATCATTAGAAATAAACTGAGAGAGAAATGAATACATTAAAGACCGTCTTCCTGATGACATTGATGATGGTACTGTTCTTATTTGTAGGTAATGTACTTGGGGGTCAAACAGGTTTAATTATAGCTTTCATATTTTCATTGGCAATGAACTTCGGATCCTATTGGTTTTCCGATAAAATTGTGCTGAAGATGTATCGCGCACAACAAGTGACCGAACAGCAATTCCCGCAGTTATACAGAACTGTTGAGCGCCTGTCGCAGAAAGCAATGCTTCCGATGCCGAAGGTGTATGTGATGGAGAATCCTACTCCTAATGCTTTTGCTACCGGCAGAAATCCCGATAATGCTGCAGTTGCAGTCACTACCGGAATTATGAGAATTCTGAATGAAGAAGAACTTGCAGGAGTTATAGGGCATGAACTGGCTCATGTGAAGAACAGGGATATTTTAATAGGCACCATTGCAGCCACACTGGTTGGAACAATTACTTTTATTGCAAGAATGGCAGGATGGGCTATGATGTTTGGTTCCGGAAGAGACAGAGATGATGATGGAGGCGGTATCAGCGGACTTGTGATGATGATAGTTGCACCTATTGCAGCTGTTTTAATTCAGATGGCAATATCAAGATCCAGAGAATTTATAGCAGATGAAGGCGGAAGTGCAATTTCAGGTACTCCCCTGGCACTTGCATCGGCTTTGAATAAGCTTAATATGGTTAATGACAGAGTTCCCATGCAGAATGCTGAACCTTCCACCGCTCATATGTTTATTGTTAGTCCATTCAGCGGTAAATCACTCTTTAAACTATTCTCTACCCATCCTCCTGTGGAGGAAAGAGTAGCTAGACTTGAAGAAATTGCAAGAGGCAGAAGATAAGCCTATAACGGTTATTATAATAAACTATTATCTGAAAAGCACCGGATTCAGCTGGGATCCGGTGCTTTTTTATTATTTCCTGCATTGTGAAGCCTAAGTTTTAATGAGAAAAACATGATCACTTCAAATTAAACGGTATTTGGAATTTATATGTTTTTCCTTATTATTCGATACGAAACTTGAGGATTCCTGATCTTTATGATAAAATCAAATATCCTGATAATACTTGCGTTATTCAATTGTATCATCTTTTCTCAAACTCCTGATAATCTTACCAGGTTTAATTCACTGGTTGATTCTGTAGTAACTGATATAAATAAAATTATACCCAATTCTGAAAAGATCTCATTAACCTCTGTAATGCCTGATGAGTATTTTTCCCTCAACGGTCGAATTATAAGCAGGTTTAAAGGAAAGGGCAGAGAAATAATAACACAGAGTGATAATCAAACAGATTATCAGATCAATATTATACTGGATAAAGCGCAGGTATATTATGGTGATGTATTTAAAGAGAAACTTTTTGGCGATTTCAAGGTTAAAAGGATAATTTCCCTTACGGGTAATTACAACATCATTAAAAAAGGCACTGTATTCAGCTCCAATGAAATAAATCTACAGCAGGTGGATACTGTGTATTATGATGATATCAGAAGCCTTGAAAATAACTCATTATCTTACACCAGAGGAGAAATTCCATCTGAGCCGTTTTTTTCAAGTCTTATAGAACCGGTTATTGCTATTTCGGCTGCTGCTCTTACAGTAATTTTATTCTTCACAGTCAGAAGCAAATAGACCGATTGCTCAAATTTTGCCTTTGAAGGCATCATTAAATTCTTTATTTTTATAAATAATCCATTTTAAACTAAACTATGAAAAATTTCTTTCTCCTGTTCCTTGTCGCAATTACATTGATTGGTTGTTCAAGTACCCGCACCACCGTAAATCTATCCCCGGAAGAGCATTTTAAGTATGCAATGGAATTGTATAACGACGAAGACTATATTGAAGCCATCCAGGAATTTCAGTCGATAAATCTGCAGTATCCAGCCAGTACGGTAGCCGACGATGCCCAGTATTATCTTGCTGAAAGTCATTATAAAAAAGGTGAATACATCCTCGGCGCGTATGAATTCAGCAGGTTAATTAAAGATATACCGGCGAGTGATTTTGTACCTAAAGCTCAGTTTATGCTGGCTGAATCATATTACCAGCTTTCCCCTAATTATCAGCTGGATCAGAAATACACTGCCAAGGCAATTGAAGAATTTCAGGCTTTCATTGATTTCTTTCCTACAGACGCCAAGGTTCCTGAAGCAGAGCAGAAGATCAGCGAACTCAATGACAAGCTAGCCAGGAAAGTGTATAATACGGCCAAGATCTATGAAAGAATGGAAGATATTAATGCCGCCATTTATTACTACAATCTTATAATTGAAACATACCACGATTCAAAGTACGCCCCGATTGCAATGTATGAAAAGATCAAAGCTCTGACTATAAAGAATGATAATAAATCAGCATTAAAAGAGATCTTCACTTTTATAGAAAGATATCCCGGTGATCCGAATATTTCGGAAATAAAGAAACTACAGGAATCACTCCAATAAATAAAATGGTTAGTTTTAAGAAAGTATCTGATTCTATTCTGATTATGACAGAATTAGTACTTCCAAATCATACCAATCAGCTTGGCAACCTACTCGGTGGTCAGTTAATGCATTGGATTGATATTTGTGCAGCACTTTCAGCCGCTAAGCATACAAATTATGTTTGCGTCACAGCTTCCGTTGACCGGATTGATTTCCATCATCCCATAAAACTAGGCGATGCAGTAACTTTATTAGCTTCTGTTAACCGGGTATTTAATACTTCAATGGAAGTTGGAGTTAAAGTATTTGCTGATACTTTTAGAAAAGGTACAAGGAAACACACTAATTCAGCTTATCTTACTTTTGTTTCTGTTGGAGATGATGGTAAACCAGTTAAGGCCAATAATATTATTCCCGAATCTGAAGATGAAAAGCGCCGCTATGAAGAAGCTTTACGGAGAAGAGAATATCGTCTTAAAACACGTAATCCTTAGCTTATTAATCGCTGGCTTATCCATTCCTCTCTCTGCTCAGGTGCCCATAAATGGGTTCTGCAAATACAATAGTTATGAAACCGACAGCGGATATTTAAATGCAGCTGCTGTTACATTTAATGATGATCCCTATACAGATCTGGCGTTATTCAATTCAGGAGAAAACAGGCTTTTAGTTATCCGGGGAAATGTTAATGCAAATTTTGAGTCACCTGTTGTCAATCAGCTCAGGAAAGATATCTCCTCCCTGTACCAGATAACTCTTCCCAAACAAACAAATACATATATTTTTGTTTCAAGAAAGAAAAGAACAGTTGGATTACTCAGCTTCACTGCAGGGGGCAGTATGACAATCCATTCGGAAATAACTTTTAACTCCTATCCTGAAAATATTCATCTCAGTGATATAGATAATGACCGGATACCCGAAGTACTCGTTTTCGGAAGTTCTTTTAATGGGTTATCTATATTAAACATCAAAGATAATAAGTTCGCGGAACATAGTATGTTTTCAGGCCGTATATACTCACGGGCCTTTTTCATTGATCTGAACAATGACGGCTATTCTGATATTGCTGCAATTGATGTGCTGGATAATTCATTAAAATTCTTCTATAATAACAGCCGCGGTAAGTTCACACAGATCAGGAATTTCCCTCTATCAGGAAATATATTCGCAATTCAGTCTTATGATTTCAATCTTGACGGTTATCAGGATATTATCTATGCAAACCGAAAGAACATTACTATAGTATTCGGTGATAGTGTAGCTTCTTATTACCGTTTTATAAAAGTACCAACCAAAAGGATACCTGATAAATTCATCATAAGCGATTTCAACAGGGATGGTAATAACGACATTGCATATCTGAACAGAATTGAATCCAAGCTATCAGTCATATATACCAAAGATGAACAGAGTTTTTTCCCTGAAGTATTATATCTAGCAAAAACAAACATTTCAGATATAATCCCCTATTACAGTAAGTTTATCAATGGAATACTTTCTCTTAGCAGAGATGGTAAACTTTATCTGATCCATAACTTTAATGTAATTCAGGATAATGCGAAGATTTCAGCCGGAGGAAACCCTTCTGTTCTGACTTATTTTGACGCCGGAAATGACAGGATTTATGACCTGGCCTTTTATGATAAAGAGGAAGGGTCGTTGAAATTACTGATCAGAAATTCTGATGGTATACCTTCAAGACTATACAGCTATTCTCTTTTACAGGATCATGACAAGCTGATTATTGATGATAAGGATAAAGAGTTAAAAACATTCTATTGTTATCAGAAGAACAAGAGGTTAATCGAAATAATAATACTTGATCTGAAGACCAATAAAGCCCGAAAAGAGAAAGTATATACTTCGGGTCCCATTGCAGATCTGAAGATCCAAAAAGATGCTGCAAATGAAAGAGCCAGGATATACGTACTTAGTAATAAATCAGGGAATTTATCACTGCTGGTATATACATATAAAGATTTCAGATATACAACCGCTTCATCACCCGTGTTCGCTGAAAATATTGTAAAAGCACATTTAGCGGTGGATAAGCAGGTTACTGTTTATTCATGGGAAAGCAGAAAGAATCATTTTAATCTTAATAAAAGAATAATTAATAGTGAACTGCTGCCGGAAAATACAGAGCTCAAATACACATATGAATCTCAGGATAGGCCCAGAATAGGCGGTTTTGCAGGGGACCTTTTCAATAATGATATGATGAATTCGATTGATTTCATTTCTGATAAGAAGAAAGGTACAATAGTAGCGACTACTGCAGCAGGTTATTTTAAGGTAAACTCACGGGCTGAAGATCTGAGCCGGATCAGCGATAGTCAATTGTACTTTGGTGAATACAGGTTTAACGGACTGAATCGTCTTTTTGTATATTATCCTGAATCAGCTTCCATTAAAAGAGTTGAATTCATTGCAAAACGAAAGGTTATATTTACCACTAATATCATTGATTCAGTAAATGTGAATAGCTATTTTATCAAGAATCTTAATTTTAAAAAGTATCATTTGGTATATTCCGACAGCAAAGAAAACTGCATAACCATCAGAGAAATTATATGATTAGATCTTCTCTTGTTCTTCTTCTTTTGTTTCTTTCATTCTCACATGCACAGAATAGAATTGATCTGGATTCTCTCTACTACAAATTCCTGGAACACAAATCACCGCGCAGCTCTGCGGCTTTTACACCCGATGATGTTAAGCCTTCTACCGGAGAGAAATGCGGATTCGGATTAGCAGCTGATGTCCGTCTCAATTTCGACAGATTTTCTTCATCACAGCAGGCGGTGTTAAAAAGGTTATTGGAGCGTCCCCAGAAGACGAATGAATACATATCTCCTTTTGGTCACTTCAGGATACACTATGATGAAACCGGCAGAAACAGACCCCGGTTTGATACCTCTAAAACACCACAGCAGAACATAGATATTTTAGCATCAATACTTGATTCGGTCTACAGTATGGAAGTACTAACATTCGGCTATCCCCCGCCGCCGGGAGATAATGGAGAAGGAGGAGATAATCTATTTGATATATATGTAGAGGATATGGGTTATCCTTATTACGGAGAAACACAGCCGGAAAATAATATTTCTGAAAACACTTATACCAGTTATATCCGGATTGATAATGATTTTTTCGACAGCAGATACCCGACCCGGGGAGTATCAGGCGCTAAAGTAACAATAGCCCATGAACTGCATCATGCAATACAAATAGGAAATTATGCACTGAGATCTTCTGTAAGCGGTAAAGCTGAAGACCTTTTCTTTTTAGAGATGACAGCCACCGCAATGGAAGAATTTGTTTATGATTATATTAATGATTATTACGATTACCTGGATGATTATTTCAGGTATCCTGACAGGCATTTTCTTAAAGCTGAAAATGGATATGAATTTGTCCTATGGAATTTATTTATGTCGGACAGATTCGGTATTGATATTATAAAAAAACAATGGGAATTATTCCGCGATCAACGGGCAGTACTGGCTATAAACACCAGTATAGTGGAAGCAGGCTCCTCCTTTAAACGTGAATTGAACTTATTCGGAATCAGGTCCTACTACACGGGATACAGAAAAGAATGGGCTGTGGAAAACGCATTATCGGGAGACACCTATGGTTATTTTGAAGAAGGTGAGAATTATCCTTTGCTGAGAATTGATCATACTATGAAATATGCCCCGAATCTATTCCCTCTCCAAATCAGTTCAATGCCAATGAGTAACAATTATATTAAGATTATTAATTTTCCTGATACTGTAATCAGCATTGTAACTAATGGTAACATTTCAGCGCTTATCAGTACTCCAAATTCATTTTTCAATTTTGAGTATAGTTTATTTGATGAGGAGACTGAAGGTTCAAAACATATGGTCAATGATTATTTTTATATAATTGAATCCGCAGATCAGGAAAACTATACTGAATCAAATATATTAACTAAAAAAGTAGTAACAGGCGGAGAATTCCGCATAGTTGAATCAGATTATGCCTACCCTACACCATTTTACTATAAAGAATCCAGAAATGTCTATATTCCTGTTGCTGCAAATCAGAGCGGTGAAGCACGGCTGTACATATATACTTCTAATATGGATCTGGTGTATGAAGGGGTTGAAAAAATAATTACACCTTTTGATAGATTTGTGCTTGAATGGAATGCCAGAGATGCCGATAATAACAGACTTTCCAGCGGTGTTTATATTTATATTACAAGATCCACAGTTGATTCAGGTGATGAGATAAGGAAAGGCAAAATTGTTATCTTTGCAGAGTAAATTCAAATAAATATAAATGAATAAATATAAACTATCAGGTGAGAATGTAACCAAAGCCTTCGGACGGCGATTAATATTCAGTAATGTAAACTTTAGTTATGGATCCAGCGGAATCTATGGTATAGCCGGTTTTAACGGTTCGGGAAAATCTACTCTGGTTAAGGTAATCCTTGGATTGCTTTCTGCATCCAGTGGCAAGATCAAACATCTTCTGGATGATAAAGAAATTCCCTCTGAAAATTTACATGATTTCGTGGGTTTTGCGGCTCCTTACCTGATTCTGTATGATGAATTTACTGCATCTGAAAATCTTCAGCATTTTGCCAAAATCAGGGGCACCGAGCTGAATAGGGAGAAAACAGATTATTTTTTAAATGAATTTCTGCTCTATGACAGGCGCAATGATTATGTTAAAGGATATTCATCAGGTATGAAGCAGCGTCTTAAGTATGTCTTCGCCCTGATGCACTCTCCGAAACTGGTAATATTAGACGAACCCACTTCAAATCTCGATAATCCCGGCAAGGAGATAGCTTATAAAATCATAGAGTCGGAATCCGTAACTTCTACCGTGATTCTGGCATCTAATGAAGAGAATGATCTGGCACTTTGCAAAAGCGTTATTCAGATAGAGAATTTTAAGACTGCAAATCAGAGAGTTAACACTCAGAAAACCGGATTTTAATCTATAATATGAAAGCATATTGGTTATTTAATAAAGATCTGGCTTCAGAGCTTAGAACACGATACGCGATAAACGCTTTGGTTATGTTTATCCTGGTTACGATCAGTGTAATACTTTTTTCAATCGGACAGGAGAAAATCACCGAATATCTCGCAGGGGGATTATTATGGGTAGTTATCTTCTTTTCTGCTATGTCGGGATTATCCCGTGCGTTTGTATCTGAGGAGGAAAGAGGAACCGTAATGACTTTACAACTGATTGCCTCTCCAAATACCATTTTCAGTGGTAAACTTCTATTTAATATGATCTTAGTATTTGCAATGAATATAGTCATTGCTTTCCTTTATACAATACTTTTTGATGCTTTTTTAATTAAAAACTGGTCACTTTTCCTGCTATCCTTTCTTTTGGGCAATATTGGTATAGCATCCTCCTCAACCATCATCGCAGCAATTATATCAAAAGCCGGTTCTAAGGGAACTTTATACCCCGTTCTCTCATTTCCAGTAATGTTACCATTAATACTGATTTTGCTGGAACTTACAAAGTTTTCTATGGACGGAATGCAGATCACTGAAGCTTATGTGGAACTGACAGTGCTTGTCTGCTATAATGTGATAATAACAACTGCGTCTTTTTTGTTATTCGATTTTATCTGGAAAGATTAGTATATTTTAGACAACTTATCGGAATAAAATAATGCTCTGGAAAATAATTCTATTTGTGCTTATCACCTTTGTGATAATTGCAGGTATTTCCTTCCCGATTGTTGAACATCCTTCAGCATGGTACCATTTTCCTGTGATTCCGGGACTTGAAGAAAAAGCAAAAATAATTTTCTTCCATGTTCCTACATCCTGGCTTACAGTAATAGCCTTCTTTATGTCAACTATTTATAGTGTAAAATACCTTCGAAAAAAAGATCTGAATGATGATCTTAAAGCCTACTCAGCCGCGCAGCTGGGAATAATATTTTGTATACTTGCAACCGTTACAGGATCAATATGGGCTAAATTTTCGTGGGGCTCTTTCTGGCATTGGGATCCCAGAGAAACATCAATATTTATATTATTGTTAATCTATGGTGCCTTTTTTGCTCTCAGGTCAGCAATAGAAACTGAAGAAAAAAGAGCATCATTATCATCTGTATATCTCATAATTTCATTCCTTACAGTTCCTTTCTTCATTTTTATAATGCCGAGAATTATGACAGGTTTGCATCCAGGTTCTGCTGATGATACTAATGCAGGTCCGGTAGTAGATTTTAAGATGAACGCAAACATGATGCTGGTTTTTTATATATCACTTGCCGCATTCACAATACTTTATTTTTGGATGTGGAGACTAAATTATAAAACATTGATTTATAAAGATAAAATAATTAAAAATTATTTATGAGGTACTAAAAGTGCAGGCAATACTCGACTTCATGGAGCACAATTCAATTTACATAGTACTATTTATAGTACTTGTGGTATGGACGGGAATATTTCTATTTTTATTAAACATTGATAAACGTATAAAACACATCGAGAAAGAACTTAAGGGATCCGAAGAAATGAAAGGAGCTGAGTACAAATGAAGAATAAGTACATGTTTGGCGGAGCCATAATTGTAATTTTTCTTGCTTTAATGGTTTACCTTTTCACCCAGACCAATATTCAATATGAATCAAATTTCGCTTCAATAAAACATAAAAGCAAAACTTTCAAGGCTACCGGAAGCTGGGTACGCGAAAAGAATTTTGAGATAGATAAAGCACATAAAACTTTTTCCTTTTATATGAAGGATGAAAAGGGTGATGAAATGAAAGTTGTTTATGCGGGCACAATGCCCAACAACTTTGAAAGCGTCACAAGTGTAGTAGTAACTGGTAAATACATAAATGGTACCTTCCATGCTAGTGATGTGCTTACCAAATGTCCTTCTAAATATGAAGGACAACCCGCAATAGAATCAAGTATGTAAAGAGAGGTATAATTTATGGTTGGAAGTATAATTTTAACATTGGCCCTTATAGCCAGTGTTGTTTCAGTTATAATGTATTTCCTGACCTTCAGAGGTCAGTCTAATACACTAAATATAGCTAGGATCAGTTATCACGCTATGTCAGTTCTGGTTATTGTGGGCGCCACTCTTTTCCTTCATGCTATTCTTACCCATCAGTTTCAGTATAATTACATTTATAACTATAGCGGTAAAGGATTACCTGCCGGATTACTGATCTCAACATTCTATGCAGGACAGGAAGGCAGCTTTTTCTTATGGACACTCTTCACGGTTATTGTTGGTATTATACTTCAGCAATACACTTCTAAAAGAGGAGATCTTGAACCCAGAGTAATGGCAGTATTTGGTTTAGCATCAACATTCCTGCTCACCATGATATCTCCTTTATTAAAAAATCCTTTTGCTTATATCTGGGCGGAACCGAATTTTATTTCTGCGCTTAATATAAATTCAGCATACCTGAATATGCCGTTTCTGCAGAGCTTTCTTTTCAGCGATAATTCTACGGGACAAAATTTTATTAAGATGAGTCCTGAACTCTATGCCGCATTGAATAGTTCAGGAATATCAATAGCTAATTTTATTGTGCAGGGCAAAGGCTTGAATCCTCTGTTACAAAATTTCTGGATGCAGATACATCCCCCAATGCTCTTCGTAGGTTTTGCTATGGCTACTGTGCCGTTTGCTTTCGCTATCGCAGCTCTCATGAAAAATGATTACCGGGAATGGGTTAAGCAATCATTGCCCTGGGTGCTTTCAGGTACAATGGTACTTGGATTTGCTATAATGCTTGGCGGTTATTGGGCATACGGAGTTCTTGGCTGGGGCGGTTACTGGGGTTGGGATCCGGTAGAAAACTCCAGTCTCGTACCCTGGATCATTGGTGTAGCCTCAGTACATACTCTATTAGTGCAGAAAAAGAGTCTTGCAAAAGCAGGCAATGACGGTATTGGTGAATTCGCTAAAACTAATCTGATTCTTTGCATTCTTACTTATGTACTGGTACTATACAGCACATTCCTTACAAGAAGCGGAATTTTGGGAGATGCATCAGTTCATTCATTTACTGATCCCGGTTACACAGTTTATCTGTTCCTTCTTATCTTTATCGGTACTTTCATTTTACTGGGAATAGGGATGCTGGTATTCAGATGGAAGCATCTGAGCTTTGAAACAGAACAATATAAAAATGCGCTTAACCGTGAACTTGCTTTATTTACAGGTGCCGTTGCTCTTATCGCTTCGGCGGTAATCGTGTTAGTTGGTACTTCTGCTCCGATATTCGGCCAGTCAGTTGAGATCAAGTTTTATAATGAACTTACTCTTCCCATTGCTATTATCATCGGTTTACTTAATGGATTCAGTTTATTGTTAAAGTGGAAATATACCAACGGGAAAGACATACTTAAAAAATCGTATTTCTCAATTGCCGGATCAGTGGTTCTTACGTTACTACTTATTGCGTTTGCCGGAGTTCACGAGCTGATGATGATCATATTTGCTCTGTCAGCTTCATTTGCATTATTTGTTAATATTGAAGTTGCTTACAAGATCATAAGGGGCAACCGACTTATGCTGGGGGCTTATGTAGCACATATAGGTATTGCATTATTTATGATCGGTGTTATTGGTAACTCCGGCTTCAGCGATCAGCTCAATTTAGAACTTACAAAGGGCGAACCTAAAGAAGCATTCGGATACGTATTAACATTTAAAGGTTATGAACCATTTGATAACGGACAAAAATATAAATTCAATATTGAAGTAAAAAAGGGATCATCGGCTGACGTTGTTGCTCCGGTAATGTTCTTTAGTGAATATAATAACGGACTCATGCGCGAGCCTGATATTATGTCTGAAATAACAAAGGATTTTTATGTATCGCCGGTAAGTTATGATGACGGAACACAACAGACAGCGTCCTCTAATGGTGGAAGCCAGGTTGCACTCAGTAAGGGCGAAAGTACCCAGTTCGGTGACGCTAAAATCTCTTTTGAAGAGTTTAACTTCCCTAAAGACGCTATGAATACAATGATGGGCGGTGGAGATTTTCAGATCGGTGCTGTTCTGAAGGTAGAGTACGCCGGCGGATCCAAAACCATTGAGCCATCAATGAAAAGCGTTAAAGGCGCAAAACAGTTTATTCCTGCTGAATTAAAAGAAGCAGATCTTAAAGTAGAGCTTTCAAATCTTGATGCATCAGGTAAAGTAAATCTGGTTTTATCAAAACTAAACGGAGAGCAGGTACAATCGGCTCCAGGTTCTTCAAAAGAAATACTGGCAATTGAAGCAAGTCTTAAACCATTTATAAACTTTATCTGGTTTGGTGTGTTGATTACAGCTGCAGGATTTATTGTGTCGGCTATCAGAAGATCAAAAGAATCACTGGCTTAAATTCCTAAATTAACAAGCTCCGGGATGTTTCATCAACCCCGGAGCTTTTTCGTTTATAACTCTGCTTCACGTTTTATTTTTTCAAATCTTTCACTTCCTATTAACTCTTCCGCAATAACTGTCATTCTTTCAAGTACTTCCGCCGGAGCTGTTAATTTAAGTCCCTTAAATAACCCTGTGAGTTCTAAGTTGTTTAGTGAAGGCAGCATGTACTGCATCCAGACCTTATACTCATCCGGAGGAATACTGCTCTGAATCTTCATCCGCATCTCAGCTAATTCCTCATCAGAAAAATATTTCTGTGTTGAGGGAATTGCTATTTCCTCTTCTTTATTCATATGACTAAAGTAGAATGCCGCAAAATCATTGAAACCCCGGTTTATCTTAAGCGCAAGTTCTGATTTATTTTCTGTATTACTTAAAAGCATTTCCTTAATGTGAAGAGTCAGACTTTCATACTTCTTATGAATTATGTTATGTTCATGAAAGAAAATATTTGCTGTTTCATGGTCATATTCATTAAGGCGGTTGAATATATTATTATCTTCATGCTGGCCATGTGATTTCAGCATTTTCAGATGCTCACCTAATATTTTTAAGGCAGCCTGCTCCTCTTCATAATCCCTGAAATCAGCTGATTGTAATATTGATCCAGTTTCATAGATCATAGATCGGATTGCTTTATGAATAGGAGTGAACAGATCCTGACGCGGTGGTTCCATTTTTGCCCTCTCGTTTTTAAAATAGTATTAAAAATATTATTTAAGATCAAATTATACTTAAAAGTCTCTTATATGAATATTGTCAAGGGCTATCTTAAAGGAAGAGGTTAATTTCAAAAACTTTTTATATTATAATTTAATAAACATATAAAGGAACAGACATGCGCTGGAAAGATTTAAGAAGAAGCTCAAATGTTGAGGATAGACGCGGTGGAGGAGGCTTTGGTTTTGGAGGCGGCGGCAGAAAAATGCTTGGAGGTGGTATAGGTTCAATAGTAGTAATACTGGCTGTTCTTCTGCTTGGAGGAGGTAATATTGGAGATATATTCAACGTACTGTCTCCCGGTGGATCACAGAATACCACAAATTATCAGCAGACACCTCAGGAAGCAGAACTGAAGGAGTTTGTATCTGTTGTTCTGGCTGAAACAGAAGATGTCTGGAATACATTATTCAGAGAACAAAGATCAAATTACAGTGAGCCTGTACTGGTATTGTATAGCAACAGTGTACAATCCGCTTGCGGTTATGCAGGAGCTGCTACCGGTCCGTTTTATTGTCCCGGTGATCAGAAAGTATATATTGATCTAAGTTTTTATGACGATCTCAGCAGCAAACTACAAGCTCCCGGAGATTTTGCATTTGCTTATGTTATTGCCCATGAAGTTGGTCATCATGTTCAAAACCTTATGGGAGTTACGGATCAACTAGCTCAGCTTCGGCAACAGTTAAGCGAAGAGGAGTATAATCAGTATTCAGTAAGGCTCGAACTTCAGGCAGATTACTTTGCCGGTGTATGGGCGCACCATGCCGACCGTACAAAAGATATTCTTGAGGAAGGCGATATAGATGAAGCAATCAATGCGGCCAGTGCTGTAGGTGATGACAGAATTCAGCGCCGGAATCAGGGATACGTAGTTCCTGAAAGTTTCACCCATGGTACTTCTGAACAACGGAAGCGATGGTTTTACAAGGGATATCAAAGCGGCGCACTTGAAGGCGGAGATACGTTCAATGCTCAAAACTTATAATCAAAACAGATTGAATGTTTCACTATTCATCGTATAGTTCAAAGAATAAATTTATTTAATAGTAAAAAAGTAACACAGGATTATTTATGAAGATTGTGGTCACCGGTGCAACAGGATTAGTAGGTAAAGTGCTTTCACAGCTGATATTATCAAGAGGAGATCAATTGATTGTTTTTTCACGGGATCCTAAAAGCGCGGGAAATACAATTGCAGGAGCTCAGGCATATGTTGAATGGGATTATAAGAAACCAACAGAATGGTACAAGCATTTAAATGGTGCCGATGCTGTTATACATCTGGCAGGACAATCCCTGTTTGGAAACCTGGCCAGTGATTCTTATAAGAAAGAAATACTTGAAACACGGGTGCACAGCACAGAAAATTTCTTAAGCGCATTTCAGAAATGTGATATTAAACCCGGAGCATTTATCAGTGCTTCAGCCATAGGGTATTATGGAGCAACGAATTTGGATGAGGTTGCTTTTACTGAAGATGATGAACGAGGGGCAGGATTTCTTTCTGAAGTTTGCGCTGAATGGGAAGAAGCTGCATCAAGGGCTCAGGATTTTGGGATACGTACTGTGAGTGTGAGGGTCGGGATTGTGCTTGATAAATATGAAGGGGCTCTGGAAAAATTATTACTTCCTTTTAATCTTTACCTGGGAGGTAATATTGGTGAAGGCAATCAATGGCTCTCGTGGATACATAAAAAAGATACAGCTGATATTTTTCTTCATGCTTTGGATAAACATGATCTTACGGGTCCAATCAATGCGGTTGCCCCCACTCCGGTTAGGATGAAGGAGTTTACTGATTTAATTGCGAAGAAACTTAATAAACCGGTATTGATCAAAATACCTGAATCCCCTTTACGTGCTTTGATGGGAGATGCTTCCCTTCCGGTTACAGAAGGAATCAAAGTATTCCCTAAAAGAGCCCTCGAGTCTGGATTTCGTTTCAGGTTTAATACAATCGAAGAGGCACTGGATAATTTAATGTGATTTCTGGTCACACCTCACGGGGGAAGGAGGGGGGAAGGAATTTGCCCCCAGTTTGCATGGGGTTTGATCGCACTCATTCATTAAAACGGGAGTTTTGGGGGTAAGAGGAGATGACATCCATTGATAAGAATGTCATCTCTGTATAAAAGACATTATAGCTTTTTGAATCTAGCGGTAAAGTGTCTGAGCATAGGAGCTTCATAAGTGATATGATATCCTTTTAGCTTACTCCGATTATTAAACACTTCAATTACAACTTCAGCTACATAATCAATGTGACTTTGGGTATAAACCCTTCTTGGAATTGCCAATCGCACCAATTCCATCGGTGGAGCAATGAGGTTTCCATCTTTATCATACTTGCCGAACATTACGCTGCCGATCTCAACGGCGCGGATACCACCTTCAAGATAAAGCTCACATACTATAGATTGTCCCGGATACTGGTCAGCAGGAATATCCGGCAGGAATCTCTTTGCGTCAATATAAATTGCGTGTCCGCCCGGCGGTTCAATAATTGGCACTCCGGCTGCAACAAGTTTCTCCCCTAAGTATTCAACACTTCTAATACGGTATTGAAGATACGGTTCCTCAAGTACCTCTTCCAGGCCCTGGGCAACGGCTTCGAGATCGCGTCCTGCTAACCCGCCATATGTCGGGAAACCTTCAGTTACGATCAGCAGATTTCTGCACTTCATTGCAAGGTCATCATCATTGAGGGCCAGGAACCCGCCAATATTAACGAGCGCATCTTTCTTGGCGCTCATAGTTACACCGTCACAGTAAGAAAACATTTCCTGTGCGATGGCGAGAATTGATTTATCATGATAACCCTTTTCCCTCTTCTTTATGAAGTAAGCATTTTCAGCGAAACGGCACGCATCGATGAACAATGGGATTTCGTACTTTTTACATACTGCTTTTACATCCCTTATATTTTTCATTGATACCGGCTGACCTCCGCCCGAGTTATTTGTTACGGTAATAACACAGAGAGGAATATTCTCTTTACCTTTTTCTTTGATAAATTTCTCAAGTGCTTCAACATCCATATCGCCTTTGAAGTCCGCGCGTATTTCAGGATGTTTGCCAATTTCATTTAACAGGTCGTGAGCTTCCGCGCCGGAGAATTCTATATTCGCACGGGTTGTATCGAAATGTGTATTGTTGGGTATGTATTTACCGGGTCCGCCCACAATTGAATATATGATCTTTTCCGCGGCTCTTCCCTGGTGAGTCGGGATTATGTACTTCAATCCTGTTATCTTCTTTACAACTGCTTCAAAGCGGAAGAAGCTTCGTGATCCGGCATATGCTTCATCACCTTCCATGATTCCGCTCCACTGTTTCGCGCTCATTGCGGAAGTTCCACTGTCAGTGAGAAGATCAATTAACACATCATCAGCTTTTACCAAAAAAGGATTATAACCGGCATCTTTTAATATTACTTCCCTTTCTTCCCTGGAGGTGAACCTGATTGGTTCAACAGACTTGATCTTGAAAGGTTCAATGATTGTTTTCATAAAGTTCCTGTTTTTTTATTGATCAACTTAAGTCTTTAGGAAGTATTTGGCAAGGATACCCGGGCGTAAGAAACTAATTTTAATTTTTTTGTACAATTAAAGAGAATTAATTATTAAATTACCCCAACAAAATTTTCAGAGGTATAAGATGGATGAATTAAATAATCAGGATGTTTCTCTTGAAGAACAGAATGCGCCTGTTGAAGAGGAATTATCACATACCGATAAAATGACCGGAATATTTACTGAGCCGGATACTACTTTTAGTCAGATGGCAAAGTTTCCGCCGCGTACAATAGATTGGCTTCTGCCGACAATTTTGATGATCGTATTTGCGATCTTATCTAATTTACTGATCATGAGTAATCCTATTATCAAGCAGGATGTAATGGATAAGCAGATTGCTCAGATGGAGAAGAGTTTTCAGGACGCGGTAGAGAAGGGACAAATGTCGCAGGAGCAGGCAGATCAGCAGCTTGAAACAATGCGTGACAGGATGGATCAGTCGGGCGGAGCATTCATGGCTCTGCAGTTCGTATCAACGGTATTTATTATATTCATTACTTTCTTTATTGTCGCCCTGGTTTATTTTATGATCGCAAAGTTTGCATTGAAGGGTGACGGAACTTATGCCTCTGCAATGGTACCTGTTGGAATGACATATTACATTGCAATAATTCAGGTAATTATAATGACAATACTGTCACTGGCCTTCGATAGATTTTTCTCGGGAACAAGTATAGCTGCTTTTATTGACGCAGACAAAACTACTTTTACGGGATGGCTTTTAGGAAAACTGGATATCTTTACGATATGGGCATTAGCAGTTACCAGTATCGGACTTGCGAGAATGTTCAAATCGCTCTCCACAAAGAAATATTATTTTGCGGTATTCGGGGTGTGGATCCTATGGGGATTAATTACTTACGGAATTGCAAAAGCGGTTCCATTCCTCAGCTGGATGGCAGGAATGTAATAATATACCGGTAGTTTTTATTTGAAAAAGCCCGAATCGGTCGGGCTTTTTTATTTTAAAGCTATAAATATATTATTCAGCTTTAGTCTAAAGTTATTTCCACAGGAATCGATAATCAACTTTATGTTTCTATAATGGTTATAACTGTTGGTTATTAAAGGTTATCTGTTGTTATTGCCGACCTTAAAAAACTACGATGTGCTTTTCCAAAAATTAAGGACAAATTACCATCTGTTATTTATTGAACATTTTGAAGAAAATTCATCTGATTATATTTGGCATCTTTCTTTTCTTTCCGGCCGGTTGTGAAAAATTAACCTATTCACCGGACAAGGAAAATATTTTTGATATAAGTAAACCACATGCCGACCTGGAAATTAATTTTGGTTCCGGAGACGATACATTGAATGTTTACGGCATTATTGATTTGAAATATTCCATTAATACAAAGGACAAACAGTTTGCGCAAATTTTAGTCTACATAGATTCCTTATTAGTCGGATCAACGGATAATAAAAGTACGTGCAGAATAGATACCCGGAACATCACACCAGGTTTGCACAGCCTGAAAATTGAATTATGGGTATATTCCGGGAGCGGAAGTCTGGCAGATAAAACCAAAAGTGAATTTCTCATAAGCTCAAAACAAAGAAATATCTTTATCGATAAACCTCTGGAAATTGACTCGATATATACACATAACGGAAGCCTCAAAATGATATGGTCAGAATATCAAAATGCGGATTTCAAAAGTTATTCTGTTTACAAGGCCGATCTTAATTATGGAGATTTTGTGCTTCAGGAAACGATAACCGATAGAAGTCAGAACTTCTGGTTTGATAAAAAATTTCTTAGCGGTACTTACAGGTATAAGGTAGAAGTATCAACCAGTACGTATTCTATACCGGGTGTTGAAAAGACATTTTCAGATATCGTTACCGCTTATATTTATCCTCCCGAAAAATTGAACGATACTACAGTTGTAATAAGATGGAAACCGTATAAGTATTATTCGAATTTTACAAAGTATTTGCTGCATTCGGAAATAGGACCTCAGCGTGAACAAATAGCAGCTTTTTTAAATTATCATGATACTTCGTTTACTCATTCACCCGGGTTCGGTAACAATGTAAGCTATTATTTAACCATCGAAGCTTCGTCTGTCCGATCAAATTATGCATCCAGCATGATGGGTAACAAGTTTACAGCGTTTAAGGATCTGAAATATTTCCCCTCAATTAACTCAATTTATGTGAATGATTTAAACCTTAATTCACAATTATTTGATGCTTCTTCTTTAACAATTAAAACAAAGAAAAATGGAACAGTATATTTTTCTAAAAGCGGAAATCACGCTTTCACAAATTCTCAATATCCTTCACATGGTTTGATGAGAGTTGACCCTCTGACTCTTACAGCTGCCGGAAACACTTTTACTATGGAATCAATATTGGGTTACCAGAGCACATTTAGTGGAATGGCAGTTTTGGAAAATGGTAATTGTCTTTTTTCCGGAAGAAGCTTTAATGCACCAGATCAATATGGTCCTTTTACTTTTGTTTATATAAATACTGATCCTCCCGGACTTATCATGAAAGATTCATCACACCCGTTTGCTGGATTTGGTACTATATCAATCTCCGAATCCTCTGATGAAGGACAATATATTTTATATGACAATTATTTAATAAATGCTGTGAATGATAAGTTTACTATTTCCGGACAAGTATCGGAAAATATATGCTTTTCACAATCCGGGAAGGAATATGTTTCAACGTCTTATAACTCGATTTCAATTTATAGCTGCAGGAATAACACATTACTGAAAAGATACTATACCGGTACAAATTTATTATCACCTGTCATTGATCCTGCTACCGGTTATCTTGGTGGACAAACGAATTACAACACGTACAGAATATACGATCTGAAAGATGGAAGATTAATTAAGCAAATAAAACTGTTATTTGCCGATAGATTTTATATGGCTAACTCTATTCTATTTAGCAGCTATGGCTATTATTTAAAATTGAATTTCAGTCAGTGAGTAATATATGAAATTGAGCTTTACAATATTTGTGGTTTTGTTCTCTTTCCTGAATCAGGACTCATATTCACAAAAAATATCATTCCAGATTAAAGGGGAATACAATTATTTCTCAATGAACGACCTGAAAGATATTCAGAAAGAAATGTTAAATGAATTTCACTTTATTAATATTCCTTTATCCTCAGTGGAATCTTATCCTCCTTATTATGGAATTCAATTTCGGTTGGGTTTAACTAATATTAACAATTTAAACTATGGCATCATGGTCGATCTCAGTTCTACCGGCGGCAGAATTCATTATCGGGATTATTCGGGCGAAATTAGAATTGATAATATCCTGTCTATCATTTCTTCAGGAGTTTTTCTGGAAAAAAAGCATTTCCTGAATGAGTGGATTAGTATTGCTTACGGTATTAGTGGTCAGGTTATTTTTGCAAAATTGGAATTATTACACTTAACCAGAATTGGCAATGGAAATATGCAGCAGAATTTAACTTTCGATTGTACTTCTTATGGAGTTGAGCCGAATGTTTCATTAACACTAAACCGATATAGTTTTTCACTCGGATTTAATCTTGGATATCTTGCGGCTGAATCCGCACAATATAAATCTAACAAAGACGCAAGGCTGCATAAAGCTAATGGGAATCCTGTTAATCTGGATATGAACTGTTTCAGAATCGGACTAATTTTAGGCTATACTATTTGATGTTTTCCGGGTGGCTGGCCAGACTTTGTTTTTGGTTTTCACCTACTAAAATTTAGTGATATTGGTTTTTCGCCGGAAAAATCCGGGAGAGTATAATAATCTTAATGAAACTTCTTTTTCTGATTCAGCATCTGTATTATTGATGTCATGCGTTTTTCACGTGTCTCCGGTTTTTTGGCGGTTTGCAGTCTGTACGCGATTGAGTAGAGGTTAGTCTTATTGAGTGTGTTGAAAAATGCCAGGGCTTCAGGATATTTGGAAAGTTCTTTTATGAAATCATCAGGTATCTGCATATTAGCGGGAGAATCGTAAGCTGCCTGCCACCTGCCGTCTGCTTTTGCAAGTTCAATTTCAGCGAGGCCGGAGGAATGCATTTTACCTTCTTTAATAAGCCGTTCGGTGCTAAGAATATTTTTCTTTGACCACATGCTGCGTTTTCTTCGGGGGGTGAATTTCTGGAGATAGGATATTTCATCATACCTCTTTGCCTGTCCGTCTATCCATCCGAAGCAGAGAGCCTCTTCCAATGCTTCATCATAGTTAATGGATTTAACCTCTGATCCCTTCTTGTATAAGCGAAGCCAGATACCGTTGATTTGAGCATGATTCTTTAGCAGCCAGTCTCTCCATTTTTTCTGTGACGGGAATGCGATGATGGGAAATTCGGAATCAATGCTCATGAGAAGTCCTTATTTATAACATTAGGTATTATACAAAATAATATAAATTTATGCAGTATTTGGAGAGGGGCATTAAGGAAAAAAATATAACAACGGCGTCGTACCTGATCTAGTTATGGGGTCTCACGTTTGTAGTAAGATGAACTATATTCTCTGCGCCGGTTTCGGGCAGTTCAGGCAGGTACCCGGTTTTATTGCGTGTAACTGAAATGATCAGCATAACAGGTGCAACGATGGTTGTGAACTGCATAAAAACCAGACTTACTAATTCGTGTCCCATCAGCATTCTGGGTATCAGACATAAAAATACATATATAAGGGGTCCGAATGTTATTCCAAGAAGCGCCCAATAGATTTGTTTCTTATAAATTACATCGCTGATTGTAAGGGCTGCATGCTCGAATTTAGCAATGGTTAATGTTATTACGAACGCGAGAAATATATCGGCAACAGTTGTGTGAAATGTAAGATAATTAAGTTCGCTTATATCTTTTCCGAAGAAGAATATTTTGGAAAGATGAATATAACTGATGATTATAAAAGTTAATGAAGCGCAGTAAAAGGGCGCGAGCAGGAAGAGGTGCTTCTGTTTGGTTTTAACAGGATATGTAAAACTGAGGTGCAGGAATAAAGTGGGGACTACATAAATACTTGTTTCAAAAAGTAAAAAAAATATAAAATTCAGTATTCTGTTATAGGTTATAAGATCACCCCAATCCAGAATTATCATAATTCCGGTACTTATAGAAAGCGCGTGTATTATATAAGAAAATGTGCTTCTCCTGTATTTAATCAGAAAGAATATGCCGGTGAAAAAAAAGAATAATGTAACCACTGCCATGATCAGCAGTTCATAATCTGCATATTTTGCAGGCAGAACCACTGTACGTTCAACAATTCTGGCCTGAACAATGGATTTAATATTTACAGTGTCATTGCGCTTGTGACTAAGAAGGTAGAAATCCACCAAACCATTCCTGTCTGTCCTCTTCCCGTCAAACTCAATAACCTGCTCTTTCTTATAAATATTATTCACATCAAATGAAAAATCATTTATCCTCGCCTGGTACTCAACCGGTAGTCCCGCTTTCTCCGGATATACCGACAAATTAAGAAAGCCCAGCATGAGAATAATAAGGTCGATAAAAAGCAGCAGTAGTATTAATGATTTTCTTTTTAACACTTTATGCTCTCTGATTAGTGAATACAGGTAATCTGTCCTTTGCAATTTCAATCGTGCACGGAAGAAATCCAGCGGGATCTCCGTCGAACTCTACTTCCGGATGAACATAGCTGGTGTCTATTTCCATTCTGCGTGCATACTCTAACGACAGGAAAGACTTATTTGAAAACTTCTTTCCTGAATACAATATCCTAAGAAGCGCAGGGATATTATGAATTTTTACACTGCCGGTTTTAAGTATATAAAACTGATCATCAGGAACAGCTTCATCACGATACACAGTAATTCCGGAAGCAATATATTTTGTAATTCCGACAGATATATTAATAATGTTTTTTAATTCCGCCTCTTCATTATTTATGCAGACCTTATAATCTGTACCTTTGTAAGTGACAAGTATTCTGATAAAGGAAATAAATGTCCCAAGGAAATCCCCAAGGTACGCGCGGATGCCCGAACCGGCACTTCTGGCAAGAGCGGCTCCTAATCCTATATTCGCACAGCATACAAAATATTTTACTTCACTCTGTGCAGGAGGAAATGTATGAGCTAATTTAATCATGCCTACAGGTATATTTTTTACATGCTGACCGATAATTACATCTGCTGCCTGAACAGGATCTGAGGGAATGTTGTAGCTTTTACAGAAGTCGGGACTCGTGCCGGTATGAATGGCACCGAATCCTGAACCGGATATTTTATTTCCGCATTCATCAAAGAAGCCATTTATTACTTTATTTAATGTACCGTCTCCCCCGACTGCCACAATATTATCAATTCCGGAATTGTTTGCCTCAACGGAATATTTATAAGCTTCATCAAACTCTTTTATGATAACATAATCAAACGCAAAGTTTTTCTGCTTAAGATAAGTCATTGCTTTCTGAGCGAGGGCACCGGACTTTCCGCTTCGTGAATAAGGATTAATGATCAATAGTGTTTTCATCTTTTAAAATTTATTATTATTAATCCCAATGCTCAAAAAGATCTATAACCCTTTCAATTGAACTCTCTTTTATATTAGCTCCGGCAATAAGTCTTATTCTTCCATCATTCTTTCTAACTGAAGGATAAATAAACGGAGTAGAAAAAACAGAGTTATAAAACAGCTTCCTGGCAAAATCTACTGTACAATCCGATGAGCCCGTTATTATTGAGGTAATCGGAGCGGCGCTGTTGGCAACATGGAATCCATTTTCAGTAAGAATTCTTTTCATAAGCTCTGAATAGCCGAAGACCTTTTTTGAACGGAATTCATATTCTTCAAGAACTATATCAATAGTTTTGTTAATGCCGGCGATGACTGCCGGTTGAATTGCAGTTGAATAAACCAGATGAGATGAGCAGTAACTAAGATATCTAATTAATTCTCTGCTGCCCCCCACAACACCACAATTATTAGCGAATGCTTTTCCAAGTGATGTTGTATATATACCATTATAATCAGGCATGCCGGAATGCGAAAGTATTCCTTTTCCTGATTTACCAATAACTCCAATTCCATGTGAGTCATCCACTACCGGAATAGCATGGTAAGCGCTGCATACATTACATATTTCTTTAAATGGCGCGATGCTGCCTTCAGTGGAGAATACTGATTCTGTTACAACAAATACTTTAGGAAAATCAGTATATCTTTTTAAAATGTCTTCAAGAGCGGCCGGATCATTATGACTAAAGGGTAATGCTTTACAGCCGACACTTCTGATACCCTGGATAAGTGATGAGTGCGCGAACCTGTCAAACAGAATCAGATCTTCCTTTCTTGCGACTGATTGAAATATGCCATTGTTAGCCTGGTAACATGATGGATACAGCAGAACATCCTCAACGCCAATAAAAGAGGCAAGCTTAGAACGTGTCTGCTCAAATAATTCAGTATACCCTCCCGCGATAGGTGTTGCGCACATTGAAACACCATACTTTTTGATTGCGTTTATATATGCTTCTTTAATTCTCTGGTCGCTCGAGAGTCCAAGATAATTATTTGTAGCGAGGTTAATTACTTCTTTTCCGTTTACACACAGCGGATCATTTTGCTGGCTGCATATTGTGAGATAATAGGGATTGAATCCATTTTGTAATGGTGAATCATCAAATTCGATCCTGTCGGCAAGTGAACTTTCACGTAGCATATTACACCTCCAAAAGAAATATTTTATCCTTTTGAATAACATACAGTTGGTTTACCCGAATCACACATGAATACGCACTTATTACAGTTCCTGCATTTTGATACATAAGAATCAGAAGAACGCAATAGTTTATTTACAAAATCGGGCTCACATATAAGTGGTCTTGAGAGTCCGATGAGATCCGTCAGTTTATTATCTATTGCATGCTCAATTTCATTTTTACTTCTGAATCCGCCTACAGAGATTACCGGAACAGACGTTAACCGTTTTGCTCTTTCGGCGAAATGTAAATTGTACGCGGGGGTGAAATCAATGAACTTTGGACTAATAAAAGTTTTTAGATACAGCTCAGAAAAATATTTCCGGATGCTGCTATTAGTTTTAAATATAGGATTATGTTTGAATACAAGACCCAGGTTAAGTTCACCCCTGAAAATGTTAAGCGCATAATCCATAGTGCCATAGCTGATCTCTATAGCATCAAAATTCTTTTCATTCAGGAACATAATAAGCTGATCAAATCTGCCGGGATAAAAATTACGGGACAGATCATGGCTGCCGCTAATTTTAATCATAACCGGAAAAGAATCTCCGCACTTTTCTTTTATCCTGTCGAAAACTTCCTCTAGCAGCTTTGTCCCGAGTCCGCTTTGAGCATCTATTCCATATCTGTTTTTAAGTATGTTTGTTTCAGGCAGTAAAAACTGATGAAGTAAATAACCGTGGGCTGCATGTAATTGAACGCCGTCAAAGCCCGATTCCTTTGCAAGGCATGCCGAATTAACAAACTGAACAATGATTTCTTCAATATCATTATTATCAGCAAGGGCAGGCGTCTGCCTGAAGTAAACAGAACGTTTTTTACAACTTGAAACGGGAATTGTGTCTGTGGCACTGCTCAGTGTTTGTCTTCCTGCATGAGCAAGCTGCATAATAATTGGGACATTATATTTATGTACCTCATCTGTTACTTTCCTGAATTTGTCGATTTTCTCCTGAGTATCAATTCCTGCCTGAGCTTTCTGCATTGCCCTGCCCTTCCGGGAAATAAAGGCAAATCCGGTTATAATCATTCCAACATTATTCTGAGCTAATGTTTTATATAATGACAGATAGCCTGCACCCGGATAGCCATTTTCATCGCTTGCTCCTTCATAGGTTGCGGAGCGAACGATCCTGTTTTTCAGAACAAGGTTACCAATTTTATAATTATCATAAACTGCAGAACTCATTTTATTAACCCTTCACGTTCGCGTGAAAATTAAATAAGAAGCCAATGAAAAAGTATGACATCAGAAAAAGTATAACACCAAATGCAGGATTAAATATCGCGATGAGCGCGGATTCCGAACAGGCACAGGCTCTGAAATTCATTGATAAAGAAAAATACGTTCTGCTTCCGACCGGGTTTTGAAAATAAAGAAAGCCCGTCCATAACTGAAGTCCTGTTGCAAGGAGTCCCAGCTCAATAAAAATACTATTAAGATTATAATCCCATGCTTCGAGTCCGTAAAAAATAATCATAAAAGTAACTACCGGCAGAAATGAAATGAGCAGCGCCAGCTTTTGTGACTGGTCTATACCAAGTTTAACTATCAAAGTTTTTTTACCCGCCAGTTTATCGCCCTCATAATCTTTGAAGTAAGTATACAGCGTCATTAATCCGTTAAGGAGTGAGATATAGAAGATCAGCAGCAGACTGCTGAAGGAAAGAATTGACAAATCTGATTTCCCTGCCGCCATAAAGCTGAAAACAGCACACGTTGATATCATTATTCCAAAAACTATATTGCCCCAGATACCATAACCTTTTGCATACTCATAAATAAAATTGAGTGCTATCCCGGCTATTAAAGGAATAACCGCGAATGGCTCCAGATAAAACCAGGTAATCATAATTGCCGAGAGCATTAAAAAAGATGACAGGAGAACAGCGTACCCGGGATTAAGTTCACCGGTTACCATGGGTCTGTCGGGTGCATTGATTCTGTCTTCTTCAATTCCAAGATAGTCATTATATATCTGGTTAATGCCCCATGCAAAAAAGAGGATCACCATTATAACCAGCAGTTCAGGGAATGATGTCGGCTGATAGATTTTATTATCTGCTGTATATGCCAGGTACTGGTAATAGGATATTCCGATCAGGCCGGCAATTCCTGTTATAAAGGAATAATAAAGGCGCATTGATTTAATGTATGCTTTAATAAAAGATTTTATTCTGATCAGCTGCAGCATGGTTTACTTCTTTATAATTGTACAACTCTTTTATAAAAATCCGCTTCATTACCGCGGTCCCAGTTATTTATTACTTGTTCAGACAATTCTTTGGAGAGCGGTAAGACACTTATATTATTTTCCTTCACAACAGAAGCAATGTGTTTAGAGCAGGTTTCACAGAGCCACTTATCCCCAGATTTTTCAAAAGCATTTCTCATTCTCTGGTAGATCAGATCAAAGTCTTCAGCTTTGATGTTTCCGAAAGATATATTCAGGAACTCGCATGGCTGAACATCGCCTTTTGCATTAATGTAGAAGCGGTCAGTTCCTCCTGCAGTACAGCCGAACATATCGCTTTTCTCATCAATGATCTGAGCGTAAATAAAGGGGTACTCCCTATATTCTTTCTCATTATTAAACCTGTTGACAGTATCTTCAATAAAGTATAAATCCTGTTCAGAGAAGTAGTTCAGATCAGCGCCCAGCCAGCCACCTGAGGGTTTTGGTTTGATCAGCTGAATTATTGAAATGCCAAGGTCCTTAGCAAGTGCTGCTATCCTCTGAAAGTTTCCATTGAAATAATCCTCTCTTAATATGCAGGTGTTCGCTGCAACTTCGAGTCCCGCTTCATGGCACAATGAAACACCCTTTGTTAAATTATCCCATGCTTTATCATTTTGCATAAACAGATTTATTTTTTCCGGATCGGGTGAATGCAGTGAGAACATAATACCGCGTACGCCAATAGATTTTAACTCACGAAGCTTTTCCAGAGTCATCCCATCCCCTGTTGAATTTACCCATATCTCTCCGACAGAAATGCTTTCGCAAAGTTTTTTCAGTTTATCATACACAAGGAAAGGTTCACCGCCTTCTATGTTGAAAAAAGCAACTCCCATTGAGTCAAGCTTTTTGGCTGTTTCACAAAGCAGGTCTATATCAACATCCTTTCCCTTGTCGAGTTTCTGGTAGCAGTGCTCACAGTTATATCTGCAAGCCGAAGTAACTGACATTAAAACAGAAATGCAGGGCATCCTGTCATTTGAGACAAGAACTTTTCTGCAGGCTTTAAAGAATTCCTTTGAGGGGAATACCGGCACATACAAATTCATTTTTATATATTTGCCGGTCTTTACATATTTGTTAAGCTTCATCTTTGAAAGGAAAAACAGCAGACGTTTAAGAAAACGGATAAAATGCTTTGCGGGGATTTCACCTTTCAGCACTTCCTTCAGGAAGTAAACAAAAACATAAATCTCTATATAGAAATCATAAAAACTTTTCCTTCGGCCAATCAAAAAATCTGTTTTCTTCATGGCATAGATCCCTTAATATTATAAATAGTTGTTTTGCTTATACCAATTCACTGTTTTCTCAATACTTTCTTCCAGGGAGTAATCGGGAGTGAAGCCCAATTCTCTCATTAATTTTTCTGATGAGTATTCAATATTATCATAGAATATATTTACGCGTCCCCGCGAGATCGGAGGCGGCTGCTTAATTTTAAAGAGTGTATAAAACAGTTCCAGCAGAAATCCCGCCGGATACATAACTGCTTTCGGTAACTGGTGCGGGGGTTTCAGCTGAGCCTTTTCAAAAAACAGGTTGAATATTTTGGACTGGTATTCGGCGGCAGGAGCAACAGCAAGAAATTCATTCACACCAGTCAGTTTTTTCCGGTACGCAAGAAAATATATCTTTGCAAGATCGCGGGCATATATAGAATGAAACTTATTATTCTTTGAGCCCGGTAGTAAAAACATACCATCCTTCACCATTTTCAGAAAATCATAAAAGCCCGTGTGAAATTCTCTTTCACCATATACCCATCCGGGATGCAGTATAGTGAGATTCATATTATTTTCTTTTGCGTACTCTTTAGCTTTAAGCATTGATTCAGCTTTTGTATCCCTGTAATAATTAAGGGCCGAAGGAAAAATTTTATCGAGGAAGTAATTATAATGACTATTATATGGATTACTTTCACTAATTACGGCGGCTGAATCCACTTCACCGAAGCAGGAAACCGATCCGGTTATTATCAGATTATTTATATTGTTCAGTTTCGCGGCCCGTAAAACATTCATTGTACCTGAAACATTCACATCATAAAACTGCTGGAACTTTCCCCAGTCGCCAACCATTGCAGCAGTATGAATTACAGCATCAGCTCCGGAAGCAAATACAGAATTTAACTCATCCGGATGTGTTATATCAGCATACATTATATCAACTCCTATGCTTTTCAGAAATTCAGCATTACTATGTTTTCTGATCACGCATACAGGACTAATTCCTTTCGACATAAAATATTCAGCGACATGACTGCCGATCAGTCCTGCGGCGCCTGTAATTATAACTTTATTCATTTAATTATTCCTGCCGGAGTTTAAGAATTCTGTTAAACAAGAGATGTATTTATAATGATCAGAATAATCGCGTGCACTTATATTAAAATCATTTAGTATCATTTTTCTCTCAGGAGTGTTCAGAATCTTTGATAGATTTTCTGTTATCCTTCCAATTTTGAATAAGGCGCATCCCTGAAGCAAAGAGTCTTTTAAAAGGTCCTCTTCAACATCAGGACTTACAGTAAACAATAATTCATACTCTCCGCATTCACCAAACATGAGGCACTCCGTCGGGAGTCCGGTAGTTTTAGTCCATTGAACCCCCGGTTCAAAATACGGCACATTATAGATCTCAAATCCGCAGTTATTTATTTCTGAAATTATATTAAGTGACCGGAAGAGTCCGTCACTTGTATCAATGCAAGCCGCTGCATATTTTGAGATCAGCATAGCTTCCTTCATTCTCACCGGAAAGTATACAGGATGTTTGCTGAAGAAATCACCGGATTTACCATCAAGTCTGCCAAGTACAGATGCTGCTTCAAAATTACCGGATCCTATAACACCCGTGAGGTAAATAAGATCGCCGGGGCATGCGCCTTTCCGGGTAACTATTTTTTCAGCCTCACCAATTACTATCCCTGTGAAATTCCAGTCAGGGCTGTAACCAAAATCTCCGCCGATAAAGCCAGTCTCACATTTATCCAGAATGGCGGCTATCCCTTTTGCAAGCCGGTCAATATATTCCTTTTCCCAGGAACTTTCACAGCTCAGACTATTACAGAAAAAGAGGGGTCTGCCGCCGCATGCAAAAATATCGCTAAGGGTACAGGCAGCGAGATTCATTCCTAATTTATAAGGGTCATCCATTCTGAAATGATCTTCATCAGAATAAGTGTCGGTTGAAATTAAATAATCCCTGGAGCCAAGGGTAATGATCTCAGAATCGGAGTGGAAGAATTCATTCCTGTGACAGGGAGATTTCCTGAAGTTTTTAAGGATCATTTTAATAAGATCACTTTCAGTGTTCATAAACTACCTCTTTCTACAGGATTAAGATAATCAGTCACAGATCAGTTTTTGTCATAATAATGTCAAGAAATTGTAAAATCAGAATGAATTTAGGAAAAAATCGCAGGATAAACATTTAAATAATTTCAAAATAGATGCAGGAATCTTAAAGCAAGTTTGCGAAGTGTTTTGAGACAATATTTGGACAAACATGGGCAAAACTTTTGTCCAAAATGGACAAAGTTTCTGTCTTTTGAGGTGAAAAACGTTCCAATGTGGTATGACAAAGTAAATGTATAGTTAAATTTGCATCAAAAACGAAACTTTTGTAAGTTACTGGGGTGAAATAAGGGTGCCGCTTTAAAATAGCTTTTAAGTTTGTCCAATTTGTCCAAATTCATCGTTTTTGTGACGTTGAAAATCTCTATCAAATATTCCTGCCTGATTAAAAAATAATTTTAGGGTATGCATAGCCCAGCGCTTTTAGCGCCTGTGTGAAAATTACTTAGTGAATTTTGTGTCTCTGTGACTTTGTGGCAATGCCCTAAAAAAACGCACAAAAACAATAGCCACAAAGACACAAGGGCACTAAGAAACACAAAGAAATACAATATTCACACAGGCGCTTTTAGCGCTGGGCTATCTATCCCCAACTTGATAATGCATTTAAAGGACGCTTTGGGGGTCGATGTCGAAGTTTAGCTGAATGCTGCGGTAGCGGGATTTCTGATTGAATTTGATGTATGATTCAAGGACTGCCTTCCTTAATAAATTGCCTGAGGGGTCTATTCGTTTGTCATTCTTTATCAGAATGTGAAAGCGAAAATTCTTTTTTATCTTAGCGATAATTGCTTCAGATGGCGGAGTAATTCTTAAACCGTATTTAAATCCAGTAACAATGTTGTAAAAATCAGTAAGTGCTCCGCGGGCGTCTGCTTCATTTTCATCTTTTGATTCAACTAAACAAATTCGTGTGAAAGGAGGATAACCTTTCTCTTCTCTCATACGGATCTCATGTTCATAAAAACCATGATAATCATTTGCCACCACTTTCTGCAAAACAAAGTTCTTTTCATTCTGAGTTTGTATAATTACTTCGCCTTTTATTTTGCTTCTGCCTGCACGGCCTGATACCTGGGTTAATAACTGAAATGTTCTTTCGTCTGCCCTGAAATCCGGAAGCCATAGATTTGTCTCTGCCGATATTACTCCAACTAAAGTGACATTGGAAAAATCCAATCCCTTTGAGACCATCTGAGTGCCGACAAGGATATCAACTTCACCTTTGCGAAAGTTATTCAGCAGCATGCCCAGCGCGCCTTTTTTTCCGATAGAATCAGAATCAATTCTTTCTATGCGTGCATCAGGGAAATAATAGTCCAATTCATCCTCTACCCTCTGCGTTCCTGTACCTATATACTTTACACTTAATGATCCGCACATTGTGCACGCATGGGGAACCGGTTTTGAGAACCCGCAATAATGACATTTAAGTATGTTCTTATTTATATGAAAGACCATAGGAACCGAGCAGTCGGTGCAGGTTTCAATTTCACCGCAATCATCACAGTAGACCTGGGTTGCAAATCCCCGCCGGTTCTGTAACAGAATCACACCTTCCTTTTTCTTAATTCTATCGGATATATGATCAAGTAAAAACTTCGAGAATACATTTTCCATTCTCTTTCGTTTTTTTTCTATGATCACATTAACGAGTCTGATCTCAGGCAGATTTGCATCATCAACTCTTTCCGGTAATTCTAAAAGCTGATACTTTCCTTTTTTTGCATTATACATGCTTTCGATGGACGGTGTTGCTGAACCCAGCACAACGGGACAATTATTCAGCTTTGCAAGCACTACAGCACTATCGCGCGCATGGTATCTTGGAATAAGATCATACTGCTTATAACTTGCATCGTGTTCTTCGTCGATGACTATGAGTCCGATATTCTGCAGCGGCGCAAATAATGCAGAGCGTGGACCTACTACAATTTTATATTTGCCCTTAATAATACCTCTCCATGCATCATATCTTTCGCCGAGAGATATCCGGCTATGGAGGACGGAAACAAGATCGCCGAACGTATTGAATAATCTTGATGTGATCTGAGGAGTTAATGATATTTCAGGTACAAGTATAAGAACAGTTTTATCCTGTGAAAGAGCTTTTTTAGCGAGCTCTATATATACCTGCGTTTTGCCGGACCCTGTTACACCATGCAGCAGAAACGGGGTAAACTGCGCACTATCCATACATTTACTTACTTCAGAAATTACATTATTCTGCTGATCCGTAAGCTGAAAATCTTTAATGTCCTCACTGTAAACATCTGTATAAGTCCGGGTGATTTCTTTTTCAAATACTTTTATATAACCTTTTTCTTCAAGACTATTTACAGAGCTCTGGGATGATTCAGTTTTCTTCAATAATTCACTGAGCAGCACATCCTGTCCCTTCTTTGTCAGTAGGTGAAGTATAATAATTACCTGCTTTGGAGAACGGGCTTCAATTTCAGGTATTATCTCAAAGACCTCATCCGGAGGTATATTCAGGTTTACAAACTTCTGCTTTTTAATATTTACTTTTGGTTTACCAAGTTCGCTTAAAATTGTAACAGCACCTTTCTCTTCAAGATCGCGGAGTACGGCATAGATGTTTTTTTTCTTTATCTCCTTTTGAAGAGTGTTTATAGTAGTGAGCTCCCGTTCAGCGAGAACCTTAAGAAGTTTTGATCTTAATGATTTCTGGTTTTTTTCCTTCTGAAGAAGTTCACCGCAGAACACCCGGTCGCTTACAATCTTTTTCTTAGTTTCAATTTCCAGTCCGTATGGTACAGAATTCTTCAGAGCCTCGCCAAGTGAACTGAGATAGTATTCTGAAATCCAGTTATAGAATTCCAATGACTTTTGCGTGAAGACGGGATACGAATCGAGGATATCATTTAATGGTTTTATTTTTTCTTTTATGGAAGTGGTTTCAGTGAGATTAACGATGAAGCCTGTCAGCATTCTTTTACCAAAAGGCACAAGGGCTCTAACCCCCACTTTTGCAAAAGGGATAAGATCCTCAGGCACAGAATAGGTGAATGTATTACGGAATGGAAGAGGAATAACTATTTCAGCAAACATCAGTGTCTATTTTTTTAAGAATGGCTTTAAGTCCCGCAAACGGGCTTCATCTGCCGGTTCAGTAAGTATTTCGAATTTAAGAGGAGTAATACTCTCATCCCAAATTATTCTTTTATAATTTGCAGATTTAATAACTTCTCCGTTGGTAGCCAGAACGCTGTCATCGAGAGCGAGTGTGAGGAAGTAAAACCCGTCCTCATGAGCAAGGCCTTCAACATTACCCAGATCATTAAAACTATATTCTGCCTTTCCCACCAGCTGATTATCTTCTATAAAAATATCCCTGGATAAAATATTCTTTCCTTCTTTCTTCAGATCCGCAGCAAACTGATCACTCTTAAGCATGTATTCAAAAAGACTTTTTCTGTCTTCCTGAAATTCCTGTTCATTTGAGGCATCAGAACGAATGTCGTAATAAGTGACTGTGGCAGTTCCTTTTCCATCTTTTTCCGGTTTAACCTCATAAGCTATCCTATGTCCAACAAGACAGCCATTCATCAGAACAGAAAGCAGAAGCATTGTTCCCAGGTACATTTTAAGTTTCATGTTTTTATCCCTCATATTTTATAGAACTGCCTGATCAAGAAGCCTTAGAGTGTGGTTATCAACATCAAGTTCAGCATTTATTCCCACCGGTAAAGTAAATTTATTTGTTATATGACCAAATGACAATCCATAAATTACCGGAATGCCGAGATTATAAAGTCTGTCGATCAGAACTTCCATCAAAGAGAATGAAAAATTAAATTCCGGATTCTTTTCTTTTGGTTCACACTTATCAAAGATACCCAGCGCAATACCAGCCGCCTTATTGAATTTTCCTGCTTCAATCATTTGTGTAAGCATTCTATCAATTCTGTATGGTTCCTCTCCTATTTCTTCCAGAAATACTATTTTGCCGGTATAATCTATATCATAAGGAGTACCAATAAGAGATACAACAATAGACAGATTACCGCCTGCAAGCTGTCCGGAAGCTTTACCGCTTCTTATGGGCACAATAGAATAATTCTCTTTTTGCGGATCTGTATTAACAGCACTTGCAAGCAGGAGACCTGGCTGCGGATCCACAAGCACCTGATTAAAATAAAATACGGAAAAATCATTGAATGTGCTTATGGCAACAGGTCCATGGAAGCATGTTAATCCGGTATTATTAAAAATTCCATAGCATAAAGCAGTGATATCGCTGTAACCGATAAGTACTTTAGGATTTCGTCGGATTAATTCATAATCGAGTAGGGGCAATATTCTCGAACAGCCATATCCTCCACGGGCACACATAATTCCTTTAACTTCTTTATTAGAAAACAATAGATGCAGATCATCAGCCCTTTGAGCGTCTGTGCCAGCGAGGTAACCATGACGTGCAAGTATATTTTCTGTATAGAACACTCTGAATCCAAGTTTCTCCAGATTACTAACACTTTCCTGAAGTTCTTTGTCAGAGATAAAACTTCCCGGAGCAGCGAGTCCTATCAGATCGCCTTTCCTTAGTCTGGCAGGTTTTATTAATGTTGTATCATTAACTTCTGCTGCATATGAAGGCAGCAGAGCCGGACTAAGACTTATTGCAGTTGAAATTGCAGCGGTTTTTTTAAGGAATTCTTTTCTGTACATAATTACTTACGATGAAGTTCAGAAACTAACTCTTCATCCCATAGAAGATGCTCGTAGGTCTCTCTGCTTCTTGAAACATGGAATGTATCACCATCGACAATTATCTCGGGGGGCCGGCGTCTGCCGTTATAATTTGATGCCATAACCATACCATATGCCCCGGCTGACATTACTGCAAGTTTATCACCAGCCTTACATTCGTTTATCTGACGGTTCTTAGCAATAAAATCACTGCTTTCACATACGGGTCCTACAATATCAGCATCAATATCTTTTTCTGTAGTAATCTCAATTGGTTGAACATGATGATAAGAATTATATAATGCAGGTCTCATAAGATCTGTCATAGCAGTATCAACAATAATAAAATTTTTATTCCTGTTCTTTTTTGTATAGAGAACATCGGTGACCAGAATACCGCCGTTTGCTGTAAGGAATCTTCCCGGTTCAAACATTATTTCGCAATCGAGTCCCAGAAGTATATGTTTAACCGCCCCGGCAAGATCAGCAGGTGTAAACACCTCTTCATTTTTGTACTGTACACCTATTCCGCCACCTACATCGAAATGTGCAAGCGGTACTCCGGCTGCTCTGACACGTTTAAATACTTCAGCCATTTTCTCCATAGCTTCAACGAAAGGCTGTTTGGATGTAATCTGAGAACCAATATGCATATCGATTCCGGTAAATCTGATGTGTTCGAGTCCGGAATATTTCTCAAAGATCTTTTCAGCTTCAGAGGCATCGATTCCAAACTTATTTTCAGCTAGTCCGGTTGAAATATAAGGATGCGTCTTTGCGTCGACATTGGGATTTATTCTTATTGCAATTGGTGCAACAGTATCCATTTCTGCTGCAATTCTGTTGATGAGCTCAATTTCCTCAGGCGATTCGGCTTTTATGAGTTTAACGTTAAGTTCTAGTCCCAATTTTATTTCCTCCCTGGTTTTACCAACCCCGGTAAGGATTATCTTTTGGGGATCAATTCCAACTCTCCTGGCTCTGAATAATTCTCCCCCCGAATTAACGTCAACTCCGGCTCCCAGGTCTGCAAAAATCTTTATTACGTTAAGATTGAAATTAGATTTAACGGCGAAATAAATAGAATGTTTTACATAACTGAATGCGGAAGAAAATTCATTATACTTTTCCGTAAAGAATTTTTTACTGTAAATATATGCTGGTGTACCTGTCTTTTCGATAATGTTCTGCACGGGTACATGTTCACAATACAGTTTATTATTAACATAATGGAAAGTGCCAGGTTCAAATTTCTCCATATAGCCCCGGGGATAAAAAGTCCGTAAAAAATTCTTTTTAATTTAATAAAAAATGCAAAGTAAAAGAAATGTTGTTAAATTATCAACTGTTTCAAACTTAATAATTTTTGAATTTCCGAGTAGATGTTTTACATTTTTTCCTTAGATTTAGCAGTCCCAAATTCATTAAGTTGGAAGAGATGCAAAAAACATTACCATTTTGGTTCCTGATAGTTTTTCTTACCTCACCTGCTTTGCATTATTCACAAGACACAGGACTGCTTCGCGGATTTATTACTGATTCCTTAAGCGGTGAAGCGCTGGTATCAGCCAACATACTTCTGGAAGGAACAAGGATAGGTGTAGCCGCGGATTTAAATGGCTTCTTCTCAATAGCATCAATTCCAGCAAATAAAACATATACCGTCAAGGCGTCTTTTCTGGGGTATGAATCAAAAAGAGTTAATGTTAGAATAAATCCTGACAAGACAACGCAGATCCATATCAAGCTTCTGCCGGCAGATGTTCGTCTGCAGACTATCGAAAAAATTGGAGAGCGGGTAAAAGATAAGGAACTGAACATTGGTATTTCAAGAATTTCTGTGAGAGAACTTGAGCTTATGCCGAAAGGTGTAGAAACCGATGTAATGAGAACTCTGCAGTTTATGCCCGGAGTACAATCCACAGGTGATGTTTCAGCAAGGTATTATGTAAGGGGCGGAGGCAGCGATCAGAACCTTGTACTTTTAAATGGAATACCTGTTTACAATCCATTCCACGCTATGGGACTCTTTAGTATTATTGATCCGGAGATGATCAATGCTATTGAATTTTATAAAGGAGGATTTACTGCTGAATTTGGCGAAAGAATTTCTTCCGTTCTTAATATGGTTACTAAAAATGGCAACAAGAACAGGTTTGCAGGAACATCAAGTTTATCTTTTCTGACCGGTAAAGCATCTGTTGAAGGTCCCATTCCCGGAGGTTCTTTCATAGTCACTGCACGAAAAAGTTTATTTGATAACATTCTGAAAAAATATATTTATAAAGATGCTCCTTTCGATTTTTACGATTATTCATTTAAAGTAAACTACAACGTCAATTCAGATAAAAGGCACTCGCGGATACTTCTCTTCGGTTTTCAGAGCGGGGATAAACTTAAGAATAACTCTCTGAACAGTAATTACCACTGGAATAATAACCTGTACGGCTTAAACTGGTTCCAGGTATGGGAGAGTCCGCTTTATTCAGAAACAACAGTTTCACTCAGTAATTTTGACGCTAAAGTAGAACCGGTTAATGTTAATGCTCTTGAAAGAAAAAATAAAGTAAGCGATCTATCTCTTAAGATGGATTTCACACTACTCTTTGACAGTAAAGATGAACTGAAATTCGGGTACAACATTAAAACCATAAATACCTCTTTGTATCTTGAAACAGAGAACAAAACCAAGACTGATATTTCTGATTTCGGTGCTAATATAACTTTATTTACCAAATACAGATTATTAAGACTGGAAAATTTGAAGGGTGATTTTGGAGTGAGAGTAAACGCTGCTTCTTTAGCAGATAACGATTATGTTCTTGAACCCCGCTTAAATCTTACATATCAATTAAATCCGCTCTGGAAGATTAAAGCTGCGTGGGGAATTTACACTCAGGATATGGTAACCTTCACAAACGAAAATGAAATTATTGCCTTATTCGAGCCCTGGATTACATTGCCCGGATATATGAAAGCGCCATCTGCTGTTCATTATATAGTTGGTATGGACTATGATCTTTCAGAGTATCTTTCGTTCAATGTTGAAGCATATTACAAGAAGATGCAGAACATAACGGAGTTGAATAAAAATAAGTTCTCACCTGCGGATCATGATCTGGTTGCCGGGGACGGTGAATCATATGGCTGGGAAACGCAATTACAGATTAAGGATTTTTATGGTATTAGTGCTTTATGTTCTTATTCACTCAGCTGGGCTTACAAGGAAATAGATAACTGGCTATATTATCCCCGATATGATTCACGCCATACAGGAAAAGTAATGCTGGGATATGATCTTGGCAGGAACTGGAACATAGGAGCAAACTGGATGATCAGCTCAGGACTTCCATTTACGCAAATAGAGAGCTATTATAATAAGTTTTACTTTGATAATTTAAATGATGGATTCTTTTTGTTTGAATCCTATTCCCCTTATACAATTCTGGGAAGTAAAAATCTTGGAAGACTACCATTCTATCACAGATTAGACCTTAATCTTACAAAGAAATTCAAACTCTATTTTTCAAATATCTTTTTCAGCATTGATGTGATTAACGTGTACGACAGAAAAAATATATTTTATTTCGAAAGAGAGACAGGTAAAAAAGTTAATATGCTTCCTTTTATTCCAACAGCTTCATTCAAGTTAGAGTTATGAAAAAAGTTTTACAGATAACTATTATTATAATTTCGGCAGTTCTTTTCTATTCCTGTGAAGAGGATTTCAATCCGGGAACTGATTTCAGAGAAAAGTACATTCTGAACTGCATAATAAGAGGAGACACAGCATATCATATTGCTACGATAAAAAAGAATTATAAAGGCGAGATTTTTAATCCCTATGCAGACAAAGAAATTGATGACGTGAAGAACGCGTATATTCGTATCTGGTATGATGATAAGGTATATACATTCAGAGATACAATGATTGCCAGGGAGGATACATCCCGCTACACTGAACCGGTATATTATTATTACTCAAAAGATTTTATTCCGGAATCAGGTAAACTGCTGGAGCTAAGGGCTGAACTTCCCAATAATAAAGTTCTTTCCGGGACAACAATAACACCTTCCGAAATCCAAAGAGATATCACAACAGGAGTATTACTGCCGAACGGTGATAACGAATATTCATCAGTGGGATGGATCTCAAAAGATGAAAGACTTTATTATGCGGCGAACTTTAAATTTTATTACAAGAAGTATGTAGGCGGTGGCCGTTATCAGTTTGAAAAGAAAGTACCGTTAGATTATAAAATAGTTGATGGTAAAGAAGTTCCTGTATATTCATTAATTTTCAAGGCTCCAAAAGTAATAATCAGAAATTCTATTCTTGATGAGATGATGAAAGAAATTTCTGCAAATGATTTCAGGAAAAAAGATTATACGATAATGGGCGGGGTATTTGAGATAATGATACTTGACGAGAACCTTTCAACTTATTATTCATCTACTCACGATTTCTCAGATGGATTTTCAATTAATGTTGACGAATCTGATTTCACTAATATTACCGGCGGTTACGGTATATTTGGTTCAACTATAAAACGAAAAGTCTTTGTTGGTTTCAATAAGGATTATATAACGAGTTTTGGATATGAGACTTTACAGTAGGCTCTTTTTAATTCTATTATCTCTTCTTCTAATTAATTTTATTGCATGCGAGAAGGAGGTTTCAGTTAATCCTGATGATCCGCCTCCCGATTCCGGTGTAATAGTAGTTAACTCCAATCCACAAAATGCTGCAATTTATTTAAATGGGAAAATAACAGGAAAGTTTACACCTGATACTATTAAGTGTCTTCCGGCTGATAACTATAAAATTACTCTAAAAATAGAAAATTACAGAGATACGGCAGTTACATTTCAGTTAGATGAAAGAGCCAGGAAGGAATTATTTATAGATATCAATAACAATCCGGCAATGATGGGAGGAATTTTGTGCAGAACAACTCCGGCCGAAGCAGATATTTATATTAATGATTCACTAATAACAGGAAAAACTCCATTTCTTGTAAAAGATCTCTTACCCGGAAAGTACAAAGTGAAATTTTCTAAATATGAATACTGGGATGATAGTGTTTATGTTACAGTAAGGAGCAGTGATAACACTCTTATAAACCGTAAGCTTACGGATTCAACTTCCTGGGTTTGTTATAAACTGACCAATTCAGGATTACCGACAAATTATATTAATTGTGTCTATGAAGATAAAAACTATGTTATATGGATTGGAACATTTGATAAGGGACTGGTTAAATTTCATGACAATAAGTGGACGAATTACAACACCGGTAATTCCGGAATAACAAATGATAATATAACCAGGATTGCAGTTGATAATAAAAATAATGTGTGGCTGGGAACATATGATGCCGGATTAATTAAATTTGACGGAACTACATTTACGAAATACAATATTTTTAATTCACCACTCCCGGGTGACCAGATCAGAGCAATCGAAATTGATAAGGCTGGAAAGATATGGGTGGGTACTGTAGGTGGAGGTGTTCTGATAATTGACGGTGAAAACTGGACAAAGCTGGATACTGCAAACAGTGAACTCCCCAGCAACCGGATCAGATCCTTTGCATTTGATGGAAACGGAAATACATGGATAGGCACATACGATAATGGTATTGCAAAGTATAATGGAAATTACTGGAAAGTTTATACATTAAAAGATTCGCGTTTCCCCAGTAACAATGTAGATTGTATATATACACAGGGCGACCAGGTATGGTTTGGCTCGGCTCCATATAACGTGCCGGAGGGTACGGCTAGTAATAATGGAGGAATTTCCTACTATAACGGGAGTGTCTGGATCTCTTATAAAAATAAACCCGATGCAGGAATAACAGATGTTTGTTCAAATTCAGTAAATGATCTTTGGATAGGTACAGCAAAATCAGGGCTGTGGAGATTCCAGAAACCATTCACTGCAGTAATACAGTATACAACATCAAGTTCGCCATTACCAAGTATGGCTATAGCAGATATTATGATAGATCATAATAATTTTAAGTGGATTGCAACAAGCGGCGGCGGATTGGCCAAGTATAAGGGATATTAAGTTTGGCCTGCAAAGCTGGTTATGGTTCTAGGGATTAAGATTTGTTATAAAAATATTGTGTTTTCTTTGTGTTTCTTTGTGTCCTTGTGTCTACCATAGGCATGCCTTCGGCATTCGTGGCCATTGATTTTATGCGTTTTTCCAGAGCATTGCCACAAAGTCACTAAGACACAAAGATTCACTAAGTAATTTTCACGCAGTCTTCTTACCGGGCAATGGAGACAGAAAATAATTATTGGTAATAAGATAAAACGGAGTGGAAATACATCACTCCGACTTCGATATTCAATTATGTTCATTTACATTTTCTGCAACCCAGCCAAGGCAAGCCTTGGCTCTACAAAAAATATATTTTATTCAACTACCTCAAAGCCTGTATACCTTCTTAAAACCTCAGGGACAATGATCTTTCCATCTTCGGTCTGGTAATTTTCAAGCAAAGAAACCATTAACCTGCTGGTTGCGAGTCCCGAACCATTAAGTGTGTGTACATACTCAGGTTTTTTAGTATCTTCTCTTCTGTACCTGATATTAGCTCTTCTGGCCTGAAAATTCTCAAAGTTACTGCACGATGAGGCTTCAAGCCATCTTTGTTCTGCCGGAGACCATGTTTCTATGTCGTAGCACTTTGCTGCAGAAAAACTAAGGTCACCTGTGCAAAGCATCAGAATACGATAAGGAATATTTAATGCCTGCAGAATATCTTCAGCATCTCTTACAAGTTTTTCAAGTTCATCATAAGATGTTTCAGGCTTAACAAATTTTACCATCTCTACTTTATTGAACTGATGCACGCGCAGAAAGCCTTTGGATTCTTTACCATAAGAACCAGCCTCCCTTCTGAAGCATGCGCTATATCCCGCATAATATACCGGAAGATCTTTCTCATCAATAATTTCGCCCCTGTGAAGATTTGTAATAGGTACTTCAGCAGTAGGAATAGGAAACAATCCATCTTTGTCGATAGAATACATGTCCTCTGCCATTTTCGGCAGCTGTCCTGTACCTTTCATTGATTCTTCATTAACAAGGAATGGAGGGAAAATCTCCTTATAGTTATGATTGTTGATATGAACATCAAGCATGTAATTAATTAAAGCACGTTCGAGGGTTGCGCCTTTGCCCACGTACACAGGAAACCCGCTTCCGCTAATCTTAGCACCTCTTTCAAAATCAAGTATTTTATGTTTCTTACCCAATTCAATATGATCAACTGTCCCCTCTTTTTTATCAAACGAAAAACCTTCCGGAAGCCATCTTCTAACTTCAACATTTTCCTCAGCACTTTTCCCCACGGGTACGCTGCTGCTCGGCAGGTTGGGAATATACATAAGAATTTCATTCAGCTTATCTTCAATATTCTTTAACTGCGCATCGTTGTCTGCTATCTGATCAGATACATTTTTCATCTCAGCAATAATGGCTGATGCATCCTGACCGGCCTTTTTCATCTGACCAACCTGTGCAGAAACCTGGTTTCTTCTGGCTTTCATTTCGTCAGTAAGGAGGATCAGGTCACGTCTTTGCTCATCAAGTTTAAGAACTTCATCTACGCGATCTTTTTCGTTTTTATTTAATAATCCCTGTCTTACATACTCAGGATTATCACGAATAAGTTTAAGGTCTAACATCTTTTACCTTCGGTAATAATTATTTTACTACAATATTGTATATTTTGTTTTTTACATAAATCTCTTTAACTACAGTTTTGCCGTCGAGGTGTTTTTGTACTGAGGGTTCATCATAAACAGCCTGTTTAACTGCAGCATCATCTGCTCCTGCCGGCAGCTCAAGCTTCGCCCGTAATTTTCCGTTTACCTGAACGGGGATAAGCATGTTCTCCTCAGATAAGCCTTTAGGATCAGGACTGAACCAAACAGGCATCTCAAATATTGATTTTTCTTTACCTAATAAGTGCCAGCTTTCTTCAGCAAGATGCGGAGCAATAGGAGCTAACAGAATTGCATATCTTTCCAATACATAAGATATGAGTGCAGGTCTGCATTTATCAAGATTTTTAAGTTCATTGAGCAATTCCATCAGTGAAGCAACTGCTGTATTAAATCTGAACGCATTTATTTCATCATCGAACTTTGCTATGGTCTGGTTAATTTTTCTGTATACTGATCTTTCATCGTCATTTAACTCAGCAAGATCAAATACTGCAGGAGAAGCATTTGTTGTTGTTGCTTCTTCAAACCTTACATAGAGATCAAAACTTCTGTTAACAAATCTGTCAATGCCTACGATTCCCTGATCATTCCAGTCGCCGCCCTGATCATAGGGACCCATGAACATTAAGTAAATTCTGAAAACGTCTGAACCGAACTTATCTATAAAAATACCCGGATTAACTACATTACCTTTTGACTTGGACATTTTAGCGCCAAGATTAGTAATAGTGCCCTGATGTATTAATGTTGAGAATGGTTCATCGCTATTTGTCAAACCAAGATCACGTATAAACTTGTGTATGAACCTTGCATACAATAAATGCATTGTAGCATGTTCTGCTCCTCCAACATACATATCTATTGGAGTCCATTTATCCGCAAGTTCCTTATTGAACATTACACCTTTAACCTTAGGATCAAGATACCGGAAGTAATACCATGATGAGTCCACGAATGTGTCCATAGTATCAGGATCACGCTGTGCTTCACCACCGCACTTCGGGCATTTAACATTCATGAATTCTGTATTATGCTTCAGCGGAGATTCACCTGTTTGTTTAAACTCTACATTATAAGGAAGTTCAACAGGAAGATTCTCCTCACCAACCGGAACTTCGCCACAGTTTGGACAATGAATGATGGGTATAGGAGTACCCCAGTATCTTTGTCTGGATATAAGCCAATCGCGTAAACGATAATTTATTTTTCTCTTTCCGATTCCTTTAGCTTCAAGATCATCAGTTATCTTTTCAATCCCTTCATCAGAATCCATTCCGTTATATGAACCGGAATTAATCATAATACCAGAATCAGTAAAGGCAGAGGTAAGTTCATCTTCCTGATTAGTACCCGGGGCAAGAATTACTTTTCTTATTGGTAAACTGAACTTATGAGCAAATTCAAAATCACGTTCATCGTGTCCAGGTACTGCCATAACACAGCCGGTTCCATAAGTGCCAAGCACATAATCCGCAGCCCATACAGGTACGCGTTCTCCGTTAACGGGATTTATTGCATACGCGCCAAGCGGAACGCCGGTCTTTTCTTTTACTGTTGATGTTCTTTCAATTTCAGAAAGTGATTGGACAGACTGTTTATATGCATCCACTTTTTCTTTCTGATCCGGTGCAGTAATTTTATCAACCAGAGGATGTTCAGGGGCGAGCACAACATATGTAACCCCGAACAATGTATCGGGTCTTGTTGTAAAAACAGTAATGCTGTCTTCAAACCCATCAAGTTTGAATGTAACTTCAGTTCCTGTACTCTTGCCGATCCAGTTGCGCTGCATGAGTTTTGTTTTTTCAGGCCAGTTTATGGTATCCAGGCCAGCGAGTAATTCTTCCGCGTACTTAGTAATCTTAAAAAACCATTGAGTAAGATTTTTATGTATAACTGTTGTACCGCAGCGTTCGCAAGTACCATCTGATAGAACCTGTTCATTCGCAAGAACTGTCTGGCATGAAGGGCACCAGTTAACCGGAGCATTTTTTCTATAAGCCAGTCCTTTCTTATATAATTGGAGAAAGAGCCACTGATTCCATTTATAGTATTCAGGCACACAGGTCATTAATTCAGCATCCCAGTCATACATACATCCCATTAATTTTAACTGCTCACGAATATCTTTAATATTAGTCATTGTACTGTCATAAGGATGGATACCTGTCTTAATAGCATAGTTCTCTGCCGGCAGACCGAAGGCATCATAACCCATCGGTTCAAAAACATTAAACCCCTTAAGCTTTTTATATCTTGCCCATGAATCCGTTGGACCGTAATTATACCAATGACCGATATGTAATTTTGCGCCTGAGGGATAAATAAACATAACCAGACAATATAGTTTATCGTCAGTTTTACTCAGATCAGTTTTGAATACCTTATTATCTTCCCAGTAGGATTGCCATTTTTTCTCTGTTTCAGCGAATGGATATTTCATTTTTCTGATGTTTTGTTATAAAAATTAAGCTTAAACTTATCGAAAATGCAGGGGTTTATCAAGACAAATGTCACCAGGCACTATACAAACATCTATGGAAACTCAATATTAAAATGGATATTTACAGGTATTTTGTTAACTTTGCTCAATTATTAATACTCTTTACAATTATATGCAGCGAAGAATAATAATTCTTACCGAAGGACTTACAAATCCTCATCATGGAAAAACCGCACGTAACCTTATCTATTATAAACCTGAAGAAGTTCTTGCAATCTTCGACAGGACGCAAGCTGGTAAGAACAGTCTCGAGCTTTTAGGCGCAGGCTGTGTACCGGTTATTGATTCATTGGATCTTTATCCTGAGGCTGATACACTTGTCATTGGTGTTGCTACACCCGGAGGTAAGATTCCCTCTTCATATAAAGAGATAATTTTGCAGGCGATAAACAGAAAAATGAATATTGTAAATGGTCTTCATGAATTTCTTTCAGCTGATTCGGATATAAAAAAAGCGGCATTAAAAAATAATGTTACACTGCAAGATATTCGTTACAATGAAGAGAAGGATATTGTTCAGCGTAAAGGTATCAATCCACACTGTCTTAGAATACATACTGTTGGTAATGACTGCAGTCTTGGCAAAATGATTGTAAGTCTTGAGGTTAATAATGCCCTAATTAAAGCTGGCTATGATTCAAAGTTTGCCGCAACAGGACAAACGGGTATACTGATTGAGGGTGACGGTGTTCCTATTGATGCAGTTGTAGGTGATTTCATTAACGGGGCTGCTGAGAAACTTGTTTTAAGAAATCAGCATCATGAGATCATCAATATTGAGGGTCAGGGCAGTCTTGTTCATCCCCGCTATTCAGCTGTTACGCTGGGTTTATTACATGGATGTATTCCTCACGGACTTATAATGTGTTATGAAATGGGTAGAGAATATATACATGGTATGGATAACATTAAAATACCTCCATTAAAAGAGGTTATAAAGTTATATGAAAATATAGCTGGGGTGATGTTCCCCTGTAAGGTAATCGGTATCGCTATTAACAGTCGTAAATTCTCTGCTGCTGAAGCGGATTATGAGAGAAAAAGAATTAAAGAAGAGTTTGAACTGCCCGCCTGTGATGTAATCAGGCATGGATGCGATGAACTTGTAACCGCTGTTCTGCAGTTAAGAAAAGAGCTGCATCTCTCTGCCGAATTAACTAAATAAAGTTCAATGTGGTTCTGCAGGGACACTCCTGAGCAGAACTACTCCCCTTTATATTTAATCAATCCCCCGCCCGCGGTGGTTATCCATTTCAGGTTATTCTTATCTATAAAAACTGATGTTATATTATTAACAGGTACCGGTGAATTATTTGTCCTATACATTTCTTTTAAAGCATCAGGTTTTGCAAGCCGGGCAATTCCATCTGACGTTGCCATCCAGAGGTCATTCTTATCATCACTGTAAATGCTAACAACACTCTTTGAAGGCATTCCCATAAAAGAACTCCAGGAACTTCCGTTATAATAAGCGATACCGCCATAGTTTTTACCGAAGACTCCCATACCCAGCCAGATCTTATTACCTTCAACGAAAATACTTTCTATGTTATTGCTCGGAAACCCCGATTTAATCATATCAAATGATTCCCAGTTCTCACCATCAAATTTGTTAACTCCGGCATTAAATGTTCCTATCCAGACGATATTATTTTCATCAAAGGCAATTGATTTAATAAGGTTACTTGAGATCCCCGAATTCTCCTTTGTGTAGATCTTCCAGTCATTATTATCAAACACAGCCAGACCCTTTTCATAAGTACCAACCCACACTTTGCCTGTCTTATCTATTCCCATCGCCCTTATTTCATTATCCGGAAGCTTAGAATTATTTTTATTGTAGACTGTCCAGCTCACACCATCATACTTAACTAATCCTGCACTGTATGTAGCAATCCATAAATTGTTATTATTATCCTTAAGTATCCGGTAGATGATATTATCCGGCAGCGGTGAATTAAATCTATTAAAAGAATAATATTTACCATTCGAATACCTGATCAACCCGCTGTCACTTGAAGCAAGCCAGATAGTTGAATCAACAATCAGCATATGATTCAGATAGTTAGAGGGCAGTTTTGAGTTTGTTCTGTTATAGATAACCCACACTGTTGAATCCGGCAGTTTCTTGTCAGCATAAGTTGATTCACCACTCCTCACTGTCACTATAACACTGTCACTCCAGCAACCGTATTTATTGTATTTGATTTTATATTTACCCGGTATAAGGTTCTTAAACTCGAATGGTGTTTTATTCTCGGTCAAAGAATCATTAATTAGGATCTCTGCCTGATCAGGTGTGGTTTTGCAAATCAACCGGCCTCTCATATATGGGTTGTTTATAAAATCAACAACTAAATGAGCTCTTTCAGATTCTTTTATATTGTGATTGAAAACCGAATCACGGTAATTCTCAAGCTTTAATCTAAACTGTGTTTCGCCTTCCGGAAGCCATCTTATACTATCAGGCGTTACCCTGCCTGTATTATTACCATTAAGATATATCTTCGCACCAGAAGGGATTGTTTCAATGTAGATGAATCCTTTTGAAGGTGGTGCTTCTTCAGGATTAACAGAAACCTCTTTCCCGCAGGAGGAAATTACTATAGCAATAAATCCGAGTATGATTAGAAATCTTTTCATATAATTATGGTAAAGTCGAATACCCAAAAGTGGTAACATAAGCAGGAAGAAAAACCAGATTAATTCTGTTCTTAATATATGAGGCAAAAAGTCCATATCCTCCCTGGATATTACTAAAATCCGACTGATCCAGATTGACAGATAGTTCATCAATATTGGCATGGGTTGATGTGTAGTAGGTTGAAAGATTATTATCAAGTACCAGAACTTCAACTGACCCACCTAATACCGTGTACCGGCTTTTATTTTCATCTCCTTCTGATATTTCTCTCATCGCTTTTGTCAGATCATCATTCTTAAATGAACACATTTGGGTTTTCGACACCAGTGCATAGACCGGTACGGTTTCATTTTTAACAGTCTTATAATCCAAAGGGATATTCTTCGTCAGGAAGAGATCTTTTACCCCATCATTCTTTTTATAATAAATCTTTAACCTGCTCACATAATAATTCCCTGACTCACGCGAGGACCATCCTATAGCAGATTTATCGGTTTCGGATGGAATTATAATATTACTTCCATAATTAACATCAATATCCAAAGGTACCTTTGTTGATGCTGTAAGTTTCTTACCGTTATTGAGTTCCACCTTTATTTGAAGCACTTCTCCCGGCACAGGGGAAAAATCATTCAGATAATAAAAATGCACCGGTGTATTGTACCGGCTAGTATCATATCTTGCTATAATGCTATCTTTGAATGTATAAACCTCATCATCGCGCCATAATCTGATGTCTGCATTCAGAACAGCGGGATCAACTGTATTCTGATAAGGATCATAACCTTCTACATTATAACTTCTTTTAAGTATCGCTATATGCGTTGTAGTATCTGCCTGAATAATTAAGTTAAGGCTATATCTTTCGAGGAACTGCGATTTAGGATCGAACTCCTCTTCACACCCGGCGGATGCAATGATCAACATCAGCAGTATAAGATTTTTAACTGTTTTCATATTTCCATCTTAATTGATGCAGTTGGCATGAAGGGAAGCATGTTTACTCTCTTGCCTGTTTTTCTGTCGAAATAAAATACATTCTTCCTGTCATACACGTTTATAATATCAAAGCTGAAATGAAATGTGGAATAAAGTATCTTCAGCTTTTTAGATACATTGAGATCCAGACGATGGTAATAAGAGAGCCGGCCGAAGTTTTTACTTGAAAGAATAGTAAAAGGAGAATAGGATTCAAAGATAAACCAACTGTTATTGAAATGATCTATTTGAAGCTTATCATAAAATCCTTCCATTTGCGTGAATGGTAAACCGGAACTGATTACGAAATTCATTCCGGCATACCAGTCCCTTCCGATATTATAGTTAAGAATAATTTTGCCTGTATGCCTTGAATCATATCTCGGGTAGTACCGCCATCCTTTAATATCCTTATATGCCCAGCTGAGTGAATAGGAAGTAAGTGTATTAAATCCAAACAGATCTTCAATCTTCAGCTGAAACTCCCATCCATACGATTCTCCGCTCCCTGCAATCAGATCAGGATCGGCTGATGAATATTTTTTATTGTTCAGTTCAATTAAGTCCTTTAATATCTTATAATAACCTTCCACATTGAAATTCACATTTGAAGCTAAATACAGATCAAATCCTGCTCCATAATGAATAGCCGAAGGTGTATTCAGATAATCCGGAACAATTAGCCAGGGTTCAAAAACTGAAATGACTTCGTTTTCGCTTGAGAGCGCGGTCATTTCCTGCGAATAAATACCCCATGCAGCTTTAAAAGACAATAAAGGATTTAACCGGTAAATTGTATTTATTCTTGGTTCAAAGAAATGATTTCCCTTCGAAAGTGAGGCAGGATTTAACCGAAGTCCAAAATCTCCAGTAAAGTTTTCGAACTGCAGCAGCCGGTACTTGGAATAGATATTTATGCTGGCTCCAAACTCATCTACACTTGTGCTTGTATTATAAGGATTTTCTAAAAACAGATCTGTGCTGATCGTTTTAACCGAAAACCCAATTTTAAGTTCATCCTTATTACTGAAGAGATAAGTAAGATCCATTTTAAAAGTAAGATCATTCACGGTATTTATTCTTGCAAGTGATTCACTGTTTAATGGAATTACTTTGCCGGAAAAATTACTTGAGGAAAGATTGAATTCAGAATAAACCGGACTCTCCCACACCTGGAACCAGTTGGCGCTGTAAATACTGTTCGACCATTCATACTCTTCATTGAGAGTACCATTATTATTAAGCTTATCCTTACTCCCGAATGCGAACACATTAATTCTGGTATGCCTTAGATCACTGTTAGGCGAATAATTTGCTTTAAATGAAAAATCATGAAAATCGAAAGGAGCATCTCTATAGTTGAGATACTTTTTGAGAATATTATCGAATAAGCTCTTCCTTGCGGTAAATAAGAATGAGCCTCCCGGGATCGGACCTTCCAGCGATGCTTTTCCTGTTAAAAATGACATACTCCCTGATCCAGAAAATCTATTCCTGTTACCGTTTTTTGTAACCAGATTTAATACAGAAGATAACCGGCCGCCAAACTCCGCGGCAAATCCTCCTTTATTAAATTCCATTGCATTAATCATTTCAGGATCTAAAATGCTGAAGAGTCCCATAGCATGAAAAGGGTTATAGACAGAAACTCCATTGAGGAGGACCATATTCTGATCACTGCTTCCCCCCCGCACATAATATCTGGCAGAAACATCTCCGGTTGACTGCACACCAGGCATGAACTGCAATGTACGCATCACATCTGATTCTACACCTTTGGGAATTAATTCAAGTTCTTTTATTGATATTCTTGTAAGTCCAATATTCTTCTCATTTTCCTTAACCCGTTCACCAACTTTTTCTATTGTCTGAAGCTGATAACTGGCAGTTATAAGCTTAATTCTCACTTGTTTCGTTTTACCAGGCTCAATATTTATTTCAATTTCTTTTGGTTCATAACCAAGATAGGATATCTTAGCAGTATAAAGTTTATTGGGCGGGAGAGAAGTAATAGAAAAAAATCCGTTCAGATCTGTAGTAACACCAATGGATGTATTTTCCAGAACTATATTTGCATATACAAGTGCTTCACCCGTTAGTGAATCTGTAACAAACCCTCTTAAAGTTCCAGTATTTTGTGCTAACGTACTGCTAAATATCAGAACAAAGGTTGTGAAAACTGAGAAAAAATACTTTAGCATCAGCCAATAGTTGAAATGATAAGTCAAAAAATAGGATTAAAGCAGCTAAAAGCCAAAAATATTATTGGATTAACATTCTTTTTATATTAGGTGTTCGGTGGAACGGACTCACCACTTCAGGGGCTCCATTATAGGCAAGGTCTAATTTTAGACAATTATCCCGGATCACTTAAAAAGATGGTGCAACTTTTTTCCCCCATTTAGAGTTATTATTTCTTTAAGAAATTGTTAAATTTAATACCTATGCAAAGTTTATTGTCGTTAAAGAAATATTTCATACGGTATAGAAAAAAGCTGCTTTGGGGAATATTCTTTATTCTCGCATCTAATGTAGGCACTATTTACATACCGATGCTGTTAAAAGACAGCGTAAATGCCCTTACTACAAACGTGAACAAGGATTTGCTTCTGAGATATGGAGTCCTGATCCTTATTACCGCTATTATCAGCGGTGTGTTCAGGTTTATGATCAGGCAGACTATCATCGTAGTATCCCGGGAAATTGAATATGATATGCGTCAGGATTTCTGGCAGCATCTCCAGAAATTACCGCTGCGGTATTTTCAGAATAATTCAACCGGAAACATTATGGCGCACATCACAAATGATGTTAACTCCGTAAGAATGTTTCTTGGTCCCGCTGTTATGTATTCCATAGATACTTTCGTAATTCTGATAATTGTTGTTTCATTTATGTTCTCTCTGGATGTAAGATTAACCATCTATGCATTAATTCCCCTTCCCCTTTTATCATACCTGGTTTACAAGGTTGGGAAAAAAATTCACCTGAAGTATACACGTATCCAGGAAAAATTCTCGGAACTTACAGCTAAAGCGCAGGAGAACTTTTCAGGTATTCGCGTAATAAAATCTTATGTAAGAGAAAACAGTGAAATTGCAGAATTTAAGAAGCACAGCCGTGAATATCTGAATAAGAATATGGACATGATCAAGATTCAGTCATTCTTTTTCCCTATAATGTTTCTGATCACAGGGACTTCAGAAATAATAGTGATCTGGCTTGGCGGTATAAATATCATGAACGGAACTCTTACACTCGGCGAAATTTCCGCATTCATTATTTATCTTGGAATTCTTACATGGCCGATGATTGCCTTCGGATGGATAATAAATATAATACAGCAGGCTTCTGCAAGTATGAAAAGGCTTAATTCTATCCTGAATGAAAAGTATGAAATTCAGGATAACGAAAAAACTGACTATTCAGTAAAGGATGTAAAAGGAAAAATAGAATTCAGGAATGTTTCTTTCAGATATAATGAAAATCTGCCTTATATCTTCAGGGATCTTAATTTTACAATCAAAGATGGATCTACAATAGCTATAGTCGGCAATACAGGTGCCGGAAAATCGAGTCTGATCAATCTTATTCCAAGAATGTATGATGTTACCGAAGGTGAAATACTTATTGATAACCAAAATGTGAAAACGATTCCGCTTGACGTTTTGAGAAAAAATATTGGATTGGTTCCTCAGGAGACTTTTCTGTTCTCTGAGACTCTGGCAAACAATATTTTATATGGTACCGAAGATCACGACTTCTCTCTTGTTGAGAAGACCAGTGACATATCACAGATAAACAGGGATGTTGAGAATTTTCCATTGAAATATGAAACTATCCTTGGTGAAAGAGGTATTACATTAAGCGGCGGACAAAAACAGAGAACGTGTCTGGCACGTGCTCTTGCAATAAATCCGAACATACTTATACTTGATGATTCATTTTCCGCGGTAGATACGCATACCGAAGAAGAAATACTTACGAAATTAAAAGAGTTTATGAGGAATCGGACGAGTATTATTATCAGTCACAGAATTTCAACAGTTAAAGATTCAGATAAAATTTACGTACTTGATAACGGAACAATAGCAGAAGAAGGTACACACGATCAGCTAGTACTTCACGGAGGTATATATGCTGATATGTACTATAAACAGCTGCTTGAAAAAGAATTAGAAGAATTAAAATAATCATATTTCGAAAGGAGTAAGATCCTGCATCCTTAAAAACATCTGCAGGATCATATATGTCACAGGATTATAAATCAGAAGATGAGGTGCTTGGTAAAGCCTACGATTCGAAACTGATGAAGAGGCTTTTAGGTTACGTTAAACCTTATAGGAATTATGTAATACTTGCGATTATTCTCAACATAGTAGTTGCAGGATTGGGACCGCTTCGCCCTTATCTTACCAAGGTGGCCATTGATGATTATATAAGGCTCAAAGACTACAATGGTCTTATGATGATCGCCGGTTTCCTGATTGCATCTTTGTTATTCCAATCCGTTATTCAGTATCTGCTTACTTATTATACCCAGTATATGGGACAAAAAATCATTTACGATCTCAGGATCAAATTATTTACTCATGTTCAGAAACTAGCACTTAAGTTTTTTGATAAGACTCCCATCGGCAGAATTGTAACACGCGTAACAAATGATGTTGAATCACTTAACGAACTATTCTCATCCGGTATCGTAATGGTTTTCAGTGATATATTTATAATCCTCTGGATACTTGGGTTTATGTTCTTTATGGATTGGCAGTTGTCTTTGGTTACATTGTCAGTACTGCCATTATTAATCTATGGTACTTTTCTGTTTAGAAGAAAAGTAAGGGATGCTTACCGTGATGTACGTTACCATCTGGCAAGACTGAATTCATATATGCAGGAACATATAACAGGTATGAACGTTGTTCAGATATTTAATAAGGAAGATGCTGAACTTAAAAGATTCTCTTCAATTAATGCAGATTACCGTAAAGCGAATGTCAGATCAGTTTTTTATTATGCTGTGTTTTACCCTGTTGTGGAAATTTTAAGTTCTCTTGCGCTTGCTCTTATTGTTTGGTATGGAGGCGGTGAGATAATCCAGAATCAGATGACTATCGGTGTATTGTTTGCATTTATTCAATTAACTGAAATGTTCTGGCGGCCCATACGAGATCTTTCTGAAAAATATAATATTATGCAGACTGCTATGGCATCATCCGAAAGGATCTTCAAACTTCTGGATAATGAAACGTTTATTCCTAATCCATCAGAACCGAGGGAAATGGATAAGGTAAGAGGTGCCATTGAATTTAGGGATGTATGGTTTGCGTATAATGGCGAAGATCATGTGCTTAAAAATCTTTCTTTCAAAATAAATCCCGGCGAAACGGTTGCTATAGTTGGAGCCACCGGTGCCGGCAAGACAAGCATAATCAATATTTTATCACGATTTTATGATATTCAGAAAGGAGAAATTCTTCTTGACGGAATGGATATCAGAGAACTGGATAAACGGGTGCTAAGGAAATATATTTCTACTGTGTTACAGGATGTGTTTTTATTCTCAGGAACCATTAAGTCAAACATCAGTCTTAATAATCCTGAAATTACTGATGAGAAGATAATTGAAGCTGCAAAGCGTGTTGGAGCCCATAGATTTATAGTAGAGCTGCCGAAGAAGTATGATGAAGAAGTAAAAGAAAAAGGTGCAACATTAAGCGTTGGGCAAAAGCAGCTTCTCTCATTCGCCAGAGCTTTAGCTTACGATCCCCAGATACTCATTCTGGATGAAGCCACTTCAAGCGTCGATACCGAAACAGAAATACTAATTCAGAAAGCTATCGAAAAACTCCTTGTTAACAGAACAGCAATTGTAATTGCCCACAGGTTATCTACTATACAGAATGCTGATAAAATTCTTGTTATGCACAAAGGCGAATTACGTGAAATGGGCAATCATCAGGAATTACTGGCGAAACGGGGAATTTATTACAAATTATATCAGCTACAGTATAAAGACCAGGAAGTTTCTGCATCACATAAGGAGCAGGTCTCAACTCCAAAATAAATTTTCTTTTATAAAATAGCTTCAACCGCAAGGATGCTTGTCACTGCTTTTGACAAAATTATTATATACCTTATTAAAAGACACACTTAAATAGAGGGAACTATGGCGACAAGCAGGTATATGACTATACAACGGCACATATTAGAAGGCGAAAAATTACATCCGGAAGCAACCGGTGAAATGTCTGCTCTACTGGCAGATCTTGTTCTCGCAGCAAAGATCGTTTCACTGGAGGTTAATAAAGCGGGACTGGTAGGTATTTTGGGATTCACCGGTTCTAATAATATTCACGGTGAAAAAGTAAAGAAGCTTGATATCTATGCGCATGATATGCTTTATAAAGCAATGGACCACGGGGGACATTTATGCGTTATGGCTTCAGAGGAAGAAGAAGATATAATTCACATCCCCGCACACTTTAAAAAAGGAAAATACGTTCTGCTTTTTGATCCATTGGATGGATCTTCGAATATTGATGTTAATATAAGCATCGGCACAATCTTCTCTATTTACAGAAGGATTACACCGGATGACGGCACTGCCGGAACACTGGAAGATTGCCTGCAGCCCGGATATAAACAGGAAGCTGCCGGTTATATTATTTACGGGTCCAGCACTATACTTGTATATACAACCGGACACGGTGTTTACGGATTCACCTTAGATCCTGCAGTAGGTGAATTTTTCCTTTCACATGATGATATTAAAATTCCAAAAAAAGGAAAGATATACAGCATAAACGAGGGAAACTATCTTTATTGGCATCCGGGATTAAAGAAATATATAAAATACTTACAGGAGGAGGATCCTGCAGATGGGCGCCCTTATTCTTTAAGATACATAGGATCTATGTGTGCCGATATTCATAGAACCTTGTTCTATGGGGGCATATTTATGTATCCGGCTGATTCAAGAAGTCCTGAAGGAAAATTAAGACTGATGTATGAATGTAATCCGATGGCATTTATTGTTGAGGCAGCAGGAGGCAGGGCATCAAATGGTTACAAGCGGCTCCTGGAGGTTGAACCCAAATCTTTGCATGAACGGACACCAATTTTTATTGGAAGTGAGGACGATGTTAAACTGGTTGAAAAATTCTTAGCATCCGAGGAAGATACTTTCACCAATTCAGATGGTTCTAAGAAAGACAAGATTTATCTATAATTTATTTTTTATGAGATGACATCTTTTCCGGAAGATGTCATCTTGATTAAACACTGGAAAATAATTTATAGCTTTTTTAATTCTTCTTCTATTTTACCCGCAAGTTCTACTGGTTCAATTCCAACTATTTTTATTTTAGTTGATTTCACAAGTATTGAAGGTTTATCACCTTCTCCCTGTACATATTTTACCAGATTGTACCCAAGCCGGTTACGGTCGTTCGGCACCGGAATATACTCAGCAAGACGTTCTACAAGAGAGTAAACTTTCTTTTCCGTTGAATCCTCAGGGAAATAATTTGTTGCCGGAGGAGGAAGTGTAGTCATATTGTTCCTTTTAATCTTCTTAATAAAAATACTTAAGCTCAGATTAAACCTCAACACATTCTTAAATAAATGGGGACCAGGATAAGGTCGCGTATTGTATGGAAGGTGAATGAAGATTTGAGTAAATTTGGTTTAGAATTATGAAAAACTACTTCGAAGAAAATGCAGTCAGCAAACTGCTTATAATCAGATTAAGCTCCCTGGGTGACATACTTTTAACTACTCCCCTTGTCCGCACCGTGAAAGAAAAATATCCACAGATTTCAATTGATTTTCTTCTCAGGGAAGAATATGGTGATGTTTACAAGTATAACCCGCATATAAACTCTATTTTGTTATATAAAGAAGGTTCAGATAATCTGGTTTCAAAACTGCGGGATGAATCTTATGATCTTGTATTAGATCTTCAGAACAATTTGCGTTCATATAAACTTACCAGGCTGCTCAAAACCCGTGTTCTAAAATTCAGGAAAAAACATCTGGATAAATTTCTTCTTGTGAATTTCAAAATCAACCGGCTTAAAGATGCTGCCCCAATAGCGGTAAGATATGCAGAATCCATCCCCGGATTTACACTTGATGAGAAAGGGCTCGAAATTTTTACGAATAGTAATCAGTCAGCACGAGAAAAATCTATTTCTAAGGCCATAGGTTTTTGTCCCGGATCCCGTCACTTCACAAAGATGTATCCTGAGGAATATTTTATCAGATTGGGTAATCTGCTTACTTCCAAAGGATACCAGGTAATACTCTTTGGCGGAAGAAGTGATTTTGCCGTTTGCAACAGAATAAGTTCATCTCTACCTGGTTCAATTAATTTATGCAATGATAATCAGATGCTTGTAACAGCCTGTGATATGCAGAATTGTTTATGTGTAGTTTGTAATGATTCAGGACTCATGCATCTGGCCTGTGCAGTTAATGTACCGGTTGTGACCATTTTCGGATCATCAGTTAAAGAATTCGGCTTTTTTCCCTATAGATCAGGCAAAAGTTTAATTTTAGAAAACAATTTCTTATCTTGCAGACCTTGTTCTCACATCGGACGTGAAGAATGTCCTGAAAAGCACTTTAAATGTATGAGAGAAATAGTGCCTGAAGCAGTATCGGAAAGAATTGATGAGTTTTTACAATAATGAAGCGACTCTGGTTTTTAATATATAACGGCATCTTTATACCGGTGTTTTACCTGGGTATCCAGCTCCTTTCAGTATTTAATTCCAAAGTAAAGAAGGGTTTGAAGGATAGAAGGCGTCTCTATGAAGATCTTGTACTTGGATTGATTTCTCTGGATAAGAAAAAGAAATTAATATGGTTTCATTCATCCTCGATGGGTGAATTTGAACAGGCCAAACCAATAATACAGAAACTTAAAGAACAGAAGAATCTCAATATTCTTGCGACATTCTTTTCCCCATCGGGTTATGAGAATTCTAAAAATTATCCTTTCGCCGATATAATCTCATATCTCCCGCTTGACTCTCATGGACTTGCAAAAAGGTTCGTTAAGATTGTTCAGCCAGATCTGGCTGTATTTATGCGATATGACATCTGGCCTAATTTCATTTGGGAGCTAAAGGAAAATAATATTCCAAGTATAGTTGTAGATGCAACAATGCGTTCAAGTTCTAACCGTAAACTGCCATTAGCTAAAAGCTTTCATAAAACCATATATAAAAATCTTACCAAAATACTCGCGGTATCGGCAGCCGATGTTCAAAATTTTAAGGTGTTTGATATATCCAGCAGCCAGATAAAGGCCGTTGGAGATACCAGGTTCGACAGAGTATTTCAAAAGAGTTTAAAAGCAAAAGAAAGAAAACTCTTCAGGGAGAATCTGTTTGCCGGAAAAAAGATACTTGTGGCCGGAAGTACGTGGGAAGCTGATGAAGATGTAATAATTCCTGCTTTTTATAAACTCACCAAATTCAATACGGATGCCGTTCTGTTTCTGGTTCCTCATGAACCTACTATTCCTCATCTGGAAAAACTTGAGCATACTTTTATTAATAAGCTCTCTACAATACGTTTTTCTGATCTGACTAATTATAATAATGAAAAAGTTATAATTATCGATTCAATCGGAATTCTTCTCACTTTATATTACTATGCAGATATTGCTTATGTCGGCGGCAGTTTTAAACAAGGGATTCACAATGTGCTTGAACCTGCGGTTTATGGGATTCCTGTTGTATTTGGTCCCAAAGTAGAAAATTCACAGGAAGCTCAGAAACTGGTAAGTCTTGGAGCTGCAGCCATTGTCAGAAATAAAAGAGAAGCTTACAGAACTTTCAGGTCTTTATTTTCAAATGAAACTATTCGTAAAGAAATGGGAAGAACATCCCATACTTATGTGAACCATAACATCGGGGCAACTGATAAAATCCTCAAGGAAATATACAAACTCATCTGATTTTCGCTCCTTTTTTTAAATTTTTAATCAATTCTAAAAAAATTCCTAAAAAGTAGAAAAAAAAATGTAACCCGCAGGTTTTTTGTGCGTTTATTATAATTAAAGAGAATTACCTCTAAAGATTCGCGGGAAAACAGTATGGAAAGATCATACATGATAAGCTTTAAAATTTCAGATCAGAATACTGTAAACAAGGTTACTGATTCAATAAAGATTCTGGGGAAATGGTGGAATCATATAAATAATATCTGGATTGTAAAAACCGACCTGGATATTAAAACCATTAAGAGTTATCTGAATGTTTATTTGAGCGGAAAAGATCAGGTTATTATTCTAACCTTGGATGGTGAAGCTGAATGGATAGGGATAGATAATATCGCAGCCAGCTGGCTTACAAATTATCTTATAAAATAGTCTTTGAATAGAATTTCCTCACCATAGGGCTCTTTCGGTGAGTAAGGAGGGATGAGAACATGGGGGTTCTAATACTTGAGCACAAATACCCATTGAATTTTTATAAAATCATGGGTATTGTTATTTTTTAATCATACCATAATTCAAACCAGAACCTGGATCCGCAAGCAATTAAGATCATTCTCAATATGTTTATTAAACTTTATTTAGTAATGCAGGCTTTTCATTAAAGAGTTTTAAGATTAACTCTCCAAATAATGTATTTGCCCATGCAAACCACTTTCTTGTAAAATCATCAGCATCATCCTTATTGAAGGATTCATGCATAAACCCCGTTCCGGCATGAGTTGTTTTAAGATATTTCAGACATTGAAGAATTTCATTATCATCTGTGCTGGTAAGAGCTCTCATCGTAATACTTATAGGCCAAATTTTGTCGACTAATGTATGTGGACTCCCAATACCTTCAGCAGCTTTTCCACTAAAAAAATATGGGTTATTTTCACTGAATAAAAATTTTCTTGTATTCAGATAAACAGGATCATCGATGGGAACGCATCCAAGATAAGGCAATGATAATAAACTCGGCACATTAGCATCATCCATAAATAAAGAATTACCCATTCCGTCAACCTCGTATGCATAGATCTTTCCGTGTACAGGATGATTTCCCGCGGCATATGTCTTTAAAGCCTCATCCACTTCTTTTGCCAGAGCGATACATTCACCCGCAAAAACCTGATCGCCAATTATTTCCCTGAATATTTCAGCCAGTTGCCTTAAGGAGATAACTGCAAAGAAATTTGCGGGAATAAGAAAAGGAAAGATTGTTGAATCGTCTGATGGTCTGAATACAGATACAATCAATCCGACCGGTTTCATTGGATTTCCATAACCGTTCCCCGGAACTGTATCAGTGTGCCATGCAGTAGATCTGTTGAACGTATAAGGGCCTCTGTCATTTTTTCTCTGCTGCTCTTTAAATGTTTTAACAACACTTTTCATTGCTTTTATCCAATCTTCACTAAAACAGGTAATGTCACCAGTTGTTTTCCAATATGCGTGTGCCAATCGTACTGGATAGCATAAAGAATCTATTTCCCATTTTCTTTCATGCAATTCAGGTTTCATTTCTGTCTGGTCTGTTTCCCAACCCCCGCCGGTTGGACCATCATTGAATGCATTTGCATAAGGATCAATTATAATACATTTCGTCTGCCTGTTTATTACACCCGCAAGAAGATCCTTAAGCTTTTGATCTTTATTCGCGAGCGGAAGATAGGGCCATACCTGTGCAGTTGAATCTCTTAACCACATAGCATGAATATCACCGGTAATTACAAAAGTATCCGGCTTACCGTCTATCATTTTAAAGTTTACTGTAGTGTCCAGTGTATTAGGAAAACAGTTCTCAAATAACCATCCAAGTTCCTCATCCTTAATACCGGATTTCACAGATTTAATTGTTGACTCAATAGCATCACTTACAAATTTTCGTTCTGATGTCTTCGGTCTTTTAGTAATCATTTCGGCAGCTCCCTGGCTTATAGGATTCCTGAAACCTGATAAAGCTAATCCGGTTACAGCAAGTCCGCCTGTTTTTATAAATGCTCTTCTGTTCAGCATACTTCTGATCCCAATAATTTTCTATAATGTTCTATTATGATTATATATTATTGTAATCTCATCATTATTCAGAAGAATGAATAACGGAAGAGATTATAAATGCTTTGATCATAATTCCATAAGTAGAATTTAACCCTGAATCAAATATAATAATTTTTCACTCCTTAACTACTTCGGAATACTTTTAAGAAGAGTATTCTGATGAAAGGCTAATTGAATCGAATGTTTTCTAATTGAACTTAGATCCTGCAAAATAATCTGAGAGCTCTGCATCATACTGAATGTATAATTTTTCATATCGTCGGCAAGCGCCCGGTTTGAATCAATGATGTCTGTAGTTGATTTACCGGAGTAGTTATATAAGGATTCACCGCCAGTCATCCTGATTACAAGAAAGTGATTCTCGTTTATACAACCAATTTTATCATCACTGGAGAAATAAATATAAGGACGTTTGTCTCTGAGAACATTAACTCCCAACGTAGAATTTGTATAACTTATTTTCAGAAGATCCATTATGACCGGATAAACGTCTATCTGGCCACAAAGCTGATTATATACCTTAGGCTTCTTAACATACCTGGGAGAAAATATAATGAATGGTGAATGATGGAATGAAAGAGGCATATCATAGAGCGGGTCGAGTGCTGCACCATGATCAGCAACAAAAATAAAAATTGTGTTCTGAAACCACTTCTGCTCCGAAGCTAGCTGCATAAACCGGTACAATGACCAGTCAGCATATTCAATTATCTGATTTCTTATTCCCTTACTTTTTGGTCTGAAAGGAATATAATCAGGAATAAAATAAGGTCCGTGGTCACTTGCAGTGAGATAAGCTGCAAAGAATGGCTTACCTTTTTTATCCAGTGAATTAAGTTTTGGTATCGATTGCTCAAACATAATATGATCAGGCACTCCTGTAGCTCCCGCGATATATTCACCGGGATAATCCTTCTGGCTGATTATCTTATCAAATCCATTAGACAACATGAATCCGGCCATGTTATCAAACTGATCATCATGGGTAGTAAAGAAAGCGGTTGAATAGCCATTTTCTTTAAGAGTTACCGGAAGTCCGGTCATCCTTGGAATATTAGTTACCTTCATCGGATGCTGCTTAAGAAGAGCAGGAAAAGAATACAAAGTTGAAAAGATTCCATTATACGTATGTATACCCGCGGTATAAAAGTTTTTAAATGAATAAGAAAGTTTTGCAAGGCTGTCCAGATTGGGAGTAAGACAATCCCGATTGCCGAACAGGCGCATTTTTTCTGCAGACATACTTTCCATCAGAATAAGAACTACATTTGCTTTTGCAGGGCTCTGGGAATAGTTAACACGTCTTGAAAGAAGAGCATATTTCAAATCCCGGCCCGCTGAAGCATTTTTAATCTTCAGGTACTTAACTGTTTTTTTTAATGCATCATCATCATTGAGGAAATGTATCCGCTGTGATTCATTATTTATATCATCCAGATAACTTCTTACCAAAGTGAAAAGCGGATTTAAGCCAAGCTGGTTAGGAAAAGCATATGTAGAAAAGTATGCGGTACCAACACGAATTGGCGATTTAGCTTCAACTCTACCCCTTATACTTACAAAAATGAGCGGAATAAAGAGTAATGCAAAACCCAAATTCCTGATGAATCTGAATTCATCCTTTGCAAATAGAATCAGTCTGAGATATTTTGTATAGACATACCAGAAGGCGGTCGCAACAATTGTAAAAAGTATTATATAAAGGAAATAGGTTTTCTCCTGTAATATCATATTAAAAATAAATCCATTCACACCACCCCAGTTGAAAACAGCTGTAGTTAGTCTCGCAAAGTAATGGTTGAAATAAGGAATATCAGCACAGCAGGCAAAAAATGCGATTGAATATAAGACTCCGCAATAATAGAATATGAGCCAATGCAGCTTGCTATATGCCGTCTTAGTAAAAGAGAATAAAATTAACAGTAGTGAAGGAAAACATAGAATATATCCTGATATGACATTATCAAATCTGAAGCCCATAATAAATGCATTAAGAATCAGATCTGTTCTTTCTCCATCGGGAAGTAAATATGCTTTATCAAGATTAGTGAGCAGTAATACCAGTCTTAAAATAAAGAACAGACCTATCCCAAGTGCATATAAAGATAAAATAAACCTTGCCTGCTTCGGCAGATACAATTGCACACCCTGATTTTTTATGCCAAAAATAATAAAATAGGCATACATACACTACACTATTCGAAGCTTCACTTTGATAATTAGTTGTTAAATTTCCGGTTGTCTGATTCACAAAAAAGAAATTATATTAGTGTTAGAAAAACAATTAACTGATTATTTGTCTAACTATGAAAGCTAATATGAACAGTCAGCCGGATCATAATACTTTATATAGTGCTTTGCTGCAAAAAGACAGCACATTTGAGGGTATTTATCTAGTGGGCGTTAAAACAACAGGCATTTTCTGCCGGCTCAGTTGTACGGCACGAAAACCAAAACAAGAGAATGTCGAATTCTTTAATTCTGCACGAAACGCTCTGCTTAACGGATACCGCCCCTGTAAAATATGCCACCCTCTTGAAGGCAGAGGAACTGCTCCTGACTGGCTTAAGCCAATTCTTGAAGAGGTGGCTGCAGGAAATGCATACAGAATAAAAGATTATGATCTTAGAAGGAGAGGTATTGATCCTCACAGAGTAAGGAGATGGTTTAAGAAAAATCATGGAATGACGTTTCAATGTTATTTACGATCATTAAGAATTAACCAGGCATTCGGGAGAATAAAAATGGGTGAGAAGGTAACGGCTATGGCATTTGATTCCGGTTATGAATCGATTAGCGGTTTTTCAGAAACATTTAAGAAAACAACCGGATTTTCTCCAGGTGAGAGTACCGGTAAAAAAGTCATTACGATTACCAGAATACCTACTCCATTAGGAACAATGTTAGCCGGGGCTACAGATGAAGGGATTTGCTTACTGGAATTTACAGACAGAAGAATGCTTGAAACTCAGCTGAGCAGGTTACGTCAGATATTTAAGGCAGAACTGGTTCCCGGCATTCATAAATACTTTGAAGTGTTAGATAAAGAGCTTAAGGAATATTTTGAAGGGAAGCGAAAGGAATTTGACATACCTGTAGTTTTAACAGGTACACCTTTCCAGGAGAAAGCATGGAATCAGCTGCTTAAAATACCATATGGAAAGACTAATTCGTATAAAAAACAGGCAGACGCAATCGGGCTGCCGAATGCAGTGCGGGCAGTGGCAAAGGCAAATGGTGATAACAGGATAGCCATTATAGTTCCATGCCACCGCGTGATTGGTGAAAATGGAAAACTAACAGGTTATGGCGGGGGACTCTGGAGGAAACAATTTCTTCTTAATCTTGAGGCAGGAGATTCTCTGTTCTAAGGGTGGATGAGTTAGTAGATAAAAACTCCGGAGGAAATGCTCCGGAGTTTTATCATATAACTTATTACCTGAATTTTAATTTCCTATGCTCTCATACTCACGACCACCGGCATTGTCCTCAGGTCTTCTTTCCTGATTACGTTTGAAATTGTTAATCATATAAGTAATTGATAATGAAAGTGTTTGTGAAGCCGGTTTGATTGAATTCCGGATAGAGAAGTTGGATCCCATAATTTCATTTTGAAACTTCATAGCGTTAAATACATCGTTTAGTCTTAAGCTGAAAGTGAGTTTCTTTTCCATAAATGATTTCTTCAGAGCAAGATCACTAAAGAAAACGCCTTTAGTTCTTCCCTGGGGAATAACAAATGCAGACATATAGTTACCATTGAACTGTAAATCCAATCCCCAGAACAACTGCATCATTGAATTAAATCTTGCAGTCCACACATCCTGAGTCTTTGCATAATCACTTCCGGTAAACTGCCCATTAAATTTAGATTTATAGTAGCTGTAGTTAACATTTAATGACCACCATTGAAAGATCTTATGCGATCCGTTAAGTTCAATACCATAAGTTTCCTGGTTAGCCACATTTGCCATTGTCTGCAGCATTACACCGTTATTCAACATTTCAATAATTGTTGTGATATTGTCATTTAACTTTCTATAAAATAAAGTTGCTATTGCTGAGCTCTGGTTAATGAACAAGCTGTTTGAAAACTCGTATGAATCAATATATTCCGGCTTAAGATAAGGATTTCCAGCGAAGGCAGTATTTTCATCAAGATAGCGGACGAAAGGATTTACCGCACCTATAAAAGGACGGTTGATCCTGCGGCTGTAACTTAACCTGGTTTCCTGTCCTGTAAAGAACTCCTGTGAAATATGTACAGTGGGAAATACTGATGCGTAATCAGTTTTATACTGTTCATCTGTAGTCTTCTGATTTGATTTTGTATAAGTATACTCTGCTCTTAAACCCAACTGATATTTAAACTTTTTAAATTGATCAGAATACATACCGTATGCTGCCTGAATGTTTTCCAGGTATGCGAATTCATTACTTAACAGATTATTCCTTGACCATAACGCGGACTGAATATTATAATCGTCGACCAGGTAATCCATATCCCTGTCTCGCAGCGTAATCTTATAACCTGTTTCAAGTTTACCCTTTTCGCCGAATGGAAGAGTAAAATCTGATTTTAGTGAACCGAAAAGATTATCATTTGTGCCTGTAATATTCTGTCTCATATAAGCAGGTTTGGAGTTATCGGGGGAGAAGAATTCAGAATATCTGTTGGTAAAATCATCATTTACTGATTTTGATACATAAAGATCAGTTATTAACTCTTTGCCCTGTGTTTCAAAAGTCCTCTTATAGTTAAGCAGGTAATCATAGGTGCTGCCTGTAGCCTCCATACTATTTCTATTTGTTGAGGAATTAAGAAAGTTTCTTCCCGCATCAAAAATATTGGAATAGGTATTGAACTTCCGGTCCCCTTTTCCATTATTATAAAGCAGGGATGTTGTTATTGAGTTCTTATCGTTAAATGTATAATCAATTCCGCCTTTAACATTATGGGAATAACTCGTAAAACCCTGTCTTACTGTCTGATCATTGTAAGTAGTACCTTGTAATGAAAGGTTTTCGCGTTCCATATCACCAACCATTGAACGATTAAAGAACCGGTTATCATAATTGAAGAAATAATTTATCTGATCCTTCTTGTAATTGAAATTCAAAGCTCCGTTATAATTATCCTTTGTTCCCGCACTCGCTGTTACGAGTCCATTAAAATTATTATCCATCTTTTTCTTCATTACTATATTTATTATTCCTGCTGTACCCTCAGCATCATGTTTTGCTGAAGGATTTGTCATTACTTCAATCTTATCAACAGCATTTGCCGGTATCTGTTCCAGCATTTTGGTACTGGATAATCCGGACTGCTTTCCATCAATCAAGAAATTAACATTTGAGTTTCCTCTTATACTTACATTCCCATCCTGATCTACAGAAACGGAAGGTGTATTACGTAACACATCAATAGCCGATCCGCCTGAAGCTACAATTGCTTTATCAACATTTACAATGATCTTGTCATTGCTGAACTCTATATTCTGTTTTTCACCCGTAACTATTGATTCACCCAGAAGGATATCCTTTCCACGTAGCTTTATAGTACCCAGATCGATGTGTGTTTTCCCTATACCTATCTGAATCGGATTAACTATTTCATCATTATATCCGACGAAGGATACCTTCACTTTATAATTTCCTTCGGGAATTTTATCGATACTGAAACTTCCTTTAGTATCGGTGGTAGTACCTGATATCATTGTTGAATCCTTCAATACAACTACAGTAGCGTATTCAATTACCTTTGCTGAAGAGGCATCAATGATCTTTCCCTCAATTTTTCCGACTATCTTTGTATTTTCTGGAGTAAAGGCGAATGAATTAATACACGAAAATAGAACTGTTAATACCAAAACGGAAAACTTTTTCATACAACTTCCTCTAATATGTTTTATTTCCACTTGTAATTATGACGTTTGAACATGAAGGATTGTTTCACCTGTTCGACATTTTTATAAGAATTTAATTACTTAATAAGATAAAAAAATAGATTGTTCCGGAATTTCTCTTGAACGAAGAGACTATTTTAAGTGTTTATGTAATAATATGTGAAAATCAAATGTTACAATTAATTATTATACTTAATCTGCTGATTGTGTTCAGCTTATTTTCACAATCAGTATACGTAATCAGCGGGGAGTTACGACAGTGGCACGGAATTAAAATAATTTTTAACGGCCCTTTTACCTCTGAGGATTCCTCTCCTAATCCTTTCACTGACTACCGATTGAATGTAAAATTTATTCATCAGGATACGTCATATATTATTCCGGGGTTTTATGCAGCTGACGGCAATGCAGCGGAAAGCGGAGCATCCTCAGGTAATAAATGGAGTGTGATATTTACTCCTGACAGAACCGGTGAGTGGTCATTTACTGCATCTTTCAGAATGGGAGATTTTATTGCTATTGATACCTCTGAATCTCCAGGTGATGCAGTTTCCTTCGATGGGATAACTGGAAATTTTCTTGTTGCTGAAAGTGATAAACAACTGCCGGATTTCCGTTCACAGGGCATGCTGTTATATAATGGAACACGATATCTTCAGTTTACCGGCTCTAAAAACTATTTTATTAAAGGCGGGTCCAACAGTCCCGAAAACTTTCTGGCATATCATGAGTTTGATACAACCAGTCCCAAACATAAATATTCCGAACATGTTAATGATTGGTTACCCGGTGATCCATTATGGGATAGTACTAAGGGCAAGGGTATTATTGGAGCAATTAATTATCTTTCATCCAAGGGAATAAATTCACTTTATATGCTCACGTTCAATGTTAACGGAGATGGTGATGATATTTGGCCATACACAGAAAAAGATGAGCGTTATCGTTTCGACTGCAGTAAACTTGATCAATGGGGTATAATATTCTCACACATGCAGTCAAAAGGAGTTCTATGTCATTTTGTCACTCAGGAAACCGAAAATGATCATGAGCTTGATAATGGCCGTCTTGGCAGGGAAAGAAAATTGTATTACAGAGAATTGATTGCAAGGTTCGGGTATCATCCTGCGGTGATCTGGAACCTCGGTGAAGAAATAACCAACAGTACAGAACAAATTAAGAATTTTGCAAGATATATAAGAACAATTGATCCGTACGATCATTTTATAACCATGCATAATATAAGTTATGATAATTTTGAACCTTTTCTAGGATTATCATATCTGGACGGTCCTTCAATGTACATTTATGATATTGAAGATGTATCAGCTTACACGAAAATGTACATCACTGAATCCGCCAATTCCGGAAGGCAATGGGTTTGCTTTCTTGATGAGATAGGTCCTTTTGATAAAGCAACACCTCCGGATCATATTGATTCTGAACATAATGAACTCCGGAAAGAAGTGTTATGGGGACATCTCATGGCAGGAGGTGCGGGAGTTGAGTGGTATATGGGTTACGATTATCCTCATAATGATCTTACACTTGAAGATTTCAGAAGCAGGGATCAGTTATGGAATATTACCTTCTATGCGCTGGAGTTCTTCCAAAAGTATATTCCGTTTAATGAAATGGATTCGCGTGACAGTCTTGTCACACCCGGCAATTATTGTTTTGGTAAAGATGGTGAGGTCTATGTTATTTTCATGCCTCATGGCGGCAGGGTATCAATCAACCTGCCCGATGAAGGTCCTTACCAGGTAAGATGGTATAATCCGCGTTCAGGAGGAGAACTTCAGGATGGCACCAGATCCACCATAATAACCAGCGGATCACAGTTCATTGGATTACCTCCACGCGAATTAACTAAGGATTGGGTTGCTATAATTAGTAAAAGCACAGCCGGCAATTCTAACGGCGGATATAATTTATCTGATTTTTACCTTATGCAGAATTACCCTAATCCATTTAATAAATCAACCCTTATTAAATACAATCTCCCTCGCGATTCTGAGTTCAGAATTGCAGTATATGATGCTCTGGGCAAACTTGTTGAAGTATTATTTAAGGGTAAGCAGCCTGCCGGTGAGTATAATCTGCTATGGGATGCTGAGAATATTACTTCCGGTATATATCTGATCAGATTCGAATCAAATGACTTTGCAAAATCAATAAAAAGTATTTTATTGAAGTAATCATTTGAATACGGAGAAAAGAATGGATGCTACAAAAACAACCAGGATCGAGACATATATTTCTCAGTTGGATAGGATCATTAATGGAGGGGATTGGATTGACGAGAGTTTCTCTGGAAAACTCAACCAGGTAAACAGACAAAAAGCATTTAAACAGCTGATTCCTGATAAACATAGTATCGCCGAGATTTTGTGGCATTGCCTCTATTGGAGGACAGTGCTGATCAAGAGAATTCAGGGGGATAAACTTTATAAACAAATTACAATGGCTACTGAAAACTGGATCACACTGAATGCATTAGAGTACAAAGGCTGGGATACCCTTAAGGAAGAATTTTTAGATTCACAAAAGGAACTTATTGAATTGCTGTCAACCAAATCAGATGATTTCCTCGACGAAGAATATGAAGAGGGTTATACTTATGATTATTTTCTGGAAGGCATAGTTCATCATGACGTTTATCATCTTGGACAAATCGGACTGCTGATTTCTTTTCTGGAAAAGCAAAACGAATTAATATAAGATGTCAGTTAGATAATTTCAGCCGGAAAAGGGCACTTCCAAAATGTTCATAATTGCAATTAAGTAAAAGCTTTATTATTCTGTTATAAACTGAAAATGAAATGAGGCTTACTTGTCTGAGGGTCCTGAACTTCTACCGATTCATTCTGAAGGAAATATTTTAACTGATCTGGAACGCTTACCATTACCAGCAATAATGAATCAGCATATTAATATTACCGGTATTCAGTTTACAACTGAAATACTTGATGCTATTCCGACATTTATTCTGATCATAAATAAAGAAAGACAAATTGTTTATTCAAATAAACTTTTCAGGGATACCTTTGGAGATACGTCCTTAGAAGGAATTCTTGGTAAAAGGCCAGGTGAAGCAATAGGATGTTTTCATGCAGCCGATAACAATGGTTGTGGAACCACTGAGTTTTGCAACTATTGTGGAGCCGCAGCTGCTGTCTCCGAAAGTCAGCAAAAAGGCTCCTCTTCAAGAGAAGCAATTATCATTCTGAATAAAAACTCTGCGCTGAATGTTATGATCCAGGCAACACAAAAGAAAATACAAGATAATGAATATACAATTTTTGCGATGAAGGATATATCCAGCGAGAAACGGAAATTAACACTGGAACGTATATTCTTTCATGATCTGCTGAATATGACTTCAAGTTTAAAGGGATACCTTGAGATTATTAAGGATGCGGCTGAGGATGATACAGAAAACTATCTCAGCAGGGCTACTAGCATTTCAAACAGGATTATTGATGAAATAAGATCTCAGCGAACACTTATGTCAGCTGAAAGTGGTTTCCTCGAATTATTTATTACTCCCTTCTCGACTAGTGACTTTATTGAGGAAATTGAAATGCTGCTTTCCGGACTGGAAATAGCTCCCGGGAAAATTATTGAGCGCGACAGTGATTTTTATTCAGGGGTCATCGAAACAGACAAGTCCCTGTTGAAAAGAGTGATCCTGAATATGGGGAAAAATGCACTTGAAGCAATTAATCCCGGACAAAAAATAAAGCTCGGCTGTACATTATTAAAAAATAATAATAAGAACTACATTGAGTTTACAGTATACAATCCCTCTTTTATTCCAACCGATGTACAATTACAATTATTCCAAAGGTCATTTTCCACCAAAGGTTCTGGTCGTGGTGAAGGAACTTATAGTATTAAGCTTCTCACTGAAAATTATCTTGGTGGAACTATACGGTTTAGCTCAAATGAGGAAAATGGTACACTCTTTTCTGTGATATATCCTCAGTTTTTAGAGCAAAACTGACATTTTCGCTATAAGATAACCCCGTTTTGGATAGTTCGTTTTCCCGACAGTTCTCTATAATTCCATTTAAAATAATAGTTAAGTAAAAAAAACTTGACATGGAGAGGCATTTTGCATATGTTAATCGAGAAAAATTTCTCGATATATATGACTAAGATAACTGTTCCAGAACCCACATTAAGAAGACTGCCCATTTATCTTCAATTTTTGAAGGATCAGCAGAAAAAGGAGGTAAATGAGATATCAACTACCAATTTTGCTGAGGCTCTCATACTTGATCCTACTCAGGTTAGAAAAGATTTAGCTTATACAGGAATTGTAGGTAAGCCTAAAGTCGGCTACACAGTAAATGAGCTTATCAAAGCAATTGAAGGTTACCTGAACTGGAATAACCTAACTGATGCATTTCTAGCCGGGGCGGGCAACCTGGGCACGGCAATTATTGGTTATGAACAGCTCAAACGGTATGGAATTAACATTGTGGCTGCGTTCGATAAAGATCCTTATAAAATAAATACAACAGTCAACGGCATCTATATACTGGATATAGAAAAATTATCTGATCTGGCTCACAGAATGCATATCAATATCGGAATAATAACAGTCCCCGCACCAGAAGCACAGGAAGTTTGTGATATAATGACACAGGCAGGAATAATTGCTATTTGGAATTTTGCACCGATTTCACTGGTGGTGCCTAAGAATACAATTGTTGAGAATGCGGGTTTTTCTCAAAGTCTTGCCGTACTATCGAGAAAGCTTACGGAAAGAAAAGATCAATAACAACAACTCAAAAATACAGGAGTAGATAAACATTCAATGTTAACTGAAAGTCAAACGATAAGCAGAAGCAGGCAGTTTGGTAAAGTATGCGGAATACTTGAGAAATATGCGTACGATTCATCTAAACTTATTCCTATTCTTCAATTAGTTCAGGAAGAATACAGATATCTTCCTGAAGAAGTTCTTGTTTTTATAGCCACTTCATTAAATATTCCTCCGGCAAGGGTATACGGAGTTGCAACATTCTATTCTCACTTTGCTCTTGAGGCAAAAGGAAAATATGTAATAAGAGTATGTGACGGCACGGCCTGTCATGTTAAAGGATCTATGAATCTGGTTGGTATAATTCAGGAAAAACTTGGACTTGATGACAGCAGGAAAACAACTCCTGATATGCTCTTCACACTTGAGACTGTTTCTTGTCTCGGCGCCTGCGGTTTAGCACCTGTAATGGTTGTAAACGAGGAAGTTCATGGACAAATGACGAAAGAAAAAACGACAGCTGTAATTGATGAATTAATAGCAATGGAGAAAGGTTATGCCGCAGGTAATTGAATTAAACACAATCGCAGAAAAATATAAGAAGAGTGTTGAAGATATTGAACGCCGTGTAATTATCTGTGCGGGAACAGGATGTATGGCGAATGGTGCGCAGAAGGTGCATGATGCATTCGTAAAATATATCACAGGTTCGGGATTAAACGTGGTTACAGAACTTAGAACTGAAGATGAGCATAAAGGTATTCATTTATCGGGAAGCGGCTGCCAGGGTTTCTGCCAGATGGGTCCGCTGGTAACAATTGAGCCTGATGGATTATTGTATGTGAAAGTTAAACCAGAAGATGTGAGTGAAATTGTAAAAAGAACTTTGGTAGAGAGTCAGGTTATCAACAGGCTTCTTTATTCTATTCCTTCTACAGGTGAACACTGTAAAGGGACAAACGAAATTCCGTTTTATACCAGGCAGAGCAGATTTGTACTTAAGAACTGCGGTTTAGTTGACCCCGAAAATATTGATGAATATATCTTTTTAGATGGATATGCGGCAGCTCAGAAAGCATATCTTAATATGAGTGCTAAGGAAGTAACGGATGAAATTCTGAAGTCAGGATTGAGAGGCAGAGGCGGCGGAGGATTTCCGACAGGAAGGAAATGGGAATTAACAAGAATACAGCCGGAAGGAAAGAAATATATTATTTGTAATGGTGATGAAGGCGATCCCGGTGCTTTTATGGATCGAAGTGTTATGGAAGGAAATCCTCACAGCGTAATTGAAGGAATGATGATAGCAGCCAGAGCTATTGGCGCCGATGAAGGTTACATATATGTACGCGCTGAATATCCTCTTGCGGTAAAGAGAATAAAGAAGGCTGTGAAGGATGCTGAATTTTCAGGCTTGCTTGGAGAAAATCTTTTCAATTCCGGCTTAAGTTTCAGAATAAATGTTATGGAAGGGGCTGGTGCATTTGTGTGCGGTGAGGAAACTGCGTTAATGTCGTCGATAGAAGGTAAAAGAGGAATGCCCGCACCCAAACCACCCTTCCCTGCTCAGTCAGGTTTATGGGGCAGACCTACTGTAATAAATAATGTTGAAACTCTTGCTTCCGTACCGTTGATAATCGGCATGGGTGCAGACGCGTTCAGAAAAATCGGCAATGAAAAATCACCCGGAACCAAAACATTTGCGCTAACCGGTCATGTTGCAAATACAGGATTGATTGAAGTTCCATTCGGAACAACATTAGGTGAGATTGTAAACAATATTGGCGGCGGTGTTACAAACGAAGATGGCAGTTTATCCCACGAAGGATTCAAAGCGGTTCAGATAGGGGGTCCTTCAGGCGGCTGTCTTACCGAAGAGCATCTTGATCTGCCGCTTGATTTTGATTCACTTACTAAAGTTGGTGCTATGGTTGGCTCAGGCGGACTGGTTGTAATGAACAAGCAGACATGCATGGTAAAGATCTCGCGGTACTTTATGCAATTTACCCAGAATGAATCTTGCGGCAAATGTGTGTTATGCCGTGAGGGAACGAAACAAATGCTGGCTTTGCTTGATGACATTATAGAAGGAAGGGCAACTACTCAAACTCTTGTACTGCTTGAGGATCTTGCGCATGCAGTGAAGAAAGGTTCCTTATGCGGATTGGGTAAGAGTGCTCCCAATCCTGTTCTCTCAACATTAAAATATTTCCGTCAGGAATATAATGAGCATGTAATTAATAAATGGTGCTCAACAAAGAGCTGCAAGCATCTTACTGCTCCGGAAATTGATCCGCTTAAATGTAAAGGATGTACCGTATGCATTAAGAAATGTCCGGTTGGAGCAATTACCGGTGAGAGAAAAATGGTGCATAAAATAAATGTAGCTGTATGTATCAGATGCGGCGCTTGTGTTCAGGCATGTAAATTAAATGCAATCAGCGGAGTGTAAAAATGGAAAATAACTTTGTAACAATAGATGGAAAGAAAATACAAATAAATGGTGAGAAGAATCTTCTTGAGATTATAAGAAAAGCCGGAATTGATCTTCCAACGTTTTGCTACCATTCAGAATTAAGCCTATATGGTGCATGCAGGCTGTGTCTGGTTGATGTTGAAGGAAGGGGTATAATGGGATCCTGCTCTACAGCGCCGGAGCCTAATATGAAGATAAAAACAACTACACAGGAAATACGGAATATCAGAAAAATATCTCTGGAGCTTCTGCTTGCAAACCATGATCATAATTGTCCAACTTGTCCCAAGAGCTCTTTCTGTAAACTCCAGGAAATCGCAAAGCGTCATGGAGTTGATTCTGTGAGGTTCAAAAGGATACAGGAACCTGTAAAGCTTGATTTCTCTACACATTCATTAGTGCGCGACCCAAATAAATGTATTCTTTGCGGAGACTGTGTTCGTGCATGCAATGAAATTCAAAGTATCGGTGCAATTGATTTTGCATTCAGAGGTTCAAAGGCAGCTGTGCTTCCTGCTTTCGGAAAAGATTTATCCCAGGTGGAATGTGTAGATTGCGGTCAGTGCGCGCGCGTATGTCCCACTGCGGCTATTACTCCCCGGCTTGAGATCAATGAAGTATGGCAGGCATTAAGCGATCCCACAAAAATAGTTGTTGCCCAGGTTGCTCCCGCTGTAAGAATTGCAATAGGCGAGATGTATGGATTAGAGCCCGGTACTGATATGACAGGACAAACTGTTGCAGCTCTTAAAATGATCGGTTTCGACAAAGTATTTGATACATCTTTCGCCGCCGATCTTACAATTGTAGAGGAAGCGACTGAATTTTTATCACGAATGAAGAAAGGAGAGAAACTTCCACAGTTTACATCCTGCTGCCCTGCCTGGGTGAAATTTGCTGAACAGTATTATCCTGAATTTCTTCCTAACCTTTCATCCTGCAGATCACCTCAGCAGATGTTCGGTTCACTGGCAAAAGAAATACTTAGTAAACAGTTGAATGTTAAGAAAGAAGACATTGTTATTGTATCTGTAATGCCATGCACAGCAAAGAAGTTCGAAGCAAGAAGACCAGAATTTATCGATAACGGTGTTCCTGATGTTGATTATGTTCTCACTACACAGGAACTTGGTAAAATATTTGATCAAGCCGGAATACTCTTCAGACAATTATCACCTGAATCTCTTGATATGCCTTTAGGATTTAAAACGGGTGCCGGAGTAATATTCGGTAATTCTGGTGGTGTAACTGAAGCGGCCCTGCGTTACCTGTATGAAGAAGTAAGCGGTAAAAAACTTGAGCATGTTGATTTTCATGAGATCAGAGGAATGGAAGCGTTACGTGAAGCATTGATTGATATTGATGGAGTAAAAGTAAAAGTGGCTGTAGTGCATGGATTAAAGACAGCGCGGATGCTTGCTGATAAGATTAAGAAAGGTGAAGCAAGTTATGACTTTATCGAAGTAATGTCTTGTCCAAATGGCTGCATAGGCGGAGCAGGTCAGCCTGTTTCATTTGATACTATCGTCAAGCAGAACAGAACCAAAGGCTTATATGAAGTTGATAAAAATCTTCAACTCCATAAGCCGCAGGAAAATCCTTTTGTAAAGAATGTTTATGAAACTACATTGGAAGAAGTTGGCGGACATAAAGCGCACGATCTTCTGCATACACATTACAGAAGCAGAAGAAGATATGAAGATGCAGGAATTTCTCTAATCAACGGATCAGAGATGGAAAAACTGAATGTAAGTGTCTGTGTAGGTACGAGCTGTTATCTAAAGGGTTCGCAGGATCTGCTTCACAAAATGATTGATCATATTGAAGATAATTCCATGCAGGAAAAGGTTGATGTGAAGGCGACGTTCTGTTTTGAGAATTGCGATAAAGGTCCTTCTGTAACCATCGGGGATACCTTGATTGAGAAGTGCACATTTGAAAAAGCATGTGCAGAGCTGAAGAGAAAAATAAAATAAAAAGTATTACTTACGGAAGGAAAAACCTCCTGGGTTAAGGAAAAACCCGGAAGTTAATGAATTGAAGAGAAACCTCCGGGGTTAAAGAAAACCCCGGAGGTTAATTGAGTTGATCACTGCAGAAAACATCATCAGGATGCAGTGCCATATACGCAGCACAGAGCTGAAACTGTGCTGCGGGTTTATTTTTTAAGACAAACCTCCGGGGTTAAAGAAAACCCCGGAGGTTATGAGTTGATCACCACAAAATACAATTAAGAGAACTTCCGCTTCAGGAAAACCCGGGAGGTTAAATAGTGAGAATGACAGATGCATGAAGAATTGCCTTGTAAAATTACCATTTGTATGGGAAGTTCGTGTTTCTCAAGAGGAAATAATAAGAACATTGAAGTGCTTGAGGAATATATACGAACAAAAAATATAAACGCTGAGGTTGAAATCTCAGGGAATTTATGCGAAGATAAGTGCAATAAAGGTCCTAATCTGAAAATCAATAATACATTTCACCATAATATTGATCCCAATTCACTGATCAGGATACTTAACCATTATTTTCTGGAAAACAAGCAAACTAAATAAAATGAATTATCTGAATCCAATTTATACTGAGAAAGCCAATTGCCAGGACTGTTATAAGTGTGTAAGGAACTGTTCTGTTAAGGCAATAAAAGTTGATGAAGGCAGTGCCACAGTAATATCAGAACTTTGTATATTATGCGGCGGATGTGTTGAAGTATGTCCCTCCGGCGCAAAAAAAGTAAGGGATGATCTGGGAAGGGTGAGACAAACTCTTTTATTTAATGATAAGGTAATCGCTTCACTGGCTCCGTCATACATTACTGAATTTCCGGGTGTGGAAGTTTCTGCTTTAATCAGTGCAATAAAAAAACTTGGATTCTATGGTGTTTCAGAAACAGCTCTCGGCGCGCAGGAAGTATCAGCCAATATCTCAGAGCTGCTAAATAACAGTGATAAGCAGATCCTTCTTTCTTCCGCATGCCCAACTGTAGTTGATTTTGTAAAGAAATATCAGTCAGATAACGCCGGTAAAATAACAAACTTTCTCTCTCCCCTGCTATCACACAGCAAACTATTAAAGCACGTATACGGTAAGGACACCGGTGTAGTGTTCATTGGTCCATGCATATCCAAAAAGAAGGAAGCCGATGATCATCCGGAATTACTGGACGCTGTAATTACTTTTGAGGATCTGAAAAGATGGTTTAGTGAGGAGAATATTGATCTGAATATAACTACAAAATCTGCCGGATACTTTATTCCCGAAGAGGCTTGTGAAGGAGGGCTTTATCCAATAGACGGAGGTATGATAGCAGGCATCCAGGCTAATCTCAGTGTTACAAGTGATCAATTTATGTATTTCTCGGGCATCGAAAATATTGATAAAGCATTGAAGGACCTGGATAAAATAAAACTGAAAAATAATCTCTTTATTGAGCTCCTTGCCTGTGAAGGCGGATGTATAAACGGGCCGAAGACATCTGACAAATGTTCTTCTGTTCTCAAGCGCAGCTCTGTAATTAATTCTGTTGAATATGATAGGTCAAGTGTACCAAGGCAGCCTAAAATTGAAATTGATAATATTATTTTTATCCCTCCTGTAAAGGTAACGTCATATAGCGAAGAGGATATCAGTAATATTCTCAGGGATATCGGCAAACTTGAGAAAAAAGATGAATTGAATTGTGCAGGCTGCGGCTATAATACTTGCCGTGAATTTGCGATTTCTCTTCTCGATGATAAGTCTGAGAAGACTATGTGCGTTTCATACATGCGTCAGCTTGCCCAGAAGAAAGCCAACGCACTTATAAAAACAATGCCTTCAGGTATAGTTATAGTTGACGATAAACTAAAAATTGTTGAATGTAATCTGAACTGGGCAAAGCTTATGAGCGAGGAGGCAGAAATGCTTTTTGATGTTAAACCCGGAATGGAAGGAGCTTATCTTGAGAGGATTGTTCCCTTCCATAAGTTATTTCAGAATGTGCTTGAAACAGGCAATGATATAATCGGTAAGGAAATTAATCATAATAATGCCGTACTGCTGTTCTCAATATTTACTATTGAAAAAAACAGATATGTTGGAGGCATATTCAGAGATATTACGCAGCCGTGGGTTCAGAAAGAACAGATCATAAATAAAGCAAAGCAGGTAATCAGAAAAAATCTTAGCACTGTTCAGAAGATTGCGTATCTGCTCGGTGAGAATGCTTCTGAAAGTGAAGTAATATTAAACTCTATTATTGATTCCTACTCTACGGATAAGATAGATGATATTGAAAGATGATACCCGCGAAAGCTTTTTCGTAGAAGTTGATTATCACCAGGGTTATAAATACAAGCAGTCGGTAAATGGTGATGTTTTCCATCAGCATAAAGTAAAAGAAGATAACCGGATAATCACTGTTCTTTCGGATGGATTAGGAAGCGGCATTAAGGCAAACGTTCTGGCAACTTTAACTTCTACAATGGCAGTAAACTTCATTTCCAACTCACGCGATATAACAAAGACTGCCGAAGTAATAATGAAAACCCTTCCTGTTTGTAAAGTAAGAAAGATCAGCTATTCCACTTTTACCATAATTGATATTGATAACAACGGCCTTGTAAAAATAATTGAGTATGACAATCCACCTTACATTCTTGTGAGAGATAATAAGATTATAGAAATACAGAAGCAGGTAAGAAAACTTAATTACAACAAACATAAAGAGAATATACTTTACTACTCTGAATTTACGGCCCAGCTTGGTGACAGGATTGTGTTTTTTTCTGATGGTGTAAGCCAGTCCGGTATGGGCATGAAAAACTCACCATTAGGATGGGGACAGGAGAATGTAAAAGAATTTGTGGTTAAGTATATTAAGCAGAATGGTGAGATTTCCGCAAGAGAACTTGCAAAGTCAGTTACAAATAAAGCATTCTTTAATGATGGTTATAAACCTAAAGATGATATTACCTGCGGGGTTATATATTTCAGAAAGCCGAGAAAGACCATTGTTGTTACTGGTCCACCTGTTTCAAAAGAAAAGGACTCTGAAATTGCGCGGATGCTAGAAAACTTTAATGGTAAAAAGATTATATGCGGAGGTACAACTGCAAAGATAATAGCCCGTGAACTTGAGCGCAAAGTGTTTGTAAGTATTAAGGATCATGATCCTGATATTCCGCCGATGAGTGAGATGGAAGGAATAGATCTTATCACTGAAGGCACAATTACTATCGGAAAAATTCTTGAGCTGCTCGAGGCTGATAATTACAATGAATACACAAGGAATAATGCGGTAACAAAGGTAATAAATCTTTTCCTTGACAGTGACATTATACATTTTGTTGTTGGAACAAAGATAAATGATGCGCATCAGGATCCCAATATACCAACAGAATTAGGCATAAGAAGAAATCTCATTAAGAATATTGTTAAGCTTCTTGAAGAAAAGCATCTGAAAGAAACCAAGCTTAAATTCATTTAAAGTTCTGGTCCTGTACGTCCACCCTTTTAGTTCTCCTCATTAACATCAAAAACTTTTCTATTGGAGGGAATTGCCGTAGTCGTTAAATTTCCTGAGTATACTCTCTAAACTTGAGGAATGTAAATGTACATACGAACAATTCTTGTAATTTTATTTTTATCTTCAATTTTATCTGCTCAGCAGAATAACAGAAGAGAATTCAGATTCCCTGAGGTTCCGGGTTATATTTTAATGAAGTGCGATCTTCATCTTCACACTGTATTTTCTGATGGAAATGTATGGCCTGACACCAGAGTAGTAGAAGCATGGCGTGATGGGTTTGATGCTATCGCGATAACTGATCATTTTGAGTATACTCCCCATAAGAAGGACATCCCTGGAAACTTCAACAGATCATTTGAGCTTGCACAGCAGGAAGCGGAAATGAGAAACATCATCTTAATTAAAGGTGGTGAAGTTACCCGTAAAATGCCTCCCGGACACTGTAATGCTATTTTTACAAAAGATAATGATCCTCTTAATACGTCGGAATGGATGGACGCCTTAAAGAATGCAAATGACCAGGGTGCATTTATTTTCTGGAATCATCCCGGATGGAAAGGTCAGCAGCCGGATGGAATTGAAAAATGGTATGGTGAACATACTGAAATATTTAATAAAGGATATTTGCATGCTATTGAAGTTGTAAACGGATCAGAGTATTATCCTCTGGCTCATAAATGGGCTCTTGAAAAGAACCTTACATTAGTCGGCAATTCAGATTCGCATGATCCAATAGGAATGGAGTATGAACCATTGCCGGGTTTCAGGCACAGACCGGTAACCATTGTGCTTTCGGAAGAATCAACAGATGCAGGGATAAGGAATTCGTTAAAAGCAGGAAGGACAATCATATATCACCAGAATTCATTAATCGGTAAAGAGGAATATCTGAAATTGTTCTTTTATAATTCTATCAAAGTTAAAAATCCGGATGTTTTATTAAAAGATAAGGAGCCACAGTTCATTCAAATTGCCAATAATACTGAACTGAGTTATGAATTGGAATTGTCTGAAAAGATTGAAGGATTACTATTACCTGACAAAATTACACTGGATGCGGAAAAAACTATTCTTCTGCCCATACGTGCGGCAACTGCGGAAAGTGAGGTAAATGTAAGTGGAATTAAATATAATGTTAAGAACCTCATTCCGGAACCCGGCAAAGGTGTAACTATTGAGCTTCCTGTAACAGTTAAGAAAATGAGTGGCGATAAAGCGCAGAAATAAAGATAGAAATAGTATAACAGTAGTTTCAGACCCCCGGTATTGCTGAAAATGCCGGGGGTTTTTTATTAAAAGTATCAGATCCTGATACTCATGTAAGCCTGCCTTATTCTTAGATTTTATATAGAAAATTAAATTCTGAGGATTAAATGAGAAAATATTTTGAAGAGCATCCATTTGTGATTTACCTGCTGGCAGGAATTCTTTTCTTAATGGTCGGTGATCTCACAATCCCTGCAATAATAGCCATGGTTTTTGTTTTTGGGAAGCTGGAAAAAACGTTGGTTTATACTAATATTTCAACTCAAATTCAGAAGTATTTCCTATCCTGAGTGCTACCTTTCTTACTGGAAGAAGAGCATGCTGGCAGCAGATTGATAGCAGACCGGTGGAGCTTAAAAACGGAATTTGGGGGAATTTGCATTTGATCGGGAAGTTTCCTTCCACGTAATATCAAAGAAAAAATAGCAAAGACTTTAGCAGAAGTCAAGCACCAGAACAGATAAAATACCCCGGGATGTGATGGGATTCCCGGGGTTAGCGTTTTAGTAGTTAGACCACTGTCCTTCCGAATCATACACTGATTCTTTTACCAGGGTACTTCTTTGTTCGCTAAGCTCGGATTCCAGTTTCTTTGCAGTTTCCGGAGTAAGATTTGTTCCTTTGGATTTGAGATGAATCAGACCTTCTGTTTCTCTTACCGTACTCAGGGGATCTTCAATATAATTCCATTCTTCACCTTTATTCCATGGACCCTGCCCCTGATTCCACGGTCCGCGCATATCCTCGCCGGTTGACATATTGAATGCGGCATTGACATAACGTGCGTCACCCTGCAGCTGTGCCGGCGGGAAGTTCGGCTGAATGCTGTCAAGCGCAGCGCTGAACTGCTGAAAGTGGGCGATCTCCCTGGTCATTAAGAATCTAAGTGATTCCTGAACGAGGGGGTCATCTGTGAATTTGAGTAAGTATTCATAAACAATTTTAGCTCTTGATTCGGCAGCAATATTTGACCTGAGGTCAACTGTAGGATCTCCCATTGCATTAACATATGCTCCGCTCCATGGTACGCCGGAAGCGTTAGTAACAGCAGGACCTCCTCCTGTCTCAACCAGTAATTGGGGATTCTGGAGAGCCTGATGGATGAGGTCGTCACGGTGTTCGCCGTTACCGTGTGCCATCTGGGCAACAGGGTTAGTTTCTACTGCGTTTTTTAATTCCCCCTGTACTCCGCCTGTTAACATAGTTATAGTAGCTCCAACTATTTCGAGATGGCTGAACTCCTCAGTAGCAATATCCATTAAAAGATCGTAGATCTGTGGATGAGGCATTCTGGCAGAAAATGCCTGTACAAAATACTGCATTGCAGCTTTTAACTCGCCATTGCCTCCGCCGAACTGTTCGAGAAGCAGGGCGGCAAATTTTGGATCCGGTTTAGTAATTCGCGCATTAAATTGCAATTCTCTTACGTGATGAAACATGTATCCTCCTGGATTTTTGTTAAAACCCCTCACGTTATTTCCTTTATCTATAGAACTATGGGTAAAGATTATCAAGTCATGAATTTAATTCTGATAATATTATGCACGCTTTTTTTCTGTTTTTGACAGGGCAAATATTTAATCTCTGTTTAATAAAAGACAGAATTGTCATCTATAATTGATTGAGCTGATTTGTTGCTAATCGGCATTTTAATTGATATTATTAAGTAGTGGAAAATTAGCTCGCCTGTACAGAGCGCTGTCTGAAAATGAAAATGTAGGCTAATGAAACTTGCTATAATTGCTGCCGGAGAGGGTTCAAGATTACAATCTGAAGGGATCAGCACTCCAAAACCGTTGATTAAAATAAACGGTATTCCGATGATCGACCGTATCATTAACATTGCGTCAGAAAATAATATTAAAGAAGTATTCTGCATTGTAAATGAATATTCTGAATCAGTAAGACAACATCTGATTGAGACTAAGTATAAAATACCAGTTACTGTTCATGTAAAGACTACCCCCAGTTCTCTGCACAGCCTTTATGAGCTGAGCGGATACGCGCATGAACAATTCCTGCTTGCAACTGCCGATACGGTTTTCAGTGATAAAGATTTTAAGCGCTTTATTGAATATATAAACTCTAATTCCGATTTTGATGTGTTGCTTTCTGTAACAGGTATTTTTGAGGATGATAAACCGTTGTGCGTTGAACTTGATGAAGAAGACAGGATCACATCTTTCCATAATGAAAGGGATAATCATCAGTGGGCAACAGGCGGAATTTATTACTTCAGAGTTAATATCAAGAATGAGCTGGAATATGCAGTTAATAAGGGTATGCAAAGACTTCGAAGATTTTTTGGTATGCTGCTGGAAAAGGGTATTAAGATGAAAGTACAAAAATTCGAAAGAATAATTGATGTTGATCATGCTGCAGACATTGCCGATGCAGAAGATTTCCTGAACACTACTCACAACCAAAATAGAGTTCTATGACATACAAATTAGCGGGAATAAAACGCAAAGCTGATTTCTCTCCGAATCATGTAGAGAACGATACTCTTTTATTACTGAAAGTTAAAACTGAGCTTGAACGTAACGGTGCTGAAGTAAGGATATACGATGAGAAGGGACTTGAGAAAGATACTATTTCTGAAACAATAATTTTCTCCATGGCACAGGGTCTTCGTGCAGGAAAATTACTCGATGACCTCAGCAGGGATGGTAAGTTTATCATCAACCATCCTAAATCCGTACTTAACTGCCACAGATCAAATTTTCTTACCACGCTTAAAGCAAATAATATACCGGTTCCAAAATCAATAATTGTAGATGTTAAAGATCCTGAAGCTATTCCATTTAGTGAAGTGGGATCGAAAAAGATATGGATTAAAAGGGGTGATGTGCATGCAATTCATCGTGAAGATGTAACATTATGCTATAGTGAAGAAGAAAAGAATTTTATACTTAAGGAGTTCAGGCGCAGAAAAATAAAGACAGCCATCCTTCAGGAACATGTTAAAGGTGATGTTATAAAATTTTATTCTGTAAAGAATACAGATTTCTTCTACTGGTATTATCTGAATGGTGAATTTCATACGGAGTTTAATACGGAAGAATTAAGAGCAGCCGCGGATACCGCAGCAGGACTTCTGGATATTGAGGTTTACGGAGGTGATGCAGTTATCAGGGAAGATGGTTCTATTGTATTTATTGATTTGAACGACTGGCCCAGTTTTGCGCCTGTGAGAGATCAGGCAAGTAAATACATAGCAAGGCTGATTTTAAATAAGGCAGAAATGTTTTTACAGAGTTCAACTTATATCAAATAATACGGACTTTTATGGAACAGACTAACGTTATCGGAACCACTTATAAATCCAAAGACACAGAAGAATTTCTGGATATACTATTTTACCGTCCCATCGGATACATCCTTGCCCTGGCGTCCAAAGCAATAGGTTTAACACCGAATGCAGTTACCATAATAAGTATTTTCGTTGGTGTAATTGCCGGGCATTTCTTTTATTATAAAGAGCTTGGTTTAAATATAATCGGAATAGGTCTGCTGGTATTTGCGAATGCTTTAGACAGCGCCGACGGGCAGCTGGCGCGAATAACAAACAGCAAGAGCAGGTTCGGCAGAATACTCGACGGACTCGGCGGCAATCTCTGGTTCGTCAGCATCTACATTCATTTAGCTATAAGATTTATCGCGGACGGAGGCACTCCTTTTATATTTGTGTTTGCCGTGCTTTGCGGATTAAGTCATTCCATACAGTCGGCCATGGCAGATTATTATAGAAATTATTATATGTTCTTTAAGTACGGAAAAGAGAAAAGTGAAATTGATAAATCAGGTCATCTTCAGGAAGAATACAAGCGATATTCATGGACAAAGAATTTGTACCGTAAATTTCTGATGAGAGTATATATCAACTATACAGTCGAGCAGGAATTTTTCGCAAAGACGCTGAGAGCGTTATATGATACAGCCACCAGAAGGTACGGAACAGAAATTCCTGAATGGCTCAGGATTAATTATACAAAGTTAACTAAGCCATTAATAAAGTATTTTAATATTCTCACAACCAATACAAGAATGATCGTTCTTTTCATAGGTGTGCTGTCAGGATATTATATGATATACTGGATATTTGAATTTACGGTTCTTAATATTCTTCTTTTATATGTTGTATGGAAGCAGGAACGCAGCAGTTATCTGCTTCTGAGTGAGCTAAACAGAAATAATTAAATGAATAAAAAATTAAGAATACTATTCTTTATAATAGGGTTTTCGTTCTTCATATACCTTATATATCAATTCGGGCCCGAGAAGATATTTCAGAATATACAAAGGACCGGCTGGTGGTTTCTGCCTGTAATAGGGGTGTGGGGACTTGTATACTTGATCAACAGCATAGTCTGGTATTTCATTGTTGACGCGAATACAAACGACCTGAAATTCGGTAACATATTTCAGATTACGGTAAGCGGATTTGCAATTAACTATATTACTCCTTTTGTGAATCTCGGAGGAGAGCCGTACAGGATCGCGGCATTGAAAGGTAATCTGGGACTTACACGCTCGATATCTTCTGTTGTAGTTTACACAATGCTTCATTTTCTTTCTCACTTTATATTCTGGATACTTGCGATAGCCGCGGCGGTAATAACCTTATCGTTATCACCATCAATGCTGACACTATTTTTGATCCTTCTGGTATCGCTTGTTCTGTTTACAATTTTTACCCTGCGCAGGCAGAAAAAAGGAATTGCCCAGGTATTCTTTAAATATTTATCCACTATTCCGGGTGTTCAAAAGCTTCAGCAGAAAATGGAAAAGAAGAACACATACCTGATAGATGTTGACCAGGAAATAACAGCATTTTATCTTAACAGGAGAAAGTCGTTTTATATATCGCTGGGGCTGGATCTGTTGTCGAGATTTGTAGCAATGTTCGAGTTTTATTTTATACTCAAAGCCATTGGCATCAACGCTGCAGTATCAGATGCTTTTTTCATTGCGGCCGGTTCATCACTTATCATGAATCTTTTCTTTTTTATACCACTGACCCTGGGAGTTCGTGAAGGGGGCTTATTTATTATAATGCAGCTGTTAAATTTCACCCCGGGAGTTGGAGTGTACGTTTCCGTAATTAATCGTATCAGAGAATTTTTCTGGATATTCATTGGTTTAATACTGATACAGATCTACAGGAATTCTCCAATTAAAAATTACTCTACAGAATAAGATGCCCGGAAAACTTATTGAAGCAATAATATTTGATTTCGGCGGCACGCTGGATACCAACGGAATTCATTGGGCTCACAAGTTTTTTGACGCATATCAGAAACATAATATTATTGTACATAAAGATCATTTCATAAGAGCATATATACATGCAGAACGTCAGGCAGGCGCGTATATACAGCCTCACGATTCATTCTTCCACACTCTTAATATCAAGTTCAATCTTCAGCTTGAGTATTTATATTCCAGAGGTTTAGACCCGGATAAGAATACATGTGAGAAAAAAGAACTGGTGCTTAATTGTTATAATGATGTGCTCAGTACAACCGAAAAAGCGGTAAGTATTTTAAAGACACTCAGCACAAATTTCAGATTAGGCATTGCATCTAACTTCTATGGTAATCTGCAAACGGTGCTGGATGAATTCTTAATGAGAGAATATTTCAGTGTAATATTTGATTCAGCTTATGAAAAAATCAGGAAACCCGATCCACGTGTATTTCAAATGACAGCAGAAAGGTTGGGATGTGCAAATGAGCGTTCAATTATTGTTGGTGATTCTTACACAAATGATATTGAGCCCGGGAAAAGAATTGGCTGTAAAACGGTTTGGCTGCTGAAGCGTCCCTGGGAAGAACCTTCATCAGATAATACTGCGGATTATATCATCAGATCCTTGAGTGATTTACTGACGCTTGAACTCTAAGTATATTTTATTCAGCTGATATTCTGTTTTTATCTATCCAAAAATCAAAAATGGATTTTAAGAGGTTCATGAATTCAACCAGTTCAGGTGTTTTGAATACAACCGCATTAGCTTTAAGATCGTAGCAAAGCCATACATCTTCATCGTACCTCGATGAAGTAAGAACTACAATAGGAATATCCAGATTATTTTCTTTTCTGATCTCAGTTAATACTTCAAATCCGTTCTTTCTGGGAAGGTTGAGATCCAGAAGCACCAGATCAGGTGTAACTGCATTCTTATGTTTTCCTCTTTTAAGAAGAAACTCAACTGCTTCAAGTCCATCAGTTGCAACAGACAGAGTGACATCCAGATTAAGGAATTTCAGTGCTTCCTGAACAAGAACAATATCCGCTCTGTTATCTTCAACCAATAATATATTTGAAGTAATGCTAAGCTCCATTAAAAGGTATAGTGAAATAAAAAGTGGTACCTTTGTTTACCAGTGATTCAACGTATATTTCACCCCCATGTCTTTCAACAATTTTCTTGCAGATAGCAAGACCGACACCAGTTCCTGAATATCTTTCACGATCATGCAATCTTTGGAATATAACGAATATTTTTTCAAAATATTGAGCGTCAATTCCAATTCCGTTATCAGAAACTGAAAACAGCCAATCGTACTTACGTTTAACACAATTTATCCTGATAACCGGGTTATCTTCGCTTCTGAATTTTAATGAATTTTGAATAAGATTCTGAAATAATTGTCTTATCTGAGTTTTATCACCTTTCACATCCGGTAAAAGACTATATTCAATAACGGCATGTTCCTCAGCGATCCGAAACTTAAGATCATCTAACGCAGTTTTTAACACACTACTAACATTAATAAGTTCCAGCTCCTGTTTATGTGTTGATACTCTTGAATAAGAGAGTAGATCATTAACAAGCTGCTGCATTCGCGACGCGCCTTCAGTGATAAAATGTAAGTATTGCTGCGCATTATAATCAAGTGTGGTTTTATGTTTCATCTCGAGTAACTGAGCATAGCTTTTGATCATTCTGATTGGTTCCTGCAGGTCGTGTGAAGCGGTATAAGCAAACTGCTCAAGGTCTTTATTTGACCTCTGCAGCTCAGTAAGAAGTATTTTCAATTTTTCATCCTGAGTTTTTTGTTCAGTAATGTCCATTGCAGTTCCAAAAAGCTTAGTAACCTTACCATCCTTTTCCATAGGTTTGGCTACAATTCTCAGATATTTAAGACCAGTTTTTCCAATGTAACGGATTTCTTCATCTATTCCTTTTTTATTTTGAATTGCTGAATTGATAATTTTTACTATCCGGCTGAGATCTTCCTCTTTGACTTTCCTGATAAGAGTACGAATAGTTAAAGAGTTAGTCTTTTCAGGCAGTTCAAGAATGCAATAAAGTTCATGAGATGCTTCGATGTGCTCAGTTCTCAAATCATATAAATAACTTCCTATATGAGCCAGTTTCTGTGCTTCATTTAATTTATTTTCACTCTGTGCCAGCTGTGAAAGAGTGTAGTTCAGTTTTGTTTCAATTTCTTTCTGAACATGAATATCTGTTCCCGTGCCATACCATCTAATAATCTTCCCGTGTTTATCTTTTACAGGAATACCCCTGCTCAGATACCACCTCAGCTCTCCGCCTCTTATTTTTACACGATGGGCAATTTCATATGTTGTTCCCTCTGCCAGTGCTTTATTCCAGGCATTAACTGTAGGTGCAATATCATCCTCGTGTAGTACAGGTTCCCATTTCCATTCTTCGCGAGCGACCTGAGAAATTCCGTCAAGTTCATATGCTCGTGAGTTATAGTAATCAACAGTGCCATTTGGTTTGGCTGTCCATACAACCTGCGGCATGGAATCAGCAAGCTGCCGGAACCTTCTTTCAGATTCCATTAAAGCTTTTTCCTGTGTTTTTCTTTCTGTTATATCCCGAGCTATTCCGATGATTTCGGAAAGACATCCTTCTTTACTCCAGCTAAAGGGAGTCGCCCTGATATCCATCCATCGTACGGAACCATCTTTATGAATGACCCGATGAGAGATTTCCCTGATTTCACCAGTGACCGCTGTTTTCATTCCGGAATAAAATTCATTCATTCTTTTAACATCTTCATGGTGAATAACTTTTTTTGTTATTCTCTCAATTTTGCTGAATTCCTCCTGCGAATAGCCAAGCAATCCTGAAACACTCCGGTTTGCATAAACATTTTTATCACTATTCAGATCCAGTATAAAGATTATATCTGGTGAAGTTTCCGCAATTCTTTCCAACCGCTGCCGGGAGCTCTTTAATTCTTCCTCAGCACATTTCAATTCAGTTATATCCTGTGCAATTCCAAAGGCGCCCAGAAGATTTCCCTGCTCATCAAATTCCAAATCGGCTTTTTCTCTTACCCACTTTATTTCATCTCCGCATACAATTCTATGTTCAACATCGTATGTATCCCCTTTCAGAGCATTTTCCCAGTTGCGTGTGATCAATTCTCTATCTTCGGGATGAACAAGTGAGAGAAATTTCTGATATGACAAATCTTCCCGGGTGCTCAGATTGAAAATCCTGTAGGTTTCATCTGACCACGTAATTTTATCCTGATTGACATTTATACGCCAGCTGCCGATGTGGGCAACATTCTGTGCGTGATCCAGATCCTTCTTTAGTTCACGTAATTCGGTCTTTAATGCCTGCACTTCAGCATTTTTAGTTTTAAGTTCAGATCTCAGTTTTCTAATAAACCAGAATAAAATCAAAAGAAGTGCGAGTATTGAAGCTACAGAAGGTGATACGGTAAAAAACCCGGCAAGATGGCTGTATGATGCCTGATTAATATTAACTTTATCAGGAAAATTATAATAAATAGCCGGGTAAGTGGAACAAACCAGCAATATGCAAACGAAACAAAAGGGTCGTTGTGCCGAAGTACTATTTGTCATTTTCTGTATAATAATCGGTTTCTAAGATATGAAAATTGAGAACTGGCTGAAACACATTTATTCGTCCCTCAATCTGAGTTTTTCAGAATATTTTTTGATAATATAATAAAAAATTGACACTTTACTAATATGGCTGAAAAAATTAAAATATTGATCTTAGAAGATAACCCTCACGACGCGCGTTTTCTGCAGGAATACTTCTTTACGTATTATCCGGGTGAATTCGACATAACGCATACTATAAATATGAAGGACACATTTGAGATCCTTCAGGCAAAGATCTTTGATGCGATAATTAGTGATCTGAACCTGCCTGACAGTTTCGGACTTAATACCTTAAAAGAAATAAAAAAATGTTCCGGGGATACCCCTATAATTATTCATTCCAGCATACACGACAGGGATCTTACTATTGATGCAATAAGATATGGAGCACAGGATTATATTTTAAAGGGTAATTACCAGGGGGATCTCATATACAGGATCCTGTTGTTTTCTATAGAAAGGAAAAAACTCTCAAAGGAACTTGAAGAGAGCCGGGTTTTACTGCAGAATCAGGCAAAAGAACTGGAACGCCTCAATAATGACCTGGTTGAGTTAAACCGGAATAAGGATAAGTTTTATTCAATAGTTGCCCATGATCTGCTTAATCCTTTTAATAATCTGTTAAGTTCGGCAAATCTTCTTGCGGAATCTTTCGAGTCTTTCACATTTGAGGAACAAAAAGAATTTATAACTAAGATTAATAATCAGGCAGTTAAGATAAGTACTCTGATCAAAAACCTGCTGCACTGGACAGCGCTTTCTACAGGAAGGATGGAATTTAACACTGAAACAATTGATCTTTCGCGGCTGTTGAGGGATCTTATTGATTTTCACCACTTCCATGCAGCTGAAAAGCGTATTGAGCTTGTATTAAATAATCAGGATAATGCCAGGATTGAGGGGGATAAGTTCATGGTTGAAACGGTTTTCCGGAATCTGATCACGAATGCAATTAAGTTTACTGAAGCAGGAGGAAAAATAACGGTTAACTGCTTTGTTGAAGATGGTAGCGTTAAGGTTGAAATTATTGATACGGGTATCGGGATTAGTGAAGAAGATATGAAGACACTGTTCAGCATGGATAGAAGCCGTTCCAAAAAGTCAAATTATCTTGAGACAGGAACAGGGCTTGGATTAATTCTGAGCAAGGATTTTGTTGCCAAAAATAAAGGGAAAATAGAGGTGAGCAGCGAGGTGAATAAAGGGACTGCATTTAAAGTTATTTTTCCGGGTATTGAATCGAATTCCAAATCACATTAATCAAATTCCAAATCACAAATAACAAATAACAAATTCGCAACAGTGAATGCCTTACGGCACAATAACCAATATCAAAATTCAAATAAGACATAAAGCAGGATGGATTTGTTACGGATTGGAGAATGTAATTCATTGCCGTAGAAGTTATGTTTAAAAGAGGTCAATCTAAAATGGTACAAAAAAGAAAGTTCTTTTAGGATCTAGCAAAAAAAAGTATCCCTTCTTAAGTTATAGTTGACAACACAAACAAAAGAAAGGATACTT
>Ga0196971_1000051_pt1 | contig 123418 bp, 87 predicted proteins | sample S1v_1013CmetaG_FD_148660 | JGI IMG/M metagenome (GOLD analysis project Ga0196971, IMG submission 148660) | Soil microbial communities from Anza Borrego desert, Southern California, United States - S1+v_10-13C | ecosystem: Environmental > Terrestrial > Soil > Desert | place: USA: California...
CATGCAGATCAACTCCACACAAATATTTTGCTTCTATTTTAGCGTACTCCATTTTGGTTCTCCTTGTTTTTTGTTTTTGTGTTAGTTCAAAATATAAATTACAAAAAATGGGAGAACCTTTTAATCAAATATCACGGGTTCGCTGGCGCGAACACACAGATGGGGCGGATTTAAACGGATTAAAATAAAACAATAAAGAGATGCCTTCGGCACACGGATTTTAAAACGGATTACATCATTCGCAGGCTGAAGCCTACGCTACAGGAATAAATACATTGACACAAATTACACGAATTACGCAAAGGGAGGAAAGGAGGGCTGCATTACCGCACAGGTTTCAAGCTGTGAAATGGTGAATATAAAAATGCATAATAAAGAAAGCGCATATACAACCTTCGCAGGCTGAAGCCTACGCTACAGGAAGAAAAACATTGACGCAAATTTCGCGAATTACGCAAATGGAGGAAAGGCGGGCTGCATTACCGATAAGGTTTCAACCTGTGAAATGGTGAATATAAAAGTGCATAATAAAGAAAGCGCATACACAACTTTCGCAGGCTGAAGCCTACGCTACAAAACAATTTTGCGAATTACATAAAGGGAGAGGTTCAGGAGCCGGGATCAACAATATAATACATTTCTACAAGGGTTGCAGAAAATGTGAATGAACAAAAATGTATATCCGGAGTCGGAATTTGGAATTGTGACTTCGTGTTAAGTTAACAACAAATTTTTCGATTGTGGGACCCAGACGCCGCAGTGCGGCGTCTTTACAACATTGCGGTGTTCTATACAACTCTGTAATTTATCCAAGTTCGAAGGTGGTGACGCCGAAGATGCGGTTCACATCTATATCGGGAATTCCGCCGTGATACATGCGGGCGGTTTCAAAGACATATTTCATGTTATACTTTTTGGCGATCTCAAGAGCCGGCTGGTTTATCCCGGGAATATCGAGATATATTTCATCACCATCCACAAACTCAGCAAATGAAAGGAAAAGTTTTTCTGCTATATCCGCGTTATCCGCAAAGAGAGGACCAATCTTAAATCCTTTTACGCATGGCCTTACAACACCATAGCCGGCTATTCTACCTTTGTCAAGATAAATTTTTGCGGAACTGCCGGGCTGAGTTATCCAGCAGCTAAGGAATTCATGACGGGGTGAGGGAAACATCTGAGCATCGTATTCTATCAGATCAGTAAAAGGGACTTCATCAATATATTTCAGTTCGTGGCTTTCTTTCCCAATAATCTCTTTTCCTTCAAACCTGATCTGCCGGTATGCAAATTGAAATCCGGATTTTGCATAGTTCGTCTGCTGATCAATAACTCCATCTAGACCTGAGATCATTCCGCTCAGATTATGTAATCCATGCTCCCATATTTTTAAGCCGTAACCGAGTCCCCGGAATTCTTTTTTAACAATATAGAAACCCGTAAAGCCGAAGTTTTTCCTGTATCTTACAGCTGATATCACGGCTATAATCTTACCTTCAATTTCTCCTACGAAGAAACCATTGGGATCAGTATTATAAAAACAATCACCATCATTCAGGCCGGGATTCCACCCTTCCTTTTCTGCCCAGGAGATTGCGGTTGATATTTCTTCCGGTTTCATTCTACGTACAATGTAGTTCATAATTTATTTCCTAAAGTTAATCAGAATGTCCTATGAGCATCCATTTGAAATTATTATTCTCTTTTCTAATGCCCCAGTAATCGTAGTAACCGAACTTTCTGTCGCCGGCACTGTTCAGGGTAGTTGTACCTGTAAGTCCATAGTAAGTATTAGCGGATTGAACAAAGGCTTTTTTAAGTTTAGTAAAATCAGTGGTCATATTAGTATTGATATGCGCGAGTGTAACAACCCAAAGAGCATCATAAACTGCCAGCGCAAAGGCATCAGGCTCTGAACCGGTCATTGCCTTCACCTGTGCTGACAGAGGTTCCCATCTGAATCTGTTTTCTTCTGAGAGACCGTAAGTTGGACAGGGGAAATATGTCTGCGCAGCGAAGGACGCAACAACTGTATCAGTTATCATTTTATTATCCAGCACCACTCCGTCGCTTCCATACCATTTGACTGATGCAAGCTCAGGATCTTTTGCTGCATCATTGAATATTTTAAGCACCTGGTCAAATACTGTAAGATAAACAGCAACTTTATCAGAGCCATAGAGAAGTTTTTGCTGAATGACTTCATTGCTAATTGTCTGTAACGCAAAGTTAACTGCGTTCTGCTCGAAGATAATTCCTGATGTTACATTACCCCCTAATTTAGTAAAGCTCTGTTTTGCTGATTTCTGCAGACCAAGGTTGCCTGCATCATTCCTTGAGAGGGGAATATAACTTCTTATTCCTTCATGCCACATGAGCTTAGCGATTGCGTCTCCCTCAAGGGAATCAGAGGGACAGAATCTGAAAATATTATCACCGGCTATTGCAAGATTACCGGCAGTACTGCCCTGACTTATTATAAGAAGGTTGTTCTCATCAGCATACTTTTTAACAGCGGCAACCTCAGCACTGGACTGAGGTCCAATGAAGCATTTTATTCCCGTTTCAGCCATTGATTTAAGTCGTTGCAATGCCAGGGTTGTATCAAGTTTAGTATCCTCGTACTGGACAAAAACTTCATAAGGTGACCCGATTTCCAAGAGGTAATGATTTATTTCAATTACTGTTAAATTTAATGCAGCACGGCTGGCATTTCCGAGTGAGGACCAGCCACCGGTTAATGAAAGCAGTGCACCTACCCGTATCTGAGGTTTCTCCGGTTCAACGGGAAGGTCGTCTGTTTTTGAACAGGATGAAATAATTAAGAAGCAAACAACAATGAGCAGAAATCCTAATAATCTTTTCATACTTCCGGCCAGAGTCATTGAATAAATCAGTTATTTATTGAACTGTTAACTCTGTTATTAACATTACACGGAAAATCGTTAATATTTTCGAAATATACTAATTTAAAATCTGTATTAAACCTATGAGTTATCATGGAATTGTCTCAGATGAAATGTTCGTTTTAAGAGTGATAATCAACACTTTTACAGCATTGGATTATCTAAGAAATATTTATATACTTCATTGAGGAATTAAAAATGTTTGAAGCATTAAAACAGAACATATTATTAAAAACAGATCTGCCGGAGGAAGAATTCCGTCGCATAACTTCAATAATTGAAGTTAAGAATTACAAGAAGAAAGAGACTGTATTTTTCTCCGGGAAAGTCTGCAATAAATTATATTTCGTATCACAGGGTTGTCTTCGCTCTTACACCATCGATGAAAATGGAGTTGAACACACAATGCAGTTTGCTTTTGAGAATTACTGGATAAGCGATTTATATAGTTATGTGACGGGCAAGCCGGCGGTATATAATATTGAAGCTTTGGAGCCAAGCGAGGTTTTTATTTTCTACAAAGATGAGTTTGATGAGCTCCTGAATAATATTCCTCAGCTTGAAAGGCACTGGCGGATTCTTCTGCAGAACGCATACCTTGCAACTCAGGAAAGGCTGAATTGTACTTTGAGTGTTACAGCGGATAAACAATATGAGGATCTCATTAAGCGGCATCCGAATATTGCTCAGCGAGTTCCGCAGATTTATATTGCTTCCTATTTAGGGATCACACCGGAAAGTTTAAGCCGGATAAGGAAGAAGTTAATTACAAAATAATTAAGATAGGTAAAAAAAGACGCAGATTGCACAGATTACACTGAAAGAAACGTTATAGATATAGCAATGGCAGTGTACATCGGATACATTCGGGAAGTTGGGAAGATAGGAAAATGGGAAGATTGGTAAAAAAGACTAGCAAATATGTCGCCTTCGGCGAAGCGCAGACGCGGATTGCACAGATTACACAGAGAAGGTTAAAGATATAAGTCCAGGGTTGAGCTCATGTAGTTTTATTGAGACACAACCCTGAGTAAACTATCAAGCATTTATGCTTAGTTATTTCTTACCAGCTGTAATTCACTAATTAATTTTACTTCTTCGCTCACCAATACACCGCCGGCTTCGAGGGCAGCGTTCCAATTGAGTCCCCATTCTTTTCTGTTAAGCTTTCCCTGAATATTGAGAGCAGCTTTCAGATTACCCCAGGGATCCTTCATCAATCCGCCGAACTCGACATTTAGTTTAACCGGTTTAGTAACGCCGCGCATTGTGAGATCGCCGCGCATTTCATAATTATCTTCATCTACTTTTTTCAATGAAGATGATGTGAATTTCAGTTCAGGGTATTGATCAGCGGCAAAGAAATCAGCGCTTCTGAGGTGATTATCACGGTCATTGTTATTAGTAGAAATTGAATTTACATCAGCAGTAAATTCCACATAAGCATCTTCGAAATTCTCACCGTTAGATATGATGGTGGCATCATAGTTCTGGAATTTACCTGATACGTTCGTAAACATCATATGTTTTACTTTGAATCCTACTTCTGAGTGTGTAGGGTCTATCGCCCATTTTGTTCCTTTTAATGTTGCTTCCATTTTATTTTCCTCTTATTAATTTTTCTTTTAACTAATACTAAGTTAATACAACAGGGAGAGGAAAAAATTGATGTATGGTAAGAAATAATTTCAGATTCCAAATAACAAATCACAAATGGCGAAAGCCATGCCTTACGGCACAATATCTAAATATCAAATTCAAATAAGGATGAAACATAGGAACTACATTCTCAGTGTTGAACATTTTTCCTTGGGCTCGGTTGTATATTATGTGAATAAATAGAAATGTATGTCCGGAGTCGGACTTTTGAATTGTGGCTTCGTGTTAAGTTAACTACAATTATTAATTGTGAGACCCAGACGCGGCAAGCCGGCGTCTCTACAACGATGTATTTCATCTCTAGAATTGAAACACTCTTTTGTAGAGCCGGGGCTCGCCCCGGCTCTACGGCAATGAATTATATTTTCGCAATTGAATATATGAGTTACATTCTTGCAATTGATTCAGCATGCTTTTTATCCTGCATTTCAATTATATGACCGGCAACATAACGGGCGTGATCTCCTACACCGAGCAGGAATCCTGACTTTTCCGTAGGCATCCACGGAAGTCCTACAAAGGACAATCCCTTGTAGTTTGTAACTCCCGATGTCTGAATCGGATAACCATCTCTATCCCTTACCGGGACTTTTACAAAGCTATAATCAAAACTATATCCATTTGCCCAGATTATCGTTTTAATGCCAGATGTTTTCAGATCAAGCTCCTCAATTATGGGCTGTGAAAACCCGTCGCGCAGAACAGGAACTTTTTCTGCAGGCAGATCCAATTTGTTTGCCTGAATGTATGCATCAATTTCATTTAATGCATGAGAATCAAACTGATCTGCAAACTCAAGATTTTCAGTCAGATCAGGAGCTATGGAAACTCTGGTGCCGCGTATTCCGCGAAGGCGGCCAAGCAGAGTAATGCCGTCACGTGCGAACTGATGCAGGTTTATTGTATGTCCGCCTCGTTTGCCTGAGAGGTGTGGTATTCCATAGAATTTTGGTGTTCCGGGAGGAAGCTGATCAAATGTTAAGTTGAAAAAACCGATTGTGTTAAGCCAGTCAATGATGTCTTTGCCTCTATAGCGGCGCTGTGCGCGTCCCGCTTTACTGGTTGAAAGAAATATCTTTATACCATATTCATTTAATTCTTCTGCTATCTGGCATCCGGACTGAGCGCTTCCTATAATGAGTACCGCACCCTCGGGAATACTTTCAGGATTTCTATACTGACTGCTATGTATCTGAAAGATCTCTGATGGAATATCCATTGCAAGGGGGATTCTAGGCTTCTGATATAAGCCCGTGGCAATTACCACATTATTCGCAAAGTATTTCTTTTCAGCAGTATAAATAAGATAACCTTCCTCCCCTGAAGGTTCAACAGAGATAACATTTGAATTATATTTTACAGGAAGATTATAATGTTCGATATAATCTTCAAAAAAAGTAATTACATCCTCTAAAGTCATAAAACTGTTGGGGTCTTTGTCACTCAGATCAGCTCCCGGAATGTTGAATGCCAGGTTAGGCGTGACAAGTGTGAATGAATCCCATCTTTCGTTTCGCCAAACTGGTGTTGGCTGGGAATAACGTTCAAGGACAATATGCTGACGTGCGTGTTGTGTAAGATAATAGCTTGTTGATAATCCGGCTTGTCCTCCTCCAATTATTATTGTTTCTATATGTTCCATATTATTTTCCCTTCTTTTAAGTAAAGCAGTTTATAATTGAAACACTCTTCTTGTGTGTAGAACTATTATTTCTATTCTGATTATTATTTCTGAGGTTTGCTAGTCAACATAAACTTTCCGAATAAATTTGAAATGCAATAAATCAGGTATCGATCTTTAAAGAACCTGACAAATAGCTTATAATATTATATCGTAAAAATTATGGAGTGCTGAAATGGAACGCGAAGTGATGTGGATTTCATTGGATAGTCAGGTGTTTGAGCATGTACTTCTTTTTAATCACAATAATAGTATTCTTGCAGACGGTATAATCATTCATTTGGAAAAGAATAGTTCTTATCGTATCAGATATAATATTGAATGTGATTCCTTCTGGCGAGTTCGCAAAGTTGAATTGAATATGCTGGATAATTCAAACAGAAATTTATTAATGTTCTCTGATGGTGAGGGTAACTGGACGAACCAGAATGGTGAAATTATTGCGGAGCTTAATGGATGCATTGATGTTGATATTTATTATTCACCTTTTACAAACACAGTGGCTATAAAAAGATTAAATCTGAAGTTGAATGAATCAGGAGAAATAATAACTGCTTATATAAATACGCCTGAATTAACGGCAGTTCCTGATCCGCAGCGTTATACGTTTCTGGAGCAAAGTCCTGAATTAAGTAAATATCTTTACGAAAGCATCGACAGCGATTTTAAGGCAGAGCTGTCTGTTGATTCTGATATGTTACTAATCGAATATCCACAATTTTTCAGAAGGCACTGGGCTCGGTAGAATGGAAAGTGAGGCAGTCTAAAGCGGCAAGGTTGGGTTGCTCAAACTTAACCACATATATTTTGTGAGGCCCAGCCCTGCCTGCGAGTAGGAAGTATGGAATAATGGGCAGGGGGTACGAAGTAATGAGTAGGTAGTCTTTAGTAAGTAGCAGGTAGTCTTTAGTATGTAGCAGGTAGTTTTAGAAAACAACAGGTAGTTTCAGCATGTTTACAATCTTCCTTTAAATGGATACATTTTACTTATGAGCTATATACATGGTGATACCTGATGGCGGACTATACAACTGGAAAAGATATCAAACCGGCGAACTGGCTTCATTTACAGGAATTAATATTTAAAGACTCATATGATCCTGAGATCAGCAGGCATCGTTCGAAGTATGCATTCAGGGGACTTGCTGACTCACAATATGAGCTTGAAACAAGTTTATCAAGACTCAAAAATAAACCTGTTGAAATGGAGAAACATCTGATCAGGAATTTCAGAAAATACTCGCCAATAAATTCGGTAAGTGAAGACAAGCTTTGGCACTGGCTTGCTTTGGCACAGCATCACGGTTTACCGACACGCTTACTGGACTGGACCTTTTCACCTTATGTTGCATTACACTTTGTTACTGAACAGATTGAAAAATATGATACTGACGGAGCAATCTGGTGCATTGATTATTTTGAGACCAGAGAAGGTTTACCCAAGGTGTTAAAGCAGGAAATGGATAGACATGGATTCAAGGGATTCTCAATAGAAATACTTAATGATCTATTTGATGATATGAACAAGTTTGAAGAATTGGGGAAAACTGATGGAGATTTCCTGCTGTTCTTTGAGCCGCCCTCGTTTGACAACAGGATAGTTAACCAGTTTACCCTTTTTTCTGTGATGCCCAATCCTGAACTGAAAATCAATGATTGGCTAAACTCAAAACCTGATATATATTTCAGGATAATAATTCCTAAAGAATTAAAATGGGAAATAAGGGACAAACTGGATCAGGCAAACATTACTGAAAGAATCATATATCCCGGGTTAGATGGTTTATGCAAATGGCTTAAAAGGTGGTACAGTAAAAAAGGTGTGGATGCTTAACTGAATTTATAAAAAGCTCCGTAGTTTTCTGAACCACGGAGTTTTGTTATGACTTCAGCATTGTCCCGAATAAAGTATGAAAGCGGTTGAAGATATATTGCCGGTAGTAGGCTCTTAAAGCAAACGTATCACCGTATTATTTTATCACTCCCCCGGAACACGCCTTTACATATCAATCACATCCTTGTAATGGCGTGTTCCTAAAAATAGTTCAGATTTTATATTTCTCCGAAATCAAAATCATAACGAATAACCATATAGTTCCGATAAAAATGCTTGCGAATATGTCTGAAGGCCAATGTGTTCCAAGAACCAGCCGGGATAATCCAATAAGAAATACAATGGTCATGAGTAATATTATTCCCAATATTTTTTCTACGGCACTGCGGGATTTTCTGATCCATAGATATGTCAGGTATCCGAATACTCCAATTGACAAAATAACATGACCTGATGGAAATGAATGAAGGTTTGGAGATGCAATGCCTTCATAGATATAATCCGGACGCATTCTTTCCCAACCAAGCCACCCGACCAGTACGATTAAACTTCCCAATAAAAAGGAGGCCAGAATAGTAATTGCACGCAAGGGTTTATTATAGAGAACTGCAAACACTACACCGATTAATGCAACCGGCAGCTGATATACCGCGTTTCCGGGTGTTTCTACCCATATAGCATAATCAAATGGAATAAAGGAATGCTTCAGAATTATATTTAAAAGACTTCTATCGAAATTTAATAATCCTCCATTTTCATAATTCTGAAGAACTATGGTCAGAAGCGCCATTATCGTACAGCAAATTATCCATCCCAGAGTCAGTTGGACGGACCAGCTTTTTCTGGTTTCCTCCGGAATATTTTGCCAGTCCTGCAAAAATCTCTTTTTAAAAAATGAAAGACCTTTTTTTAACCGCCAGTCGGAAATTCTGTTTTTATTTTTATCCAATAGATGCAAAAGATAAAGGCTATTTTACTTTATAATAACTAAAGTATAAATAATAGTGAAGTGTCTCTAATCGGCAGTTATTCCTTTTACTGATCTTCATCCATGAGCAAAGATGTGCAAATAGTATGTGGGTGTTTAATCCAGATACATTCTCAAATTATAACGTAAACGCAAACTTTACAAGTTCCTCAACCAGCAGTTCGATATCACGGTACTCGCTCAGGCTATTCTTTACGTTGTTATAGCTTCGGGATGGTTTTTTAAATGGTTCATTCCTGTTATTCACAATATGGCTGCCGATCTGTGTGTATTTAATGTGCTGATTTCCGCGAATAAATCCGGCATCCACAAGCTTATTCCACAACACTACAAATTTATAGGCTGATTCATTCCATATAATGCTATGAGCTATGGATTTCCTATCAAAAGGGATGGTTGTATCGGTGCACCGGAAGTGCAGCATGATCTCTTCTCTTTTAAGCGAACGGGTATATTTCATTTCAGCTAATCTTTCAAAGCATCTTATAAGAACAGCTTCAGGACCATTAAACGGTATCCTGTTATCAATATTACCTGCCGAAGGTTCAAAATTTATTTCAGAAAAGCAGTCGTATTTTTCCATCAGCTCCAACAAATTATGAGCAAAACACAGCAGCCTTTCATTTAAATGTTGTATCAGATATAGCCCTTCAATCTCATTTTGGATGGATTCGATTAAAATATTTTCTCTTTCCAGAAATGACTTTATAAACTGATGACTGCTGCCACTGAGATATTCAGGATCGGCGGTTTCCACATAAAAAGCCAGAGTGTTTATTATGATATTTAGTTCGGACATGCGTTTTATGAGATAGGCCTGCCTGGTCTTGTTGTCAGGAAGCTGAAGCAGGTATTCATCAGTTGCAATCAAATCAGTCCCGAGCGGCAGATAATCCAAATTACCCCCATGCTTATTAATAAATTATTTCAGGTCAAAGAAAAAAAATAGTAAAAATGTAACTGTAAGCTTTCCTTAAATTGTTAGTTAGAAGGATGAGCTTAAATTCCTGAAGCCGGAAACAATAATAGAAAAAAGTAATTTATTTGTAAATACCAGGTCAGCAAAATTTTATTTGAAATAATTCTTACTTTATGCACTTTATGAACTTTCGAGAAATTAAGAATTCAGCGTAAATTCCAATCTCTCAACTCTTTTTAACTTAGAAATTACTATTCAGAGTACACGCGGGTACACGCGGGTCCATTCCATATTTCAATTTATTTCGTTTCATTTCTTTCCAGAATAAAGAAACGAGGCAGAAATGCAGCAAAGAGGTGAAATTTCTTCAGAAAAAAATGAGAATAAGATAATTGATTTACCGGATCAGCCGGAATTTACGCCGGCAATGAGAGTTAATGCGGGTCCCGCTCAGGGGAAGGGCCAATTCTGGAAAATCGAAAACAACAAAGTGATAATTTTTCCCGGCAGGCTGATCAGATTTCTTGAACGGGAAGGTTATGCAAAGATGATCATCAATAAGGATTATATCTTTGTAAAGCACACGCGTAATATAATATCGGAAGTTCCAAGGATAGTTATTAAAGACTTCCTTCTCAATCACATTATAGAAAATGAGGAAAGCGGGAAGCATGAACTTTTGCTTGATTATTTCATCAGGAACTCAGGTATATTCTGCAGTGAGTCACTCCTTGAATGTATGCGCACAATCAGGCCTGAAATTGTTTTCGGAGATAAGGAGAAAGACTATTTCTTTTTTAAGAACTGTTATATTGAAGTAACCAAAGATTTCATTAAAAGAAAAGACTACAGTGAGCTTGAAGGAGAAATATGGGAGAAGCAGAAAGCAGAGCATGATTTTCATTTCACAAACTTGAAAAGCGAGTTCGGGGAATTCGTAGAAAATGTCTGCCGGAAAGATCAGGAAAGAATCAACGCATTAAGGTCGGCCATAGGTTATCTTTTAGTTTCATACAAGGATCCCTCATCAGCAAAGGCAGTAATATTCATTGATGAAAAGCTGAGTGACAACGCATTCGGAAGATCGGGTAAAGGGTTAGTGTCAAAAGCTGTAAGTCAGATGAAGAATGTTTTAAAGCTCGATGGAAAGAATTTCACATTTGACAGGAACTTCATGTTTCAGTCGGTTGACCAGGATACGCAGCTCATCATATTTGATGATGTAAAGAAGAAATTCAGTTTTGAGAAACTGTTTTCGATATTAACAGAAGGACTTACGATTGAGAAGAAGAACAAGAATGAATACAGGGTTCCGTATGAAAGGTCGCCCAAGATACTGATCACCACAAATCATACAGTTGAAGGAACTGATGATTCGTCGCTTGACAGGCAATTTGTTGTAGAATTCTCTGATTATTACAACGCCATGCATAAGCCGAAAGATGAATTCGGTCATTTATTCTTTGATGAATGGAGTGAGGAGCAGTGGGCTGCATTTTACTATTACATGGCAGAATGCTGCAGGTTTTATCTGAAGAACGGGTTAAAGACTTACGAATATGTAAACCTGAAAAAGAAGAAACTGATTGACAGCACATCTGCAGAGTTTGAGGAGTTCATGAATGATCTGCCTGTGAATACTGAATACAATAAAAAAGAATTGTTTGATCAATTCAGGAAAGAATATGAAGATTACGGACAAATGAAACAAAATCTTTGGTCGAAGTGGATAAAAATCTATGCTGATTTAAACGATTTAGAGTTAATAGAGCGGAAACGTGTTGGTGAAAGACTAATTAAATTTATAGCAAGGATAAAAAAATTAACAAAATCGAAACTTTCTGAGACTGAACAGATAGAAGAAGAAGGCCCCCTTTAAAATAGCTTTTGCGTTTGCCCCGTTTGCCCCAAAAGTACCGTTTTTAGGGAAGGGCGGTGGTATGTGAATACTGCCCAGGAGGGAGTTAGTTTTGGATACACCAATTTTATTTACAGTCAGCCATAGCCTTTGAAAAGTAAATTTTAAAAGCTTAAGGTCAGCTGAATTTGATTAAATGTTATAAGAATTACCAGATTGATATAAAATTATCAAATACCCATAAGTTCATTTGATATCTTGATTCTTCCTAATCTGGCAATATCTGGTTCTTCTTTTGTAAATTCCCATGCGATAAGACCCTCCTGATTTCTATCCATTATCTTTACTATTTTCCATCCTGATCAACAATGCATGAAGGAGCTGTTTGAAAATACCTGCAGGTATTGCTTGTTACAACTACGAAACTGTTCTCAACGGCTCTAGTAAGTATATGTGACTTTAGTAGTTCATATCGTGCTGCATTATCAACTTCACTAGTGTCATTAAACGGAACACAGACTATATCAACTTGCTCTCTGTATAATTCTCTAAAATATTCCGGGAATCTTATTTCAAAACATATTCTGAACCCAATTTTAAAACCCTTTATTTCAACTACTTCATTCACACATCCCGGATGGAAATTTTCCTTGTCCCACCCCCATAAAGCGCGCTTACTATAAATAATTCTGGATTCTGCTTTCGGAGAAATTAAAGAGATGCAGTTATAATATTTTTCAAAAGTTCTTTTTACCATTCCCAGAGCAATATAAATATTTCTTCTGTTTGATATTTCCTGTAACTTATTCATTGAAATCTGAACAAGACTGAAATCAATGGAATCACAGTTATCTCTTTCTATGGGTGGATAACCGCAAATTGCGCATTCTTGTGTTAACATCAAATCAACTCCTGCAGCAGAGGCGATTTCTGCACCACGAATAACTGCATCGGTGTTTGATGAGATATTTTCAGTTCCTGTGAACTGGAAGCTTGCAATCTTTATCATGATCAGCTCATCGAATTAAGTTTTGTCTGAAGTGTCCATTTGAAAAGTTGTATCTGCACCTACAAAATTGCTATAATTTCATAAAGAAAAGAAATTTTTTGACTTTTCTGTGTTAATAAATATAGTGATGATTATTTGTAGATCTGAGAATGTAAACATGATAAGTCATAGTATCCCCCTTACTATAAAATAATAAACCCAGGCAAGAACCTGGGTTTATAAATGTGAGCGCGGGTGGTTTCGAACCACCGACCCTCTGCTTAAAAGGCAGATGCTCTACCCCTGAGCTACGCGCCCATCACAGTATATCAGCATTTTTCAAATATCTATACTGTTTAAAATTAGAATATAAATATAATATTAATTCCCAAATATTCAAATGGAATTAAAGATCATCGCTTTTGAGAAATTCAGGTGTCTAAGAATTAAAAGCTGCCAGTATAGCTCACGCATTTAAAGTAACAAATTTATGGTGCGTTCCTAAATTTATTCTTACTATGCTTATGTTTTTAAGAAATTATTCGATTATTGTAATTGAAGGAACATATTAGTTCTATTTTTTTGTATATTTGCCCAAAATAACGGTATTATGAAAAAGAATTCGCGCATTTTAATTGCTGATGATGATGAAACATTATGTTATCTGCTCAAGGAAGAGCTCCTGAATGAAGGATATTCTGTAGATATTGTTTACGATGGTAAATATGCCATCGATAATCTGAAATACAAAACTTACGATCTGCTACTGCTTGACCTCCAGATGGTTGAGGTAACCGGGGAGGAAGTGCTTAAATTCGTAAAAGAAAATGTCCCAAATCTTCAGGTAGTTATTCTAACAGCTAAGTCTGAAATGAGGACAGCAATTGAATGCATTAAGCTGGGTGCTTATGATTTCATCTCGAAACCTTATGAATTTGAAGAGCTTCTCGTAACTATTAACCGGGCAATAGAGCATAAAGAGCTGCTTGTTAAGAATTCCGTACTTTCTTCCAAGTTTAATCAGAAGGTGCAGACCAAGATTATTGGTCAGAGCAAGCCAATACTGCATACAATAAACCTGGGACTCCGGGCCGCAAAATCCGATTCCAATATACTTTTAGAAGGTGAAACCGGAACCGGTAAGGAACTGCTCGCTGAGTTCGTCCATAGAAATTCAGATCGTAAAGAAAAACCCTTTGTTATTATAAATTGTGCTTCCCTGCCTGATCAGCTTATTGAAAGTGAACTATTCGGGCATGAAAAAGGAGCTTTTACAGACGCAAAAGCACCGAAGCAGGGACTAGTTGAGATTGCGGATGGCGGTACACTGTTCCTGGATGAAATTGGTGAAATGAGTCTCACTCTTCAGCCTAAGCTTCTGCGGTTCCTTGAAAATGGTGAATACCGCAGAGTAGGAGGTATTTCATCTCTCAATTCCAATGTCAGAGTGATTGGCGCAACGAATAAAAATCTAATGGAGGAATCTGAAAAGAAAGTGTTCAGAAGAGACCTGCTTTTCAGATTAAATGTTATAACTTTAACAATTCCTCCTCTGCGCGACAGAGAAGATGATATTCTTCTTCTTGCTAATCATTTCTTAAAAACCAAATGCAACATCCGTGAGCCTAAGACTTTATCCTCTGCAGCAGAAAAAGCTTTAATGCAGTATAAATTTCCAGGCAACGTGAGAGAACTGGAACATACCATTGAACGTGCGATCATCTTCGCTGACGGAAATACAATCCAAATAGAAGATCTTAATCTGCCTGCAGGTCACTCCCAAACCATGCAGCAATATTCTGAAGAATGTCAGGATGGAATTCTTTCACTGGATGATGTAGAAAAAATTTACATTAAGAAGGCTCTTGACCATAATGAATGGAATCGTGAGAATACTGCGCGTGCGCTTGGAATCAGTCAAAAAACGTTGTATTCGAAAATTATAAAGTACAATTTACGGCAATATGAATAATCAGGATGAATTCCGGATTTCCACTCTACACAGCATAATTGATCAGATTTCCTACCCGTTCGCGTTTGCTGATATTAATTATAAAATAATTTGCTGCAATTCATCTTTTCATAATACTTTCAATCTTATTGAGGGTGTCTCTTTTCTCGATGCCTTTAATATTGATCCGGAGAGGATTAAGAATCTTTACGAAAATTCTGATAACATCCAGGTTCTTTCTGAAGGTGGAAAAACTTTCCTGAATGTAAATCCGGTTTTTTCGGGTACAGAAATAACCGGATATTCTTTATCAGCTCATTATTCTGACATAATAACCGATCCTCATGATGATGAATACAGGAAAAGAAGTTATCTCTTTCAGAAGGAGTGGGAAAATATACTCGGACTTCTTTTAAAGGAGAAATCTCTCGAGGTTTTATCTGAAGAAATTCTGATGAGATGTGTTAATCTATCGAGAAGTTCCTTCGGGATAATGATATTTGTTGATGATTACATAAAGAGAAAAATAGAATATAAAATCTATGATGAGGAAAAATTTTTAACGCACAATGCTGCTCTTATACCAGATATAAGATCTAACCTGAGCTATATACTTCAATGGATCAAAGTTAACCGAAAATCACTAATTGTTAAATCCAGCGAAGTCAACAACATCGGGTATAATCTGATAAACATTCTGCAAAAGGATTTCATCTCTGTCACTCCGTGCACTTTCAACAACACTACTTTTGCAATTATGATTTTTGGAAGATCCGTTGAACCGTTTGCATTGATTGAACTGAATATTCTTGAACAGCTCTCCACTTTATTTGCCTTTACAATCAATAATACAGTTACGCAGGAACTTAATGATGCCCTAGAAAGTAAACTCCAGCAATCACAGAAACTTGAAACCATAGGTAAACTTGCAAGTGGAATGGCTCACGATTTTAATAATCTTCTCTCAAGTATCTTCGGCAGTCTTAATCTTCTCAAGCGAAGACTTTCGGACAGGCCAGAAATAAATTACCTTCTGGAAAACATAGAGAACTGTTCAGTAAGAGCAACCGATCTTACTAAAGGATTACTATCCTACGGTAAACCCACTCCCAAAAGAAGAACGCTTATTAAGCCAGGCGATTTAATTAAAGAGTTATTGGGAGTTATACAGCAGACCTTTCCGGATTCCATAAAAATACAAAAACACATCAATAATAATCTTCATGATGTAATGGGTAATGCTACTGAGATATACCAGGTGCTTCTTAATTTGTGCATAAACGCGAAAGAGGCAATATCAGGTGCAGGAACCATTACAATAACCATCGAAAACTTTAATATTGATGATAAAAAGATTTTTGACTTCCCTTTGCTTAAACAGGGTAATTACGTGAAGTTCTCAGTCAAAGATACCGGTGAGGGTATAAGTGAGATTAACCTGTCAAAGATCTTCGAACCTTATTTTTCAACAAAGCAGAAAGATACAGGTTCAGGATTAGGATTATATGTTACATACGGAATAGTGAAAGCTCACAGCGGATATATTGATGTAAGCAGCAGGATCAACGAAGGAACACAGTTTGATATCTACATACCCGCTTTTGAAAAGCATAAAGAAGAATCGCAGATCAGGACTGAAAAGATCATTCTTCTGGCTGATGACGAGATAATGCTGAGGGATCTGCTGGCGGAACTTCTTGAATCATATAATTTTGATGTAGTGTGTGTTCAGGACGGATCCGAAGTATTGAAAGTGCTTACAGAAGAGCTTAAGGTTGATCTTCTTATTATTGATTATAAAATGCCCATCATGGATGGAATCACCTGTATCAGGAAAATTCGTGAATCACAGTTGGATATTCCGGTTATATTATCAACCGGAAGTACATCAATCGTAAATGATGATGAATTTAAAAAGCTTAAAGTAAACTGCATATTAAACAAACCATACGAGTTTGAAGAGATGCTCACCGAAATTCAGAAACTGCTGTAGATCAATACTTCTCTCTATCGTAAAATAATTATTGCCGGCTAAAGCCCGCGGCTTGGTGGTGGGTGCTTTCTTCCCAGCGCTAAAAGCGCTGGGCTAGGTCTCTGCTTACAGGAGTTCTACAGGGGAGGGGGAAAGGTTTACCAGCGATGAAGATCTGTGTTATAGGAAAGACCTCCAAGGTTCAGGAAAACCCTGGAGGTCAGAAATCTGAGCTGCCGCAGGAAATATTCCTACAGAAATAATAGCCATTTACCACTTTCAGATCTGGGTAATAATCCCGACTATTGAGAAGAGCACCTGAAGAAGATTAATGTGAGTATGACTAGATTTTATTTAGTACGACATGGAAATACAAATGCGGGAGATAGATTAGTTGGACGCACTGAAGGGTTCCCGTTAAGTGAAAACGGCAGAGAGCAGATTAACTATATTGCAGGAAAATATCTGAAGCAAGTGAAGTTTGATAAATTTCTGTGCAGTCCTATTGAAAGAACCCGGGAGTCTGCAAGAATCATTTGTGGTTATATCAACATGGAACCGGAAGTTAATCAGTCCCTTAATGAAATAGACTTTGGTGAATGGACAGGTAAAAGTTTCGATGAATTGGAGAAGGACCAAAATTGGAAATTATTTCACTCGAGCAGAAGCACCTCACAAATCCCAGGCGGTGAATCCATCGGAAATATATACAAGAGAGTTGTTGATCTTATTGTGGAATTAAATCAATCCTTTCCGGAAGGCAGCGTTCTCCTGGTTACACATGCTGAAGTAATCAGGATCATCTTTTCTCATTTTTCCGGTATGCATTTAAATGACAGTTATAAAATACGTATAGATACCGGGTCTTTAAGCATTTTAAGTATTAATAACGGAGGTGCATTTATTGAATCTATAAACTTACCAGGATCTGATATATGATAGTTTTCGGATCACACCCTGCTAAAGAGAATACTAAAGCAGTTATCAAGCGCCTCAGGAGAACTGCTGAGGAAATCTATGAAACAAGCTATGATCATAATAAAATTGTAAAATTATTAATAGATTATGGTGAGTTCGAGACCGCAATTGAAGATCGTATAATCCCCTCAGTAAATATAAAGCTGCATAAGAGATTAAGGGATGCCGCGAAATTAACCGGTGATATTTTCAGAAAATCAATAAGAAAAGATTTTGAAGTTATAACTGTTAACAGGTCATTTCTGAATTTACTTACGGAAATAGAATCTTCAGATCTTCCTGAATCAATTACTTTAAAAGTACCGGAGGGTTATGCTTACTATGGTTTGTATCCGGAGATGTACTTCGAAGCCGCAGAACAGTTTTACCGTAAATATAAGCCAGAAAAATGTATAGTTATTGGTATCAGAAGCATAGGTACCAGTCTCTCTTCTGTTATCTGGTCAGCACTTCAGGATTTTGGGGCTGATGTACTCTCTTTTACGATCAGACCTTATGGAGATCCTTTCGACAGAAAAGTAAGTTTTGATAAACACCATTATGAAGTAGTCATAAGTAATAGTAACTCTTACTTTTTGTTAGTTGATGAAGGACCCGGCTTAAGCGGAAGTTCATTTGCGACTGCGGCTGAGGAGCTCATCAGTTCCGGGATTCCACGAGAGAAGATTATTTACTTCCCCAGCAGAACTTCTTCAGGAGATGATCTGATTTCTGAAAAAGCACAGTATTACTGGAAAGCTGTTGATAAATATCATGTAAGTTTTGAAGAGTATTGGATTAACTCAGGAAGGTTCAAGCAATTGACTGCAGGATTTCAATATGAAGAAATCTCAGCCGGTAAATGGAGGAATGTATTATTAAATGATAAGAGTAAATATCCTCCTGTATTTGAACAGTTTGAAAGAAGAAAATATCTTCTAAGAGATGAAAGTAACCATATCCGTTACTTTATAAAATTCGGGGGACTCGGGAAATATGGTGAGCGTGTTTTTAAGAATTCTTTGAAGTTCGCCGATGCAGGATTCTCGCCAGAAGTATACAAGTATGATCAGGGATTTATTTTCTATAAATATATCGACAAAGCTAATGGAGATGCATTTGATATTCAAAAGCTTATGAAATTTGTTATGAATTATCTTCTTTTCATTAAGAGAGAATTCCCGGCAGAGCCATCTTACACTTATGAAGAAATGAAAGAGATGATCTATACAAACACCAGAGAGTTATTTAATGATGCTTTTGTGAATAAATTGATGAATATTCAGTTTGATAAGAACATGTTCTCTTCCGCAGTGATGAATGATGGCAGGATGTTTCCCCATGAATGGATATTTAATGACCGCTATATAAAAACGGATAATACAGAACATCATTTCGATCATTTATATCCCGGACGCCAGGATATTGGCTGGGATATAGCTGCTTTCTTTACTGAATTTAATTTATCACAAGAGCAGAGAAAGAATTTTATAGAAAGATTCTCCTACATTAGTAAGGATAATCATCTTAAGAAGAAGCTGAATTTTATTCTTATTGAATATCTCGCCTTCCGGTTAGGTTATTCTGTCTTTGCAGCTAAAAACTCCAGTTCAGAAGCAGATAAGTTAAGATTTTCTTCATTAGTAAAAAATTATTCAGATAAGCTTCATGAAGAAGTAAGTCTTCAGACATAAATAACGCGCTATAATATGAATACCTACGAAGATTCTTTAATCTCCTTCTGTTCAAGATCTACCATTTGGATATTGTTCACATAAGAAGCGAAATTAGGATTCTTGATTGCTTTGAACTTCTCGAGCACATTATTTATTTCTCTTGCCGCTGTTTCTATAAATCCAATTCTTTTCAGTACTGCTTCGCGGGAAATTTCCTCTTTACTTATTTCACGCCGGATAGCAGCAGAAGAGAGATTGATCAATGTAAGCGGCTGTTTTATCTCGTGATTAGCGGTAACAACTGTAGCAGCGAAAGTGTTAATTTTTTCAAGTTCAATAAGCATCTTGTATGATTCACGCAGTTTCAATGCTGAATTTATTCGGGCAAGCAGTTCTATTTTATTAACAGGCTTTCTAAGGTAATCAAAAGCTCCTGCCTGCAAACCTTCTTTAGTTCCTTCTGCATCAGTCTTTGCGGTAATCAGAATTATGGGTACATCCTTTGTGGCGGGAGTGTTAACAAGAGTACGGCAGACCTCAAGACCATCCATTCCCGGCATCATAATATCCAGAAGAATCAGATCAGGTCCGTCATTAAAAGCCCGCTGTAGTCCTGATGGTCCATCGTAAGCTGAAATTACTTCATAGCCTTCCCTTTCAAGCCTGTCCTTGAGTAAAAACACGCTATCCGGGTGATCATCAATTACTAATATTCTCTTCATCAGGAATTTCCAGGGGTTTACTTAATAAAGCTTTTTTTACTTTGAATGATAAGCTTGCAGGGTTAACCGGCTTCGGTATAAAATCACTGAAGCCGTTTTTTATAATAATTTCTTTTTCTTCTATCATTGCCTGAGCAGTCATCGCATAAACAGGAATTGTATAAAGGTGCTTATCCGATCTTATTCTTTTGATGGTTTCGAATCCATCCATTTTTGGCATCATAATATCAAGCAGAATAAGATCGGGCGTCATAGTCTTTAGAATAGACAGGCATTCAATTCCATTTTTAGCGAAGATGGTATTGCATCCGGCTCGTCTTACTATTTCGCCCACTGTGAAAAGCGTATCTGTATCGTCATCTACTATTAAAACCAGGTGTTTGTCATTATTCTTATTTTTACTTTCTGCATCTTCAGATTCCTCTGAGATCTGCTTTTCTATAGTTGAATCAACCCAAATTGATGATGTATCTTCATAAGGCATACCATCTTCAATATGCAGTCTGTCTCTGAAAACCTTTAATACATCAATAGGATAACCTTTGGATTTTACTGCCGAACGTTCAAAACTTTCATTCAATGAAATAATATCCTCTTCGGAAAGATTCTCAGGAACTGATATAATTACCGGGAGGTCTCTTGTGATCACTGATTCTTTCAGATGATATATTATTTCGACTGCATTAGAGTTCAGATATAAAAGATCAATTATTATTATATCACTTTTGGTAAACAGTTTCGAAGTGATCTTCAAATCCTGTACATTAACACTACAGCATCCCTTATAAGTCTTATCGTCTGAATCTGTTAAATGCACAACCCGTTCTGTCTTTGAACTGGTCAGCTTCTCATATTTTGAGATGATCTCAGGCAGAGAGGAAATATCTTTTTTCGTAATAAAACTAAATACAGGCAGCCCATATCCAATATTCATATCATCCATGATGGTATAAAGAATAAAGGGTACCTGCCTGGTGCTCTCAGTGGAAGCTATTTCAACGATCAGAGGCCAGGTTCTTTGTTTATCGGTTGAATAATTACATGCTATTGCAAAAGGTTTGCCAGCACCGGCATCCTGTATGCAATTATCCCTGTTTGAGCTGATAACATTAAAGTTCTTCGAAGTCAGATATTGTGAAACAATGTTTGTCTTGTCAATGGTATTATCAAGCAGTATTATATTTCTTTTTATATGAACATCCTGATTGATATGAAGTTCCTGAACTCCTTTTATCACCTCTACAGGAACAACAAAGGTAAAAGTAGATCCTTTCCCCGGTTCGCTTATACAAAACAATTCACCATTCAGCATCTGTGCATAGCGTTTGCTGATCGCGAGTCCGAGTCCGCTCCCATTATACTTTCTGCTAAGCGCCCCATCAATCTGCCTGAATTCTTCAAATATCAGCTTCTTGTCATCATCAGAAATTCCTATACCTGAATCAATAATTTCAAATTTCAATTGATGATCAATGGCCGTGCACTTTAATATTATCATTCCCCGTTCGGTAAACTTGACAGCGTTGCTAAGAAGATTAATAAGTACCTGGAGGATCTTTTTCTTATCAGAAGAAAATATTGCAGCAGAAGTTATCTCATTATGAACGATGAAGTTTAATTTCTTATCTATGGTAAGCGGCTGTATCTCTGATTCAATTTCACAGATGAGTTCCTGTACCCGGAAATTTTCCTTTTCGATTTCCAGCTTACCGGCTTCCATTTTAGAGAAGCTGAGAATATCATTTATAAGATTCATCAAACGGTTACCGTTCCTTAGAACTACTTTAAGTTTGTCTCTGGAAGCCGTTCCGGGAGGGGTGTCGGTAATCAGTAATTCAGTGAGTCCTATGATCGAATTAAGCGGAGTTTTAAGTTCATGGGATATACTTGCAAGGAACTGCGATTTAAGGACGGCACCTTCTTCCGCTCTGGTTTTCTGTATATTCAGTTCATCCGCATTTTCTTTAAGTTCTTTATGAAGCTCAAGGAGCTTCTGATTCTGTTCAGATATTTGTTCATTTTGTTTCTGGTATTCATCGTTGAGCTTCTTTAATTCATTAACAGAGTCCCTTAATTTCCTATACGTATTTGCATTAGTTAAGCCAATCGCGAGCTGATCATGAATATTATTAAGATATTCTTTTATTCCCGCATCAGGTTTATAAATAGCACCCAGTTCAAGAATCGCTAATGTTTTGTGATTATAAATAATAGGATATATGAGAAGATATTTAAGCTGTATTTTTACAATACCAGTTGTAATATATGGCCCTTCTTCAGAAAACTCGAATTCAAGTATCTCTGATTTCTGAATGACACGGTTATAAAGATCTATTTGCTGACCTGGCAGATCTTCATCTGCTAATCCATAAGAAGAAAGTAATTTTATCCGGTTATCTTCATAAAGAGAAAGTCGTCCGACAGTGAAGTTTATAGAATTGATGATCTTATTAAGAGAGGCCTCTGATATCTCGGATAAAGTTGGATTCTGATTAATTAGTGCAATGAATTCAGTAAATTCATTTTTACTTATCTCATTTCGTTCCAGTTCATCAAGCATATTATCGAAAGCACCGGCCAGTTTACCAATTTCGTCTTTAGTAATAATATTTGCACGATGACTGAGATTACCGCTTCTTGTCTGTTCAGCGACTGTGCTCAGTTGTGTAATCTGCCTTCTAATCTTCTCAGTAAACAGCATCACAAGAATCATTGATAAGGCGACGCCTGCTAAACCAATTATCCAAAGTAAATTCATAATATTTGATCTTAATTCAGCAGCTTCGGGAAGTCTGGAAAACAAAAGAAACTTTATTGAAGGATCAGAAATATTAAGTTTATCTGAGGAAATATATGTGGCATAAAAATCAGAGCTCTCAAGTTCTTCTATGCTTATCCCGAAATCATCTTTCTGCCGGAGCTTTTTGAAAGCATCTATAATATTCAATATATATTTTTCATTTTCCCTGTAATTAGAGATTTCGACAGGTGCGTTATAATTCATCAGAACTACTTCTGAACGTATTTTCCTGGAGATGTTATCAATCAGCTCACGTGACAGAATTCTGCCATAATAATATGTGCGGCTGCCTTCCTGGTATTTGAGCAGGATAGCGTTTGGATTAACCTTCTTAAATTCGGCAACATTAGCAAACTCTGACTCCATTGAACTATCAGTGTAAACAAATCCTCTGTCAACAAAGGAATCTGCATTGGTTCTAAATAAAAAGTCAATCTCTTTTGAGTCACTTAAGGATTTATGTGCCGTACCAAGAGAAGCTTTGTTCTTTATAAAGCTTTCCTGAATGTTACCTAGTTCACTTTCGTAGTTAAGAATAAAGTCATTGGCAGCATTCAGCAAAGATCTTGAATGCTGCAGTACTATCATTTTTTTGGTTAGAGAATAATAGACAAAAGTGGAGCTTAAAAAAACAATGGCAACAATAACAAAGTTGATTAATAAAATTCTTAGGCTAATCTTCATGTTCTAGTTCTTTTTGCAATACTTTTCTAATCGTAATCAGCAGTTCATCCAGGTCGTATGGTTTACTAATAAAATCATTCGCACCAAGCCGGGCTGAATCAATTGCACTTTTAACATCCGCATACGCGGTAAGCACAATCACTTTTACCTGGATCTTTCTTCTTTTCAATGTTTCAAGTACATAGAACCCGTCCTTTCCGGGCATCTTCAGATCAAGCAGTATAAGATCTGCAGGATTACCCGATTCAAGAAACCTCATAGCATCGTCAGCGCTGTTTACGGAATGCGCGTTATAGCCGATCTCGATCAGTTCCTCTTCAAGAACAGTACATAAATTAACATCATCATCAACAATGAGTATTGATTCCATAAGTTACCCTATTTTTCTCCTAAGGTCCGGTTGGTCTTATATTTTTTAATATTCTCTTTATACTTTTCAAGAGTTTTGTGCAATTCACTTTTATCAGAAGTCATTAGCATTCTTTCTTTAAGTGACGGAAGGATTTCCATCTTTATCAGGATCACAACTTCTTTTTTGCGGGATACTTTCTGGTCACTGCCGGTCAGGTATCTTATTCCAAAAACCCACCACGGTAAGTCTTTCAGAAAAGGTATACCTGTTCTTTCCATTGTTTCCTCATTTACAAAGAGTCCACCAATAACCGTTTCCTCACCATTAAGCATCAGCACCTGTGTAGTAGCCTGAGTTCTTTTAACTTCGGTGGAAATTTCTGAAGGTATTGCGGAACTTCTGTCAACCAGTAGATTAAGCATAACATAATCTACTTCCTCTTCAGTATAGATGTACGGGGTAACCTCGATAATTGAACCTGTAGAAAAGAACCTGTCAATTATGTTACCGGAAAAATCACGTTGTTTGATTGAGAAATCAGATCCAATTTGTATTCTGCCTTTCTGAGCATTCCGAACAGTGATAGAGGGACTTGCAATCAGTTCACCCAGATTTTCCGTTTCAAAAAACTTAAAAAGAGCAGTGGCTTCTCCTGCAAAATCTCCCAGGTCAAATAATGAGGAAGCTGACAATTTGAAATCAGTCTCTTCTCCTCTCTGTGTACCGGAGCTGCTGCTGTTCTGATTTTCATCTTCCTTCTGTTCAATAAAGTTCTTCAGCTCACCGCCAAAACCATACTCCTTGCTCTGAAGCAGCCATTTCCAGTTAATACCTCTCTCCCGCATCTCATTAACATCTGCTTCAAAGAATACCGCGGATATCTTTACCTCACGGGAGTTCACTGATGCATAAACATCCTCAGATTTGGGTTCTGCAACTACATCTGTTGGTCTTTTTATAGTAATAAGATCTTCTGCTTCAATATATTCAAGGTTTGCCATTCCAACGAGCACGTCAACTGCCTGTCTGTAATGCATCCTATTTATTGGAACGCTTATGGGAGTTGATATGCTGACAGTACTTACGATTTTCTTCCCGGTGGTACGTTCACTTATTTTATTGAGTATTCCTATTGCCTGATCAAAGGTAAGACTCTCAGATAAAGTTACAATTTCATCAGGATTAGTATACCCGCTCAGCGTTCTTGTTAATTCGTTCCCTGATTGAGCAAACAGCGGAGATACAATTAAAAGCAGTGTGATGAATAATTTTTTCATTTTATTTTCTCTTACGGTTTTCTTCTTTTTGCATTTCTAAAAATACTTTTTCTATAATTCCGCCTTTATTCAGAATAAAGGTAACCTGGTTATTCTTATAATCTATTTTTGTGAGATAGCCTAAGTAAACCTGATCTCCTTCCCAGAGCATAAATGTGTTGCCCTTTGAATCAGCAATAAAAGCTCCGTCGGGTATAAGCGCAAGAAGTTTAGCGCCTTCAACTTCCAGCAGATCTTCTGAGTTAGGAGGCAGTTCATTTCTGACAAGAGGATAAAACACATCATATTTTTCTGAAGCAGCCAGTTCATTCTCTGTAAAATCTATTGTTGTAAATCTGTCGTCATCAGCAAAGTAAACATAAACAGTAAAGGCAAAGTTAACCAGGTACTGCGGATATCCATCTGAATCAACTACAATGTTAGTCTGCATATTTCCCTGGAATATCTTTTTAAGCTCTTTGCTTTGCTCAATAGCATATATGAGTCTGTAAACATCGTTATATTCACCTGTACCAGTCAGCTGGTAAATATAATAATTGAAATGCTTCTCTTTTTTGAATTCAGTGAATTCAATATTGATATAAGTATCAGGTGAGAAATCTGCCGAAATCCTGTTAACAAAGTTATAAAAATGTGTCTGCGGCAGTACTCTTGGAATATTGAATTTTCTCTGAGAGATAATAGAATCAAGTGTTATGGAAGTCTGCTCAAGGTCTTTCAGTTTGGAGATCAGTTCTTCCGAATTGTATCCGCTGCTTTTCAGTTTAGTGATCTGTGCATTATAATCCTTGATTTTACCTTTCTGATAAACAAAGCTGAATACTCCGCCAATGACCACAATAAACAGCAGTATTCCTGCAAGCGCCAGTGTATTTTTTAGTTTACGGTTCATTATTTCTATCCAAAAAATTTAACAGGTCAAAGGTCAATGTGAATTTGTAGGCTTTCTTCTTTCGTAACGGTTCATAATTTATATTTTTCAATAACGAAGTATTATACTTATCAGAGAACTCGGTAAGAACGGGGCGATTCATTCCATATCCCACAACCACCACGTTCTTTTTACCATCACTTGATATAGTGGTCAGCCACATATTTTTATGTGAGCCGATAAAACCGCTCATATCGGCTGTCATCTTACTCCAGATCTCAGAGCCAACTGATGCTGAATCAAGAATGGACTTAGTGACATCAAACCCGGATATTTTATTCTGCAGGTAGCTTATCTTTTCAACAAGTTCCTGGTTCTGTTTCTGTATCGCGGTAAGTTCAACAACCTCCTTTTTAAGTCCGGTCATCTGCTGATTATTCTCAAGGATCTTAAGAGTAAAATAGAAAGTAACAGCAAACAGCAGAGGCAGCATCAGATAGCTATGCCATCCGAACTGAAGAAATTTCTGATCTTCTTTTACATACCTGGGAAGAAGGTTAATACCTTTTACTTTTTTATCCAGTTCATCAAAATATTCGAATGCTGCAGAGATAGGTACTGTGAATGACGACAGCTTTTCTCTCGTGGTATCATCCAGATCGCTCAGATCAAGTTCATCAAATTCGAGCCGGCTTACATTTGCTTCAGGAAACGTTCCATAGAAAGACAGAATAAGATTTTCTGAATCATCTTCTCCGCAGAGTACGACATTATCAAGACGCGGAATACCTCCATTTTCCATTTCCAGAAGAATCTTCGAGAAGTACACGTCATATGTATGAAGATTTAACGTACCTACATCGAGTGTAGTACCAATATGTTTAAGCTTTCTGCCCTGAAGAAATACCAGTTTACTGTATTCCTTGCCAATGTAAACAACAAGTGAATAATCATCAGGAAAGAATTTCTTTTTCTTTGCTACAAAGTATGCCATTGATACTTCTGCGCTTTTAACGGCTGGTATTTTATAATATCTTCTGCCGTTATAATGAGCAAGCGACTTAATCATCGATATGCAGTGTATCTCACCGTCAACAAATACTGAAAGAAGTGATCCACCGGCAAGTTCAGTATAATCGAGGTTATCTTTTGCAATGGTTACATTCTTCGACTTTTGTATCTCTTCAATTATCGCATCATAAAGCTTTGATTCACCAAGATCCTTAGGACCTTCATATATATGGTAGTGGATTGCAGGCTCTGTAATTGCAGGAAGGAACTCAACATTATTAAGCTTAATACCGCTCAAGGCTGAATTAACAAGACTCTCATTTGATACACTTGATCTGTCATCTGAAGAAACTCTATCCACATCAAGAATTGAAAGGTCGCTGCCTCCTTCCATACTAAAGCTTGATATAGCTTCTGCTTCCAGAGTTTTGGTATGTAACAGGTCGAAATCCGCAGCCTTAAGAACTTTAATTGTATCTTTTTCTTTTTGTATGACAGCTATCTTGGTATCGCCGCCTTCACAATAAACGCATACTAAAGGTTTCATAAATTACACTGCTGTTAATATTTGTTGCATTCTAATCTTATTGTTCGCAAATGCCATCGCATTCTCCAGTGAGATCTTCTTGGCCAGATACAATCTTTTCAGATCCTGTTCCATTGTAATCATTCCATACTGGCCGCCCTGGTTGATCATCATATAAATTTCACCAGTATTGTTATTCTTTATGGCAGCCCTTACACTGGCATTTACGACCAGCACTTCTTTTGCCATTACAATTTTTCCATCAAGGCTTGGTACAAGTTTCTGTGACACCACTGATACCAGAACATCAGCAAGACGGTACCGTACACGTTCCTGTTCTGAAGGATGCACTTCGGCAATAATTCTGTCTATTGATTCTACCGCAGATGATGTGTGCAGAGTTGAAAATACTTTATGACCAGTATCGGTAACTTCCAGAGCTGCCATAATTGTATCAGGATCTCTCATTTCACCTATAATTATTATATCCGGATCCTGACGCAGTGATTGTATAACGCCTTCCTTAAAGGATAAAACGTCGCGGCCTACTTCTCTGTGCCTTACAATGCAATTCTTTGATTTATGTACAAACTCAATAGGAGCTGCAATTACTACTATATGGGCAAGATCATTTACATTATGCCAGTCAACAATAGCATCAAGAGTTGTTGATTTACCTGAACCGGTAATACCTGTAATAAGAGTTAAACCCTGTTTAACAAAGTTGTGACTGAAAACTTTCAAGACGTTAGGATGAAAACCAAGACTATCAATATTTCTCAGCTTTGATGAGATAGCTCTCATATTAAGTGCAAGGCAGTCGAGATCAAAATACGCATCGGCTCTAAACCTTACATACTCTTCTTTTCTCTGATAAAGGAAAGTGTATGAGAAGTCGAGGTTCCTTGTAACCGTAAGATATCTCCGCTGGTTTTCATTCAATAAATTAAGTATAAGAACAGAAGTTTCATCCGGCGTGAAAGTCGGAAATTCTTTAATAGGAGTCTTCTTACCAAATATTCTAAGCCATATATAACCGGCTGTTCCGTGTCCCCCGATTTCAATATCAGACGCATCACGTTCAATCATACCGGTCAGAAGCTTGTTAACCATCTGGTAAAGAACACTTTTGTCATTATCGTTAATTTTGCTAAAATGTTCAATCATATAGCTGATCTTATCAGGTCCCACTATATGCTGCGGTATACCGCAAAGAAAGTTCTGTAATATACTTTTTACGTTCTCTACCATTTTAATCTTCCGTTGTAGAAGCCATTACTTCCTGTATTGAAGTAAGACCAAGTTTTACTTTTTCGAAACCAGCTTCCCTGAGGTTCAATGTTCCATCTTTCTTTGACTGCACCCTGATCTTTTCTTCATCAACTTCTATTCCTGATCTTACAATCAGCTCCCTTATTTCTTTTGTAAAGAATAATGCTTCATGTATTGCCAGTCTTCCTTTGTATCCTGCGTTATTGCATTTAGGACATCCGACCGGTTCATATATATCATAGTTCCGCCATTCAGCAATGTTCAACCCCGCCGATGCCATAAGTCCTTCATCAAAGTTTTTAACTTTCTTTTTGCAGTCACACAGCCTGCGTATTAAACGCTGTGCAACAATTATGTTAATTGCATAAGCAATAAGGAATGGCTCAATGCCCATTTTATACAAACGGCTAACAGCACTAGGGGCATCATTAGTATGCAGGGTTGAGAATGTTAAATGTCCAGTGTTTGCAAGTTTAATAGCAACTTCTGCTGTTTCCTTATCGCGCATCTCACCAACAAGTACAATATCAGGATCGTGACGCAGAATTGCGCGGATCGCCTGTTCAAAGTTCATCTTATGACCAATCTTAAGCTGGCGTGCACCTTCAATAACATATTCCACCGGATCTTCAACCGTAAGAACATTCACAGTAGGATCAATTACCTGGTAAAGAGCTGCGATGAGGGTTGTACTCTTACCGCTTCCGGTAGGACCAGTAAGTATCACCATACCCTGCGGTCTGTTAATGGATTTAGTGAATGCGTCTTTTGAGTAACCAGTCAGACCTAATTTTTCAAGATCTTTAATCACCTTGCGGTCATCAAGAATTCTAATTACAATGGATTCGAATTTATTCTTTAGTTCAGTACCGACCATAGGAAGAACAGAAACTCTGAAGCGGATAATATGATTATCAATCTCACGCTGGATAAATCCATCCTGTGCTTTCTCGCGTTCAAACCTGTCCAATCCTTTTGATCTGTCCTTTACAACAGCAATTACCGCTTCCGGCCAGGTATTCTCCTGAACAAACCATACTTTAAGATCACCGTCAACTCGGAACAAAACTTCCGTACGGTTCCCGGTCTTAGGTATAAAGTGAATATCACTTGCGCCTTTACGCACACCTTCTACCAGAGCCCCTTCAACTAGATTTATAAGAGCGCTTTTATTGATTTCTGCTTCGAGTGCTTCTTCATCAAGATTACTCTCAGCATCTTTATCAATAGAAATCTCCTCCTGATTCTCTTCCATTGCCTTAAGGAATTCATTCTCAGGCGGAACAAGTATTTGTATCAGTTTCAGATAATCTTTTTTACGGATATAACTTACTTCATATTTCTTTGCATTAAGTCCGTAAGCTATTTTGGTGATACTCTTATCTGTCGGATCTATTGCAGCCATGATAAGCTTATCACGGATGCGGTCATCAAACTGGAATGGAATAACCTTATGCTCGAGAATCTGACTCTTAACCTCATCTGGAGCAGAATTGATCATCTTTTTAATTTCATCAATTCTGTTCTCAGGTATCTCATCAACCTTTACATTCAATTCTCTGAAAGCATATAGTATAGCAACCTGTCTGAATATTGTATCGTGGTCAAAGTTAAAGTCCTGCACCAGTATCTGCGCGAGATTTCTTTTGATCTTTCCGTTCTCGTTCTGTTTTACCTTTAATGCTTTCTCAAGTACTTCAACATCAATGATACCTTTCTTCAAAAGCAGGTATCCAATTTTGTCAGTCATTTCAAGATTGGAATCTATCATCTCAGCATGCCCGTTAATAAGTTAATAATGTTTCCAATCATAGGATTCTTTGGACTAATAGTAGCAGTTTCCGCAGAGACAAGTGTTAGTAAAATCATAACTATCATAATGACCATTGCAATAATAACCTGTATGAGTTCAATGATGTTTTTCAATTTATAAGTTGTTTCACTTTCATAATAATTAGCCAGCTGCAGGGCAGTATTCTTGATTGTACCTGTTTCCTCACCTGAGTGAAACCTTGACAATGCAGTTTCAGTGAACACGCCGCTCGTTTCGAATGCATCTGTTATGCCAATGCCTTTTTTGATCATTAAGGGAATGGCGACAGTCTTTATCTTATCTTCGAAGTAAGCGTTACCGGTAGCTTCTGCTGCTATCTTAACAGGTTCAATACTTTCAGCTGATCCGCTGTACATTGTATAGAATACACGACAGAATACTTCAATGAGTGTTTTATGAATTAGTGTACCCATAACTGGTATTTTCAGCATAACGCGACTTACTACCAATTGACCTTTCTTAGTTCTTGAATACTGAAACAATGCAATAGGCGGAATGATCACTACCGCAAGCACCATCATCATATTATTAATCAGAAAGTCACTCATGGCAAGAGTAGCTGATGTCATCGGGGGAAGTTCAATATCAAACTTCGTGAACAGCTTCGCGGTCTCAGGAAAGATATAACCTATATAGAACAGGACTGCAAGGAACAGTATGAACAGTGTAACAAAAGGAGTAATAAGCGCGCTGCGCAGATTCTTTTTAAACTCTTGACGTCTTTCAAGGAACTTTGCAGTAGCACGGTAGATCTCAGACATATTACCGCTCTTCGATGCTAGCCCCAACATATATGCGGTAAACTTGCCAAAGATTGCCTGATGCTTCTGGAAAGTTATCTCACTATCAGCGCCTTTCTTTAATTCATTACTGATCTCTTTGAGTGTTTCCTTAAGAGTCTTGTTCTGAATATCATTGATCATCAAAGTAAGAATTTCATTATAAGGCAGCTTCTGTTCAAGAAGTTCAGCGCTGATCTTTACGAAGGAAACAATTTCCTGTGTAGGCGGCTTAAGATTAAAATCGAGTAGCTTCTTATTAACCGAAACAACATTATAGCCCAGTTTATTAAGGGCAGCAATAACCTCTTCCCGGGTATAAGCTTTCTGCTCCCCGGTAACAGGTCTTTCCTTTCCCTTGCGGATCTTGTATAAGAATGTTGACTTGCGTTCAATGTTCCTTACTTTAAGCTGATTCTTATCAGCCAGTTTTAATATCTTCTTCCTGCCTTCCTTGTAACTGTCAGATGTAAGTGTGCCGTTCAGTATCTGTCCGTTCGGTTTTTCTGCGGAGAATCTCAGTTCTATCATAGTTTTTTGTCTGTTTTAAAAAAGTAAGCTGTTAAACAGATGGGTGTTTAACAGCTTGAATAAGAATCTTTACGATTTACGATTATGGATTAGTAATTGTGGTGCTGGTAATTTCATTCGGAGCAACTACCATTGTAACTGTTACATTTGTACCATCATCATTACCATCCTCTGTCCCCACCGCCACAAGTGTTACAGATCCGGCTGCTACTGTAGGAACAACTGCAGCGCTCATATTATTTGTCTGCTGTAATGTTACAGGAACTGTCCAGCCGGTGAAAGTATTTCCACCACCGCCTAATGCAGCTGGTTTTCTGTAATACTGCTGAGCCATTGAAGCTAAATTTGTTAAATCACTGATGATTGCATCCTGGTTTGCGCTTGCGCTGCTAGCTGAAAACATGTTGATACCAACTACTACTGCTATACCAACTATAATAACACCAAGAACGATAAGTAATAACTGTTGCTGACCCATTTTTTTCTCCCATTAGTTGTTTGTGATTGATTAATGTTCGATATAAATAAAACTATTATTGTGCCATTATATTTAATCGAATTTTTTCCGACAGAGTTAAGTGAATTACCAAAAAGTTGTAATAATTACCTGTAATTTATTGTTCTATGTTCAATTTATTACTTGTGTTTGTATATCGTTGGATGTAACCGTGATCTGAACCTTTATAGAATCTGTGCCTGTAACCACTTCATTGCCGGTGCCTGTTATTATAACCTGTGTTTCTGCTACTGATGCGATGAAGTGTCCGCTTGGGGTAACAACCAGAGGGACGGGGACTGTCCAGCCGGTAAAAGTTTTCCCTCCCCCTCCCATTTCAAGTGGACGCCTGTAATACTGCTGCGCCATATTAGCCAGAATTACACCTTCTTCAATTACATTATTTCGTTTTAATTCGATTGCGTTTGTGCGGAAGTAAGAAATGCCAAGAAAGATCGCAAGGGCGATTATGATCAATCCCAAAAGAATGAGAAGTAGTTGCTGTTGACCCATTAAGCTGCTCCTGTATTATAGAGTATTTATAGCAGCAAATAGTAAACCATTTATAACACTCCGAAAAACTTAACCCCAAAATAGTAATTTTGAACTAAATTGCAAATAAATAAATGACCAGGAAGCTTAAAATTCGTCTAAATTATGAATATATAACCATTATAATGCATGGAGCTGTTATGTATGAGCTACTTAAGTTGCATTTTTACCTGTAAGTGTTACCTGCGAAGACAAAAGATTCAGGTCTGCTGATCTATTATTCCGGTAGAAATTACTTATTTCAAAATGTATCATAAGGATTTCAAGTGTGATTCCATGAAAATATGTGAAGACAGTCTGGATTATAGGAATAACTAAAAGGCAGTATCCGAACCATAGAAGTATCTCCCCTACAAGGCTCAAATAATGGAGTTCTTCTGTGCTATGAATATGTTTGTGCCTAACGGCAGGATCCCTAACGGACCAGAAAACCGTTACCTATTGTCGTATAGGTAAGTTATGTATTCGTTGGAAGGAGCAGCAAACTGGCGAAAACCAATTAACGGCACTCCTTTATCCTTGATTCAGCGGATTTCGGAGAAGCATGCATATCCGCTGGACTTATCTTATTCTGATATGTAATTCTTTTAATTGCTCTTCTGCTACTGCTGAAGGTGATTCATCCATTAAAGATACCGCACTTGCAGTCTTCGGAAAGGCGATCACCTCCCTTATCGACGATTCACCAGCGAAGATCATTGCCATACGGTCGAAGCCGAAAGCAATACCTCCGTGAGGCGGAGCGCCATACTTGAAGGCATTCATAAGGAATCCGAACTTAAGCTCTGCCTCTTCATTAGAAATTCCCAGCGACTTAAACATCAGTGCCTGAAGTTCAGAATTATGAATTCTTATACTTCCGCCGGCAATCTCGCTTCCATTAAGCACCAGGTCATAGGCGCGGGCTTTAACTCTTCCGGGATCTGTTGTCATATATTCTATATCTTCTATACGTGGAGAAGTGAACGGATGATGCATAGCATAATAACGCTGCGTATCCTGATCCCATTCAAACAGCGGGAAGTCAGTAACCCATAATAGCGCAGGAAGTGAATCTTTCTTGATGAGATCCAGCCTCCTTGCCATTTCAAGACGCAGGTTACCCATGATATTCAAGGTTTTCAGTCTGGGACCTGTTACTATCAGTATCAAATCACCCGGTTTTGCATTCAATTTAGAGATCATTGCCTGCTGTTCATCTTCAGTAATGAATTTAACAGTAGGCGAATCGAGTCCTTCTTCCTTAACTCTTATCCATACTAATCCTGAAGCGCCCTGCTTCTTAGTAAAATCAGTAAGAACGTCAAGTTGGTTGCGAGTATAGTCTCCGCAGCCCGGTGCGAGAAGTGAAGTAACAATTCCGCCCTTTTGTATAGCATCCTGGTAAACACGGAATGTTGAATTTGCCAGTACGTCATTTAAGGTCACCATCTTAAGATCAAATCTGAGGTCAGGTTTATCGCTGCCGTACAATTCCATCGCCTCATCAAATGAAAGGCGCGGTATGGGCAATGCCAGATCATAGTTTAATATTTCCTTATAGAACTGCTTCATCAGACCTTCCACCATTTCGAAGATATCAGCTTGATCCACGAATGACATTTCCACATCTATCTGCGTAAACTCCGGCTGGCGGTCTGCCCTGAGGTCCTCATCCCTGAAGCACTTAACAATTTGAAAATAGCGGTCGAGTCCAGATACCATCAACAGCTGCTTATACTGCTGTGGTGACTGCGGCAGAGCGTAAAACTTTCCTTTATGAAGACGGCTGGGTACAAGGTAATCCCGCGCACCTTCAGGTGTACTTTTCATAAGCACGGGAGTTTCAACCTCAACAAAGCTTTGTCCATCGAAGTACTTTCTGGTGATCTGATACATTTTATGGCGAAGCAGAAGGTTTTTCTGAATGGAAGGCCTTCTTAAATCGAGGTACCTGTATTTAAGTCTGAGGTCTTCGCTTGAATCCACGCTGTCCTTTATAGGAAAAGGAGGAGTCTTAGCCTGATTTAAGATAATCAGTTCATCAACCATAACATCAATTAAGCCGGTATCCATCTGAAGGTTCTCTGTTCCTTCAGGTCTTCTTCTTACTTTACCTTTAATAGAGATAACAAATTCTGAACGAAGCTCTTTAGCATCATTATGTGCATTGGAATTATAATTTGGTTCAAATACAATCTGTGTTAATCCATAACGGTCGCGAAGGTCGATAAAGATAACTCCACCCAGATCGCGTCTGGTATCAACCCAACCGTTAAGTACAACCTCGTGTCCAATATTTTCCTCTCTCAGCTCTCCGCAAGTATGTGTCCGCTTACTAAAATGCATTTTGTTCTTATAACTCCAATGAAATTACTAAAGCCGAAAGATAACAAATTCCGAATGGTGTTACAATATTTATTCAGTTTGTAAGCTAATCAGCAGCATATTATACAGAAAATTTGTATAAAGATGCGGGAGGAAGTCGGAGGACGGAGGGGCGGGAAGAGGAGGACAGAGGACAGAAATCTGAAATAAGAATTCGGAGGTCGGAAGGCGGAGGATGGAGGACAGAAATCGGAGGGTGCAAAGCGCGGTGAAATTTATAATAGGTCATTTGAAAATCTGTGGTTCAGATTTCTCTTAATCACCAGTACATTCTTCTGTCTAAACCACAGATTCTTGGGATTCAAATGATTAAGATGATTTGTAAAATTTCTTAATTTTATCTGCAGCAATCATTTATATTTTTCTTCTATGCCTTCCTTGAGGATCATCTTGATTAATAATGTGTAGGAATATCCTGTTCTGAGGCATAAGCTTTTATTCTGTTCAGCAGTCCGGTTGGTATACGCAAACTGACAATCTTAGTCGGTTCTTCATCCGGCAGTTTAATATTCATATCCTGAAGCCGTAATGGTATATTTTTATCAATAAAGAATGAAGTATCATTCTTATCATACACATTAATTTCTTTTATTTTTTTCCGCGGCATAAATACTTATTTCCTTTTTAAAGGCTGTTCTGCAGCTGATTATTCTTATCTTATTATATCTGATTGTAAACGCACACATCAAAATTCTCTGTTGTAAACTCATTCCATATGAGACATATCTTTGTTCAGTTTTTTAATGAATGAACAATATCCTTATATATTATAAAGTTTTCATCAAAAAAAAGGCTCTCAGCCTCTAACCTTGTGATTAAGATGATTTATGACTGCAATCAACTTTGCCACTATTCTGAACGGGTGTAGAAGAGGAACATTTCACTGCCTTTATGATGCTGTCTTATGGTGTTCCATTCTTTTATTGCTCTCAGGTTCCAGTAGTAATGAAATGGAAATGAAACTATATTAAGGGGCAAGCTCATTAACATCAGCATATAATGACCAGCATGCTTTTCTTTAGTATTCATCAGCATTGAAAGAATAATTGAGGGCAAACGGAATACATTGATCAGTAGTAAGCGTATTCTTTCTGTTTTAAGCTTCTTCCGTGCTTTATCGGAAACTGCTTTTGAGAAATCAGTAAGTTTAAGAATAAAAACGGGACTCTTACCGGTTATCCAATTCACAGCGCCATAATAATGATTGGAGTAGTATTGTCTCTGTAATGTAAATTGCCTGGCTACACACAGTGCTGTAAACTCCGCTGAGGTAAGTCTTCTTAGATGTCCCTCTTCCTCAAAAAAGAATCTGTTCTCCTGTGTAGTGTTTATACCATCTTTCCGCAGCTTGCAAATATAATGTTCATAGCTTCCTTCATTGCCGCATGGAAGTATATGAAGCATGGCACTTACGGGTTTAAGAAATTCTAAAATTTCACTAAAGGTCTGATCAAGATGAAATACATGTTCAAATACATGATGAGAAAATAAAAAATCAAATTGCTTCTGATGTAACACGGATTCATCTGAAGTGAAGAAAGTACATCCCGGATAACGTACCCTGGCATTTTGTACTGCGGTTATGCTGATATCTGTCCCGTAAATCTTCCATAGCGGAAGTGCCTCGTGCAGAACATTTGTAAGTACACCATTACCGCAGCCGAAATCAAGAGCATAACCTTTTTCAGGAAGAGGTAATTCTTTTATGATCTGATGAATTCTTCTTTTGGTTTCTGCCGGCCATTCAGCCATGTATCCATTGTTGTATCGTGATTCGTAGAAGTCGATCGATTCTTTATGGGATTTTAAGTTCATCTTAATTATAACTTAATATCGCCGGAGCACAAAGGCAAAAGATCACCGGAATAGTTTTTGCCAGGGCTGATTAGCTCCCAAGTAAGTGACTCCTGCAGAGTCGGCATATTTACTGATCAATTTACTCGGGGTTGAGCCAAAAATGTGTGGACTGAAAATCCTAACTTCGCGGCTCAACCCCGGGCTGATATATTTAAGCCCTTCTGGCTAGAATACGGATTTTAAAATCTATAATCATTGTTTAAAAACGAAACCTCTATAATTTGATAAAAGTGTAGGTACAAGGCGGTGACCACATTCGAAAGTATTGATGGTTGTGATGGAAGAACTTTGGATGAAATAAGAAAACCTCCGGGGTTTAAGAAAACCCCGGAGGTTATGAAAATCCCGCATATTTATTATCAGGAGATTTCTTATTTATTTAGGAAGATCGACTGTCATAATGGTTGCTGCATTTACAACCTCAGTTATACGGGTAAATTCATTGGTACGGAGTTTACTAACGCCTTCATATCTGATCCTGCCCTTATTAGCACTGATAATCTTGTGACAGTATATCAATCCAAGTCCTCTGTTGTTCTTTGTTGAGTATCTGTCCCTGAAAATCACTCCCTCTTTATCCATTGGAATGCCACCGGTGTTTGTTATTCTTATACTCCCGTACTTTGCATCTTCAAATGTTTCAATAGAAAGTTTCTTTTCAGTTTCAAAAATGAATGTGCCCATTGCATCCACGGCATTTGTTAATAGCTCTTTGAGTACAAAGTTTACTGAAGCCGGATATGCAGTTACTTTCACTGATCTGATGCGGGTCTCCACCTGCACGCCATGTAATCTTGATTCCAATTCTCTGATAATAGGTGTGAGTGCCTGGCATAACTCTACCTTATCAGGTTTCCCATGAATATATTCTTTTATATCAGCATCTTTATATGCTGAGGTCTTTGCTTTAAGTTTCTGAGTCTGATAATACCTGAATCCAAAGAATAATCCAACCGCAAGCAGAAGCATACCCACAATATAAAGGGCAATTGGTGGTATACCGAACAGGGACTTATCCGCCGCATGTTCAGTTTTCCCCAGAGACTTTTTATTAAGCGGAACTGAAAAAGGAATTTTGTTATCAGGGAACATTACTAATTTATCCTTATCAAGAGCAGCTCCTCCTTCCTGTGTAAGAAATAATTCTCCTGTAAGATCTTTGTTCTTAAGAAACGCATTTACTTTATTTGTGTCGAGCGCTGAATTAAACAGACTATCCATAACCTCATTCACTTTGGCAGACTTAACTGAGATAGTATCAGCAGCCCTGTTCGAAGTAATTTCAGTTCCCTGTTTATTGAAAACAATGGAATCCATATTCAGTTTATTTACCTGGTCACGGGTAAACATATAATCTTTATGAAGAAGTTTGGAGAGCTTCTCTTTATCCTTATCACTAATATTATCACAATCTTTTATTTTAGTATCAAAGAGGGCTATATCATCATTCTTTAATTCATTTCCGTTCTTCAGGAAGGCATCAAACTTTGCAAAGTCATTATTATTGAAGGATTTACATTTATCAAGCTGGCTGTATATCTGATTCATATCCTCTTTACTAAATTCAGGTTTTATATTCTGCTTGACCTGGTCAATCGTTATGCTATATCCGATCTTAGTACCATTCATCTTTGGATCACTTGTGATCTTATAAGGAATGCGGAAATTACCATTTGAGGAATCGATAACTCCGAATGTTATGAAAGTGTTAATGCTGTTGAATTTATCCCTTTCAAATGAATAAACTCCAATCTGCTGAGCAATTAGCTTGTTGAGTTCAGCCGGCTGAAAAATATCACCTATTGCTACGAATCTTGTATTAAGCGGAAGGTCAGCAAGCGCATCGGCATGCACTTGCAGAAAATTATCGATATTGGAATCATTTACATGATTACCTTTACCATCAGTAAATAGAAATACATGTACCCTTGCGGCAGTAACCCGATGGAGTCTAAGGTATGCCTTTGTTTCCTCAAGAGCACTCCGGTAAGATTCTGTTATCCATGTTAATGATCCTTCAGCTTTGAGACCTGTGACAAATCCTATAGCTTTCTTTCTTCCGTATCCGCTGCGTATTATTGACTGGAATCTATTATCAGATAAGCCCGCGTGAAAAGGATAAATAAAGATATAATTATCATCGGGTACTTCATTAATAAAAAATGTAACGGCTTCTTTAGCTTTTTCAAATATCCTGATTCCCCTGCCGTCACCCTTACCTTCCATGCTTCCCGTAACATCGAATAAAATAAGATAGATTTCAGTATCACCTGGATTTGCTGTAAGAAATGAATTCATTGCCAGGAATAAAATTATCAACATTCTCATAACGACCCCTCGTCATTGTGAATAGTAAAAAATTTATAGGAAATGAGTGTTCATGGGAATAGTAAGTGATAGGAATTCTGAAGTTACCTTCCCCCCAAAAATGAAAAACACAGGGTTGATCTGGTCTATCAACCCTGTAGGTTAAAGATTTTATCTAACCTGATCAAATCCTCATTTCTGAGGTCCAAATTAGGATTAAATAAAAAGTAATTCAACAATAATAAATACCGGAAGCAGAACAATAAGTGAAAACTTGAATATATAACTGAAAAAGTCGGGCATCTTTATATTATTTTCTTCCGCTACTGCCTTAACCATAAAATTAGGACCATTGCCGATATATGTCATACTGCCGAAGAACACCGCAGCAACTGCAATCGCCTTCATAAAGTGCTCAGGTATACCTGCCACCATATCAGCTGCGGTCTGATTAAGGCCGAGTGCAAGTGAATAAAACGTAACTGCTGTCGGTGTATTATCAAGTACACTGCTCAGGGCACCTGTTGCATAATAGAACTGATGAGCCATATTGACGCCTAATGTCTTTGCGTTAGCTTCAAGGAATAAAATGCACGGCACCATGGTAATAAATATTCCAAAGAATAAATATGCAACCTCTTCTATCGGTCCCCATGTAAAATTATTAGATGTGCGTGTGAGTTTTGGGGTAAATTTAAGTGAAAGTACACCCATAAAAATAATTACTGCCTCACGAATGAATTTTAGCGCTTCATTATGATGAATAGCAGGAATATACTGTGCATTTATAAACGCCACTGCAAGTACAACACCGGCCAGGAATATGAAATTTCGTTTGCCCTCAAGTCTGATTGGTTTTACCTTAGACAAATCACGGTACACATTTTCAGGCTTTTCTTTCCTGTAGTGGTAAGTATCAACAATAAAATAAATAAAGAGAAGAATTGCGTTTGTGATAAACCACTCAGGTGCAAGGTTAAAGAACCAGGTAAAAGGTGTTCCTCTGAGATACATCAGAAACAATGGCGGGTCTCCGAGGGGGGTTAACAATCCACCGCAATTTGCTACAATACCGATAAAGAATAAAATTGTATGAACCTTATATTCTCTCTGCCTGTTTGTTTGTATAAGAGGTCTGATCAGCAGCATAGCTGCACCTGTCGTGCCCATAAATGACGCGAGCACAGCTCCAATTGCCAGAAAAGCTGTATTTATAATAGGTTTTGCTGCAATATCGCCGGTTAAATAAATTCCTCCGGTAATTGTAAAAAGGGATCCAAGCAGGATAATGAAGGGAATATAATCAAAGATCATTGTTTCAAACAACTTATGCGTAAGTCCTGAACTAAAAAGGAATATTATGATCGGAACGCTAAGAATGACTGCAACAATGAGTTTATTTCTGTTTTTTTCCCACCAGTGATTCCAGAACAGCGGAAAAACAGCAATAGAACCGAGCATGAGTACGAAAGGAAGCATGCTAAGTATTGGAATATTATGAATTTCGGTCTCCATGGGTTTCCTTATATTAGATAAATTCAATTTTTTGCTGCGTAAAACTATATAAAAGTTACGAAACATTAAAAGATTATTTTTGTATAAATATTCAGGCTGGTAAATGCGGGAGAGAGTTATTATGGATTCCACGGTTTTTTGCCCTCCATTATAATTGATATTACCATGGGTCGTGAATATATTGATTGATAAGAAAAAATTTATTTAATGAGAAAATATCTTATAATTTGTCTTATACTTATGGCTAATGAAGCTAATGCACAAAAGGATCCTGCTTTTCAGATCGCGCGTCTGAAGTACAATGGCGGCGGGGACTGGTATAATGATCCTTCAGCTGAAGTAAATCTGTTGAAATATATCAGCGAGAATACAAATATTAAAGTCAAGGCAGAGTATAAGTTTGTTGAACTTAATAATGATAATCTGTTCTCATACCCATTCTTATTCATGACTGGACACGGGAATGTAGTTTTTTCTGATGCGGAAGTAAAAAGGCTGCGCACTTATCTAGAAAACGGGGGTTTTTTATATATTGATGATGATTACGGTCTGGATAAGGCGGTCAGAAGAGAATTGAAGAAAGTTTTCCCTGAAAATAACCTGGTCGAAATTCCTTATAGTTATGGATTATACAATTGTGCTTTCCCTTTTACCTCGGGCCCACCCAAAACACATGAGCATGATAAAAAGCCACCGCAGGGTTTCGGGATATTCGTGAACGGGAGACTGGTAGTTTATTATACAATGGAAAGTAATCCAAGTGACGGATGGGTAGACGCCAGTGTATATAATGATCCGCCGGAGAAAAGAGAAGAGGCGTTGAAGTTTGGGACTAATCTTGTGGTGTGGGCGTTGAGTAATTGAATAATGAATATTGAATATTAATTGGACACAGATTTCACAGATTACACAGATAGTTTCGGGACAAGAGAATTAGAGCTTTACGCTAATTAGCACAAATTATGCTAAAGACAGTAGTTTGACGGGATGCAATTTCACTATTAAATTCATGTGAATTTGTGAAATTTGCGTCTATATTTCTGATAAACGAAAGAGTTATATGATTCAAAGTTATTATGATGAAATAAAGAAGAAGTTTGAGAGGGTATCACGCCGTGAATATACTCATGATATTCTGCTTGGAGTTCAGATTACATTAATAGCAGTTTTGCAGATATTCACTGCACTGGCTTTCTTTGAATTCTTAGGGAATTTTTCTTCAACTATCAGGACTATTTTGTTCCTGGTGTTTCTTGTTATATTATTTTCTCTTACGTTCTACTTCATTTTATATCCACTATTTAAGTCTATTTTCCTGAAGGTTGATTATTATAAAACCGCCGGCAAGGTAGGTACTTACTTTCCTTATATAAAAGATGATCTGCTTAATGCATTTCAGCTGATATCATCATCTGCCGGAAATGTTTATTATTCAAATCAGCTGAGTGAAGCAGCCTTCCAACAGATATATCAAAAGACAACCTCTGTTAATTTTTCAGAGGCGGTAAGTTATAACCGCTCAAAGAGATTATTGAAGTTCACACTCGCAGTAATCGGCATTACTCTGCTTTTTTTCCTTTTTGTACCGGGGCTTAGTGCAGCATCAAACAGATTATTCAATTTCGATAAAGAATTCACTGCTCCCGCAAAATATTTATTTAAGGTTTATCCGGGAAGTACACAAGTAACCAAAGGCGATAACATTATACTTAAAGCAAAAGTAATTGGCGCGTTACCTCCTGAAGTTCAGATAGCGACCAGAAACATTGAGCAGACAGAATTTCAGCACAAGAAAGTAAATGCGGATTCAACCGGAACATATAGCATTGAACTTGGTTCGCTCAGGAATTCCTTTGATTATTACTTCAGCGCTGAAGATGTAAACAGTGAGATCTTTACTGTGGAGGTTGTGGATAAACCAATGATTCGCAGCATGGATGTTACTGTTACACCTCCTTCCTATTCAGGAATGCCGAAAATAGTACAGAAGGATAATGGGAATGTTACAGGACTTATAGGCAGCCGCGTAGATTTCGATCTTCACTCAACAAAAGATAAGTTAAGCAGCGCAAATATTCTGTTCAATGATAGTACCACTGTTCCACTAAAGGTCTCAGGAAGAAATGCCTCAGGAGCTCTGAATATCAGAAAAGATGTAAGCTATCAGATTATATTAAAGGATGCGGAAGATAATCTGAATGAAAATCCCATTTCGTACACTATCAAGGCTTTATATGATGAGTATCCTAATATTGAAATGGTTCTCCCCAATAAAGATATCACACTTGGCGAAGCCGACAGACTAGCGCTTACGGTTAAAGTTCGCGATGATTACGGGTTTAGTAAACTTCTTCTTCACTACAGGCTTTCTTCATCCAAATACGAAAAGATAAGTGACAAGTTCTCAAATATTGAGGTGCCTGTCGAAAAGAAAATTAAAGAGAAGGACGTAAGTTACATATGGAATTTATCTCCGATGCATCTTGCAACAGATGATGTTGTGACATACTATCTGGAAATCTTTGATAATGACAATGTCTCGGGACCCAAATCAAGTAAAACCGGTACTTTCAATTTACGCGTTCCATCACTTGATGAACTGTTCGCTCAGGCAGATGAGGTACAGGAGAATTCAGAACAGAAGCTGGCGGAAACACTGGCTGATGCTCAGAAATTAAAAGAAAATCTTGAAAAAATTAGTCAGGATCTCAAGCAGGATAAGAAAGATATCAGCTGGCAGGAGAAAGAAAATATTGAAAATGCCCTTGAAAAATTCAATGAGCTTGAAACAAAGATAGATGACATTAAAGGAGATCTGGCAAAAATGCAGAATGAGCTTCAACAGAATAATCTTCTCTCAAAAGAAACATTAGAGAAATACATGGAACTGCAGGAACTCTTTGAAGAGCTCGGAAGTGAGGAAATGCAGAAGGCAATGGAGAAGATGCAGGAAATGCTTAAAACATTGAACCGGGAGCAGATACAAAAAGCAATGGAGGATATGAAGTTCAATGAAGAGCAGATGCAAAAAAGCATAGAGCGGACTATGAATCTTTTGAAGCGTGTGCAGATAGAACAGAAGATGAATGAGATAATGAAGAGAACTGAATCGCTTCAGGAGAAACTGCAGGAACTACAGGAGCAAACGAAGAAGAGTGACCTTTCACAAAATGAAAAGAAGGATGAGCTTGCTGATCAGCAGAAGAATATTTCTGAGGATCTGAAATCTTTAGAGGAAAGATTAAAGGACCTTCAGGAAAAAATGGATTCAATGAAGGATATGCCAAAAGAAGCAATGGAAAAGATGATGGATGAGTTCGAAAAGCAGCAGAATGAATCAAAATCACAAATGACTGAGCAGCAGTTACAGAAAGGCCAAAAGCAGCAGGCACAGCAGAACCAATCGCAGTTATCTCAGAATATGCAGAATATGCAGCAGCAGATGTCGGACATGCAAAAACAGATGCAGATGCAGAATCAGCGGCAGGTATTTAATGACATGATGAAGACTCTGAATAATTTACTTACTTTATCAAAAGATCAGGAGAACCTGAAAGATCAGACAAAAAACATTGATCCTAATTCCTCTTCATTTAATTCCAATGCGAAAAAGCAGAGCAGTATTCAGCAGAACATGGATAAAATACTTTCACAGCTTAACGAACTTTCACAAAAAACATTTGCCATTACACCAGAAATGGGCAGAGCACTAGGAAAAGCCAATATGAGCATGAGACAATCCATGCAGGCACTTCAGAATAGAAACGGAAGTCAGGCTTCAAAGAGTCAGGGGGATGCAATGTCCGCTCTTAATGAAGCCGCGTCAATGATGAAGGGTTCAATGGAAGGTATGATGAATCCGGGCGGAAGCGGCGGCGGAATGATGTCTCTGATGCAGCAGCTTCAGCAGCTTTCAGAACAGCAGATGCAGCTTAACAATATGACACAGTCAATGAGCCAGGGAAGTTTATCAATGCAGCAGCAGGCGGAAATGCAGAGATTAGCAGCACAGCAGGAAGCAATTCGTAAATCTTTAGAGCAGCTGAATGAAGAAAGCAAGCAGACAGGTCAGTCGAAAAAAATTCCTGCTAATATGGACAGAGTGTTGGAAGAAATGCGTGAAGTAGTTACCGGAATGAAAACCGAAAAACTCGATGATAATTTAATACAGAAACAGGAAAGAATTTTAAATAAACTTCTTGATGCACAGCGTTCTATAAATGAAAGAGATTTTGAGAAGAACAGAGAAGCAAACTCAGGTCAGAATATAGTGCGGGAATCACCTGCTGAGCTGAACCTTTCATCTAAAAAAGCTAAAGATCAGCTGAGGGATGAACTGTTAAGAGCAATTCAGGAAGGTTATGCAAAAGATTATGAGGATCTCATACGGAAGTATTATGAGGCATTACAGAAAACTAAACAATAATTTTGATTTTAGGACTAGAGTCTGATTTTCTCTCTTTTCTCAGATCGTACTTTTCTATGTTCTTTTCTGGAATTATAATGTTTAGATCTGTCATCTTTCGGGTTTCCATAGTGAAACCCGTGATTATCTTCAAAGCCCTTCGGAGCCAGAAGTAATTCTGCAGTAATCCATACCGCAAATAGTGCGAAATAAATCAGAAGATAAATCATTTTCTGTTCCCTCTCTTCAGTAATATAGTTATAAATAATATCACTGGTGATCTGCCCTTTTAATAAAAGATAAGGATTTTACCAGCACATGCAAGTAAATAATAGTGACGGTAATCATCACCATGAACAGGACAAGGATAACGGTATTTTATGCACTTTAGCGGTTTGTATTTTTAAGACCTGTACTGTTATTTAATTATATCTTCGTTTTATAATATCATACACTTTTGCTGAAAGCTCTTTCATTTTCGGCAAAGCTTTCTCTTCTTTTAATGGAAGGAAACAGGCTAAGATGTACTTAATGTTTCCATCATCAATTATTCCAACATCGTTTGTCCAATAGCTGAACCACCCTGTTTTATGATAGAACATTGCATTTGGAGGAAGCCCCTGGGCAAGTTTGGATTTATCCAGCTGCCGCCCTAACAGACACTTCATCTGCATACTAACCCATGGATTTACGAGTTCATTTGTATATATCCTGTACATAAAATCTGCCGCATGTAGCGCGCTTGTCATAGTTCCGGGCACCTTTTCATAGCCGGGATCTTCAAATTTCCTGCTAAGAAATTTGCGGGTCACTTCACTTCCGTGCCAGTTATATTTTTTCATCAAAGTATTGATGGCAGGCCGTGAAGCAATATCTATCAGACAGTTCGCAGCGGAGTTGTCGCTCCTGGTGATCATCAGATCAAGCAAATAGTTCACCGACACAGTATCGCCATCTTTAAGCAAAGGACGAGGATCTGATTTAATTTCACGTGAGCGGTCCACTGTGTTTGGAGTGTGCGCAATGTAAGTCCTGTCGAGATTATAGTCACCATTACTTATCTGCTCAAGCACCTCCGCAGCCACATACATTTTATATACGCTTGCAGGATATATAAAGTTTTCGGGGTTAACTACGCCGAGTGCAGGCTTTTTGGAATTAAGATCAATTACAGCTAAGGATATTTGTTCAAGGCCATCCTCACCGACATCAAAATCTTTATCGAGCTCAAGTGCGGTTACGATTTCTTTTAACTGCTGTGAAAGATCCGCATCGCGATTATAATAGGATGGAACAGTTACATCCTGCGCTTTCATTGAAGAAAGGAGAAGAAAAAGAATTACTATAGCAGAGTATTTCATATAACCTTCCATTAAACTGGATCAATATGTACAAAGACTTTCTGAATTTCCGGAAGCTCTTCTATGGAAAACTGTACCTTCTTTCCTATATCATGAGATTCCTTTGTGGAAACATCTTCATTTACTTCAATATGTATTTCTATATGGAATTTATCACCGACATAGTGCGATTTAAGTTCATTCATACCCTTGACGCCATCAATACGGAGAGCACGATTAGCGATCTCAATAATGAGCTGATCATCAGCAGATTTCCCCATCAGATAATCAATATTTTCCCTGGCTATTTCATATCCTGACCGGAATATATAAAAGGCTACCAGTATTCCCGCCACACCATCTATTCTTGGATATCCGATTTGTACGCCTATTATACCGGCCAGTGCAAGTGATGATGCAAGTACGTCGTTAATGCTGTCTACTGCCTGTGCCCTGATTGCAGGACTTCTGAATTTCTTTGAGATATGTATCTGATACCTGTTCAATGTAATTTTAGTAACTATGGTAAGAATGAGAACGGCATAAACCATAAAATCAAGTTTGATCTCAGGCGGAGTAATAATTCTTTCTATAGATTCCTGAATTATATTCACACCCAGCACTCCGGCAAGTACAGCTACTATAAATGTTGCTATCGGCTGGGCGGCTGTATGGCCGAACTGATGTTTTTCATCCGGCTTCATGGCTGAGATCTTCACACCAAATTTGATTGCAATTGAAGAAATGATATCAGTAAAGGAGTTTACAGCTTCAGAAATGATAGCAATAGAGTTCGATATGATACCTACAGTAAGTTTGAGGACAAACAATAGTATGTTTGTTCCCAATGCAATATTGGCAGCTTTTTTCAGAGGCATAGAGTGACCGGGATCAGGCCTTCTCTTCCCACACCTGGCAAATAGTAACTATATTTTTTACTGCCATTTCCATATCCTGAACTGCGACCCATTCCACCTGACTATGGAAGCTATGTTCACCAGCAAAGATGTTAGGCGTAGGGAGTCCCATGTATGATAATCTTGATCCATCTGTTCCGCCGCGGATTGGTGAAGCAATTGGTTCTATATTTAACCGTTTCATTGCTTCGACTGCATACTCTGCGACCTGCGGGTGCTGGTCAAGAACATATTTCATATTCCTGTATTGCTCAATAATATTAAACTCGAAACGGGCACCGGGATACTGATCAACTGTTTTTTGCGCAAGGTCACGGAGGAATTCCTCATATTCTATAAGCTTCTCAGTAATAAAATCCCTGATTATAAATTTAACCGTAGTAATTTCCTCGTTGCCATTTATGGAGGTTACATGTACAAAGCCTTCGCGCTTTTCTGTTGTCTCAGGAGAAAGCTTATCTTTAGGAAGACTCTCAATAAACTTTGCAGCTATTTTGGTAGAATTGATCATCTTACCCTTAGCATAACCCGGATGAATATTCTTTCCTATAAATTTAATTATCACTGCATCGGCACTGAAGGTTTCACTTTCTATTTCGCCTCTCGAGGAACCATCGACTGTGTATGCATATTTAGCACCAAATTTCTGCACATTGAATTTTTCCGTTCCACGTCCGACTTCCTCATCCGGTGTAAAGCAGACTTTTATTGTTCCATGTTTAACTTCAGGATGAGTTAACAAATAGTTCATTGCATCAACAATCTCGGCAACGCCTGCTTTATTATCAGCACCGAGCAGCGTTGTGCCGTCGGTGGTAATTATGTCAAAACCCGTCATATTTTTAAGATCAGGATTTTTAGATACCTCAATAACCTGTGATTTATCATTAGGCAGAACAATATCACCCCCCTGATAATTCTTATGAATGACCGGATTAACGTTATATCCGGTTACTGAAGGGGACGTATCCACATGAGATATAAAACCGATTACCGGGACATCCTTATCACTATTAGAAGGCAGTGTAGCTATAACATAACCGTTTTCATCAAGGTGTGCATCTTTCAATCCTATTTCCTGAAGCTCTTTTACGAGATCCCGGGAAAGAATCAGCTGTTTTTCGCTGCTTGGAAATGATTTTGATTCTTCGTCTGACTGAGTGTCATATTTCACATATCTTAGGAATCGTTCCACACATGAGAACCTGTAATTGGGGTCAAACATAAAAAACCTCAGAGCATTTTGATTAGGAAATATTTTTTATGATAGTATAATATCGAAAAGGCAGTGCAATTTCAATAATTTACTTTAAAGTCTGGATGATCAAAACCAAAACATTTACACTGACGTTCTGCCATTAACAATCAATTTTTACTATTTTTAGTTAAACGGGAATCATATAGCGCACAGGAATTGTTAATATTTAATGAAATTCATACCCTCTATCAGTAAATACTTTAAGAAGACGCCGTTATTTATAGGGATAGCTTATGCGTTTTTAAGTGCAGCATGGATACTTGTTACAGATGTATTTTTAGCTAAGCTGTTCAGGAATCCGGAAGTTTTAACGGAATACCAGACTATAAAAGGCTGGCTATTTGTTCTGATTACAGCCGCATTGCTTTATTTCTACATCAGAAGAGCATTTAAGAAAATTGAGAATGCAACAGAAGCTCTGGTTGAGAGCGAGAATAAATACCGTACAATACTGGAACAGGCCGTGGAAGGTATTATGATTTCGGATAGTTACGGAAATATTAAGGAAGTTAATAATGCCACATCTGATATTCTTGGATATGCTCCTGAAGTTTTCTATACACTGAATATCAGGGATTTTGTTCAGAAGGAAGATCTGGAAGAACAACCTTTACAGTTTAAGGACCTCTATTCAGGAAATGCTGTTCATAGTGAGCGGCATTTGATTAAGCAGGACGGTTCCATAATCTCCTGCGAGTTAAGTGCAAAGATGCTGTCAACCGGATATATCGGGATAATATTCAGGGATATATCTAAACGGAAGCAAATAGAATCTGAGTTAAGGGAATCTGAAAAGGAATACCGTTTATTATTCGGAGATAATCCTCATCCTATGTGGGTTTATGATATAAAATCTTTGAAATTTCTTGCAGTTAATAACTCCGCACTGATTAAGTATGGGTATTCACATGAAGAATTCATAAATATGACAATAAAGGACATCCGACCAAAAGAAGAAATCCCGCTGCTCGAAGAAAATTTAAGGGAGCAGCATACTGATTATCAAAGTTCTGGTCCCTGGAAGCACAGGAAGAAAGATGGTTCCGTGTTTTTTGTTGACATAATCTCAAACGCTCTTACGTTCAGAGGGAGCAATGCACGCCTGGTACTTGCAAATGATATAACAGAGAGAAAGAGAGCAATTGAAGCATTAGAAGAAAACGAAAAACGATTCAGGAATCTCTTCGAACAATCACCAATATCTATATGGGAAGAGGATCTTTCCATAATCAAGAACCACATTGATCTTCTGAAGAAAACCGGGATAAGGGATTTCAATAAATATCTTGATCAGTATCCCGAAGAAATTGTAAACAGTCTTTCCAAAGTTAAGATACTGGATATAAATACCGCCACACTGGACTTATATGAAACTGATAATAAGGAAGAACTTCTAAAATTACTGTCTGCCAAATCCATGCGATCACTGCAGTCTCAGAGGGAATCGATAATCGCAATTTCTGAAGGACGTAAACATTTTGAGTTTGAGAAGGAAATTGAAACCATAAAGGGCAGCATAAAGTATGTTGGACAGAAATGGAGTGTTGCGGACGGGTACGAATCCACCTACTCCAAGGTATTTGTTTCTCTTATGGATATAACGCAAAGGAAATCAGCCGAAGAGGCTTTGAAAGCACGTAACAGAAATCTTCAGGAAATTATAGATGCCTCTGCTTTGCCCATCTATGCATTGGATCTTGAAGGAAAAGTTGTTTTCGGGTGGAATAAGGCAGCTGAGGAATTATTCGGATGGACTTTCGAGGAGGTTAAGAATAAAACTCCGCTCATTATCCCTGATGAGGAGTATAACAGGTTCCGTACGTTCCAAAAGAGTATACTCGCAGGCAATAAGATTACAGGACCTGAAGTGATCCGGAAAACAAAAGATGACAGACTGCTTACGCTGATATATTCCGGTGCTCCTCTAAGAAATGATAAGGGCATTATTCACGGATCAATAACCATTTTATCGGATGTTACACAACGCAAAGAGTTTGAGCATGAATTAAAGCAAAGTGAACGGAAGTTCCGTGAACTATCAGACAGCATTACTGATATTTTCTTTGCCATTGACCATGATGCCAGAATTACTTACTGGAACAAAGCCTGTGAAACAATTATGGGCATTAGCAGTCCGGAGGTAATTAACAGAGTATTATTTGATGTACTGCCTGAAATAAAGGAGACGGGGCTTTATGAAATTCTTACAGCTCCTGATTTACAGCATTCTAAAAATATTGCTCAATTATTAAGAATTAATAATACTGGGTATTATTTTGATATTTATATTTATCCCTCTTCCAACGGATTTTCAGTGTTCGCAAAAGATATGACAGAATTGAACCGGACGAGTGAAGAATTAAGAGCATTGAATGAAGAACTCGAGCAGAGAGTATTAAACAGAACTTCACTGCTGGAATCTTCAAACAAAGAATTGGAAGCATTTGCATATTCAGTATCGCACGATCTGCGTGCCCCCTTGAGAAGGATTGAAGGTTTCATTAGTATTCTGCAGGAGGAGAATTCAGAAATCCTCAGTGCTGAAAGTGAAAGCTTAATAGAATCTGTGTTAAAAAATACTCGTGAGATGCAGGCTCTTATAGATGCTCTTCTTTCATTTTCCCGGTTTGCCGCAAAGGAACTTACCTTGAAGATAGTTGATATGAATGAAATGGCCAGGCATATAGCAGAAGAACTGGCAGGATTTGAACAGAACAGGAAAATAAGAATTACCATAAACTCTCTTCCGCCAGTATATGCAGATGGTAATCTCATTCAGCAGGTATGGACGAACCTGATTTCAAATGCTTTAAAGTTTACAAGACAAATTGATAATCCTGCTATTATAATAGACAGTAACAGCGAAGATGGATATATAATTTATAAAGTTAGTGATAATGGAATTGGTTTTAATTCTTTATATACATACAAATTGTTTGATGTTTTTCAAAGGCTCCATAAGAAAGATGAATTTGAAGGAACGGGAGTTGGACTGGCAATCGTAAAACGAATAGTTACGCGTCATGGAGGTAAGGTGTGGGCTGAAAGCCAACCCGGTAAAGGAGCCTGTTTCTTCTTTTCATTACCTGAGGTACCGGAAATAAGAAATCAGCCGTAATGATGCTGAAAACACGTACTCTTTATTGTTTTAGATATTTTTTATAATATAAATAAAACACATTTGGAACCATGATGGAATTGTACAGTTCAGCATTCGACAACAACGAACAGTTACCTGCTAAGTATACTTGTGATGGTGAAAATGTATCTCCTCCTCTGGGATGGGATAATGTCCCCGAAGAAACAAAAACCTTTGCGCTGATTATGGATGATCCGGATGCACCAGGCGGTGATTTCGTGCACTGGTTAGTATATAATATTCCCGCAAGTATGACAGACCTGGATGAGAATATTACAAACCTGAATCTCGTGGATAGCATGGCAATGGGGACAAATGATTTCAGGAGGATTGGATATGGTGGTCCCTGCCCGCCTTCCGGCAATGCACATCATTACTTTATCAGACTGTATGCCCTTGATACAATTATGAAACTTGATGCAGGTGCATCAAAAAAAGAATTGCTTAATGCCATGGAAGGATCCATTGTTCTGAAAACAGAAATATCGTGCAAATATTCCAGGACGAAGAAATAATCCAGAGCAGTTCAACTACTCTGTATTTAAGAAAGCTCCCGGGGTGAAAAAACCGTAAGACCCGAAAGATAATTATATATCTCAGATTGTGACCTTACCGGCTCAGCATCTGTATACCTGTAGCAATTAACCTGTTTCCTGTCAATGATCCTGGCTTTCACGTTATCATTGATTTGTATATCTATAAATTTTTGAAGCTGCGCCTGAATATTTATGTCATATACCGGGAATACTACTTCAATGCGTCTGTTAAGATTACGCGACATCAGATCAGCAGACCCAAGATAATAAACCGGGTTATCATTATTATTAAAGATGAAGACCCTCGCATGTTCCAGATAACGGTCAACTATGCTGATAATTTCAATATTCTCACTGAGTACTTCCTTACCAGGAATGAGACAACAGATTCCTCTTATAATAAGTTTTATTTTCACACCTGCACTTGATGCTTCATATAATTTTAAGATCATTTTCTTATCTTCAATACTGTTCATCTTCAGGATCATTGATGCGTTCTTACCATTTCTTGCAAGAGAAATCTCCTGATCTATAAGTTTATAGATCTCGGACCTGAGATTAAATTTAGCTACAAGCAGATGATTAAAATTGTAATCTTCTTCTTTATTAGAAAGAAAATCAAATACCTTTTCAACCTCACCTGTTATTCCACTATGAGAAGTAAATAGTCCATGATCGGCATAAACCTTTGCTGTCTTCTCATTAAAGTTACCTGTGGCCAGATATGCATACAATCTGGTTGCATTTTCTTTTACCCGGTAGATGAGGCATAATTTGGAGTGTACTTTGAGTCCAGGGAAACTATAAAGCACCTTAACACCGCTTTTTTCAAGTTCAGCAGCCCACAAAATATTCGACTCTTCATCAAATCGGGCTTTAACCTCTACAAAAGCTGTAATTTTTTTACCATTAGCAGCAGCTTTCATCAACGCCTTAACTACTTTAGAATCTGAGGCAACCCTGTAAAGAGTAATTTTTATCCTGGTTACTAAGGGATCCGCTGCGGCTTCATTTAATAATTTTATGACATATGAGTAATCCTGATAAGGATAACTGACCAGGACATCCTGCCGCTCAATAACTGATATCATTGATTGCTGATTCTCAAAAACCGGCACACATAAAGGAACAGCCGGAGGATCAGAAAGATGCTTATAGCCGGGATTAGGGAATCCAAAAAGATCATTAAGGTTGTGATACTTACCTCCTTTTACGAGATCATTTCCTGACAACTGAAATGTTTCTTTCAGATACTCCAGGAATTCAGGAGGCATATTCTTATCATATAAAAATCTGCATGGAACACCGATTTTTCTTTTAGATAATCCCTTCTTTATTTTTTCCAGAAGGTCTCCGGTAAATTCATCATCAATATAAAGTTCTGCATCCCGGGTAAGCTTCAGGGAGTAGACGGAAAGTATCCTATAGCCCGGGAAAACGGATTGAAGATTTAACCTGATTATGTCATCAATAAACATTATGGTAAACCTCCCATTAGAAGGCAGCACTAAAAAGCGTTTGAGTTCATTAGGAATTTCTACCAGGGCATATTTATTTTTTTTCTTAATGTCATCATCATAAGCTATTGATTCCAGCGTGATGGCCAGGTAAAGGGACTTGTTTTTCAGAAAGGGAGTAATTTTCTTCTTTTGAAGAAGCATAGGATTTATATAAGGCAGAATAAATTCACTGAAATACTCTTTTAAATAAGCTAAATGTTCTGCGGGTACATTCTGTTCATTGACCAGAAAAATATTCTGATCTCTCAGTTCAGGTATTATAGATTCATTGAAGATCCTCCCGTACTCTTCCTGATACTCTACTACTCTTTTATTGATTTTCTTAAGAAGCTCTTCGGGATCAAACTTTAGCTGTTTCTGTGTTTTTTGCTTCAGTAAGAGCAGGCTCCGCAGTGAAGCTACACGTACGCGGAAATATTCATCCAGGTTTGAAGAAAAGATCGCAAGAAATTTAATCCTTTCATATAGCGGTACTGAAGAATCTTTGGCTTCCTGCAGTACTCTGTAGTTAAATGACAACCAGCTCAATTCACGATCAAAGTATTTTTTCATTTCTCTTTGAAATATTTTTTGGGATACTCAAAAAAGATCATCTTTCCTTTGTACATTTCAATTTCTGACCAGCGCTCAACCGGAAATTCAATTCCGGTTACCGAACACGTAGGAAGATTATCAATATTGGAATTACATAACAGATTAGCCACTGTAGTAAAGGTTGGATTGTGGCCAAATATCATTATACTGTTAAGTTCATTATCCAGATCATTAATAAGACTTATAATTTCACCGGGAGATGCTCCATACACTTTATTTTCAACGGTAATTCTTTTACCGGAATAATCAAGCTCTTCTGCAAAGACTTTGGCAGTGCTATGAGCCCTTTTGGCAGGACTGGTTATTATGAGGTCAGGATGTATCTTCATTTTCATCAGAAGCTTACCCATAAAGGGAGCATCTCTCTTCCCTCTTTTGTTCAGAGGTCTTTCCAGATCAGACAATGAATAATCATCCCAGCTTGATTTAGCGTGCCGAACAAGATATAAGTACTTCATAAAATTATTCTATATTTGTAAGTCCAGGGTGCAGCAAAATCGAAATAGCAAATGCCAGTATAGAAATTATCATTCCGTACATGAATGTATTATAACATATGCTAAGATACTTGTATTTTTTACCAAGCACCTTACCCAGAAAGTAAAAGTCCTTGATCATACTACCGTACAGGTATTCCTTATCGTTCATCATTTCCTTCATGCCCCACTCAAAGTCACTCAACTCTACATTATAAAAATTTCCAAAGAACAGCAGATTAGCTTTCTTTTCTTTTATGTCCTGTTTTGTAAAGAGGCCTGCTGTTACTTTAGGCTTAGTAACAATGGTAGCAAACACAATTGTGAGCATGCTGACAACCAGCATCAGAAAAGTAGGTATGATCAGATGAGGATTAACATCCAGCTTTCTAACCAGTACAGTAATAACAATCGAAATAAGAATCGTATTAATACTCAGCATGATGTTAGCTTTATTATCAGCCATGTCGCTAAGCTGAATGTGATTAGTGGATGTTATTCTGAACATTGTTTCAATACCGCGCTCAGGCTTACTCTGCTTATCTTTCTGAAGTGCTATTTTTTCTTTCTGAATTTCTATTTTAGATTCATGGTCTAAGAGAGTATCGGTTTTTTTACGAAGTTTCTTCTGGAGTTTGAGAAGGTTTTCGGTTCTTCTTTCCTCAAATTCACCCTGTGCGGCTTTTGTTCGGAAAGGATTCTGGATGAGCATTTCAATATTTGATTTGAGCCATTCAAAGTCTGTAAATGAGAGTCCCTTAGTATACTCCAGTTCCATTCTGAGAAGCTCTATCCGTTCAAAGAAGTTCTTTTTTCCAAAGTGACTAAGGTCAGCATCGCATATGATCTCTTCCACGTAGCTGCGGGGTTGCTGCGGCATCCTTGTAGCCAAAATACAAGATCTTATTTTTTCTATCTTTTCATCAGGACATCCGTTTTCTTTAAGGAACTTTGAAGCAATCTCTGCACTTTTTTGTTCGTGCCCCTCTATAGTTGCCGTATATCCTGTATCATGAAAAATTGCAGCTAAAACAAGTACTTCCATATCCCAGGGACTCAGCTTTGATATTTCACCTAATCGCTTACAGGTATCTATGACTTCAGAAGTATGGGTGAAATCGTGGTAGACAAACTTCTCATTAAGTTTATCTTTAAATACCCCGGAGACATATTCAGTTGCTTTTTTAATTATATTGTTGCTCATCACGGACCACTTGAGATTTTAAGGATTTAAGATATTCATTTATTTTTTAATAGTAAACATTGTTAATTCGCGTGAATTATTTATTTTTCTGTAAACAGCAGTGCGTTTTCTAAACTTAATTTAATTTCTATAATGATGAAACACTTTAATTCATTTCATTTTATAATCCTGTTCTTTTTTATTCCAGGTCTGTTATTGCCGCAAAAGATTGAGTTCACTGGTTATGGTGCTACAGGTTTTATGTTCAGGAACCAAAATAAATTGCGCGAATATAATCAACAGGTTTATTATGAAGGCAAACTTCAGGCTGATATTAAGATCAGCAAAGATTTTGAAGCACAGCTGGATTTCAGAGGGCACTCTGAGGACCAGAATGTTATACTGCGGGAATTCTCAATAAAATATGAGCATTTCGATAAGATAAAATTCAGAGCAGGAAACATTAAGATCCCATTTGGTTTTGAACAGCTGATGAACACTGAGGATCTTTTAACAGTGGAACGGAGTTATCTGCACCGGATAATTTCTGATTATGGTTACGGCGGAAGAAGAATAAGTTTAATGGCCTATTACAATTATAAGAAGCAGAATCCGCAATTCCCTTACTCATACAGTTTAAATATATTTAAGGATAATTCACTTAACTCAGGGATAGCTGCAAGGGCTGCGTATCATTTTAATAACGATCTGAGTACAGCTGTAAGCTACCAGATACAAAGTAAGAGCGGTGAAGAAAAGATTACAACCAATGGAATTTCCGCAGAATTATTATACGAGGATAAATCCTACTTTACTGCAATTGAAATAGTGTACATTCAGGATCCATTTGAGAGGATCAGAAGAAGACTTGCCGGGCAAAGCGAGAATGTAACAGCTGCAGGATTAAAATCTCTGATAGGAGTTCCTATTAATACCGGCGGAGAAATTATAAAGTCAGTAGAACCTGTAGTTCTGCTTTCACTTTACACACCTGATTCTGGCGAGTTAAAATATCATACATTCCAGGCGCTTGTCGGGGCAAATTTTTACTTCGATAAAGATGTACGGTTACGATTAAATGGGGATGCTCTTTTTACAAAAAATCTATATAATGATGCATATAATACGATTGGATCAAAATTGATAATAGAAATACAGGTTCGTTTCTGATGAGGAATTTATTCATTTTCTGTATATCGGCCCTGTTCATGTACGCCTGTGATACGGTTACAAACAATGATCCTGCGGATCAATTGTCTGATATAATTGTGATGGATGCCTACATCGGGGATGAAATGTATAGTGTTTTGCTAGAAAATAAATTCAGTAATATTAAAGTGCCGGGAGAAGTATTCATTTCTGAGACAAGAATACCCGTCTATTTTGAGCCTCAGGGAGCCGGATCGAGGTACTTCACTAAATGGGGTTATACAATCACCTGCAGGAACGGTTATACAATTAAGAACCTGAGCAGATTTAACCTAAGCTTACAGCAATATGATAAAACAAAGGCAAGAACCGCACTTGCATCATGGTTATACAGGCAGACAGGATTTCCGGTATTCAACTCCGATCATTGTTTACTTAAAGTAAACAATGATATACAGGGATTATATGTTTTGACAGAAAGAATAGAGGATGGATTTTTTGAACGCCGGAATATTAATCCGTATGAGTTAATAAAAGTAGTATTTGGTGCGAAGTTCACTTACAATCAGTTAAACACTCTTGTGGATAATTTCGAAAAGAAGATTCCCGATGATGGGAATTTTAATAATCTTGCAGAGCTGATAAATGCTATTGATACCACGAAAGCTGAATTCATATCGGATCTGCAAAGATACCTGGATATAAACGAATATTTAAGATATCACGCTCTCACCACAATAATGAACAATTCAGATGGAATTACAAACAATTTTTACCTGTATAAAAAGAAACCGAACCTGCCATACCAATTAATACCCTGGGATTTTGATAAAACCTTTGATCCGAAAGCAAGACTGCAGTTATACAGCGGCAATGAACTAATGGATAAACTCATGAAGAATAAAAGCTTTAAGACTGCTTATGAAAATGAATTAATAAATATCCTTAATAATCTGTTTACTGAAGAAAATCTTTTCCCGATAATAGATTCGGTTCACAGCAAGATCAGTTCTGCTTATAGTCTTGACCCGTATTTAAGGAATGTTGTATCTTTAGATAATGAAATTAATAATTTAAAACTCTTCATTATTAGCCGAAGGGAATATTTGTTACAAGAATTAGATCTTTGAGAGGTTGAATGGGTTTTATCCTATTTTCAGCACAATTTTTCGTTCTTACAGTTCTGCTGCTTGCCCAGATTAACACAGAAACCGACAGATTTAAGAGAACCACACAATCGATTTTATCCTCTGTTACCGAAACAATTGAATGGTACGACTTGCCTGTTACCGGAATAATGCTATCCCGCGATCTCTATAAACTAGATCATGATGACCGATTGAAGATTTCAACTTCTCACGTTGAACAATATATTCAAAGCCAGATTGGTATTACCGGCAGAGAATCTTTCGGCAGTATAGATAAAAATACTCTTCCGCTTGCTGTAATATATTCGAGACTGGCTTATGCTCTCAGTTCAGATCTGATATTCAATAAACCCGTACATAAGAATGAGTACAAAAGCATACTTTTGTTTAGCAAATCTCTGATATATACTTATACTGTTACTGAACTTATCAAAGATTGGACATATAGAGACCGTCCGGATAAAAGCGATTACAGAAGTTTCTTCAGCGGCCACACCTCTACTGCATTTGTTACAGCTTCCTATCTTTACAGGGAATTTGATTCTTTCTTTAACAACTGGGAAGTTACCGCGCATAATGATGAACTTAAAACATTGTTCAAAGCCTCAGCTTTTTCAGCCCTATATGGTTATGCTGGTTATGTAGCTTCAAGCAGAATGGCAGATAACAAACATTACCTTAGCGATGTTCTCATCGGTGCTGCGGTTGGTACTCTTATCGGCAATCTTGTTTATAGTGATTACTTTCAGGAACCTGAAAGTAATTGTAATGTCGGCTTTAACCTTATCAATGATGCTCCTTCCGTTTACCTCAATTTTAAGTTCTGATAACAATTTAATAATGAACTCTGGTTAACAAATCAGATTGAGGGTAGATTTTGTTGTTGAAATTTTAATTGAAAATACCTTAAATATCTTAAAAAGTATTTAGGTATGACGGTAAAAAGACTTCAAAATGATATTCCTGATGATGGGAAAGAAACTTTTTTTGAATTTCCCTTCAAATGCTGCTTAAGCTTAAACCCTTTGATTGAATTCTGGAAGAATAACTCAGGAAAAGGTATTTTATTTGACTGCTTTAGTGAAATGATTCAAAAAGAGCTTGAGAAGGCTCCAGAATTAAGGAAACCAATAGAGGATTTTTCAATCCTTGAAAAGCATAGCTCCATCATTAACTTCCTGCTCACCGCGGTATTTCCGCAAGCTTCAGGGGATATATCAGCAGCATCGATCCCATTTAATTTCAAAACTTTTTACTCAACTCCGGAATTTAAGAAAATCATAACTTCAGAGGATATAATTCTTAAAAGCTGGGTAAATCTGGATGAGAGATCGTTTACGTATGGTAAAACCATATTAGCATATCTTGAGATACTTAAAAAGTTCTATGGAATTGATAAGGTTTTTGATTATCCACTTATGTTTAAGGTAACTGATTCTGTTACAGGTTTAGACAGATTTTACAAACTTCGGTTCTTTACCGAATTTGCCGACATAATTAATCATGATATTGTTCAAAAGCTTACTCCAGAACAGGAGCAGGAACTGCTCACTGGCATAGGAAATATTGAAACTTTAAAGAACATAATTCCTCCAGAGAATTTTGAATTTCATGGATTTACCATAATGCATGCGGTTGATGTTACAGACCAGGAGGTTCTTTCACAATTAAAGTTTGAACTGCTCAATGAAGAATCACTGATATCTCTGGACAGGTTCAACAGTCTGCAGGATAAGTTGAAAACCTTTGCCCAGAAGCCGGATTTACTTCTGGGTTTAATATCGGTACAGGGAAATAAAACCTCATTAACTGAGTTCAGCAGGCGCATAGGCAATAGTTTTATATTAAGTGAAGAGTGCCGGATTAGTTGTCCGCATACTGTAAATACTATGTATGAAAAGGTGTTGAAGACTGGCAACTGTTCTGCACTGATAATAGAGGATCTTGAAAAAGTTGAACCACAGACCATTGTAGAAACAACTCTGTTGAAGATGGGGATCAGGAATCTGGTGATTGCTCCGCTGGTGCATAAGAATAAAATCATCGGACTTCTTGAACTAGGTTCTCCAAATCCGGGAGATCTGAATTTCTTAAATACAATGAAGCTTTCAGAAATATTACCTCTCTTTGCATCAGCGATAAGAAGAGTATCTGATGAATTTGAGAACCGGATACAGTCTGTTATAAAAGAAAAGGCAACGGCAATTCATCCTTCAGTGGAATGGAGGTTCAGGCGGGCGGCCGTAAGATATATTCACAATAATGCAAACAAAATATCATCACAAATAGAGCCTATTATTTTCAAGGATGTATATCCACTTTATGGTCAGACAGATATAAGAGGCTCCTCTGAACAAAGAAATGAAGCAATAAGGGATGACCTTGTTGAACAGCTGGAATTAACAATTGACGTTTTAAATGAGATAAAGAGATCTAAACCAATATTGATCATTGATGAAATGATTTTCAGACTGAAGGCGCAGATCAGTAAGATAAAAATTGGCCTAAGCACCGGTGACGAGATCTTTATAATCAATATGATAAATAATGAAGTAAACCCGTTCCTTGATCATATAACATCACAATACCCTGACCTTAAAGAAGAAGTTTTACGATTTAAAAACTTTATAGATCCATCTCATGGTATGATCTACAAACGAAGGAAGGATTTTGAGGAAAGCTTTACAGTGATTACCGAAACAGTTTCCGAGATCCTTGAACTCGAAGAAGCTGCAGCACAATCAGTCTTTCCACATTATTTTGAAAAATATAAAACCGATGGTGTGGAGCATAATATTTATGCCGGTGCTTCATTAAATGAGGAACAGGTATTTAATCCTATTTATATAAAAAATCTAAGGCTCTGGCAGTTAATGGTAATTTGTGGAATAGCGATAAAAACAAATAGAATTAAGAGCAAATTAAAGATTCCTCTGGAAACCACTCATTTAATACTTGCACAAAGTATACCTATATCAATAAGATTCAGGTTTGATGAAAAGAAGTTCGATGTTGACGGCGCTTATAATATCCGATATGAAATCATAAAGAAGAGAATTGATAAATCTGTGGTTAAGGGTACTAAGGAAAGATTAACCCAACCCGGGAAAATTGCCATAATATATGCTCAAACCACTGAATGTGATGAATACAAGCAATTTATTGCATACCTGCAATACATAGGCATGCTGGAGAAAATTATTGAAGAAGTAGAACTGGATGATTTTCAGGGTGTGCAAGGATTAAAGGCATTAAGAGTGAAAGTTAATCTTGAATATAGTTCCAAAAATAAGCAAACCAGATCAGTGGCGGAAGAGTATATACTCACAAATGCATATTGATCCCTTCCCGGAGGCAGAGCTTCAATAGGTCACCCCCGACGAATTTCTGGGCCATTTCTAACATTAACATTTAGTACCTCGTTAACTTTAACCTACCAATTTATGCAGGTACATAATAGAAGAAAATTTGGTTATTTTAGGATTACGAAAGGGACCAATCACAGGAGAACTCAAATGATAAAAGCTTACAGAACTATTTTAATAGCAATATTTCAATTTCTTAACACGGTAATAGTATTCGGGCAGGTTGCACCGGGTGATCCTAATGCAGTGCCGGTAAGATTCAGGTTTAATCATCATTTAACTGAAGCTAACGGAGTGGGTATAAATGGAGATATGAATGCCTGGGTAAATGGTGTATTTGTAATGCATGAAATTGAACCAGATCTTTGGGTTAGAGTAATGGATCTTCTGCCCAGAACTTATGAGTATAAATTTGTAAGATATATAGATACTGTCGGGCAGCATGATTTATCCTATTATTCCGATCCCTTGAATCCTGCTATCGGAGGTCCCTTCAACAACTCCTACCTTGATGTAAAAGACCCAATGATATATTATCTGCTTCCAAAGGATGGCAGCACGTTTAAAGAATCTCCGACTGTTATAATGGCTGATATTGCAGTTGCCAGAAAAAGTCAGCTGGATGTTAACAAAATCTATTTCTCCATAGATGGTATAGAAATCCCAAATGCCTCCTCATATTACAATCCACAGACAAAACAATTTAGTTATAATCTGCCGCAGCCGCTGGATAATACGAAGCATAATGTTTTACTGCGTGTATACAATACAGCAGGAGATTCAGCGGAACTGACCACCAATTTTACTATTGCAAGCGGTATATCTACTGCATTTCATACGTTCATTTTTGATTCAAAGAGTCCCGGTTTTAATTTCCTTAGTCCAATCAATAAGGTTGATGTAAAAGGAACATTCAACTTTGAAGGCCTGGATGCTATGAAAGACAGCAATGGAATCTATACGGTTACTAAAGAGATTTTTGTGGACAAACCTGAAGAGTATACTTTTATTATTAATGGGGGATTATATATCAATGATCCGGATAATCCGGAGTTGTCAAAAAAGCACCGCACACAAATTGTAAAGAAGTTAAATCCCAGATCGCAGTTCAATAATTTTAATCCACCTTCAGGAGCAATTTTTACCAATCCGGTTTCGACCTTGCAAGTAAACGCTCATATCTCACCAAGTGATTCAGGGTATGCAATCAACAGTTCAGGAATAGTGGGAAAGTATGATGGATCAATTTTAAGATTTACCAAGACTGAATCAGGTGCAGGTTATGATGTAAAGGCGTCTATCAATAATCCTTCCCCGGGCAGACATGTGATTGAATTTAACGGAAGGGATGTTAAAGGTGTTAATTCCTGGGTCTCTTACTATACTTTCGGAACATATCCGCCCGGCTCTGGTTATTACCATGTAGATGGAGAAAATGATGATAACGGTTCGGGGACTTACAATTATCCTCCAAATATTCCGGTAGGATCTGCAGATATCAGGGAGCTGAATATAACTTTAAATGACTCACAAGATTCTTTGATATTTGCAATACAGATGGAAAAGATAAATGCATATACACGAATAGGATTTCAGATTGTTAACTCTTTGAATAAACAATATGTAAACGCACCTGATGATGTGGAACTGAGAATCCCTGAATGGCATGAACGCGGAGTGTTCTTCATCCTGAGTAATCCTTCATCGCCGTATTTAAACAGTTCAGTAGAAAATATTCTTTACACTTCAAGGGAACCCCTGGTTACAACCTCTGCGATCAGTTTATCAGCAAATGCCATCTCAGCTAATCAATTTCGTTTTGGTATCGCTATTGCTGAACTAGAAGATGTAATGGGCTCATACAATAATAAGTGGTATTATTGCCTGTATTCTTATTTAAAAGATAATAAGGGCACAGTTGAAGTTGGAACAACGGAGGGCGGTTATGCTTATAGTGAAGATACAGATGTATATGATGCAGGGTTCTTTTCTGATCCCAGAATACAGGCAAGACTTCTTGCCAACTTCCGCTCATCAGGTGAAAATGGCGGAGCTCAGATAGCCCTTATTGGGTCTGAGGAGCGTGGTGCGGGAGGAATTCTTCCAGAACAAATTAATTCAGCATTTGGTATTGCCCCTGAAATAAAACTCTATGCAAATGGTGGTAATCTGCTGCAGCGAACAGTTAAACTGAGAGGTTATGCTGATGTTAGTACGGGTACATCGGTGAAGATAATTAATAATGGTTCGGAATACCAGACTGTAACAAACTCACAGAAAGAATTTGAAACAGATATCAATCTGCAGGAAGGGCAAAACATTATTCATGCTGCGGTAAACTATTCGGGTAATCTTACGAGCAGTTCAAAGCCGGTTATATATAATTATATTGTTGATCATAAGCCTGTTGCAAAGATTTATTCAACACTTTCCCAGAGTTCAGCCACCTTGTATGCCGATAGTTCATATGATCCGGATGGAGCTGCGTTAACGTATATATGGATTCAGGATAAGTCAAATCCTAAGCAAGTTAGCCTTTCTTCTTCAGGTTCATCGGTATCTTTTAATGTTCCTTCAACCGAAGGAGAATATTATTTTACGTTGAAAGCCGCTGATGCGGCAAATGATACTGCCTGGGCAAGAACGGTTGTTGTTGTGAGTGATTCGGGAGTATATCTGCCCGATATGTCAATCTGGCATCCGAAATGGGTTGATAGTGCGATTGTCTATTCCATTTTTGTAAGAACATTCGATGCTTCAGGGACAATAAATGGTGTGACAGAAAGATTACCGCAGCTTAAGGAACTGGGCATAAACTGTATATGGTTTTTGCCGATTCACCCCACTACCGGAAACCTTGGCCCCGATAACCCTGGTTATGCTATAACAGACTATTTTAGCATTCTTTCCAATTATGGTACAAAAGCTGATTTCAAAAAGCTTGTTCAGAAAGCACACTCTCTTGGGATAAGAGTAATTCTTGATCATGTAATACAGCATACATCTGTTTTGCATCCGTTTATGCTTGATGCGAATAAATTTAAAAACAATTCCCCTTATTATGATTTTTATATGTGGAATGCCAGCAATATATTCCAGTATCTGTTTACATGGGTTGATCTGCCCTCAATCAACTATGATTCGAAAGACACCCGTGATTATTTGATCAGAATGGCAAAATACTGGATACAGGATTTTGAAATTGACGGATACAGATGTGACGTTGCCTGGGCAATCGATTCACTTAGACAAGCGGGTCCTGCTTTCTGGCAAAGATGGCGCAGTGAGTTAAAGTCGATGAAGCCCGATCTGCTGCTGCTTGCAGAAACTGATGCCTGGCAGACAAAAATCTTCAATAAGAAATTTGATGCGGCTTATGACTGGAAATGGTTTGGATCAATAAGAAGTGTTATTGCAGGAACACAATCTATTAATCAGCTTAACTCATGGGTTAAATCTTATGAGAGCCCTGCTTTCCCTGATTTTGGAATTCCTTTTAAGTTTATTGAAAGTCAGGATGATCAGCGGTTCATAGAAGCTTACGGAATAGCAAACACGAAAACAGCGGCTGCACATTTGTTAACGGCACCCGGGCTACCGCATATTTACGCGGGACAGGAAGTTGGCGAAGTAACTAACCGCGGAAATATTGACTGGAGTGATCCACACCAGTTAAGGCCATACTATAAAAAGCTTATTAATATAAGAAAGAATAATCCTGCTGTTGCTTATGGTGATTTTACAAGAGTAAATAATACTGCACAGGATAAAGTATATTCCTATTTAAGAACGCACAATACTAACAATGTAATTGTAAATGTTAATTTCAGTTCCCAGCCGGTAAGTACTATTATCTCTGTTCCTATGAATAAGATCAGTTTTGATTCTACAGCGGCTTTTTATCTTGCTGATTATCTTAATGGAGATTCACCATTGGTTATAGGTACGGATCTGAAGGAATATCCTGTAACAATTCCGGCCAACAGTGCCCAGGTTTTTGTACTTCAATCAGATCCACTAACCAATGTTGAGGCCGAAGAGAGTATTCCTGAGGTATATAATCTGGCTCAGAACTATCCAAATCCTTTCAACCCTTCTACTACAATTGTATATTCTCTTCCGTTCGAGAGCAGAATAAAAATAAACATATATGATGTTCTGGGACAGCGTGTTGCAGAACTTGTAAATGATATAAAACCTGCTGGCCGGCATAACATTGTTTGGAATGCGTCTGATATGGCATCAGGGATTTATTTGTACTCTATTGAAAGTGAAGCAGTTAACGGAGTAAAGAGTTTCAGGCATACTAAGAAGATGCTATTGATTAAATAATTTCTTAAGTGCTGATTCCTGAATTGATTCTGATTGATGATTGAAGTTTTGGCTTCAATCATCAATCAGCATAATGATTCAAAAACGTAAAGAAACTTTCCTGTCTTGTAATAGAATTCAACTTTATATCACCAATTTACCTTGATATATGTCACAAGGTAAAATTATTTTACCCTTTTCAGAAAAATTGATTGACATTCACCTTAATATTTGTATCCTTTTATATGAGAGGGTCGTCAGGATGTCAATCTTTGACCGCAAAAAATTATCATTAATTTAATTTCACTTAGGATCGAGGTTTTTTATGGACGCAATTTTACTAATTGATGATGATAAATCATTTGTGGAAATGCTGGAGGCAAGTTTTTCTAAAATGGACTACAAGATATGCATTGCAAATAACGGAAAGGATGGCTTAGAAATTCTTCAGAAAGAACAAATTGATCTTGTAATAACGGATCTGAGAATGCCGGGTATTAATGGTATGGAAGTACTTAAGAAAGTAAAAGAATATGATCATCATATCCAGGTTGTAATGCTGACAGGTTATGAAGATATGCAGTCAACAATCAAAGCTATGCAGTTAGGTGCTTACGATTATGTTGAAAAGCCTGTGGATCTAGAGAGACTAAAAGTTATTGTGAGACGTTCACTTGAAAGCAAAAGATTAAGTCAGCACCTTGAGATAGCCATTTTGGAGGATGCTGAAGAATACAGGATGGAGACGAGCTTTGTTGGTAAAACAAGAGTTATGCGGGAAATTTATAAGAAGATCGGTAAGATCTCATCAAACAGGGTTACTGTCTTAATTCAGGGAGCCAGCGGTACCGGGAAAGAACTTATCACACGTATAATACATTATTCCGGAGTAACTAAAGATCAGCCATTTGTAGCAGTAAATTGTACTGCACTATCTGAAACGCTGCTAGAAAGCGAACTATTCGGCCATGTAAGAGGTGCTTTTACAGGAGCTATACGTGACAAGAAAGGCAAGTTTGAGTTAGCCGCAGACGGAACAATTTTTCTGGATGAAATATCTGAGATCTCACCGAATTTACAGGTTAAATTACTAAGAGTGATTCAGGAAAAGGAATTTGAGAGAGTTGGCGGAGAGATCACCATTCCAATGAAGGCCAGAATTGTAGCTGCTACAAATCGTAATCTTTTAGATCTCGTTAGAGAGGGAAAGTTCAGAGAAGATCTTTATTACAGACTTAATATTTTCTCTATCGATATTCCAGCTTTAAGGGAAAGACGTGAAGATATTCCCTTATTGGTTATACATTTTTTAAAGAAAATTAATCGTGATCTGCACAAAAATATCCGTAAGATTCCATATGATGTAATGGAAATACTTCAGAATTATGACTGGGTTGGAAATGTACGCGAACTTGAAAATACGCTTATGCAGGCCGTTGTTTTATCTAAAGGTGATGTTCTTGAAAAAGAAAATATTCTGCTGAGATTAAATAGTTCAAAGCCTGTTGACAACAATTGCAAAGAAGAACAGAGTTTAGCTGATATTGAAAGAACCCACATTCAGCTGATATTAAATCATGTCTCATGGAACAAACAAAAAGCTTGTAAAATACTGGGTATTTCAAAACCCACTCTAAATAGTAAAATTGAGACTTATGAAATAGCCCGTTTATAACGGGTTTTTTCTTTCATTAATAAATTTTTTTAAAGAAATTATTTTCCGTAGTGTAAAAAATATTTAACAGAACAACACTTCTCTATCACCTGGTTATTCCCTTTCAAACAATTTTCCCCTATTTCAGCTTTGGCATTTTTATTGAACACACATGTAAAAACAAGGGCGGGGTAACTATGATAAACCCAGTTGATATACTGTTATCAATCCCGGGGATCGTAATATTTAACATAGCAGATAAAGAATTCTGTGCTGATATAAGACAGGTTTATAAAATTCTGAAGCTTAATGAAACTGAATTTGCTGTTTCACAGCCTTCAAATAACTATCAATATATATGCTTAAATGATATAAAGATTCCAATTATTGATATGCACAAGTTCTTTGGTCTGAAAAAACTGAAAAAAAGTTCAGATTCAAGAGTACTGTTTGTTGAGGTCAACAATACAGTGTATGGCTTTATTGTTGAAAAGATACAGGAATTCATGGCCATAACCAGAAGATTTAATGTAGAAGACCTTAGTTCGGCAAAGCAAAAGTATAGCTTTTTTCTGAGAGCGATTCTTGATTATGATGGAAGAAAACTAGCCTTACCGGATTTCCAAAAAATAGACAGAGCATTACACAGTTTACCTGAAAGCAAACTTGAAAATCAGAGGGCAATCTAATTTTCACATTCGTAATTAACAGCTGAATCTGAGTAAGTGATTGCCATTTACTACTGAACAGTTATCTTCAAAACATAAATATGAGGGCAATATGCACGTTCCATTTCTCGATCTTAAAACACAATATGAATCAATTAAAAATGAAGTGAACCCTGCTATTCAGGAAGTGCTTGATAACACAGCCTATATTTTAGGTAAATCAGTTAAAGAGTTTGAATCGGAATTTGCAAAAATGCACGATCTGAATTTCTGTTTTGGGACCAGCTCAGGTACAGATGGAAATCATCTTGCATTATGGGCTTCAGGTATCGGTCCTGGTGATGAAGTAATCATACCCGCAAACACCTTTATTGCTACTGCATGGGGAGCTGTCTTATGCGGCGCAACACCGGTATTCATTGACTGTGACCCATTAAGCTATAACCTTGATCCACAGCAAATTGAACAGGCAATAACACCCAGAACCAAAGCTATTGTTGCAGTTCACCTTTACGGACAATCTGCCGATATGGATGCAATTAATGAGGTTGCTGCTAAGTATAATCTTATGGTTTTTGAAGATGCAGCACAGGCACATCTGGCAGAATATAAGAACAAAAAAGTTGGAGGATTATCAAAGGCAGCTTCGTTCAGCTTTTATCCAGGGAAAAATCTTGGAGCTTACGGTGAAGGTGGTGCAGTAGCAACCAACGACTATGATCTCGCCGAGAAATTCAGGAAAATGCGTGAACATGGACAATCGGAAAAATATTACCATGATACATATGGTCATAATTACCGGATGGAAGGGCTACAGGGTGCTGTTCTGAAAGTAAAATTGAAATACATTGAAGCATGGACAAATTCCAGAAGGAATGTAGCCAACAAATATAACTTTCTATTACAGGAAGTTGAGAATATTATTCTTCCAAGAGAGATGCCATATGCCAAACATGTATATCATCTATTTGTAATTCAGGCTGTAGAAGGTCAGGAAACCAGGAATAAATTAGCCAAGTTCCTTACGAATAAAGGTATTTCAACAGGTCTTCACTACCCTGTTCCGCTTCATTTGCAGAAATGTTTTAGTCACTTAGGATATTCAAAGGGTGATTTTCCGGTAACTGAGAAATTGGCAGAAAGCGGACTATCTTTACCCATGTATCCGGAACTAGCTGATGATAAGATAGAGTATATTGCTGAAAGCATAAAAGAATTTTTCATACAGGAGAAGGTAACGGTAAAAGCAAAAGAATATGCGGTATAACGAACAATGAGAAAAGTTCCGAAATATAAATATTCATATGGTCTTCTTGATTTTTTGGTTATCAGCTTATCTTTTATTTTAGCAGCCTATATAATCAGGACAAACTATAATAGTGATTTTTTACAATTCCTTTATAATTCTGCAGAGAGTCTTCTGATATTTATCTTTTTTGCAGCAGTATTTGTCTTCATTTTTGATTTTAATGATCTGTACAAAATTAATATTATCCTTACCAGGGCAGCACATGTAACATCTCTTGCTAAATCATATTTCTATGGAATATTTCTGATACTTTTAGCAGCTTATTTTAACACGTCTGCTGCCTTCCTGGATTCCCGGATGCTCATCATCCTATTTGTTCTTATATCATTTCCACTGCTTTATGTATTCAGGGTTGAACTCTTCAGAGTATTATATCATAAGCTGAAAGGGACCTTTAAGAGGAATGTAGTTATAGTGGGTGATGGTAAATCAGGAAAACTGCTTGCTGCAAAACTACAGTTAGAAAATCCAATCGGCATTGTAGTAAAAGGATTCGTTGTTGAGAACAGGTCTGCAGATGAAAGTCTCTACGGTAAAAAAATCCTGGGTCATATCTCCGGACTTAAAGAAATTATTAATGAATACAACATTCACGAAATAATCATAGCCATTGACAGTATCGATTATGCACGTTTGCTTGAATTGTTAGATACCTGTCATAATCTTGAAGTAACAGTTAGAGTAAGCTCTGATCTGTTCAGGATAGTGCACGAAAAAATAAGAACTGAGAAATATATCGATATACCTGTTGTGGATATTAATCCAAAGTATAACACACTGATCTCTTACTTACTAAAGAGATCATTTGATTTCTTAGTCTCTCTTATCACGGCAATACTGCTGATTCCCGTTTTCCTGGTGATCGGAGTTCTGATAAAGGCCAGCTCACCGGGTCCGGTGCTTTTTGTACAAAAGAGAATCGGAAAGAACGGAAAGCCATTTAACTTTTACAAGTTCCGTTCAATGTACAACCGCGTAAAAGAAGATGACTACCGCAAGGAGATGATGATTGAATTTATGCGGAATAGAGATAATAAAGGGACTGACACTAAAATTGTGGATGAAGCCAGGATAACGAAGATCGGAAGAATTCTAAGAAAGAGCTCGCTCGATGAACTGCCTCAGTTATTTAATGTAATCAAGGGCGAGATGAGTCTGGTCGGCCCGAGGCCCTGTCTGCCTTATGAATATGAGCATTACGATAACTGGCAGAAGAGAAGACTTGATGTTCTCCCCGGATGTACGGGTGTTTGGCAAATTTCAGGAAGAAGCTCAGTCTCTTTCATCGATTCTATTGTACTGGATATATATTATATCAATAATATGTCACCATGGCTTGATCTGCAATTGATTTTAAAAACAATCCCTGTAATGCTGTTCGCAAAAGGGGGAAGGTAAATATTTTTGAGAAGGAGTATTTTATGAAAGTTGGTGTTGTTGGACTTGGTTACTGGGGACCTAACCTTGTTAGAAATTTTCTTGGAAATAATGAGATCAGCGGCGTTATTGCGTGCGATAAAAAAGAAGAAAGGTTAAAAGCCGCCAAAATGAGGTTTCCTTCAGTTGAGTTAACTTCAGATTATGATCAGTTATTAAGTACTGATGTGGATGCTATTGCTATTGCTACCCCAGTTAACCAGCATTTTGACCTGGCATGCAAAGCGATTAATGCGGGTAAGCATATTTGGGTAGAGAAGCCATTTACGTCAAGTTCTGCTGAAGCACAAAGGCTTATTGAAGCTGCGGAACGTAATAATGTTAAAATTTTTGTGGACCATACGTTCATATATACAGGGGCTGTTAAGAAGATTAAAGAATTAGTCTTACGAAATGAACTTGGGGATATTATTTATTTCGATTCTGTAAGAATTAATCTGGGGTTATTCCAGCATGATGTTAATGTGATCTGGGACCTTGTGCCTCATGACTTATCAATCATGAATTATATCTTAGGTCATAAGAACATAACTGCAGTGTCAGCTAATGGTATTGCCAATTACTATGACCATGAAAACATCGCACATCTTACTGTTCATTTTGAAAATAAGAGTTGTCTTGCACATTTTCATGTTAACTGGACATCACCGGTGAAGATCAGAAGGATTATCATTGTAGGGACAAAAAAAATGCTTGTCTTTGATGATATGGAAAACTCAGAGAAAATTAAGGTATACGATTGCGGAATAGAAATGCTTACTACTGAAAGCATCCATAAGGCTTTAGTGCAATATAGAATCGGAGATATGTATGCTCCAAAAATAATACAGACCGAAGCCTTAGCCCTTGGCGTTCAGGAATTTATAGATGCAATTAAGAATGACCGGCAGCCGCTTACAAATGCGGTAGATGGATTAAATGTAGTTAGAATTCTTGAAGCAGCTGATAAATCTTTAAAGAGCAGAGGCGAGCTGGTTGAATTTCCAGATTATTTGGAAATAAAAGAAAAGCCGTTCAACGGAAACAAAAAACTAAAGGTTGTAGGATAGTATTATGGAAAAAAGAAACATCAACAATGTTACATTGGGCAAAAATGTTAGAATATTTGATTTCGTCAATCTCTACGGATGCAAAATTGGTGATAACACCAAAGTAGGAACCTTCGTTGAAATACAAAAGAATGCTGAAGTAGGCAGTAATTGCAAGATCTCCTCACACACATTCATTTGTGAGGGAGTTACGATAGAGGACAATGTATTTATCGGACACAATGTGACATTCATTAATGATAAATATCCCCGGTCTGTAAATCCTGATGGGAGTATGCAGACAGAGAATGACTGGCATCTGGTAAAGACGCTTGTAAAGAAAGGGGTTTCTATTGGTTCATCAGCTACAATATTGTGTGGTATTACAATCGGAGAAAACTCTATTGTAGGTGCAGGCTCTGTTGTTACAAAAGACGTGCCCCCAAATACTACAGTTGCCGGAGTTCCGGCTAGAAAGGTGAGCAAGGGTGTGCTTATTGAGCAAGCTTAATTAATTAAAAGCAAGGGGAACCATGAAGAAGTATGTTTTTTTATTATGTCTGTTATTCTCTGTACCTCAATCTATATTTTCTCAAACCGGAGATATTAAGATAGGAAGAGATCCGAATGTACGTACAGGCACACAGGGAGGCTTTTATGATTACTCAGATCCTGAAGCTGTCAATATAAAAGTTTCTGTATGGGGATTTGTGAGATATCCCGGAAGATATCTTATACCCAGTTATTCCAACGTAAGAGATTTAATTTCTTATGCTGGCGGGCCAACAGATGACGCACATTTAGATGATTTAAGGTTATACAGAAATAATGATTCCACCCAGGCATTATTAAAGTTCGATTATAATGACCTTCTGTGGGATCCGCAGCTTAAGATGGACAGACAGAGTCCACCAGAAATACAAGTTGGTGATATACTTCTAGTGCCCGGTACTCCACGCTTGTATTTCAGGGATTATTTCACAATGACTTTGCAGATTGTGTCTACTTTAATCTCGTTAACTATTCTGGTAATTAACATTACCAGAAATTAAGAGGAACAAATGGAAGAGCTTAGATTAAAAAATGTCAATGAAAACAGAGAAATAAAACCAGCTACGGTATTAACGTATTTACAACTTATCAAAGTGAATTGGTTGAAGATTGTAAGTATATCATTTGCTTTTTTTGCCGTAACACTTGCGTATTCATTTTCACTGGATGATATATATGAATCAACTACTACGTTAAGAATATCTGATCCCACCGGAAGCATATTAAAGTCACCATTTCCTGAGGCCGGAGATTTCGCGTATACCGCAAAGGACAGGTTTATTGCAAATGAAATTGTAACGTTACAAAATGTTACACTAAGAAAAATGGTTGCACAAACAGTAATGGATTCTCTGAACACAATGAAGGACAAGGATGATTTATACCTTGTACTTGACCAGGAATCCTCCTCGTCATATAAACCTACTGTAAAATCTTTCAATGCTATTGTTGGTATTCTGGGAAGAGCCGTAACAATCAATCAGCCAATGGGGCTAGACTTTATAGAAATAGTTGCAGAATCACCTTCTCCTCAGGAAGCAGCTTTGTTCGCAAATTCATATGCTGATGCTTACAGAAGGTTTAATCTGCTTGACAGCAGAAGGCAGTTTGCTAATATAAAAGATTTTCTGAAGAGCCAGGCTGAAGAAAAACGCAGCGAGCTGGTTATAGCCGAAAACAATGTTAAACAATACCAGTTAAAAGGCGGAGTAATAGAACTTGATAAACAGGCGTCTTCGCTGCTCGATAATCTTACAGGCTTTGAAGCAAAGAGAAATGCAACGAATATTGAACTATCCATGATTGATAAGAAATTAAAAACTCTTAAGGACGAAGTCAATAAAAAAGATCCTTCTTTATCCAGCTACCTGGAGAGCAAATCCTCGGAACCATATTTACAGCTGCTGCAGAAGAAAATTGCAGAGGTTGAAACACAGCGGGATATTGCTTTAGCCGGGGGAAATGTATCAAAAAACGGAGCTGCAATAAAAGAGTATGAAAGTACTTTAAAGCAATTGAAAGAGAAATTAAAAACAAGTATTGCCGAATATCAATCAGTAATCTTATCTGCAAGTCCTGAAGAAATTAAAAAATTGATGCAGGAAATATTTGATGAAGAAGTTAAGTACCAATCATTAAAAGCTTCACATGAGCAGATAAATTCGGTTATTGGAGGATATGAAAGCAGATTTAATCGTTTGCCTGAAAAAGCTCTTGACCTGGCAAGGCTTGAGAGAGAAAGAATGTCTTTAGAAAAGCTTTATTCTATTCTTGAAGAAAAGTATCAGGAAGCAATTGTGAATGAACAATCCACACCCGGCAACGTGCTGCTGTTAAGCAGTGCAACACCGGCATCCTGGCCATCAGGACCAGACAGGTTTAAGATATCTTTAATTGGTTTATTGCTTGGGATAAGTATTTCTATAGTTTTTGTTTATATCAGATCTTATTTCGATAATACAGTTAAATCTCCTGATGATATAGTGAAAAGGAATATAAATCTTATTGGGTGGGTTCCAAAGATCCAGACAGGCAAGGAATCAACAGACCAGGAAATAGTAGTGCTGAAGAGTCCTAATTCCATTCCCGGTGAAGCATTCAGAACACTACGCACCAGAATTCAATTTTCAAAGGTGTTAAAAAATGCAAAGGTATTATTAGTAACATCCTCAGCTCCTAACGAGGGAAAAACATTTTCATCATGTAATCTGGCTGCCAGCTTTTCATCAACAAACACCAAAACGGTTATTGTGGACTGCGATTTAAGAATTCCTAAGGTGCATACTTATTTCAATGACAAGAAATTACCGGGTTTTGTTGATTTCTTTATTGGTGATGCATATTATGAAGATATCATAAGACCTACAGAAGATCCTAATCTTTTCTATGTTGCAGCGGGTAAAACACCTCCTAATCCTTCAGAGATATTAGGCAGTTCCAGAATGAAAGCGTTTATTCAAAAGCTCAGAAATGAATTTGATTTTGTAATAATTGACTCACCGCCAATTATGGCCGTAGCTGATTCCGAAATACTACTGGATTTAATTGATATGAGTTTACTGGTAGTTTCCGCAAATAGTACAAAAACGGAATGGATGTTGGATTCGGTTGGTCTTTTGGATGGAGGTTTAAAGAAAACATTTATCGGTGTAATGCTGAATAATTTTAATTATAAAATGAGCGGTTATAAATCAAAGTACAATTATTATCATTATTATTCAACAAAAAAGGTTTCAAAGAAAGAAAAACATGTAGCCTAAATGCATACCGGGGGTTATAAAGAGGCCGTTCTATTCTGAATAGAACGGCTTTTTATTTTATTGAGGTACCTTACTGCTTTGGAACAGTCCCAGACCGGTTCTTTCAAAATCTTTTGTATCAATAATTTTATTCATATCAAGATCCCCCTGTAAGTACCCGATTTGATTTAAGAATATGGATACGGTTCCATAATCCAGAATATTTATAAATCCATTAGCATCTCCATCGCCGGATATCATTCCGTATTGCCCATTACCAAGATTTACAAGTGAGTTACCATAAGCCTTCAAAGCGTCAGTGCTGAAGTCATATAAAGCTGAAGTGGAAGAAATACTTACGGACACAGCACTCATGACATCCAGATGATTTCTGTGTTTAACTACTATGTAGTAATTACCTGAATTTATACCATCAAACTTTAGTTTTGACAAGCCATCAAGATCTACAATAGATCCATCTTTCTTAAGAAAGCCGGCTCGTTTTTTAAGTGAAGTTAGGGAAGTTGTACCGGTTCTTAGTTCAACGAGAACCCAGTCAACAACATCCGCTGGAATTGAGGTGACCATCTCAGATCCGGCATAATTCCAGGGCGCAATATTATATGGCTGTACCAGTGGAAGTAAAGAATTTGTTAAAAGTGTTGTGGTCATTAGTCCTGAACTGAATGGTCCTTCCAGAAACACTTTTGTATTAACAACACAATAGGAAGTGCCTGCGGGTGTAAAATAACTTTTACCTGCAATACCCTGGTTATAATGAATCTGAATATCTGAAGCAGTTAGTTCAGTTTTATGAATTGCCAGCTCATCCAGATTACCTGTCAGAGTATAAGCATCCATTAAACTAAGCCAGCCAATATTAAGATTTGCCGAAGCAGAAGAAAAATCCGATGTGAAGTGTTTGGTTGCACTTGACCGAAGTACACCATCAACATATAATTTTAATACACCACTTGAGGCATTTCTGGTTGCGGCAACATGATGCCACTTACCGTCTGTTATAGTACTGCCATAAACAACTGCACTTTCCGTTCCGGCTGACATATAAAATCTTGCTCTTCCATCTGAGGCATTTAACCCGACCCACCATCTGGCATTTTTTTCCGGAATATATCTGCCTATTGCGGACTTGACAGTTGAAGGTGCCGAAGAGCCATTGTACCAGAACTCCACTGAGAAATTATCCGAGGCTCTAAAATCAAAAGAACTGTTAGCAGCAACATTTAATTTTGATGTACCTGTAAATTTCTGAGCTCCTGATACTTGTCCTGTTACAGGTACAGGAGTTATTATAGCAATAGCATCATTATTTCCTATATCATCTATGTATGTGCTGCCGGATGCCTCATCAAATTTCCAATAGGAAACAGTACCGACAGGACCTATCGACACATTATCACTTATTTTTATAATGAAGGACTGACTGGTTTCAGGATTAACTCCGTTATTTGCCTTAACTGTAACATCAAAACTTCCGGCTGCCGTTGGGGTCCACTGGATTACACCAGTTGAAGAGTTTATGGTCATTCCAGATGGAAAGACGGAGAGCATATAAGCAGGAGTTGGATTTCCTGATGCATTTACATCATACGTATAAAGCTGGTTTAGCAATCCAAATGTTACCGGGGTTGAATTTATTTCAGGTGCACCGGTTGTTGAAGTAACAGTTATAGTAAAACTTTGAGTTGCTGCCGGAGTAATGCCATTATAAGCCTCCACAGTAACATTGAAGTTGCCAGCGGCAGAGGTTGTCCACTGAATTGAACCGGTAGAAGTATTTATCGTCATTCCTGAAGGATTAGTTGTAAGTCTATAAGATGGAGCAGGATTGCCGGTAGCATTTACATCATATAAATAAGGTTCGCCTGTATTTGCAGTTGTGAGAGGAGAAGAACTAATGATGGGTGCTGAAGATTGGCTAACAACATACTCTATTGCTCCAATATCTCTTATTCCATTGATTGTATTCCCCTTCAGATCTGTTTTTTGCATCCAGATTCTTTCTATCCCGGAGTTAATCGCCGGACTTCCTGATACTAAAGATAAATTAGTTGTATTAACAAGTGAAGTGACTGCTCCCAAATATTGAAGGTTATTATTTGATTCATCACCATTTGTTTCGGGAAGTGCATTAATACCGGCTACATTATATGAGATATTCTCAGGGACCCAGTAAAGGAATTTTTCATCTGAAGTAGCACCGGTATGATAAAATAGATTATTGTTAATTTTGTCTCTGCTGGCGCTTGAACTACGCATATAAAAATTATGTCCGGAATATACATCAGAACAATTTATGAATAAATTATTTTCGAACCAGCCGTTATTCTTTGTAGAAAATATTGGTTCGCGACTTGTAGCTATAAAAGTATTATTATATATAAAAACGCTATCAGGCGTAATTTCATCACTATTACCTGAAGGTCCTATTGAAATTCCATACCCTGAGTTTCCGGAAGTTGCATGTTCGTTTGATGAATATCTTACCCTCTCAATTATATTATATCCAATGTAAATATATTTAGCGCAAACATTGATACCCATTGTAACATCATGAAAATTATTGCCATAAATTTTTGTAAAGGTAGCAGGGTATGCTGCTGTTCCATTATCCTGAGCTCCCTTCGCATATGTTCCTTCCTGATAAAATATTTCATTATTATAGAATTCATTATATTTTGCAGGAGCGTTTACACCTGAACCGTTCAGATATCCAATAGCCCATCTTGATATAACGTTGTTATGAATTTGCCAGTGAGACGCGCCATTTGTTGTTGCAATACCGAATTGTATTCCAACACCCGCACTATAGGTAAGATAATATTTTTCTTTAAAGTCACTATCGATAACACAATTGCGCACAGTTCCATAATCACTGGTTATATCGGAAGAATTTATATAACCCGAGGAAGCCATTATTCCGATGTATTGGCTATGTTTTCCAATAACACAATTTTCGAAAACACTATAATCAGATCCCTTCATTCCGACAGCACTATACAACCCGCCTCTGATATCAAGCTCCTCAATGGTAATGTAATCAGCATTTATCATCTTAATTGTAAAATATTCAATTGTTCCGTTGGAGTGAATAAGTCCGGAATATTTGATACCAGAATAATATAATGCCGGATTTGTGCCATTTGTCCAAACCCACAATGATAACACATTGTTCGAAACCTGAGACGTAAACCTGTGAACTCTGTTAGTTCCATAAGTGGTAGGTCCACCATCAACATTATCAAAATTATCTGCTGTAGGGCTGGTGCCATTTGATAAAGCATATTCAATATCATTTAACCATAATCTTCTGATCTTCTGTGTTGTATTCCATGAGTAAGGGAAATCCATCTTCCAAACTGTATCACCAACTGCCTTTATCCAATTAACAGAATTATTCCAGCCTGGCACGCTCATTCGCAAAGTTAGTATTGGCTTTTCACCTTCTCCATAAGCACCATAGGTTATTCTATTTATGGTGGTGCCACTGTTATCAATTATCAAAGTAGTACCCTCCCAAGTTTCACCCCTTTTAAAGAGAATTCTGTCACCCGGGAGGTAATTCATTGAGTTTACTTTAGAGATAGACTTCCATGGCATAGAAATACTTTGCCCGGAATTGGAATCATTACCATTTCGTGAATCAACATAATATTCCACAGCGATGAGGAATTCTGAAGTAAAAACAAAGATAAAAAACATGCTTATATATTTGAGAAAAGTCACGTCCACCTCAATTGTACAATAAAATTCAAAATAGTTGAAGTTCTATGATGCAAAGTGAATGCCACGAATTTTGAAACTCTTAGTCCAATCTCCTGTTTCTTATAACAATGGGTAAACCTAAGTAATTTAACATTTTATTTCGAATTTTCTCAACAGCAATAATTGCTGATACAAAACGAATATGTTTAATACTGGGCACATGTTCAACCTTAAATTCATTTATATTCAATATGCGCTTTTACAAGCCAGAAGTAAGTACACCAGTTATTTTCATGTACACTTAGGAATAAAAAAGCCGTCTTGTAAGAAGACGGCTTAGATAGTTACTGAGGTACTTTTGTGGACTTAAATAATTCTGATGCCGATTTTTGAAAATCCTTTGCATCAACGACCTTATTCATGTCAAGGTCTCCCTGGAGATAACCCGATTGGTTGAGTGTTTTAGATATAGGTCCATAATCCAGAACGTTAATAAAACCATTAGCATCCCCGTCACCTGAAACCATACCATAGAAACCATTGCCAAGACTAACCAAGGAATTAGATCCATAAGCCTTTGAGGCAGCAGTTCTAAAGTCATACAATGATGACTGGTTTGATAAATTTATAGTGGAAGAACTCATGACGTCGAGATGATTCCGATGTTTAATAACGATGAAATAATTACCGGAATTGATACCATCAAACTTCAGATTTGAAATGCCATCCAGATCTACTATAGAACCATCTTTCTTAATAAAACCTGCGCGTTTTTTTTGAGTAGTTGAAGCTGTGGTACTGCTTCTTAATTCAATCAGAACCCAATCGACCACATCTGAAGGAATCGCAGTTACCTGCTCAGTACCAGTATAGTTCCATGGAGCTTTATTATATGGCTGGGCTAATGGTAATACTGAACTAGCTCCGAGAGTTGTACTCATTACCCCTGAAACAAATGGTCCCTGCAAATAAATTTTCGAATTCACTGTTACATAGGGATTATCTGTAACAGGAGCGTTATTAGTGACTGTTCCGCCATATTCGACGGCACCAATTTCACGTGAACCTGATACGGAATTTCCATAATAATCCTTTGACCGGGACCAGCTTCTTGTTAATCCTGAATTAATGGCGGGACTTCCTGAAGGAGGACGGTAAGAAGTTAAGTCAATAAGATTACTCAATGATCCTGTATATTGCAGATTTCTGTTTGTTTCAGAAGTTGAAGTTTCTGATATTCCGTTGATTCGGGAAACACTATACTGGGAACCACTACCTGTCAGGTTCAGGAATTGAGTAGAAGTAGATGCATTAGTAGAATAGAAAATATTATTATTAAGCCTGATTTTAGAAAGGTTATCAATTTGAACATAATATTTGAAATTTGACTGAGTTCTACAGTTGATCATTAAATTATTTTCAAACCAAACGTTATTAGAAGCAAATAACATTACCCAGCCAACCAGATTATAAAACAGGTTATTTGAAATTATGTTATTATCAAGGTAAGTCTTAAATCCTCCGTTTACTATCTGGATACCGTAACCAGAGTTTGAACTTGAAGCATGGCCATTTGTTGCTGGTCTGATATTTCTAAAAACGTTATGCTGTATATCTACATTGCTTCCGCATATATTAATGCCTGATGTCAGGTCATGAAAATTATTGTTATAAACTTTAGCATAAACTTTCGGGAATGTTCCGCTTCCGTTAAACTGAGCTCCTTTGGCATAAGTACCTTCCGGATAAGAAATCTCGTTGTTAAAGAACTCGTTGTACTCGGAGTTGATGGTAGTAGTTTGATCATTTCCATCCAAATACCCTATTGCCCATCTAAGGATTTTGTTATTATGGAATTTCCACCGTTTTGCTCCGCTGATTGAAGCAATACCGAACTGAACACCAACCCCTTCGCTATACTGGAGGTAGTATTTTTCTCTGAAATCACTATCGATAATACAGTTTCTAATAATTCCATTATCACTTGTTGCATCATTGGCTGTTAAAAAGCCGGATGCGCACATAACACCGACATATTGGCTATACTTACCAAAGCTGCAATTATCAACTATAGCATAATCTGATCCTCGCATACCGATAGAACCATATAATCCTCCTCGTAGGTCAAGATTTTCAAGAGTTATATAATCCGCGTCACTCATGGCAACTGTAAAGAAATTCATTGTTCCATTAGATTGAACAACACCGGAATATTCCATAGTGGAATAGTAACTAGCCGGATTTGTACCGCCTGTCCACACATATAGATACAAGGTTCCGTTAGACACATAGGAATAAAATCTATGAATACTATTTGTTCCGTAAGTTGTAGATCCCCCATCAAGATTATCAAGATTATTTGCACTTGAACTATTCCCGGCAGAAATGGAATATTCTTTCCCATCTAACCACAAGCGTCTGAGTTTATGAGAAGATTTCCAGGAATAAGGAAACTTAAATTTCCAGACTGAATTACCCTGATTAGTCCAGCTCCCTGATGTTTTCCATCCCGGGACTGATGTTCTTAACGAAATTATCGGTTTATTTCCGGTACCGTATGCACCATAAACTATTCTGCTACTGGAAGTTCCACTTTTTTTTATTATTAAAGCTATGTTTTCCTGCCAAATCTCGCCTCTTTTAAATAGAATTCTATCTCCGGGAGCAAAACTCATTGTATTGACCCTGGAGATAGATTTCCATGCTGTTGAAGGAGATTGACCGGAATTGCTATTATTTCCGCCTCTGGCGTCTACATAATAATCCCTGGAAAAGCTTATAGATGAACTGAAAATTAACGCGAGTAAAATCAATATATTTTTTTTTAATAACATCCTCACCTCTGATTTTGATAAATAAATACAGCAAAAGGCTTGCTGATTAAGCATCCTGATATCATGGTATGCAAAGCGTCCTTCAACAAAAGAAATGCCAGCAGACCAAAATATGCTTTTTATTCGATAAAAAAGGGCAATTTTGAATACCCTATTTTAATAATGCGGAGCTTTTTAATCCCATTTTAGCCACATTACAGAGTACCTGTTTTTCGCAAAAAGAGATCCTACTTTTTACCCTCTTCTCTGGTCAATTTCGTATCTGGTTTTTGTCTCTGGTGAATATTAAACAATTGAATAAAGATCGAATAAAACAGGCATAATCGTAAATACTACATTTTTTTTCGAAGGGGTAAAGTTATTTTACAGTTTTTGACGTGTATATCAAATAAAATTAGAAATTTGGGTGTTTTTTGTGGCATCGAACTTGCAATTATGCCTTTAGCATTCTTATGAGTGCTTCACTTCAGTAAATGAGGGCAACCACATACCTCCAATGACAAATTACTTATAGATATTCTGTGAGTGACTGAAGCGAAGCTTTATAAACTCAGGAACAACAATACCTACCAATTTTCAGGAACCATATGGAAAACAGAATACTTGTCACTGGCGCTGCGGGATTTATCGGATTTCATTTGTCGAGACTTTTATGCGGATCTGACTGGAATGTAACAGGTATAGATAATCTGAACAGTTACTACAGCGTTCAGTTAAAGAAGGACAGGCTTGAGGTGCTGCATAAATTTAAAAACTTCAGGTTCTTAAAAACTGAACTCTCACATGCTGAATCCATGAATAACATCTTTAAAGAGGGACAATTTGATTACGTTATTCATCTTGCAGCACAGGCTGGTGTCAGATACTCCATAACTAATCCCCGCACATATATTGACAGCAATATTGTGGGATTTTTGAATGTTATAGAAGGATGCAGGAATTATCCGGTTAAACATCTTATCTATGCGTCATCGAGTTCAGTTTACGGAAATAACAAACAGGTTCCATATTCTACAAGCGATTCAGTGGATAACCCGATATCATTATATGCAGCAACTAAGAAGTCTAATGAATTAATGGCTTATACTTATTCACACTTGTTCAACATTCCGGCAACAGGCTTACGATTTTTTACGGTTTATGGACCCTGGGGAAGACCTGATATGGCTTATTTTTCATTTACCCGTGCAATCCTTGAAGAGAAACCCATTCAGGTCTATAACTACGGTGATATGAAAAGGGATTTTACATATATTGATGATATTACTAATGCTATTAATCTGCTTATAAGAAAACCTCCAGATTATTCCGAACAGAAAAATGCTGCTTACAGTCTCTATAATATCGGCAATAATGATCCTACAGGTTTAATGAGACTTATCAGAGTAATTGAAGAATGTATAGGGAAAAAAGCAATTATTCAATATACTCCAATGCAGCCTGGGGATGTTCTTTCAACTTACGCAGACATTGATGACTTAGCCGAATTAACAGGATTCAGACCAGTTACAGATATAGAAACAGGTATCGCGAGATTTGTACAGTGGTATAATGAGTACTTCAAATCGGGCGTAAGTTATAAAACCTTGTTAAATCAACACTAAGTTAAATTATGCACGAGACTTTAAAAGAACACAAAACTTTAACTGAAAAAACAATCTCCGGTTTTAATTGGAATTTCCTTAGAAATTACACTAAGAGCTTTGTAAATATTATTGTTGGCATCCTGCTAGCCCGATTATTAGAACCACGGGATTTCGGTCTCCTTGGAATGAGTGTTATCTTTATAGGTTTCACTGATCTGTTTGCCACTTTAGGTATGGGATCATCGGTTATCAGATTAAAAAACCTTACAGAAAGACATATCAGAACTGCAACCACAATTACTCTAATTACCAGCTTATTATTATATATTATATTCTGGTTCATGGCTCCCCTAATTGCAAAATTTTATAATGAACCCAGAATAATACCGCTCTTACAGGTACTTTCAATACTTTTTATAATAAAGGGAGTTACGACCGTAAGTTATGGATTGATTACCAGAAAGATAGATTTCAAATCAATACTTGTAGTTGAGCTTAGTTCTTTTACTATCGGTTATGGACTGACTAGTTGTTTTCTTGCATTAATGGGATTTGGGGTGTGGAGCTTAGTTATCGGCAGAATAACATCCGCTTTTATTTCTTCGGCTTTGTTTCTCTGGAAAGTTCCACTAAACCTAAAACTGATGATCGGGAAAAAGGAGTTTAAGGAATTAATTGGTTTTGGTTCCGGTGTAAGTATTAGCAATATATTGTTATATGGTTCAACAAATATCGATTACCTTATAATTGGAAAATTCCTAAATTCACATTTATTGGGATTATACACCAGAGCTTTTCATTTGATGACTGAATCCATTAGTAAAGTAACTGGTGGTATTTATAATGTACTTTTCCCTGCTTTTGCTGTGGTTCAGGATGAACCTGAGAAATTGAGAAAAGCGTATCTTAGAACTATAAAGACAGTTTCATACTTTATCTTTCCTGTACTTGCATCTTCGATTGTTATGGCAGAATTTCTAATCAAAGGACTTTACGGACCAAACTGGGGCGGAGCAATAACCTCTTTTCAAATCCTTGCAGCAGGGGGAATTTTAAAAGCAACTTTAGGTTACTCCGGAGCAATTGCACATGCAACCGGAAGGGTATATACTGAAGTATCACAGCAGCTTATTTACTTTATTATTCTGGCGCTTGGTGCTTTTGCAGGTGCAAGTTATGGTATAGAGGGAGTTGCTACTGCAGTAGTAGGTGCCTTACTATGGATGTTTATAGCACAAAGCTGGTTGGCTATAAGAATTATTAAATCCAGCTGGTCTGAGTTTTTCATTAATATGGTACCGGGAATTGCTAACCTGGTATTGATGATAATAATTAATATCGGCCTATATTTTTTGCTCTACCAGATGCATAACGTTTTAAATGAAATCAAACTAATTCTGGCGCTGTTTATAAATGCTATATCATTTCTTTTCATAATAGTATTTATGCCTGCATCAATCAAGGGTGACACGTTTGAATGGCTAATCCAAAAATACAAAAAGTACTTTCCTTCAAAGTTTCTTCAATTATATTTTGCTTTTAATACTAAATAAATAAAACATATGCACATATTCCTGATTGGTTTAAATACAAGTCCTGACCACTTTAAAAGAGCATTTTCCAGTATTCCTCATGTTGGAGAGACATTTCCTGATCTGAAGAATGGAAGGAAATATTTTTATCAATCCGCAGATATGAGGAATTTCATAATTTCTTTAACATCAAATAAAATCAGTAACAGACAATACCTTTCTGAAGATCAGAATTATATAACATTTTTCAGCGGATTGCCTATTGATCCAGAGGATTCGATTGCAGCACATGATGCGGATCAGTTATCAAAGGAATTTGATAGAATAAAGATAGCCTTTGAGGGGCAGGCGTGTTTAATAAGATTTAATAAGCAGAATAACGAGGCTGAAATTATTTCCGATATTCTCGGGATGGAGCAGGTATACTATTGTAAGGACAATAACGCATTCATTGCTGGCAACAATATTTCCTTTATATCCAATACAATAGAAAACTACAGGTTAGATCATGAAGGACTTAGCTATTTTTTGTCGTTAGGATGGGTTGCATCCGACCGGACGCTGATCCAGAATATAAGAGTTATTAAAGGCGGGCAGCACTGGATTTGGCGCGATGGAGCTCTGATTAAAAAAGTCTATTCTGATCTCTCAACGATCAATGCTGAAAAAAGATATAAAATAAATCCGCATCTGGGCCGCAATATTTCAAAGCAGATGTTGAAACGCATTTCGATCATAAGCAAATATTTTGAAATTGAATGTCCACTTACAGGCGGCTATGATTCCAGAATTCTTGCTGCGCTCCTGACCCATTTGAACGTCGATGCCAGTTTTTATACATCCGGCAACGATCATAGTGATGATGTTAGAATCGCTAGAATTATTGCACAGAAGTTCCAGTTGAAGCATGAAACTTTCAAAGTAGACGATGAAAACCTCATAGATAACTGGGACGCTAATGTTAGGAATTTTATTCTGCAAAATGACGGATTAATTTCATTATGGCAGCTAGCTGATAGTTTAATTAATTCACAGAGGCACACAAGGACTTTACGTTTGACGGCTCATGGCGCGACTGCCGGAAAAGTAATTTATGACGTAATCAATCTCCATAGAGGTTCAATATCAAATCCCGAATTAAAAAACTATTTCCATGAAAAGTTAATATATGACGGCGACGGCTTTGTTAATAAAGAAGCTATTCAATATAGCAAGAAATATTTAAATTCATTTGTAGATGAGTACAAAAATCTAAATATCAAAACAGTTCCTGCTCTTTTCTTTGTCTATGAGAGAGTAGGCAGAAATCATGGAAATAATTGGAATAAAACCAGGCACATAGCTGATTCTTTTGACATCTTTTGCAGCAAATATTATTTGAGCACTGCCCTAAGTCTATCTGCTATCCAAAAAGCTGTGTATCCAATCCATTATCAGATATTTAATGAAATTAATAGCGATCTTTTAAAGATACCCCTTTCAGAGAACCGACATTTTATCTCGCAAAATGCAGCAGCACACTATTATACAATAAAGGTTAAGGACTATTTAAAAAAATATTTACATAAGTCCAGTTATGTACACAATCATAAACAGCAATTATTTAAACAAAAAAAACAAGCTTTTAATCAGTCCTATTGGTTTACAAAAAGACTTCCCGAAATAAGAAACATAATATTAGATCAATCAAGTTCAGATCTATGGATGTTTCTAAATAAAGATAAAATTATTAAATCCTTGTGCCAACCGGATACTATTTCTATCAAGGGGAGTGTTGATAAGCTTTATATAATAGCTACTTTATTTTATTATCAGCATTTTCTTTCACAGAGGGCGACAAATTTTATTTCATCTACAATAAAGCATAATTATGGAAGCTAAGAATAACTCATATTTATTTCCTGCTGCCCTGACCTTTATCTTTGCTCTTGGAGTTTATTTCAGAATTATAGGTTTAGATCGATGGCCTGTAGCCGTGGATGAATACTATATTATTAAGTCTGTGCAGAATATACTTAAAACGGGTTTACCCGAATATTTATCCGGTGGTTATTATGAACGTGGAATTGTATATCAATATTTTGTCGCACTTCTAATGCTGGCCGGAGTTAAAGCTGAGCTGGCGGCAAGAATTATCCCGGTGATAACTAATATCCTCACGCTAATCCCACTTTATCTTATCTCCCGTAAGTTATCAAACAAGGCTGCTACCTTTCTGATTGTGTTTGTTTTTTGTTTTTCAGTATGGGAAATTGAGTTTGCCAGGTTCGGACGAATGTATTCACCCTTTCAAATGATGTTCATGTATTATCTATACTTTCTTTTCATCCGGATTACCGAGAATAATAAGAATAGCTTTAAATGGATGATTCTTATCAGTCTTATCAGTCTATTTATCTATGAAGGAAGTATATTTTTGATGATATTGAATTTTCTACCTGCAGTATGGAATAATAAAAAAGGAACCTTTGATTTCTCCACAGAAACACTATCAAAAAGAAAGTGGCTTCTTTTAACGGCAGTTATCATTTTTGGTGCTGCTTATTATTATCTTAGCTTTGACTTCAGGATTTTAGGCCAGAGTAATTTATATCCAATCGATTATTTACAAAACGCTAGTTCATCCTCCAGCCAATTCAGAACTCCTATTATTTTATTTAGTACCGTATATCCAAATATCACCTGGTTAATTCTTCAGTTCATAGTTTTATCAGTGATTCTTTATGTTACTTATAATGTAATCAAACAACCAGATTTTACAACTTACACGAAAATTGGTATTAGTAGTTTACTCCTTTTATCATTCCTGAATTTATATGGCTTAATGATTTTCTTAACAATAATGTTTTTATTGATCGACTGGCTGAAACCTGAACAAATAAAGAAGTCATTAAAATATATTTTACCGGTAATGATTCTCACAATACTATTATGGTCGGCATATATATACAGCGGATCATGGAGTAATGGATTAAACACTATTAATTATAAAGGTTTTGCCGCAGTAAAATACTTCTATAAGGAATTTTTAAACTATCCTTATTTCTACGAGACTTTTGTCCTTTTCCGGAATACAATTCCCTGGTTCACTTTAACTTCTATTTTCTTTTTGGCAGCAGGGCTATTTTTTATGTTTTCTAAAAATGTTAATACTTTGGGACACAGGTTCTTATATTTCATTCTGATGCTCGTGCTTCTAATTATCACCTTCCTGAATCTGACATATTTTGACACCAGATATTTTCTTTTTCTATATCCTTTGATAATGATCCTTTCTATTACTGCAGTAGTTAATATTATTGAATTCTTTATTATCAAAACTTCTCTCAGATATACTGCTTTAGCAATTGTTTTTATTGCTGTGTTACTTATTTCGGAGGATTTTAACATGTATCACCTGCTGAACATAGACTCACGGAATGTCAATTTCAGAACTGGTTATTCAAAGGCAGAAAAAGTTCACTTTTATCCCAGATGGGATACCCGCTCCCCTGCTGAATATATTAATGCGAGATCAAAAAGCTCGGATGTGATTATAAGTAATGAACAGGTAAATGATCTTTATCTAAAGAAATTAACTTATATCTATAGAGATTACAGAAATGCTGATTTTTCGGGAGAATCAGTTGAAGGAGGCAAAAAAGAAAGATGGACAAATGCTAACCTTATATACAGCGACACGCAATTTTTAAATGTGGTTAAGAGAGATACTTTGACAAAATGGGTATTAATAAATACTATGTGGGGTACCAGGCATTTAAAGGAAACTAATTTTTTTAAACGATATAAAAAGTATGCTGTTTATGCAAACTACGATAGTTCAGCTATTGTATACAAAATTTCCTCAGAAAGATTCCACAACCAACTTTCATCAAAATGAATAAAAAACCTTTAGTTTCTGTAATTATTCCGGTTTATAACCGGCAAAATTTAATCCAGAGATCAATTTTCAGTGTTCTAAATCAAACATATACTAATTTAGAAGTTATTGTTATTGATGATGCATCTGATGATTGTACTTCAGATAAAGTGAAGCAAATTTCTGATGTCAGACTTAAGTGCTACAGAAACGCGAATAATAAAGGCCCCTCTGCTTCAAGAAACATCGGTATAAAAATGGCGAAAGGTGAGTTCATTGCTTTCCAGGATTCGGATGATGAATGGTATCCTGAAAAGCTTTCTAAGCAAATTAATAGAATAATGAATTCAGGGGTTAAAACAGCGGCAGTGTATTGTGGGATGGAATTTCATGATTATATTACAGGCAAGAAAATTGGTGAAAATACTAGAGAAACCAATTTCAGAAAAAACTTCACTTCAGGAAGCCATTTATTAACACCTGCGAATGTAACAATACTAATAAGAAAAAGGGTTTTAGATGAAGTAGGTTATTTTGATGAACGATTACATGCTTCTGAGGATACTGAACTTGCAATTAGAGTATCCAGGCTTTATGATTACTCATTCATTGCTGAACCCCTTGTAAAAGTAACACGGAATCACAAGCAATTGATGGGAAATACAGAGAACTATATACTTGCAAAAGAAATTATTATTGACAAACATTCGGATTACCTCAGTAAAAGAGTTCTATTCGAAACTTGTAAAGTAATCGCAAATTATTACATACTTACAAAACAATACTCTAAAGCTACAGAAATTCTCCTGCGATCCTTAAATTTTAAGTTCAAGTTAAAAACCCTTTTTCTATTAGGGCTTCTTCATTTTCCGGCAGCTACAAACTACCTGTATGATACCAAGTACAGAGGAACAATACCTCTTTCAAGCGGACTAAAGGAGTCAGGAACCCATGTCCCGGACCATGTCATCTGAGTTCTCCAAATCGGTTTAGCTAAACAACATTAAAATTATCAAATGACTATACTAATCACAGATCAACCTGGTACCAATACATATCTGACAGCACTTATAAAGGCTTATAAATCAGCCGGGATAACCGTTATATGCGGTCTTCACAATTTCTTTTATTCTAATCTCATCCCGGACATCCTTCATATTCAGTGGCCTGAAAAATTGTATTCGTGGTTTCCTTTTTCGAGCATGAATGAAGAAGAGCAGTATAAAGCAATTAAAGAAAGGCTTCAATGGTATAAAGATAATAACGCTAATATAGTTCATACGATTCACAACATTAAACCCCATGTACCTGAAAATTCTGGATTTGAAGAAAGAATTTTCAAATTGATCATTAGTTACTCTGATATTTTGGTACACCATTGCAATGGATCAGTAAACACTCTCAAAACAGTTTATACAGAATCTGCCGGGAAATTTAACATTGTATGTCCTCATGGTGATTATTTGCTTGATTACAGTTCCATTGCGAGAGATGAAGCCAGAAGAAAATTAGGAATACCTCAGAACAAATTTGTGCTCCTTAACTTCGGAAACCAGCTGAAGTATAAAAACGAAAACTTTATCGAGTCTGTTTTCAACAAACTTCCCTTAAAAAACAAGTACCTATTAACCGCAGGAAATAACAGATCAGGAGGGTATTCAAAAGGATTACATCTTTATAATTCTATTAAGAGAACCATAAGGATGAAACTGACATATAATAACAGAAAGTATCATTATAAAGTAGTAACGCCGGAAGAGCTCCCGGTTTTTATAAATGCTGCAGATATTTTTTTTCTTGCACATTCAGGCAATAATCTGAATTCAGGTATTCTTCCCCTCGCAGCTACTTACTCCAAACCTGTCATATTTCCAAACATAGGCTGTTTTGCTGAACAAATGGAGGGATGGATTTATGAGACATATCGGCAGGGAAATGAAGATGGAGCAGTAAACGCAGTGAAGAATTTATATATGAAACTAGGAAATTTTAATAATTCTTTTGATAATACCACCTGGCTATCAATCAACTCCTGGGATAAACACGTACAGAGAATTTTAAAAGCAGTACAGGACAAGTTTAAAGAAAGTAATGTCTATTAACGCATCGAATTTACCACTCGTTTCATTCGTAATTCCGACTCATAATCGTGCAGAACTTTTACGAAAGTGTCTTGATAGCGTAATTAACCAAACCTATAAGAATCTGGAAGTTATAGTTATTGATGATAACTCTACTGATAAAACTTCACGCATTCTGGAGGAATATTCTAATCGCGACACTGCATTCAAGTATTATAAAAATGATGGAGTTGGTGGTAATGCAGCCCGTAATCTTGGAGTCCGTTTAGCTAACGGGGACTATATTGCCTTTATGGATGATGATGATATATGTGAACCTTTCAGAATTTCCGAACAGATGAAACCAGTAATTGAGAGCAACTTCAAGTATGATTTTGTTATTTCAAGCTTCACTTTCTATTCAAAGGGCAAAAAAGTAGATGTAGTCGATTATTTGAAACCTTTGGATTCCATTGGATTTACAGTAAGATGGCTGGTAAAAAAAGAACTGATTATAAGGGCTGGTTTTTTCGATGTAAATCAACCATCATTACAAGATGTAGAATTCTTTTGGCGATTGAAGAGTCTTGCCAATTTATATTACAGCAAAATATCAGTTGTAAAAGTAATGAGTTCAGATGTTTCTGTGACAAAGAATAAAGAGAAAATGATAACCGGCATTACCAGACTGCTAAAGCTTCACGGAGATAAAATGGGCAGTTATGAAAAAAATCATTGGATAATATTATTATGTAAGAAATACGCATCCCTTGAAAACTGGGAGCAATATGAAACTTATTTTAATCAGTTAAATAAAACTGCCACTCCCATCTCAAACATTGTACTACGTATAGCATCACAGATGAAGAACAATACAATTCTGAAGGTGCATTCAAGGTTTACAAGTTATTACTTTAAATACAGAATAAAATTTAAAGACGCAGCAATTCATTTTGTTTCAATTAATAAGGTATAGTTAAATGTTATCTATAGCTCTGATGTTATTAACTATCGTTATTTATATAAAGTTAAATAAACTTCAGCAATTTACGCTTTTGTCATTATCTGCATTATTGCCTTTCACATACGGAAGCTTTCGTTCAATACCAAATTTTCTTTTTATCGAATGGTTAACAGCAGTAACACTAATAATTCTATTATTTGAGTTGGCACCACCCTTCTTTTCCGGAAGAAAGACACCCCAGATTGCATTTAATGGAACAGGACTCTTTTTACTGGCCATAGTAATACTTGCTACATGGTCAATCATCAGTATTCTTAATAATGAGATATTTGCTAACCAATTAATTTCAGGTGATCAGACAGGGACCAAAAGAACATACTTCAATATTTTCAATAATATACTACTGTTCTTTACCACTGTCATTTTCGTTTCTGTGTACTTTAAGGAAATTAACTTTGAGAAGTATTTTAAAATTCTCCTGATATCTGCTATTGTACTTGGTGTATTAAGGATTGCAACACATTTCGGGGGATTCAGAATTCCGTTTATGGCAAATCTTTTTGAATATGGGGGTGAATTTGGCAGCAAGGCCGCTCAGGCAAAATACGGAGGTGTAGCATACAGGTTAGGAGGATTAACAAACATCGTTATTGTAGGTATTCCAGCATTGTTTGCATTAGCAGTTATAAAAGGAAAGCTGAACTGGTTCGCTCTTATAATTTTATTTTTCCTGCTGTTTTTAAGCGGTGGTCGAACTGTTTTAGCGGGAATGGTATTTTCAATTATAGTTTTTGCGTTTTTATTATACCCAAGATATATAATCTATTTTGCATTCGCGGGAGTTGCGTTCATTGTAATACTGGGGATAACTCTACCTGATACGGTGATAAAAGGACAAACTGGAAGACTTACTAAAATGAGTGACGGCTCGTATATAGGACAGGATAATGCCAGGGCTATGGCATGGAAACTATACTTAGAGAACTTTGAAAAATATCCTGTTTTTGGTAAAGGGATAAAACAGTATGACACATTTTTTTATACAGCGAAAGAGGAAATTCGGGATTTCGCAAAGTATCAGCAATTCTCAGGAGGTCATGGTTCATATTTCAGTTTGATGAGTACTTTCGGAATTGGCGGACTTTTATATTTTGTTTTAATGGTCTTTGGAGGAATTATTCTATCCTACCGAAAAGTCAGGCAATACAGTCAAAGGAATAGCTACAAGACGGGTATAGCGGTCTTTGTATTGATGCTGCTGTTAGCAAAAGCTTTTGATTTTATATCTGGTGGAAATGGCTTAAGTGTACCAATATTATTCTTTGCAACAGGGTTTATTGCTTCACTTATTGTGATTGAAAATGGATTTTCCGAAGCAGATTAAATTTTTTCCGAAATATGTTAAACCCAATTAGAAAATATTTTATCCCACAAAATTATTACGATAAGCTCGCCTCTTATAGAAAAAGAGCTAAGATTAACATGCTCGTTAACTCAAATTTTCAGTTTGCTGAAATGAATCCATTATGCGAGATCAGTAAGAAGAACATTATTTATCAGGACTGCCCTGATTTCAATATTTATAATTTGGGTGTTAATATTGATCCGCAGGAAGTAAACTGGCATAAAGATTATATATCTGACTATCAATATCCTGCAAGACGATTTGATGAAATAAAACCAAGTACTATTTTCAATAAGGGAGTAGATGTAAAATTTGCATGGGAACTCTCAAGGTTTTATTTTGGATTGGTTCTCGCTCAACGCTGTCAGGTTACCGGTGAAAATCAATATTATATTTATCTGAAGGACCTCTTAACAAACTTCATCAAATCAAATCCTTTTTTATACGGCGTGAACTGGGTCTCGCCTATGGAAGTTGGTATGAGATCAGTGAACTGGATCCTCGCACTCAATCTGGTTGGTAAGGATTTTTTCTTTGATACCTCATTTAAGAAGCACATTGCTAAAGAACTAATTCAGAGCGCGGAATATATAAATGCATTTCCCGAGATTTATTATAAAGGACATACTACAAATCATACCATTGCCTGCTACACAGGGTTAATATTTCTTGCACTCAGTTTGAAAGATCATCCGAGTTCTTTGAAGTGGCTAAATAAATCTATCAAGGGGTTAGAAACATGCATACAGTATCAGGTATACAATGATGGTATAAATTTCGAAGCTTCGATTCCATACCACCGTTTGTCTCTGGAATTATTCTCTTATCCGGTTATTTTTAGTTCAATCAGGTTTTCGGATAATTATTATAAAAACCTATTTCGGATGTTTGAATTTACCGCTGCTTATATTGACAGTGAGGGGAATGCACCTCAGGTTGGAGATAATGACAGCGGCAAATTGATCGTTTACCAGCAGGATCATTATAAGTATGAGCATAATCACAGTTACCTATTAACTCTTGGTGAACACATTTTTAATTACAAATTTAAATCACAGTGCTTATCAAGATTCCACCCGATTACATCTTTTTTGCCTGACATTAATAAAATTGATCCGCAGGAGATAGATATCGTCCCAAGATCCACTAATAAATCAATTCATTTTCAGAATGGCGGAGCACATCTTTTAAAACAGCAGGGTATTTCACTTTTAGTATCATGTTTTCCAATTGGACAAAAAGGAAGAGGTGGCCATAACCATCTGGATACCGGAAGTTTTACGTTGTCAATGAACAAAAAGCAGATAGTTGTTGATCCCGGAACATTTACATATACAAGAAGTAAGCAATTACGGGATAAATTTCGTGCTTATGATTATCATAATACATTGTATACCAGCGTAGATAGACTTATTCCATGGGATCAAAATTCCTATTGGTCCCTGAATAAGTATTATAATTATAAAGTGTTATCTGCTACGGACACCGAACTTCATATTGCAATCAAATTTATTAATGATCCGTTAATCAGATTCAGACATTTTATTCTGAGTCTGGGATCACTGACGATTACAGACACATACTCAGGAGCTTTTTTTCAAAGGATCAATTTGCATCCGCACCAGGTTATTATTGAGGAATCGGAGAAAATCATATCCACGGAAGATTTCAGTATAAAAATCCCGGACAAGAGCACTTATAATATCACGGATTATGATTATTCTCCGCATTATGATAAAACTATACCGGCCAAATGCATAATAATTTCATCTGAACATTCCTCCACCTTAATTATTTCACCATCAACTAATTAGAAATAAATATATGGACATTGTGTTTATAGGTGGTCATCAATGGGATGGTCCCTGGTTTCGAAAGCAGCAATTTGCATCGCGCTTATCAGGAAGAGGTCACAGGGTTTTTTATGTTGAAGACAGTGTTTCTATTATCAGGTGGAATCAAAAAAGTAAAATTCATCCTTATAGAATACGATTAAAAAAGATAAATAATTATCTTTATATAATCACACCTCCTGCTTTTTTCCCCTTCCCATTAAATCCATATATCAGATCACTGTACAACCATAATTTTTTTCATCAACTGAATAAGTTATTGAAAAGCGTGAATGCCACTGATTACGTTTTATGGTTTAACAGGATGGAATATAGTACTTACCTGAAAAATATTAATGGGTTTAAAATCTTTGATCTATGCGACGATTTGCCAGGCTATTCCCTCCTTAGCAATAATCGGAAAGCATACAGCCGGCAGATGTATTATCTTAAAAATTCTTTAACTCAGAGCAACGTTTCAGTAGCTTCGGCGGTGAAGATAAAAGAAAAATATGGGAATCTGGCCAAAAGTGATATAATTGTGATACCGAATGGACACAACCTGTTACACAACAAAAATGAAAGCATGCAATTGTCTGCTCTTAACAATGGTATTCCCAAGCCAATTATCGGTTTTATAGGCACACTATTTAAATTCATTGATGATGAACTTCTGGAATATATTATCTCTTCAAGACCCTGTTACAACTTCGTATTTGTCGGTAAGATTGAAGGCAGCTTTCCAATTGAAAAAATTAATAAATTTAAGAATGTGTATTTCCCCGGACGTATACCTCAGGATCAGGTTGCTTCCTATATACGGGGATTTAATGTTTGTATTAATCCTTTCAAAGTTCACGAAGTGAATGATTCTGTTAATCCTGTTAAAGTTTTCGAATACCTGGCTAATAAAAGGTATGTACTATCAACAAGAATGTACTCCTTAATGAAAGAAGAAATAGCTGATTACATCTGCTTTGCAGAAAATAAAATTGATTTCCTGAATAAACTGGACATTATTGTTCAGAAAACATCAATAAATGATGTACCAGATGAACTACTAAGCAGCTATCACTGGGATAATCTATTTACTAAGCTCATAAGCAATGTTAATAATAAATTTAATATTAAATTATAATCTGATACTGAGGAGTAATATAGAATGGTCGATATTTATGAAATAGTCGCTTGTCCAATATGCAAAGGCAGATTAGCGAAAACAGATCAGACACTTTGCTGTTCAGAACATGGTGAATATAAAATATCAAAAAGAGGAGTGCCAATACTCTTCAAAGATAAAGCTAATGATGAAATCTTTAAAGATGGTGCAGCAGCGTATCAGGATGAAAAAAAGAATAAAAAAATATTATATCTGAAAAAGAAGCTCTTTCGTAAACCTAAAATGTATTTTGGAAATAGTCTTCATGACAGGTTAAAAGAGGAGTATATAATAAATTCCGGTAAGGAGAAGATTATTCTCAACATCGGAAGCGGCCATGAGCAGAATTTTCATCAAAACAATTTAACCAACTTTGATATTTACCCACATTGGAACACACACGTTTCTGGTGATGCACATTACCTTCCTTTTTTAAATAGCTCAGTGGATATTGTTTGGCTTTGTGCAGTATTGGAACATATTGAAAATCCATTCAGGGTCATGGAGGAAGTCTACAGGGTTCTTAAACCAGGGGGAATTTTACTGATCAGTGTTCCTTTTATTCAATATCTCCACGCTTCTCCCCATGATTATTTCCGATATACTAAATATGGTTTACGTTCAATATGCCGTAATTTCATCGAAATTGAATCTGGTGCTACTTACACCGGGCCTATGGGAACAATTCTGCAGCTTATATCTGTCATTCCTCTAATGATGTTCAAAAATAAAATAATTAAGAACTCACTTTCTTTCTTAACTGCCTGGATCTTTTCTCCAATACTCCTTATTGACCTCTTTTTCCGAAAAAAGGGGTCTGAGATTGTTACGGGTGGAATTTGTTATTTAGGGAAAAAAGCTTAGAAGTAATTACTGCTTCTGAAACCAAAAAAATAAATGTTAAAAGAATTGCCGGTTCAAAATATAATATATGTCCAATGGACAAATAATTATGGAGGTCTTGAGAAAATCTCCCAGGATTATGAGCACATATTCAAAGAGTATGAAGTAAGGGTATTGCCGTTAAGGTACAATAAAGAAGGATTAAAGTATGACCATATTCAGGTTTTAAAATACACAAATCATAAAATTCTTCTTTACCTGGAATATTTTTATTACGTGTTAACACACAGCGATTACATTTATCATCTTCAATATCCTGGTTCAAGAATCTTATTATTAACTTATCTTGGACATGCAAGAAAGATAATATTCCATTTTCATGGTACTAAATTCCGAACCAACTTTTTTGATAAACTGGTGTGGAAAGTCCTTGGAAACCGCATCACTGTAATTGCTAATTCCAACCACACAAAGTTTACAGTCAACTCGCGGTTATCATTAACAAATGAACCAATTGTTATTTCAAACATGATAAACCACGATAATTTTCCACTTACCAAAAGGAAGATCTCCGGAAAATTTCTTATTTCATATGCCGGCAGATTTACTAAAGGAAAAAATCTTCATCTTATTATAGAAACAGCGAAATTTTTAAGAGACGGCCATTATGAATTTCATTTATATGGAGATGGTCCGGAAAAGAAAAAGCTTATGGATATGGTGCTAAAAGCCAGTCTGGAAGAAGTAGTATATTTTCATCCATTTGCGGATGATATAAATCAGGTTTTTCAAAAAAGTAATTTATTTCTTTTTCTATCAGCTTATGAATCCTTCGGGAATGTTGTAGCTGAATCTATAATGAGCGGGTTACCTGTGTTATGTAATAAAATTCCCGCTTTGCAGGAGTTTATATCTGAAGAATGTTTCTTTATTGACCGATTAGATCCTGAAGCTATTGCCGGTAAAATAAATTACTTCTCGGATAATTATAAAATGATAAATGATCAGGTACAAATATTATCAGAGAAAGTCAGATGCTATCTGCAGCCTGAGAAGATATCTAATACGTTAAGGAAGATCTATCAGAAACTGGAGCTTGAAAAATGAATTTGAGTGCTGTGCCAGTGTTAATGTATCATTCAGTTAAATATGAACCAAGAGATTTCTGGATCCACAAACACCTGACTATTAAACTTGATCAATTCTACAGGCATGCTAAACTGATATCTGGATTAAAAATAAAGAGTTATTTCTTTGATGCGCTGCAAAGTCATTTATCAGGAAAAGAAAAACTATCTGTCAACTCTATAGTACTCACATTTGATGATGGTTACCTTGATAATTATACTTTTGTCTGGCCTTTACTCAAAAAATTCAATATAAAAGCTACTATTTGGGTGAATCCAGATTTTGTTGATAATAATGCGACTGGTCTCCGTCCAACTTTAGAAGATTATTGGAATGGACGCATATCCCTGGAGGAATTAAATGAGTATGATGGATTTCTCACCTGGGATGAAATGCGTCTTATGGAGAAATCCGGCTTGGTTGATATTCAATCACATACTATGACGCATACAAAGTATCCTGTTTCTGAAAGGATAGTAGATTTTGTAAATCCGGAGACAAAGATTGACTGGTTGTACTGGAATTTGTATCCGGAAGATAAGCCTAAGTTTTTAACTAATCGTAAGTACAAAATACCTTTAGGCTATCCAATTTATGAGGCTCAAAAAGGAAATATCGCCAGAAGAGTTACTGAAGATGGAGCTATAACTAACCGGCTGATTGAATATGTCTCCAGAAATGGCAAGGAACAATTTTTCACTAATCATGAATGGAAACAGAAACTAATAAATGAGGTCGGAGTGCTTAAAACATCTGCTCATCAATACTATACAGTAGAAACAGATGAGGAATATGAAAAAAGAATTAAATATGAGCTCACAGAATCAAAAAGAATTCTGGAGACTAATCTGGGGAAAACAATAGAGCATGTTTGCTGGCCTTTTGGCGGTTGGGATGAAACAACTCTGAAATTCGCTAAAGAATGCGGTTATATTACGAGTACTGCTAAAGGAATAAAGAACGTGTTCGGCAGAAGTAATCTACTCAGAGTGGACCGAACCGCAATAGATAACCCCCGATACCAGAATGTTTTCTTTTATCCTTATGCAATTTATAAACTATTACATACCAAATTATAAATGAATATACACAGAAAACTCCTTTCTGAGCTTGGGTTGAATATTCTGGATAAAACCAAAAGATATACAATAAACGAATATCTTACTGTATATCATAAATCCTTACGCTGGTCAGGAGATGAACTTCAAAATTATCAGGTGGAAAAATTACGCAGACTTCTTATTTCAGCTAATTCCAATGTAAGCTATTACCGAAAATTATTTAATGAAGCGGGATTTAATCCGGAAAAGTTCAATTATCCCGATAAGCTAAAATCAATACCTCCACTTACAAGGAATGATTTGCAGAATAATCTTAACGGACTGCTTTCATCAGTACACGATCTGTCTCTCTGCAAAAAAGGATCATCAAGCGGTTCGACCGGTCACCCTGTGATTTATTATCACGATAAAAATTCTTTAAGCGCATATAAGGCGGCAGTGTTATTTCAAAAACAGCTGGCGGGATATAAGCCGGGTGATTTATGGATGAATATATGGGGGAACCCCACAACAGTAAATATTGAATGGAAAAAATTAGGTTCCAGAATATCTAAATACCTGGCGAACGAGATCAGATTCCCTGCTTATAAATTGAACCAAAAAGAAAGTATGGAACAGCTGGTAAATATTTTATTAACAAAAAAACCGAAATTTATATATGGTTATACAAATGCAATTTATTTACTGGCAGAATATCTTGATGCGAAATCAATTCGAATAGATTTTGTTCAGGGAATTTTTTCAACCGCAGAAAACCTGCAGGAATTTCAAAGGAGCCTGATTACTCAAAATATTGGTAGGGTATTTGATCATTATGGCTGCAGTGAAATAAGTGGAATTGCAGCCCAGACTCAGTTGAGCGAAGAGTATCTTATACTAGATCCTCATGTTTATGTTGAGTTCGGAGATGTAGTTGATCCCAGGACCGGTATGAGAAAACTGATAATTACTGATTTAAATAACTATGTTCTCCCCTTTATTCGTTACGAAAATGGGGATTTAGCTACTCCGGGGGCAACTGCCAATTCAACGAGTTCATACAGCAAGATCAGATCAATAGATGGAAGGCTGTCGGATATAATCAAACTTCCTTCCGGAGGAACACTGGTTGTTCCAAGTTTCTTTGGAAGCAGAATGCTCAAAAATATTGATGGTGTAAAGCAATATCAGATTGTAAAATATTCTGCAGATAAGATTCGGATAAATCTGGCTGTTAATGGACACTTTAACAATAGCTCGAAAGATATAATCAATAATACTTTAAAAGAATATTTACCCAAAGACTTACAATATGATTTAGTTTTTGACGATAAGTTTATATACTCACAAAATAATAAATTTAAACTTTTCATAGATACTTCATCATAATATGATCAATAAAACAAAAAGAAAGTATAAATATGATTTGGTTTGATCTGGATAATTCACCTCATATTCCTGTGTTCCGACCTATATTTAAAGAGCTTACAAAGAGGAATGAGGATTACTATGTTACCGCAAGAGATTTTGCCCAAACAAAAGAGCTGCTTCAACTTTGGGCAATTGACGGAAAAGTTGTTGGGAAGCATGGAGGGAAACATCGCATAAACAAGCTAATTAACCTGCTTCACAGAGGATTACAGTTGAAGCTGGCGCTTCGCAATAAGGATATTTCACTTGCTGTCAGCCATGGATCACGAACTCAACTCATTACATCTTTTCTTTCAAATATTAATGCAGTATGGCTGTTGGATTATGAATATACTGAGGTTACACTTGCCAACAAAATAGCAACTTACATATTAATGCCCGCCTATATTCCATCTGAAAGGTTACAATCAGCTGGTTTTAACATGAAAAAGGTAATTAAATATCAGGGATTCAAGGAGGAATTATATTTGAGAGATTTCAAACCAGATTGTAGTTTCAGAGAAAAACTGGCCATTGACAAAGATACGGTTCTGGTGGTTTTCAGACCTCCCTCGCTTTCAGCCAATTATCATAATCACCGAAGTGAAAATTTATTAATTGAAGGATTAACTTATTTCAATGAAACACCAAATACTGTATGTCTAATAGTGAACAGAACAAATGATGATAAAGAATTAATATTATCAAGAGTTAAATCACGAAAGAATATTAGATTTCTGGACAAACCTGTTGATGGTTTACAATTGTTATTTGCCGCAGATATTGCTATTTCCGGCGGGGGGACAATGAACAGAGAGGCTGCCCTTCTTGGTACAAAGACATACAGCATATTCACCGGTAAGCGACCATACCTGGATGATTTCCTTGCTCAGGAAAACAAGTTGAAATTCATCAGTAATATTTCAGATTTTAAGAAGATTCCGCTGGACAGATCTGAGAAAAAAATTCCTGACTTTAATAATAAAATAGCAGAAGAAATAACGGATATATTACTGAGTTTAAACTAAAATATGACACAGCCTATTACCATCTTTATTTTAAGCGGCAGCCTTCCTAATTTACTTTTGTACTCCAAAATTCTTCCTATTATTTCTTCTCCATGCATCAGTAAAGTAATCCTCTTTAGAAGAGAACGCTGGCTTGATTTTCCTAAAACAGAATACGTGCTTCTTCCAAAGTTTATTTCTAAATTAAAACCGATAAGACCCATATTTGAATTTTTACAAGTAATATTCTACTATTTCAAATATAAACCTCAGATAGTTAATGGTATATATACGATACCGCACGGGTTCATGAGTCTGATTACTGCTAAGCTATTCGGGATCTTTAATATCAGTTCTATAATCGGCGAAGAGGAAGAACTAAAAAGATCAGGATATAAATTTGCTGGATTATACAAAGCAATAAACCGCTTGGTATTTAATAGCAGCACTATACTCACCACCAAAGGAGAAAAAACGACTGATTATTTAGTAAAGCTTGGTATTGACAAAGATAAAATAATTGTCTTCAATGGTGCTATAGATACAAATAAATTTTGCGCAAAAGAACGGCTGAGAGATATTGATATATTGTTTGTAGGTAAATTCATTCCCCGGAAAGGCGCCGATAGATTTATAAATATTATAGAGAAATTAAAGAATTCGTTTCCTGAGATACAATGCTGTATGATAGGAGACGGCCCAATGTACAGTTATATTAAAGAGGACGCTGCGCGTAAAGGATTGTTAAAAAATCTGTTATTTACCGGGTACATAGATAATCCGGAAGAATATTATCAAAGGGCAAAGGTTCTTATAATGCCCTCCCGTGGTGAAGGTTTATCAACTGCAATGGTCGAAGCAATGAGCTGTGGATGTGTTCCTGTTGTAAGTGATGTAGGAAATATGACGGAAGCAGCGATACATAACTTAAATTCAATGGTTGTAAAGGATTACAGGGACATTGAAACTTTTAGCTGTTATACTTTTGAACTGCTGAATGATCCCGCAAAGCTGAGCCTACTACGCAGCAATGCTATTAATACAGCTTCACAGAACTATTCAGTTGAGAAGCAAACTGATGTTTTCAATCATATTCTAGAACAAATTAAAATATCATGATGAAATTTAAATTTTATTTAGTTGATTTATTCAGACATACAAATGTTAAACGGGATTATGACTTTTTAATGGAAAGCCAGTACTGGAGTCATAAGAATATTTTAGAATATCAGCTAAAAAAATTAAAACTTTTAGTCCATCATGCATATAACAATACCAGATATTACAAAAGTGTATTTGATTCAATCAGATTAAAACCTGAAGACATTCGATCCCTAGAAGACATGAACTATATACCTATTCTAACAAAACAGGTAGTAAAAGAAAATGGGAGCGACCTACTGGCCCAAAATAATAGTTATGGGAAATGGCCAAAGTCAACAGGCGGATCGACCGGTTCTCCTTTAAGATATTATTTAAGTTCAGATACACTGAGCATGGATACTGCAAACAGATTCCGGGCCTGGTCTGAAGCTGGCTATAAACTCGGTGATAAAATTATATATTTAGGAGGACCTTCTTTAATCGGCAAAAAAGATTATAAAAGAAACATATATTACAAGCTTTATAATTTTAAACCAATCTCTTCTTTTGAAATGAATGAGACAAACCTGGCTCATTATATCAAGCTGATAAAATCTTCAAGTGCTAAAATTATGTTTGCTTATGCCTCTTCAGCAAAGCTGCTGGCAGATTATGTACTTGCGAACAGAATCAGTGATATAGGATTAAAAGCAATATTTACCACTGCCGAAGTATTGTTTCCAGCTCACAAGGAAAAAATTAAAGAAGCCTTCAGGTGCGAAGTTTTCAATTTTTATGGGGCAAACGATGGCGGCATTGCTGCTTTTGAATGCAGTGAACATAATGGTCTGCACCAGGTATCAGAAAGAGCTATTCTGGAAATTATTGATGAAAATAACCATCACGTAGCTGTGGGGGAAGAAGGAAATATAATTACTACAGATTTGACAAACTATACAATGCCATTCATCAGATATAAGGTAGAAGACAGAGCTTCGATGTTTATGGACTCATGTAAATGTGGTAGAAATCTGCCATTAATATCTGAGATTAAAGGAAGAATTTCAGACTTTATCATTGGTTTACACGGGGAAAAAGTACATGGTGAATTTTTCAGTCATCTGTTCAGTCAATATAACTGGATTGAGGAATTTCAAATTGTACAGAGGAATTTACAAGAAATTAAGATAATACTTAAAACAAACAGAACAGAACATCATTCAGATAACTTACTAATCCAGTCAATACTGAAACACAAATTCAAAAGTATGCAAGTCAACCTCAATTATGTTCAAAATATTGAGAAAACAGCTGGGGGTAAATACAAGTTTATTATATCCGAAATTGGAAATAGTTGAGCTTACAAAATATTTACCTAAAATGTAAAAAATCTTTAATCTTTCCGATAAAAACCCACAAAAACCTTAATTCCCGCTTATAAATTAAGTCTTTTTATGGCACCCATTTTGTTTTAACAGTGTTTTACACCTTGCCATTTTATTCAGGCACAATTGTGTAGTTTGTCATTCATTAACGGATACCAGAATCACTCAGTGTTACTGAGAGTGCGAAGCCTTATTCAATACGACTAATATATGATTTTTATAGATTCTCACGTACATATATATGAACCCAACACTGCAGATTTTCTTACAGCAACTGCCAGAAACTTTGAAGCGAATGCTAAAAGTTTCAATGCGACTGTTCTAAAATACCAGGTTATAATACTAATGGACCCAATTGGATTAAATACTTTTACTTTATTATCCAAATCTAATATGCTAGCTGCTGGTTGGGAAGTTCAAAGGACAAAAGAAGAAAATTCTTTAATAGCGGAATCATCAGCTTACGGTAAAATCGTGATTATACAAGGGAAACAACTTGTTACGAAGGAAAATCTGGAAGTACTGGCCATTGGGAGTTCTGAAACAAGAAATTATCTTTCACTAGAGAATACCATAGTAGAAATTTTGAGAAAAGGCGGTATTCCGGTCATTCCGTGGGGTTTTGGTAAATGGTGGGGGAAGAGAGGCAGAACCTTAAATGATTTTATCACTAAAACAGATTCAGGCTGTTATTTCCTGGGTGATAATGGAGGAAGACCAGCATTTCTTTCGCGGCCGGAACAGTTCGATATTGCAGCATCCAAAGGGATTAAAATACTACCCGGGAGCGATCCTCTTCCAATTCCTGACGATTATAAAAGAGCAGCAACATATGGATTCATTTTAGAGGATCAACTCTATGAGGATTATCCTGCTGAACATATAAAAAGTCTGCTTTTCTCCCTAAAATCTAATCCACCTTTTTTTGGAACACTTTGTAAACCCGGTGACTTCCTGCGGAGACAAGTATTATTAAGACTAAACAAAAGAAGTATAAACTAAAGTGATAAGAAACCCTTCACAACTAAAAGACAAAGTTTTTGATCTGCTTATTATTGGAGGTGGAATTCAGGGAGCAGCTCTTGCCTGGCGGGCATCTTTAGCCGGTTTTACTGTTGCAGTAATTGAACAGAATGATTTCGGTTCCGGCACTTCATCAAGTAGTCAGAAAATAATTCATGGTGGTCTCAGGTATCTTCAATCGTTTGACATAAAGCGAATCTATCAGTCTGTCTCCGAACGAAGAAGAATGATGTGGCTGGCACCTCATCTTGTAAAACCACTACCTTTTTTAATGCCGATTTACGGGCATGGTTTTAAAGGCAAAGAGTCAATGTATGCCGGGATGATATTATATAATTTATTAAGTCTTAACCGCAATAACATTCCGGATGAAGAAAAATATATTCCTGATGCCCGTATAATCAATAAAAAGGAGATTCTATCTGTACTTCCTGATCTGCCTGAAGAAAATCTTCAGGGTGCTGCTTTTTGGTATGACGCTTTTTGTACAAACACCGAAAGATTAATATTGTCTCTGCTAAAATCTGCCATGCGGTACGGAGCGGTTGCAGTTAATTATATTAAAGCAACAAATCTCATCAAAACTCAGAATAAAGTACTTGGTGCAGATGTGTTTGATAAAATCAGTAAGAACTTTGCAAGTATTCATGCCAGGTACACTGTTAATTGTACAGGCTCATGGATAAAAGAATTGATGCTGGATCCTGCTGAAGAAAATTCATTTACAGCGGGAATTAACCTGGTTATCAAAAAGGATCTTCCTTTTAAGTATGGTACCGGAATTAATGACCCGGTTTCGAAAAGAATGTATGTTGTTGTTCCATGGAGAGATAAATTCATTATAGGTACCGAATGGATTCCGGTTTCTGATCCTAAAAATTTTTCTGTTTCTAACCAGCTGATCGAAAAACTACTAAATGCATTTAACCGGGCTTATCCAGCTGCAGAATTATGCACGGATGATATCAGCTTTATACATAAAGGTTTTGTTCCTGCGAAGAAAGAAAATTCTACTGATACTCTTTCTCATTTCAGAATTACTAATGGTTCAGAGCATGGTTATTCAGGGTACTTTTCAATTGCGGCTGTTAAGTACACTACTGCAATAAATGTTGCCGAAGACTTACTTAAGAAAATTTTCAATTTCAGAATAGATATACCCTTAATCAAACAACCCAAACTAATCGGGGGTGAAATAAATTCCGTTTCCCAGTTTAGCAAAGACATTATTCAAAAATGGAACCGTTTATATCCCATTCCTATATTGAATAAATTAGTTTCAGAATATGGCTCTGAAGTTGAAGATATCCTTACACTCGCTAGGAATGAACTAAGATCAACTGATCATTCATTTGCCCGCGAATTATTGAAAGCACAGGTATTGTTTGCTATCCGTGAAGAAATGGCTTTATCATTAGAAGATATAATACTGCGAAGAACCGCTATAGGATCACATGAAAACCCGCCAGCTGATATGGTATATTTTATCGCTGATATCGCTGCAGTCGAGCTAAATTGGACAAACAAAAAGAAAACTGAAGAACTGAATAAATTGGGATACATGATAACCTCTGAATATAAAATTACTGAATGGAGCCATTAATGAGAGTATTAGTGCTGGCACCACATCCTTTTTTTCAGGAGAGAGGTACCCCAATAGATGTATCTCTGGTGCTTAGAGTTTTATCAGAAAGAGTCTACACTGAAACTGATGTTTTAGTTTATAACGAAGGACAAGAATTTAGATTACCGGGATTAAAGGTTTATAGAATTCCCGATCTTAAGTTATTCAGAAATGTACGTCCTGGATTCAGCTTTAAAAAAGTGCTATGTGATATTTTTATGTTCTTTAAAAGCTGGAAACTTGTATCATCACATGATTACGATTTAATTCATGCTGGTGAAGAATCCGTTTTCTTTGCTATGTTTTTCAAAATGGTATATGGCATACCATACGTCTATGATCTTGATTCATCCATATCACAACAGCTGGTTGAAAAGAAACCTTATCTGAGGCCGTTTGCATTTTTGTTTAATTGGCTTGAAAGATTGGCTATAAGAAATGCGGAAGCTAATTTACCAGTATGCAACGCTTTAGCTGACCTGTGTAAAATAAATGGTTCTGTAAAAACAGTTACAATTCATGATATTTCTCAGTTAAAGAATCCGGGGGCGAAAAGCAAAGGTTTACTTAGAAAAGAACTGAAGATTGATAAACAGTTTTTAGTTTATATCGGTAACCTGGAGGCTTATCAGGGAATTGATCTTTTGCTTGAAAGCTTTAAGATCGTAAGTGAGAGTACCAATGAGATAGACCTTGTTATTATTGGGGGAGTTGAAGCAGATGTTAAGCTTTACAGAAGCAAAGCTGAAAAACTGGGAATAGTTAATCGTACTCACTTCATGGGTCCCAAACCTTTTGAACAACTCGATGAATATCTCGCTGAAGCAGACCTGATAGCATGTCCAAGAATAAAAGGCGTGAACACACCAATGAAGATTTTTCCTTACCTGCATTCCGGAAAGCCGGTAATTGCTACAGATCTTTATACACACAATCAGATATTAACCGGTGAAGAAGCATATTTAGCTCCACCGCATCCTGATGGATTCGCTAATGCAATAATCAAACTCACCAACGACGCTGGATTAAGAGCAAAGTACGCTGAAAATGGCCGCAAATTTATAGAAGAAAACCACACCTATACAGCTCATCAGAAAAGAGTAAATGAAGTTTACGATTGGATTGAAACTAAGATAGGTATCAAAAATTACGATTTGAAAATTGAAGAACTAAAAACCGGTGCTAATTTCTGAAAAGCATCTTTTATTTTATACTTTTGAGGGATCGTTATATCTTGCGAACTGATAATTTGCAAGACAGCAATAATAATTGATTGATGAATTTGATTTTATACTGCATCATTAAAGCACACCATAATATATATAAAAAACCCGAAACTCTTAGATTAGCAATGAAATATTGCTTAGAAGGAATGCAATGAAAATATTAGTAACTGGCGGCACAGGTTTTACCGGAAGCGCCCTGGTAATAAAACTATTGGAATTGGGTCACCAGATTACAACTATCGACTTCAAGCAAGGTATATTTTTCGAGCAGCTCAAAGGAGCCGGAGCTAAAATAATCCAGGGGAGCATAACTGACAGGGAACTGGTAATGAAAGCTACAGAAGGACAGGATTTAGTTTTCCATGTTGCTGCTGCCTTCAGAGAGTTGGATGTAAAGCCCGCTCATTATTATAACGTAAATGTAAATGGTACCCGGATTGTTTTTGAGGCTGCAGAAAAAGCCAAAATAAAAAAAGTTGTTTACTGCAGTACGCAGGGAGTACATGGTCACATCAATAATCCACCGGGAAATGAAAACTCACCAATTGCTCCGGAAGATTATTACCAGCAGACAAAATATGAGGGAGAACTGGTTGCCCGGGAATTCATGAAAAAAGGTATGAAGGTAACAATTTTACGACCTACTGCAATTTACGGTCCGGGTGATCCTGAGAGATTTTACATGATCTTTAAAAGAGTTTTAAAGGGTTCATTTCCAATGTTTGGCAGCGGAAAAACTTTATACCATCCAGTTTATATTGACAACCTGGTTGATGCATTCATATTGAGCATGGACTTAAATAAAGGCAATGGGGAAACCTATATAATAGCAGATGAAGAATACTTCACAATCAAAGAACTTGTTCTGCGTGTTGCCAAAGTTCTGAACGTTAATGTAAAAATAAACCACTATCCTCTTCGCCCGCTCATAATTCTTGGTTATATAGTTGAAAAAGTATGTAAACCTTTCGGTATCGCTCCTCCAATTTTCCCAAGGAGGGTTGACTGGTACAGGCAGGTTAGAGCTTTTGAAATAACTAAGGCTAAAAAGGAATTGGGATATCGGCCCGCTATAGGAATTGATGAGGGATTAAGAAGAACAGCAGTCTGGTATCGTGATAAAGGTTACTTTGCCGGAGAAGCTAACAAGCTGACTAAACTAAATCTGGTTCAGACAAAAATTTAACAAGGGAATTATATGTGCGGAATTGCGGGTATACTTTCTTCTACACCACATGAACGTGAAGCCATAAAACTTATGACAGATGCTCTATTTCACAGGGGTCCCGATGAAGAAGGTTTTTACAGGGATGGTAACATTGCTCTGGGTCAGAGAAGATTAAGTATAATAGATATCAAAAATGGGCGTCAGCCAATATCAAATGAAGATAATACCTTACAGCTCGTATGTAATGGTGAGATATATAATAGTCCGGAGCTGCGCAAAGAACTTATCGCAAAGGGACATCAATTCAGGACAGCCACTGATATTGAGGTAATACTTCATCTATACGAAGATCAGGGTACTGAATGTGTAAAATTGCTGCGAGGCATGTTTGCATTTGCACTGTGGGATACTAAGAAAAAGGAATTACTATTAGCACGTGATCACCTTGGACAAAAGCCTTTATTCTATTATAAGAAAAATAATTATTTCACTTTCGCTTCTGAAATAAAAGCGATACTTGCAAATGGTGAAGTAAAACGGGAGATCGATCTTAACGGATTAGGGCATTATATCTCTCTTCGCTACATTCCGGATCAGTATACATTATTTAAAAACATACAAAAAGTTCCGGCTGGTTCTTATGCGCTTCTCTCTTCCGAAAAATTATTGATCAGGAAGTATTGGAATGTAGATTTTACTAAAAAACATAACGGAAGTGAAAATGAAATCGCGGATGAGCTGGATACTTTGCTCAGAAAAACTGTTAATGATCATCTTTTGAGTGATGTTCCTGTTGGAACTTTCTTAAGCGGCGGCATCGATTCAAGTGTCATAACAGCAATTATGGCAAATCTGAAACAAGAATCGTTCCCTACTTTTTCAATTGGAGTTAAAGAAGAAGAATTTAATGAAATTCCCTATGCAAGGATGGTCTCTGAGAAATATGATCTTGATGGACACGAAGAAGTTGTTCAGGCAGATCTGATCCATTTGATTCCATCTATGATATATCATATGGATGAGCCGTCGGATCCTTTTGGTGTTGGAGTTTATCTGGTTTCTCAGCTAGCCAGCAAGCACGTAAAAGTAGTGCTTGGAGGAGACGGCGGAGATGAAAACTTTGCAGGATATGACCGGTTTGCAGGAAATAAGTTAGTTGAATATTATTGTCTCTTTCCTGCATGGTTCAGAAAATATTTAATGAAAAATGTTGCCGAAAAGATCCCTGATTCATTTGGCTATAAGAGTATTTCACAGAAAGCTATGTGGTTGAATGAAATGTCTTTTTTCTCCAAGGGAGAAAGATATGCCCAGAGTTTAAGCTATCTGAGGTTTACGAATGAGTCCAAGCAGAAACTCTTTACGGAAAAATCAAAAAGTGAAATAAATGATTACGACTCTTTCCAGAAAATTCTAAAGTATTTCGATTCTCCAAATGCGAACGATCTTATTGACAGGATGTTATATACTGATCTGATGACAAGAATGCCTGATCATTTACTAACACTAGCTGATAGAATGTCAATGGCACATTCCATTGAGAACCGTTCACCGCTTATCGATTATAGGCTGGTAGAGTTTGCAGCATCAATTCCGGGAGGTCTCAAATTAAAAGGCAAGAACCTGAAGTATATGCTTAAAAAAGTAGCATCCCGATATTTACCTCAGGAAATTATCCAGCGTAAGAAACAGGGTTTTGGATTTCCAATTGCAAGATGGATGAGAACGGATCTTTCCACTCTTTTGATAAATCTATTTGAGCAGTCAAGATTTGTTGAAAACGGAATCTTTGATTATAGTTATATACAAACAATTCTGCAAGAACACCTTTCCGGAAAAAAAGATCATAATTTCAGGATCTGGATTCTGCTTAACCTGGAAATCTGGTATCGTATATATTTTGAAAATCAAACAGTAGATTCCGCAAAAGAGTTTATTACTTCATTGATGAATAACAGAATTGCGGTGGCTATTTAGTGCATTTCAATCTGAAGGGATAAATGTTTGAACAAATTTAACAAAAACGGATTATCATGAACATCTTAGTGACCGGCGCAACAGGATTTACAGGAACAGCTTTAACCCAGAGATTAGTGAAAGGCGGCCATTGTGTAAGAATTATTGTACGAAACCAAAATAAGGTTGAACCTGAACTCGCAAATAAACTTGAAGTTATTCAGGGCAGCATTACAGATGAAAATATAGTTAAGGGAGCACTGGAGGGTATCGAAGCAGTTATACATACTGCCGCAGTATACAGGGAACCCGGACTCACTGATAATGTATATTGGGATGTGCATGTAAAAGCGACTGAAAATTTGTTAAAGTATTCTTTAAAAACCGGTGTTAAAAGATTTGTCCACGTTAGCACCGGAGGTGTACACGGGCACATTGAGAATCCCCCTGCCAATGAAGATTACCGTTTTGCACCTGGTGATATTTATCAGCGAACCAAATTGGAGGGAGAAATAAAAGCACGGGAGTTTTCAAGGAATACAGTACTGCCGGTAGTGATAATAAGACCCTCGCCTATTTACGGTCCCGGTGATATGCGGCTTTTAAAACTATTCAAACTAGCCAAAATGAAATATACACTGCTTCCCGGGAAAGGTGAGATCTTTTATCATATGGTATATATAGATGATCTGATAGATGCTTTCATTCTCGCCCTTGAAAAAGATAGCGCGATAGGTGAAACATTTATAATCGGTGGGAATGAGACACTTTCTCTAAATCAATTACTTGATCTGATCTCTGACACTTTAAATTATACTAAATCAAAAGTACACCTTCCAACTTTGCCATTTAAAATTGCAGGAATTATCTGTGAAAAGATATGTATTCCTTTCAAGATTGATCCTCCAATTTATCCCAGGAGGGTAGATTTCTTTACAAAAAGCAGATCATTTAATATAGACAAAGCAAAGAAAATCCTGGGTTATAATCCTCACATGTCACTGGCCGAGGGAATACGAAAAACGGCCGACTGGTACATTCATAAGAAATTCTTATAAACAATTCTAAAGATTTATATGGATAAGAAAAATTACAAAGTTCAATCTTCAATTGCAGGTAAACAGTCTTCAAAACTCAAACGTTATCAGCAATTGATCATTGGCTCGGAAAAAAAGAGTGATCTCATTAAATATGAGCTGATAATGCTATTGTGTGCATGGATACCGGGTGCATTGGGGATTTTTCTACGCAGTAAATTATATCCCCTTCTGCTTGGCAAATGCGGAAGAGGAGTTGTCTTTGGCTCAAATATAGTTCTCAGACATCCCAGAAAGATCTATATAGGTGATAATTGCATCATTGATGATAATGTTATGATAGATGCTAAAGGCAGCAATAATAATATTATTCTGGAGGATGAAGTGTTTATTGGAAGGAACTCGATTCTCAGCTGTAAGGATGGAAATATATTAATGAAGGACCGTGCTAATGTAGGATTTAACTGTGAGATATTTTCATCAAATTATGTTGAGATTGGAGAAGATACTCTTATTGCCGCATATTCATATATTGTAGGAGGCGGCAACTACAAGCTTGATGATTTAAACATCCCAATAAACCAGCAATATGATTATGAAGGGAAGGGGGGAATTGTAACTGATAAGAATGTATGGATTGGTGCTCATTGTGTTATTTTAGACGGTGTAAAAATAGGATTTGGATCTGTTGTTGCAGCCGGTGCTGTGGTCAGTAAATCCATCCCCTCAATGTCAATTGCCGCTGGAATTCCAGCGAAGGTGGTCAAAAGCAGACTTGAAACAATTAAACAGAATTAAAGAAAGCAAGTCAAAGAGTGAAGGGCACAAACGCGACAAGAGTAGTTCGTTTAATCTCGCACTTTATTCAGCATCCCAATGATATTCCAAGGTATCTCAAAATTAGCATTAAAGCAGAGAGCACTCCTCTAAACTTAGGTCTTCCCTGGATATCTTATTCAGCTATTGATTTTTTAGAAGGATTCATAAAACCGAATCATGAGATCGCCGAATTTGGTGGAGGTGGTTCAACAATCTTTTTTGCCAAACGGGCACAAAAAGTACTTTGTATGGAAAGTAATGATATTTGGGCTGAAAGGATAAAAAATAAATTATCGGAGCTGGATTATAAGAACGTTCAGGTTTTAATTTATCCTTATGATGCAATGGCTCCGGAATCCTTTATAGATACTGAATATTATCAGGCAATCGGAGAAGGAAAATTTGACGTCATTCTTATTGATGCCTATGATGAATTCCGTAAGATCAGAGGTTTTATATTTCACAAGGCTGAAAACCTTATTAAGGAAAATGGCTGCATTGTTGTAGATGATTCCTGGCGGTATACTGAGCTGAGGGAAAACAACCGTGCCAAAAGATGGAAAGAATTCAGATCCATTGGTCCCGGCAGAACCGGAATTACTACTACTGATATTTATTTTTATTAATTAACACTTTTATGAAGAGAATATATGAATCGTAAGAGCATATTTTTCCCTGAAGATTAAGCTAAATAGATGAATAATAAAAAATTTTTAATCGTACTAAAGTTTGTTATCAGCTTTTCACTTCTGGCGTATATAATAAATAAAACCGATTGGGACAGAGCTTACCAGGATATAAGTAATGCAAATTATTATTTAATAGTAACGGCATTCCTCCTTAACATTTTTGAACGCGTCGAACTAACGTTCAAATGGAACTTACTAATAAGAGCCAGAGGTATAGTTGTTTCATTTGGAAGATTATTTCTTATTAATGCTATCGGAACCTTTTGGGGATTTTTTCTTCCTTCAAGTCTGGGCACTGATGTGGTAAGAGGTTATTATCTGGTAAAAAATAATTCAGAAAAACTGGTAAGTATATCATCTATCTTTGTTGACAGATTTCTGGGACTTTTATCCTTAACAATTATTGCATCGGTTGCAATCACCTTGAGTAGTCATACAATTTCAGGCATCGATCTGAAGATAGTCTTATACCTCATTTCTGCCGGAATGCTGGCGGCTTTTTATCTGCTTCAGAATGAGCGCTCCTCAAAATGGTTCACCTCACTACTGACCAGGATCAGATTCAAAAAAGTAGTTACACCAGTTATTAAACTTCACCAGTCAATTCTGGAATACAAGAATCACAAAGAAGTTCTTTGGTACTCCTTCACTATCAATTTTATAGTCCAGTTAACACGCATTATGATCTATTATTTCATAGCAATTGCTTTCGGAATATCTATACCATTCTTTTACTTTGTTCTTTTCATACCCGTAATTATGATTGTTTTACTAATTCCTATTTCAATAGGAGGTCTTGGAGTAAGAGAGGGTACTTTTATTGCCTTTTTTGCATCAGTTGGAGTTCCGGTTCAAGATGCAGTTGTAATTACTTTTACTAATACAATAATTAACACAACCAATACCATGCTGGGCGGACTTGTTTATCTCTTCTATAATAACAGTCCGAAAGAAACAGAACCATTACTGAATAATACAAAATAGCGTAATAGAATGAATGAACTGCCTCTGATAGATGTTTTCATAATCAATTATAATGGAAAGAACACCATTCTTTCAACAATAGAATCATTATATAATTCTGAAAATATAGCAGTAAACATAACAGTAATAGATGATCACTCCACAGATGAATCGCCCGAGATGATCAAAAAATGTTATCCGGGAATTCCAATTCACGTAATGCCTTCAAATACAAAGCGTGCTAATATTTTAAGAAATAAAGCTATGCAGATGGCTAAGACCGAATATTTTTTTATTTCTGATAATGATATTAAATATGACCGGCATTGTCTATCTGAAATGCTTAAGGTAATGCAGGCAGATCCTGCGGTTGCATCATGCACACCCCGGTTAATGTACTGGGATCAACCGGACAAAGTTTACATAGCTGGTATTTCAGTTCATTATATCGGTGCTGCCATCTCAGATCAGAGAGATAAACCTTTTGACCAGAGGAATATTAAACCTTCAATGAACAGTGGAAGCGGAATATGTCTGTTAAGACGGGAAACGGCAATCCATACCGGCGGTTTTGATGTTAATCTCCTGCAGGGTTGGGGAAGTGATGGTGAATTTTATCAACGTATGTTAAGAGCCGGTCATAAATGTCTATATGTTCCGACTGCATTCGGACTGCATGAAGATAAACTTCAGATAACAACCAGGAAATTCCGCGCAGTTGGTGCGACTTACAACCGCTGGGTCTTTATGTTAAGTCATTATTCTATTCCATTGTTGCTATTATTAACACCAATGTTATTGATGTATGAGATATTTCAACTGGCATTTGTTATAATGAAAGGCATCTTCACTCAGTACATTAAAGGAAATCTGCTCGTAATTAGAAATCTGCCGCTGATAATAAGCAAACGTAAACAGGTACAGAAGTTAAAGATAGTTTCTGATAAAAAAGTGGTGTTCGCAGGTAATCTGTATGTTGCACCTGCACTTCTTGAAAAAAATCCTCTTATTAAATTTGTCGTATTCCGGTTTTCAGATCTGTTAAGTGCATATTGGTCAATAATTAAAAGGATCGTTCCCTGATATGATACATCCTCTAAAAAAGCAATTCTCCGAATTGAATCATTTACTTAATGCCTATCCTGAATTCGTATATTCCGCGATCAACAATTTTGATCTGAATGGGATTCCCGTATTTGTATACCATACTATTGATCCCGAATCATTTGAAGAACAACTTAAGTATATCAAACGGAATAATTATCAAACACTTTCAATAGAAAAATTCTATGATATTATGTTATCCGGAAAGCCTGTAAAAGAAAACTATATTCTTTTAACCATAGATGATGCGCGTTCCAGTGTCTGGAGATATGCTTTTCCATTACTCCAAAAGTATGAAATGGAAGCTGTGGTATTCATCATACCGGGATTTACTCCAAAAAATAGAAATGTTCGTTGTAATCTCTGGAATGTATGGAATGGGGGTATTGGGATGGAGGAGCTTGCCTCACTGGATCCTGATGATAAAACTCTGTGCAATTGGGAAGAAATAAAGGTAATGTATGAATCGGGTAATATCGGCATAGAATCACACACTTTGTTTCATCGTGAGGTATTTACAAACAGTAACTTTAAAGGATTCATCACTTCCAATGATTTAGGTAAATATTATAGTTCTCCAGTGACACATTATATTAGGTTTAGTGATATTGGGAGAGAGCTGCTTCCGGAAAAATATATCGGACTGCCGGTATTTGAAACATCACCATTGATGTTATGCGGATCAAAAATTGAAATTTCAGAGGAACTTAAAAAAATATGCTTGGAAATATATTTCAGCAGTGGGGCAGAACTTACAAAAAAGAATAAAGTTAAAGATATTATAAAGAATGAACACGATAAATATATTAATGTAGTTGAAAATACAATTCAGGAGGTAATTACAGATTTAACAAAGGCAAGAGAACTGATTCAATCAGAACTTGATACAAATGCGGGCAATCATTTGTGTCTACCCTGGACAGTGGGTAATGTTGATACAATAGAAACTGCCAAAGAACTTGGAATACTAAGTTGTTTCTGGGGCATTATTCCACAAAATCGCATAAACAAACCAGGAAATGACCCTTATTATATCACGAGGTTAAAGAATGATTTTATTTTCAGGTTACCTGGTATAGGAAGAAAGATGCTAATTTCCATATATAATAATAAAGTAAAGAGACGACTTAGCGGAGGGCAGATATTTTAAGCTAAGCTTAGCTTAATTCTAAAACAGATTGCTTACCATTACAGTATAGGGGTCATATGAGAATTGGTATAATGCTCCGTAATTTGAATGAAAAGGGAGGGATTCCTTTTATTTTTCTGGTTTTCTCAGAAAGTTCGATGTACAATTTCTTAAATCCAGTTAAAAATTAATCAACCTTTTATAGAATAGTTTTATCCAATGAGGGGATAAGGTTATGAATAGAGCAGGAATTTTACTTCTCTGTTCTCTGTTTTTAGTAAACAGATTTTTCGCACAGGATCTGATCACTATTACTGAACCTAACGGCGGAGAAGCATTCAGAGGAGGGAGTGTAATAAGTGTCAACTGGAACAGTTCTGGTTCAGTACCAAACGTCAATATAGATTATAATGATGGGTCAGTATGGATACCTGTTAGCGATGCACAAGACCTTCCGAACACAGGAAGTTATAAATGGCAGATTCCTGACATTTCTATTGCTGAAGTTAAAATCAGAGTTACAAAGTCATCTGATATCTCAATTAGTGATGAGAGCAATAGCAGTTTCAGAATTATCTCACCAAATATCTTCAGCAATCCTGTTGTGATTATGCCGCTTGGCAATTCTATTACTTTTGATACTCATAAAGATGAAACACGTCCTGATGGTGAAAGGATTTCTTACCGCTTTGACTTATGGGATGCATTAAGGGGTGATGATATCAGCTTTGATTTTGTGGGCAGTCAATCATCAGGTTATGATATTTTTCCTGATCATCAGAATGAAGGTCATTCCGGATGGCGTGATGATCAGATCGCTCTGAATATCTACGGCTGGCTTCAGGCTAATCCGAACACTGATATTATTCTGCTTCATATCGGTACCAACGCATTGGACAGTTCACGCGCCGATGTACAGAATATTTTAAATCAGATAGATGCCTTTGAAAGTAATTTCGCTAAACAGATCTGGGTGGTTCTGGCCAGGATCATAAACCGTGTACCTTACTCTTCTTTAACTACTACATTTAACAATAATATTCAGGACATGGTAAATGCCAGAATAAACAATGGCGACAAGCTGCTCATGGTTGATATGGAAGACGGCGCGGGATTAAATTATTCCATATCCACCACGCCTCCATATAGCGGAGGAGATATGTATGATGATCTTCATCCTAATCCAAACGGCTACTCAAAGATGGCCAATGTATGGTATAACGCATTGAAATTGCTTCTGCCTGCTCCTACACCTTCGGCTCCTGTTATTACCTCCTCTGCCCTTGTAAATGCGGTTGTAGGTCAGCCTTATACATATGATGTTAATGCAACTGGTGTCGGAGCCCCTGATTACCTGCTTACAGTAAATCCCTCCGGAATGGACATTAATAGCAGCACAGGTAAAATAAGCTGGACTCCGGGATCAAGCGGAAATTATAATGTAAGCGTTGAAGCAAGGAATTCATCAGGAAGTGACTTTCAGAACTTTACCATTGTAGTAAGTGACGCACCTGATTGTTCTCCTGCAATGATCAGTTACTGGAAATTAGATGAATCATCAGGTACGAGTTATTCTGATCAGATAGGAACGAACAATGCTGTTGCGGGAACTACTGCTCCAATTCCTGCTTCAGGACAGGTAGCCGGTGCCCAGCAATTCAATGGTTTTCATCAGATCAATGTACCTGCTGATCCTTCATTTGATTTTGCAGCAAACAGCAGTTTCTCTGTAGAGTTCTGGTATAAAGGATCTGCTGTTCCTACTACAGTTAAATCTGCTGTAGGAAGATATATTGGTACAACAGGCGCAAGATGGTGGGTTGGTTTGAATGCCAATGACGGCAGGGCAAGATTTTATATGTCTGCCGGCGGGTCAAGCGCTGCTGTTTTAGGCCCTATCATTACTGACGGTAACTGGCATCATGTTACAGCAACACGAAATGGATCTACAGGATCATTAAGAATATATGTTGATGGTGTACTGCGGTCAAGTACCACAAAATTCTTCTCATCAGGATTCGAATCTCCTTCTGCAGATCTTAACATCGGATGGTTAAGTCAGCAGAGTGTTTATGCAATTGCCGGCACACTCGATGAAGTTGCCATTCACAATGCTGAACTATTTTCTACCGATATTCAAACACATTACAACAGTGGATTAGCAGGATTAGGTTACTGCGGGCAAAGTGGAATTTTCAAAATAAATTCAAATAAGGAATATTTCTTTTCAAATTTCATTGGATATGCTGAGAATAACAGAGTAAGATTATCGTGGCAGACTTCAATAGAAACTGACAGATTTGAAATTCAAAGATCAGAAACAAACTTTAATGAAAACTGGATAACCCTGAGTACAATAAAAACAAAGGATAAACATTACTCTGAAATATTCTATGATGATTCTGTTAATCAGAAGAATAAATATTTATATAGAGTAAAATTGTTTGCTCCATCCGGTGGTTACGCCTATTCAGATGCAATACAACTCAGTATTCTTCCAAATGATTACATACTATATCAGAACTACCCAAATCCATTTAATCCTGTAACTACCATAAACTTTACTATTCCAAAAGCTCACAGAGTAACTATTAAAGTATTCAATCAGCTTGGAGAAGAAGTAACCACATTATTAGATGAAGAATATGAAGCCGGATTTTATGAGACACAGTTGGATGCAAAGCAATTTGCAAGCGGTGTTTATTACTACCGCATACACGCCGGTGATTATACAGACACAAAAAAATTAGTGCTGATTAAGTAAATTATTAGACTCAGTCAGGAGTAATGTAGTCCTGATAAAATATGATTATCAGAAGCTTGAAACAGCATTTAGTACTTCTAACTTTTATAAGAAGGATAAACAAGAAGTAATAAATTGTTCAAGAGGAACTACTGCTATTTAAAAAGGATTAAGGGATGTTTATGTTAAGATTTACTTATGTATTCTATTTACTTCTTTTAAGTGTGATCAGTGCGCAGAGCATTACACTCTTAAAGCCTGATGGCGGAGAAATCTGGAGGAATAGTACTGCACAATTAGTCACATGGTCTTCAACAGGGAATATAAACTCTGTCAATATAGAATATTATAATGGTAGTACCTGGGTCGATATTCCCGGAGCCCAAAATATAGCTAATGATGGAAGCTATAGTTGGATTGTACCAAATACTCCAACAGTTACTGCCAAAGTACGTATCAGCAGCTCGAGCAATGCAGGAGTTAATGATGTTAGTAATAACAATTTCAGAATCATCTCACCAAATATTTTCAGTAATCCTGTTAGAATTATGCCTCTTGGTAATTCCATTACTTTTGATACGCGTAGGGTTGAAACACGTCCCGATGGTGAAAAGTTTTCATATCGTTTTAGTTTATGGGATGCATTAAGAGTTGATAATATCAGCTTTGATTTTGTTGGTACACAATCATCCGGCTATGATATTTTTCCGGATCATCAGAATGAAGGTCATTCCGGATGGCGTGATGACCAAATCGCTTTGAATATCTATGGCTGGCTTCAGGCAAATCCCAACACTGATATAATTCTGCTTCATATCGGTACCAACGCTTTAGACAGTTCACGTGCGGACGTACAGAATATATTAAATCAGATAGATGTCTTTGAGAATAACAATGCTAAACAGATCTGGGTAGTTCTGGCCAGGATCATAAACCGTGTACCTTACTCTTCTTTAACTACTACATTTAATAATAATATTGAGAATATGGTAAATGCCAGGATAAATAATGGCGACAAGATCATTATGGTTGATATGGAAGATGGAGCAGGATTAAATTATTCCATATCCACCACACCTCCTTACAGCGCCGGGGATATGTATGATGATCTTCATCCTAATCCAAGCGGCTACTCAAAGATGGCTAATGTATGGTATAATGCGTTGAAATTGCTTGTGCCTGCTCCAGCACCCTCGGCTCCTGTGATTGTTTCCAATGCTCTGGTTAATGCAGCGGCCGGACAAATCTACACCTATGATGTTGAGGCAAACGGTGTAGGTGCTCCGGATTATTATCTTGCGGTAAAACCATCGGGAATGGTAATCAACAGCAATACCGGTAAGATCACCTGGACTCCCTCTTCAGGAGGTAATTATAATGTAAGTGTTGAAGCCAGAAATTCATCAGGAAGTGATTTCCAGAATTTTACCATTGTAGTAAGTGACGCTCCTGATTGTTCACCCGCAATGGTAAGCTACTGGAAGTTAGACGAAGCCTCAGGAACTCTTTACTCTGATCAGATAGGAACGAACAATGCTGTGGCGGGAACTACCGCTCCAATTCCTGCATCAGGACAAGTAGCCGGAGCACAGCAGTTTAATGGTTTTCATCAGATCAATGTTCCTGCTGATGCCTCATTTGATTTTGCACCAAACAGCAGTTTCTCTGTTGAGTTTTGGTATAAGGGATCTTCTGTTCCTACTACCGTTAAATCCGCGGTTGGAAGATATATTGGCGCAACAGGTGCAAGATGGTGGGTTGGGCTGAATGCTAATGACGGCAGAGCGAGGTTTTTTATGTCAGCGGGCGGAGCAAGCGCTGCTGTTTTAGGTCCTGTTATTACTGACGGTAACTGGCATCATGTTACTGCCACAAGAAACGGTACTACCGGTGCATTGAGAATATATGTTGATGGTGTACTGCGGTCAAGTACAACCAAGTTCTTCACATCGGGATTTGAATCCCCAACAGCAAGTCTTAACATAGGATGGTTAAGTCAGCAGAGTGTTTATTCTATTGCCGGCACACTGGATGAAGTTGCAATTCATAATACTGAACTATCTTCTACTGACATTCAGGATCATTATAATAGCGGGCTGAGCGGCTCGGGTTATTGCGGCGGTGCACCTGCCCAATCTGCTCCTGTGATTACTTCAACTCCGGTAACAAGTGCTAACATCGGCGCTGCCTATTCCTATGATGTAAACGCTTCAGGAAATCCTGCACCAACTTACATCCTGACCACTTCCCCTTCAGGTATGAGTATTAATTCCACCACCGGAGTTATTCAGTGGACTCCATCTGCAGTTGGCAATTTCAATGTAACTGTTGCTGCATCAAATGGAATAAATCCAAATGCATCACAATCTTTTTCGATAACTGTTTCAGGTAGTTCACCTGTGATTACATCCAATCCGGTCACTACGGGAATAGCTGGCCAGCTTTATTCTTATGATGTTAATGCAACAGGAAATCCAGCTCCAACTTATTCATTAACAACGTCTCCGTCTGGAATGACAATAAACTCAACAACAGGACTTATTCAATGGACCCCTTCTGCTGAAGGAAGTTTTAATGTTACTGTAGCTGCGGCTAATGGTACTTTACCTAATGCTTCTCAGTCCTTTTCTATTTCAGTAACTGATGCAGGTTCCTGTCCTCCGAATATGATCAGCTACTGGAAGTTAGATGAAACATCAGGAACAAGTTATTCTGATCAGATTGGAGCTAACACAGCTTCTGCAGGAAGTACTGCTCCCGTTCCTGTTCAGGGACAAGTAGCCGGTGCACAGCAGTTTAATGGTTCAACCACACAGATCAATGTTCCTGCTGATGCCTCATTTGATTTTGCACCAAACAGCAGTTTCTCTGTTGAGTTTTGGTATAAGGGATCTTCTGTTCCTACTACCGTTAAATCCGCCGTTGGAAGATATATTGGCGCAACAGGTGCAAGATGGTGGGTTGGGCTGAATGCTAATGACGGCAGAGCGAGGTTTTTTATGTCAGCGGGCGGAGCAAGCGCTGCTGTTTTAGGTCCTGTTATTACTGACGGTAACTGGCATCATGTTACTGCCACAAGAAACGGTACTACCGGTGCATTGAGAATATATGTTGATGGTGTACTGCGGTCAAGTACAACCAAGTTCTTCACATCGGGATTTGAATCCCCAACAGCAAGTCTTAACATAGGATGGTTAAGTCAGCAGAGTGTTTAT
>Ga0196971_1000052_pt1 | contig 121869 bp, 103 predicted proteins | sample S1v_1013CmetaG_FD_148660 | JGI IMG/M metagenome (GOLD analysis project Ga0196971, IMG submission 148660) | Soil microbial communities from Anza Borrego desert, Southern California, United States - S1+v_10-13C | ecosystem: Environmental > Terrestrial > Soil > Desert | place: USA: California...
GATGGACGGCACATTCAGGTAGCCGAAATAGAGGTCGATATACGGCTTGCCGTTGCTTTCAACACCGACTTCTTCCGGCTGCACCTGCAGGTGCTGGATGCTGCCTTCCTTGAGCATCGCCGCCCAGCTCAGCCGCTCGTCGATCGGGGTGAAGCGCGCTGGCGGTTTCGGCACGCTCTTGATGATGCCGACCTGGCTGGCAATCGCATACGCACTGCGCATGATGGCCTGGTTCTCTGCAATGACGGTAACCGTTGCGCCGCTGACGCCATCGAGGCTGATGGTGCCGTCATTCGCGCCGCCCTGGCCGACTTCCAGTTTGGCGTCGGCCTGCTTGCCGAGGTACTGGCGGATGAACTCGACCAGCGTCGACTCCGGAATGCCGAGCAGCAGGATCGGCTCGGAGTGCTTGAGAATGCGTACGCCGGTAATGGTGCCACGCGTGTCCATGCCGATCAGCGTGACGATCGGTTTGCCGGAATACGCAGGAATGTCGACGATGTCGGTCGACAGGAACACATAGCCGACCAGTTTCTTCTCACCGTTTTGCGTCGCATAGGCGTCGACGTAGGTGGGCGAGCCCTTGCGTTTGGAGAATTCTGTCGCGCCCGGTATCACCTCTGCGCACGGCGCATCGGCGCACAGGTCGGGGCCGTGCATCAGTTCGTCGCTGAGGACGGTCTGGTAGGTAGAGGCTTGCGCGGCGGAGAAAAGGCTAAGCATGCTGAACAGCCCGGCTGCCAGCATACGCAAGAAAAACGGTATCCGCATAATGAGTACTGCCTTCAGGATGGAGGAGCGCCTAACGTGATACATGAAGCGATGCCTGAAGCGATGCGCCACAATGGATCACGCCATGCGCGGTACAGCGGTGTCGATGCGTTCTGACGCCGTGCCGGACAGGCTTGTGTCCCGTCCGGCCGGCGTAGCGATTAGGCTTCGACGACGATGCGGCTGCGCATTTCGAGGTGCAGCGCGTGGCAGAAGTGCGTGCAATACGCCCAGAACACGCCCAGCTTGTCGGCCTTGAAGGTCACCGACTTGGTTTCCTGCGGATTCACGATGAAGCAGATGTTGTACTGCGGGATCGCGAAGCCATGGGTCAGGTCTTCGACCTTGTCATGGTTGGTCAGCGTGATCGTCACTTCATCGCCCTTCTTCAGGAGAATCTCCGGCATGCTGAACGACGGTGCGACCGACATCAGGCGCACATGCACCTTGTTGCCCTTGCGCTCGACGCCTGCGGTTTCCGGCGTGACCTTGTTCGGGAAGTCGTCCAGGTTGTAGATCTGGCGTGTCTTCACCAGGTCGCGCTTGACGATGATGGCGTCATGCGGTTCCGGATAGGCGGTGTGGTCGTGGATCAGTGCCATCTTCTCGCCGCTGATGTCGATCAGCTGCTCGGTTTCCGCATGCAGCGGGCCGACCGGCAGGAAGCGGTCCTTCGAGAACTTGTTGCCGGAGTTGAAGAAGCGGCCGTCCGCATCCTTCGTCTCGCCCATCGAGGTGTAGCCGTGGCCCGGCTGGTAGTGCACGTCGATGCGGTCGACGATGAACTTCGCGTTCTTGTCGCCCTTGTAGTAGGCAATCGCCTTGTCCACATTCCATTTGACGATCTGGCTGTCGAGGAACAGCGTGGTGAAGGCATTGCCCTTGCCGTCGAAACCGGTGTGCAACGGACCGAGGCCGATTTCCGGCTCGGCAACCACAGCGTCGCGCTCTTTCGCCACTTCGCCGGCGAACCATTTCTGCACCAGCTCATTGGAGATGACGGTCGCCGTCGGCGACAACTTGCCGGAGCAGACGAAGTACTTGCCGTCCGGCGAAGCATTCACGCCGTGCGGGTTCTTGCCGACCGGGACATAGCAGGTCAGCGCGGTCTTCGGATCGGTGTTGGCTGCCTTGCGGCCGTCCACAACCGGCACCTTGGACGTGCCGATGGTGGTGAACTTGCCGTCCTTGATCGCCTGCTCGATGCGCGCGACGTTGAAGAACACGCAGCCATCGTGCTCGGCCGACATCATGTCGCCCAGTACCGCGCCATTCTCCGTGTTGTACTGGTTGGCCGCGGCCAGCTTGCCGTCATAGGAAGTTGCGACGAGGTCCATGTTGCCGTCGACGCGGCACTGCCAGCGCACCTGCATCGTCTCTGCATCGACGCAGGTAAACAGCGTGCCCCACTTGGTGGGATCGCGGGCATCGCGTCCGTCGTTGGGCAGCGGCGTATGGAATTCCATGCCGCAGAACACGCGGGTGGTGTAGTTGATCTTTTCATCGACCGGATCCCGCTTGTCCGGGAACATGCCGTGGAAGCCCATCACGTTCGGCAGTTCGGTGATCTTGTCGCATTCCATCGTATCCATGCGGATGCGCGCAAGACGCGAATGAATCTTGTCGTTGATCCACAGGTAGCGGCCGTCATAGGTGCCGTCCTTGTAGCTGCCATGGATATGGTGGGTGTCGCCGGTGGTGTACTTCAGGCTGCCGTCGGGCTTGGTGCCGATGATGGCCTTGGATTCGTTGGTGATGCCCCAGCCGACCATCGGGTCGATGTTGAATACCGGGATGCGGCGCAGGGTGCGGCCGGAAGGCAGGCCGTAAATACGCGCTTCGCCCGAGTGTCCACCGCTGGAGAAGATGTAGTACTCGTCCAGCTGGCCCGGCGGGATTTCGAACTTGCCATGTGCGGCGCCGGATTTTGCAGCGGGTGCTGCGGCCGTGCTGGTTGCGGGCCTGTCCGAATCGGCCTTGCATCCTACCAAGCCGATTGATGCACCGGCCAGGCCTAGCAATGCTCCTTGGCTCAGAAAGCGACGGCGTTGCTCAAGTTCGGGAGCGTCGTGAGCGGGCTGGTTTTTATTTTCCTTATCCATGTATCTAATTCCTATCTGGCTATGCCAAAGAAATATTACAAACGGTAAATGCACTACTCCACTAAACGGCTTTCAAATCGTAAAACTGTCTCTATAACAATCAAATGATTCAGAATAAGTTTCCAAAGTACATATTTCGATTTTGAAAAAATACTCAGGTCGGCCCTCCTGTTGAACGAGGTTAGGGCCTGTTATACGATCAGGCGGCGCTTGAGAACCGCCAGAAGGGGTCACGTGCCATGTTGTGACTCGTGATAGCGCGTGATAACTACCATGTCGTCACGCCTTGCATCCGGCAATTTCCGGCGGATCCAAGCATCCTCTCTGAATCCATAACAGGCTCTAAAAACGGCTCTTCACCGACGCGTTCTTGTTCCTTTTCTTTTAATCGTTCTGATTAAGGCGGGCAAAATACATGCCAGAAAGAAAGAAATTTCTTTCCTTCAGTTAATCAAAGACTTACGGTCTTGCATCAGACGCATAACGGAGGTATTGCACTGCCATCGGCAGGAAACGGCAGTGTTTGGCGGCGAAAGCACTGCCATTTAGGCGATTGCCGGGCAGACTGTGGGGGCAAATGGATCGGCGGCGGCACTGCGGGAAATCGACTGGTCCGGGTTGTCGCTGGATGAGCCAAGAAGACAAAGAACCGCCTCGCATTCCTTCATCTGATCTTGCAGCATCATCACCTGGCGAATCATTGGCTTACCGGGAGATGAATGAAGGGCGAAGGGGATGGCTGCCAGGCGCGCCCGCTGTTCCAGTTCATGACACCCTCCAGGCACTGCTGGCCCGGGCCGTTCAGTGCTTGCAGTCGAGTGCCGGAGCAGGATATTCCAGCTCGATCATGACCCACTCGCGCAGCGCGTGGCCATAGCGTTCACCGATCTCGCACAGGGTGCGGTCCAGCTGCTGTACCGGCTTGAGCGCCGCAGCCAGCGGCAGACGCGGCTTTTCCTCTTCAGCAGGGTGCGCTGCCAGCACCAGCCCGCTGCGCAGCTTCACCGGGCCGGATGCCGACACTGCCTCGACACGCACGTGCCCGGTGCGCGACCAGGCGTCCGTGGCGAGCGCAAGGGCAATGTCGTCCATGCCGTTGTGTACATCGACCTCCCACTGCTGGTCGCGCCAGAACGCCGCCTTGTTCAGCAGATAGGTGGACGCACGGCTAGCATTGAGTCCGAACAAGCTGCTGTCGTGTGCCGGCGTCCATGAATTCACACCCAACTGTGCCGCAACGGCCTGCGCCTTGTCATGCCCGCCGATCGCTTCCACCAGTGCGAGCATGGCGGGAAGGGAGGCAGTAATGCCGGTGGTGGTAGCGACATTGCGGTCAGACACGTACCGACGATGCGGGACGTAGCGCGCATCGGGGTGGCGTTCCAGCACCGTCTTGCGGGAGTACCAGTGGGTCACGAAGTGCCGCCCATCGAGCAGGCCAGCCCTCCCCAGTACCAGAGCGCCCGCACAGACACCGATGATGCGCGCTCCCTGCGCAGCTTGCCTCTGGAGCCAGGCGATGACGGCAGGGTTGTTATCTACCTGCATCGCCGGGACGATCACATAGTCGGCGCCCGACGGGTGCAGCCGGTCAAATTCGGCGAAATCCCGCCCGACCTCCACCTGCAGTGCCGGATACAGCTGCACCGGGCCACGGTGCGGCGCCACGGCCTGCACGTCCGCCACGCCGGCTCGCTGCAGCACTGCATGGGTCAACAGGAAGTCCGTGATTTCCGTCCCTTCATTCAATGCAACGATCGCGATAACCGGCTTGCCCGGACGCCGCGGCTTCATGGCCTCGATGAATTCCTCCACCTGGCGTTCGCGTAGCGCGGCGTCTGTCTCCGGCGGCGGCACTTGCACGCCGGCTCCGCAGCCTGCCAACATCGATGCGGCTAGAATGGCTCCGATCAACGCGCGCACCAGCCCGGCGCTCCGGAACCATTTCGGTTTGCAGTCAGTCTCCATGGCTTGCGCTCCATTCCCTTAGTCGAGTTTGCAGTCTACGAATGCTCATGTTGCCGAACAAGGACAAAGAAGCCGCAATTTCTGCCAGCGCAATTCCTGCCAGCGATATCGTGATCGTTGCGTTTGATGGTGCCGAGGCGATCGACATCGCCGGGCCGGCCAGCGTATTCAGCAAGGCCGAGATGATGCATCCCGGGACCTACCGGCTGCATATTGCATCGCCGACTGGCCGCAATGTGCAGACGAATGCGCACCTCTGCCTCGCCGCCACATGCGCACTGCAGCAGCTGCCGCACGAAATCGACACATTACTGGTTGTCGGCGGCGATGAAGCGCCATTGCGAACGGCGATCATCGAGCAAGGCGTCGGTATTTGGCTCGCGGAAATCGCGCCGCGCGTGCGGCGGGTCACCAGTGTGTGCACAGGCGCATTCGCCCTCGCCGCTGCAGGCTTGCTGGACGGCAGGGATGCGACGACCCATTGGCGCGCACTGGACCTGTTGCAGCAGCTGCGGCCGCAAGTGCGCGTGCAGCGTGAGCGGATCTACGTGCATGATGGCGCGGTCTGGACATCGGCCGGGGTGACGACCAGCATCGAGCTCGCGCTTGCGCTGGTGGAAGAAGATCTTGGCCATGCTGTTGCCATGGAGATCGCGCGCACACTGGCGCTGCCGATGTTACGCGGCGGCGAGCAGCCGCAACTGAGCCAGGCGCTGCAGGCGCAAAATGCGGCCGGCTACCGGCTGCGCGAGTTGATCGCGTGGATCGGCACGCATCTGCAGGAGGATCTCTCTGTCGACGCGCTGGCCGAACGCGTGCAGATGAGTCCGCGGCATTTCGCACGCGCCTTTGCATCCGAGACAGGTTGCACACCGGCGCGCTTCGTCGAGCAGGCCCGCGTTGCTGCAGCCGCACAACTGTTGCGGCGCACGCAGTGGCCGCAGGAGAAGATAGCAGCCCGTAGCGGGTTCCGGTCCGTGGATGCGCTACAGCGCGCTTTCGGACGACAGTATGACCTTACGCCGCAGGCATATCGCGAAGGCATGTCCGCTGCATCGCAGGGAACGCTATCGACCAAGGCGGCCGCGCGTGACATCCAGGCATCGCCACACGAATGCTAAGCCTTCGCGTCTGAACAGGCCGACGCGCGATTTCAGAAGCGAAGCGGGTCGCCGCGGACAGCGGCAATAATAGAAACAAATCCTCGGGAACCGGGGATTACTGCGGCTTCTTCATTCCGACAAGGATCGGCCGTTCATTCACCAGTACCCCCCAGCGCACCACGCGACGAATGCCAATGCGCAACAGCCGCAGAGCAACAGGGAACTTGCCTGCGTACCGTGTTCCTAACCTGCATATCAATGTCGGAACTTGCGGGGGCCGTATGCCTTTGCCAGACCTGCTGTCAGGCGCCATCCTTTTTTTCTTCATCCCCTTGTGGCTGCTCGTCGGCTTTGGCGACTGGCTGTTTCATCGCAAGACACATATCAGCGAGACATCCGGCGCCGGGGAGTCGCTGCTGCATTTGCTGATGCTCGGCGAAGTGGGTTTGCCGATGCTGGCCGGACTGTTTTTGGAGATCAATGCGCTGGTGCTGGCCCTCATGATCGCCGGCTTCCTCGCCCATGAAGCGACCGTGTTGTGGGACCTGCGCTATACCGCCAACAAGCGGGCAATCCTTCCGGGAGAACAGGTGATCCACAGCTATCAGGAGACGATTCCGTTGATGCTGCTGGTGCTTGTGGCCATCCTGCACTGGGACCAGTTCATGGCGCTGATTACCCTCGCCGAGCACGCTGATTACCGCCTTGCATGGAAGAGCGATCCCGTGCCGCCGGCTTACCTGGTCGGCATCATTGTTGCCGCCGCACTGCTTGTGGTACTGCCGTTTCTCGAGGAATTATGGCGCTGCTACCGGCAAGCGGCCGCACGCCGGATCGCACCTACGCTGCAATGACCGTGTCATGAGAATGTTCAGACGCCCTGCGGCAGCTTCAGGTCGGGCAGGATGCGCCTGATCGCGTCCAGCGTGACGGGTTTGGTCAGGTGGTAATCGAAGCCGGCATCCTTGCTCTCCGCCCTGTCGCTGACGCTGCCCCAACCGGTCAGTGCAACCAGCGTGGCTCGCATGATCCCGTTATCGTTGCGCATCGCTTTGGCGACTTCATGGCCATTCATGTCGGGCATGCCGATGTCGAGGAAAGCCAGCTCGGGCTGAAAGGCTTTCGCGACATCGATCGCGTTGCGTCCGGAATACGCGAGCCGGATCGTGTGGCCCGCCAGTTCGAGCAAGGTGCCGAGCATTTGGGCAGCGTCCTCGTTGTCGTCCACGATCAGGATGCGCCGGCGTGGGGCCGTGGATGGCGTATCGAACCGGAGGCTGTCCGATGGCGCATCGTCGATAACACCATCACACAGCGGCAGGCGTGCAGTGAATATGCTGCCGGTGCCAGGACCGTCGCTTTCCGCGATCAGCTTGCCGCCATGCATTTCCACCAATTGCCGTGCGAGCGACAGGCCAACGCCGATGCCGCCCTTGCGATGGTCGCTGGCACTCTCCACCTGGGAAAACATGTCGAATACCTTGTCCAGCATGTCCTTCTCGATGCCAATCCCGTTGTCGATCACGCGTATCACCGCATCGCGGTCTTCCCGCTCTGCCTGCACGCGTATGCGCCCGCCTTCCGGCGTGTACTTGGTGGCGTTGTTCAGCAGGTTGCTGACGACTTGCGCCATGCGCACCGGGTCCGCGTCCACATACAGCGGCGCAGCCGGCACGTCGACGTCAATTACATGGCCGGACCCGCCCGCCTGCAGCCGGCTGACTTCGACTGCACTGTCGATGATTTCCCGCATGCTGACCTTGGCCTTCTTCAGCGCCAGCTTGCCGAAGCTGATGCGCGAGACGTCGAGCAGGTCGTCGATCAGCCGCACCAGATGCATCAGCTGCCGCTCCATGGCATTGCGCGCCTGCACAGAGGCCGGCGATCCGTTTGGTGGTAGTTTCATCAGTTCCAGCCCGGCCTGGATAGCCGCCAGCGGATTGCGCAGTTCATGCGCGAGCATCGCGAGGAATTCGTCCTTGCGCCGGCTCTCCCGCTGCAAGGCCTGCCCGGCCTCCTTGCGCGCGGTGACGTCGATGAAGGCTCCGACCGCACCGATCACGTCACCTGCGTGATCGCGCAGGGGTGCGGCATTGGACAGCAGATGGATGACATCGCCGTTGCGGAAATGGAGCTCGAGTTCGGCGTCGCGCACTTCTTCACCGGTGGCCGCAGCAACCTGCATTGGCAGCTGGTCCGGGCGCACCGGTACGCCATTGGCGTATTCGATAAACGGACGTATCTCCTCGGCATCCGGCGCCGTGGCTGATGCATTGCCGCCTGGCGTGAGACGCAGCAGGCGGTAGCTCTCCGGATTGCCGCTCACATGGCTGCAGGCGCGGTCGTGCGACAGCAGGATCGCCGCCGGCGTCGCATTCATCACGGTCTCGAGCTCGGCGGCGCGCTCCCGCTCACGCATCTCGCTCGCGCGCAGCGCATCATTCAGCCGCTTCTCTTCCGTAATCTCTTCAACAGCGACGCTAATGCCGACCACCTCGCCGTGTTCGTCAAAAATCGGATAGGCGTTTTCACGCCAGAAACGCGGCACGCCGGGCTGCGCACTTGTCATTCCTTCGAAGACGATACCCGGCAACAGTTCTCCGGTGCGGATGACACGCAGGAGCCGCTCTTCGACATGGTCGACAACATCCGGCACGATTTCCCTGATCGTCTTGCCGATATGGTCCTGGACGCTCACGCCGTTGATCTGCGCAAGCAGATTGTTGATCCGGATGTAGCGGAGTCTGGTATCGAGTATGGCCAGGCCGAGAGGCGCGTTGGCATAGGCCATTTCCATATCAGCGAAGTCGCGTTGCAGCCGGGATATCCGGGCGCGCAAGTTGCGCAAGCGCCGCAATGCGATGAACAGGGCGACTGCGAGGAGCGCGCTGGCTACGCTGGCGGTTGCAGCAATCATCGCAACGTAGACATCCGGTGGCACCGCGATCTCCTCCACGCAAAACGTTCAGCGTAGCACCGGCTTACAAGCCGGCAGATGGATTAGATCAGAATCCTGTCGCGTTGCCTGACGGTTGCGAGTATTGCCGTGCCGTCAACTTTCTTCCGTCTTTGCTATGTCGGGGGAAGCGTCCAGTCCCCAGTTGCTCCAGTCATCACCGAACAGTTCGACCGGGTGCTGTGTGCGCTCGGAGCCATTACCGCACGCGAGCGAATCCGCAGGACAGTACTTGTCGCAGCCCCAGCAGACACGTTCGGGATGTTTGGGATGGATAGGAAACTTTTTTGCCATGTCAGCTGTTGACGGAATTGCATTGCACCGTCATGTCGAGAAAACGCCCTTGGCGGCGAGACTTCTATTTAGCCATGCCTTTTGGCAGAAATGAAGCATTGTCCTACGACAGCAATCGGTACACCTTGTAAAAGTTCCATTGGATTCCGAGGTAATTCCAGTTACATTACCCTTCTGTAAAGTTGAACTATGTCATTTTTTGTACGGTAAAACCCTTGCTACAGTGCCTTAGTGAATCGGGTTGAGTGATTCCACCTTGTAGGAGCATCGGACCAGCCCTAGCGGGACCATCTTTGCAGGGAGGATTGCAGTGATATTGGTTGCAGCCGGGAGTGTCTTTTTTGGGGGCAGTCCACAACCCGTAGCGCAGCGTGCTCGCTTTCAATCACCGCGCCCGCACGCTCTTCGTTACGACGTGCAAGCGCATGCGCAGTCGGCCAAAATCGGCAGCAAAGGTTCGCCTATCCCACCATTTCATTATTCGAACAACACCATCACGGCGCACAGCGCATTCGAGCAGAATTCAAGTCACACTCAATGCCTCTTCCAGGAGACAAAATCATGCTTTCATTACAACGCCTCCACGCATTAAGCATCGCCAGACGCCTCGGCATCTTAATGACCTGCGCCATCCTTGGCGTATTCGTGCTGACTGCCCTGTTCCTGTACTCCGAAGAAAAGCTGATCATGGAAGAACGGAAGATCAGCGTGCGCCAGACCGTCGAAGTCGCACACAACATCGCCGTGCACTACCAGGGACTGGCCGCAAAAGGCGTAATGCCTGAAGAGGATGCCAAGCGCGCCGCGATGGAATCGATCCGTGCATTGCGCTACAGCGGCAACGAGTATTTCTGGATCAATGACTCGCAGCCGAAGATGCTCATGCACCCGATCAAGCCCGAACTCGAAGGCAAGGACCTGACCGAGAACAAGGACCCGACCGGCAAGCAACTGTTCGTCGAGTTCGTGAAGATGGCTAAGACCAACGGTGCCGGCTTCGTTCCCTACATGTGGCCCAAGCCCGGCAACGCCGATCCGGTGGAAAAGGTCTCGTTTGTGAAGGCCTTCGCACCATGGGACTGGATCATCGGCTCGGGCGTTTATGTTGACACGGTTCGTGAAACGATCCTTGCTCGCCTGGTCAACTATGGGCTCGCCGCGCTGGCGTTGGCAGGTGCGCTGTTCATAATCAGCCTCGTCATTGTGCGCGGCATGCTGAAGCAGCTTGGTGGCGAACCGACCTATGCGGCAAGCATCACGCACAGGATCGCCGACGGCGACCTCACTGCCAAGATCGACTTGAAGCACAACGACACCACCAGCCTGCTGCATGCGCTTGCCGCAATGCGCGACGGCATTGCACAGATCATCGGCCAGGTACGTTCCGGCGCCGACAATATCGTGACCGCCTCGCGCGAGATTGCGACGGGCAACCAGGACCTGTCGGCTCGCACCGAGCACCAGGCTTCTTCGCTGGAAGAAACGGCGTCGTCGATGGAAGAGCTGACCTCGACCGTCAAACAGAATGCGGACAATGCACGCCAGGCTAATCAACTTGCGGTCACGGCGTCCAGCATTGCGGTCAAGGGTGGCGAAGTCGTCGCGCAGGTCGTGCAGACAATGAGCTCGATCAACGACTCATCGAAGAAGATCGTCGACATCATCAGCGTCATCGACGGCATCGCCTTCCAGACCAACATCCTCGCACTGAACGCCGCAGTTGAAGCCGCACGTGCCGGCGAACAGGGCCGCGGCTTTGCGGTGGTCGCATCGGAAGTGCGCAACCTTGCGCAACGCTCCGCGGCGGCAGCGAAGGAGATCAAGGCACTGATTGGCGACTCGGTGGAAAAAGTGGATGCCGGCAGCAAGCTCGTCACCGAAGCGGGCACGACGATGGATGAGATCGTCAACAGCGTCAAGCGGGTGACCGACATCATGGCCGAGATCATGGCAGCCAGCCAGGAGCAAAGCTCCGGCATCGAGCAGGTGAACCAGGCAATCATCCAGATGGACCAGGTCACGCAGCAGAATGCCGCGCTCGTTGAACAGGCTGCGGCCGCTGCACAATCGCTGCAGGATGAGGCGGCACGCTTGGCGCAGGAGGTCAGCCGGTTCAAGCTCGATATGATGCAGTCAGTCGCCGCAACAGCACCCGTGCGGCCTGCGGCAGCGCCGGCTGCACAACCGGCAGCTTCCGCCAAACCTGCCCTGGCGAAACCGGCCAGGACGGCGCGCCAGGTGACCACGACGACGCCGGTGCGCCTTGCGAAGCCGAAGGGCGATGAAGCTGACTGGGAGGAGTTCTAACAGCGCATTGAGAAGCGCAGCAGCGCGGCCGGGACGGCCTCCTACTGAAATAGGCTCTTAATTGGCCCGACACAGGAGGATGTTGATCACCTTGTCCACGACCTCGCCTGTGTTGCTGCGCCCTCTTTCCTGCAACTTCTGGCGCTGCAGCACGCGAAAGCCCGAAGCCTCCAGCAGCGTCTTCGCCTCGACCGCGTCATACAGCGTGAAGCCGTAAGGTACGAACGGTAAATCCTGCATGAACTCCCGGTCGCCAAAGCCGATGCAGAACAGTCCGCCCGGCTTTAGCACGCGACGGATTTCCTCCAGATGCGCGTCCGGCTCTTCCCAGAAATACAGGGTATGCACCGTGAGCGCCTTGTCGAAGACGCCCGTGTCGAACGGCAGCTGATCCGAACTCCCCTGACGGAACACGGCACGCCCCGCAGCGACCAGTTCGCCGTTGCGATCTTCGGCCTCGTGCACCATGTCCTCCGACAGATCCAGCCCCGCATAGGACACATCCGGCGCCGCGCCCACGATATCGGCCACGAATGCACCGTTGCCCGGCCCAATCTCCAGCACGCGGTCGCCCGGCTGCATGCGCAGCAAGGCGATGCACGCGCGGTTTACGCCGCTGTTCGATTCGTTCATCTGGCGCGCTACCCGCGCGGCACTCGCACCACTCGGACAACGAAGCTGCGCGGCAAGATCTCTTGGCTCCATGCTGGCTTCTTCCATGAAAGCAATTACAGAAAGACGCTCCGACCACCTTGTGCAGCGTGCTGTTTGTAGAAGGAAAACGCTTTGATTGCTCGCAATGGAATGAAGGGATAGGGCAGTTAATTACTGAGAAGACATGACCAGCCATATCCGCGCTTGGCGGCACGTGAATAGAAATCGTGCCCTAAAGTGCAGCGCTGCTTTATGCGCTTCGTGCCCTGCTGTTGCGCGCCCCGTTTGCCCCGGCCACGTTCTGGAAAGGCGCCAGCCGCGCCTCCAGCCAGCGCAGGATATCCGCGAAGATCTTCTCGCGATTGGTCTCGTTGAAGTTCTCGTGATAGTTGTCAGGGTAATAGTGGTACTCGACGAGGCGCGGATCGATGCTCTTGATCATCGCTTCCGATGCGCACGCATCGGCCAGCTTGTCGTCGCCCGCAACGACAGCAAATAGCGGGAAGCGCCATCCCGACATCTTGTCTACAAGCCCGGCCTGTGCGTTAGACAGCGCGGCGCCGAAGCGCACCGTCACTTCGGTGGCGCGGATATTGTCGCGCTCGTCCGCATAATGCCGCTCCGTGATCGCACGGTCATGCGTGAGCACGTCGGTGAGCGAGCCAAGCGGCACCTTCATCGTGGGGAACGCTTTCGCGAGCAAGTCGGAGAGCATCACCAGCACTTTCGGGATCTTGATCGCGTTCACGTAGTAAGGCGAGGACAGGATGAAGCCCTTGATGTCGCGCTCTTCACGGAAACGTCCGAGTGCCAGGTGCGTTGCGATCAGTGCGCCCATCGAGTGCCCCATTACGAAGATCGGCAGGCCGGGATAATTGCGCCTGACCCATTTCAGGAACAGCTCGCCATCCTTCAGGAAGTTGTCGAAGCTGGGGATGTCAACGCGCTTCTTGCCGTCGTGGCCGCACATGTCGTAGCTGACGGTGGCAATCCCCTTGTCACGGAAGTACAGCGCCGGGGTGACATAGTCGCCCGCATGCGCCATGCCGCCGTGGATCGCGAGGATCACGGCGCGCGGCAGGCCCGGCTCCCAGATGTGGATGGTGCGCTCGACCTGGTCGCAGCATTTCAGCGCGGCCAGCCTGTCCTCGGAAAATCTCATGATTGTCTCCATATTCTGTTTATTCTCATGGTCCGCTGGCAAGGTACGGGCAGCATGTCGCTTTTCTCCGCAGTTGGCCTGCTCAGTCGGCCTGGTCTCTTGCAACTGACTGTAAGGCGGTCATGCGCCCATTGTTTGAGAAAAGTTAAATCGTGTACATGCATGGCCCTGCAGGGTCTAGCTGCCTGACGCCGCCGGTGAGCATTCTTTCCGTTTGTCATGCAGCATGCCTATCACTGGTACCGGGATGGTTTTCGTTTCCCCTGCCAGCGCACGCGCGCGCAACTGCCCGCAACCGCCATCGACTTCCTGCGCCGCCGAATCGCGCAGCTTGGCGAGCACGCCGCGCTGGTGCAACACGCGGATCATCTCGCGAGCGCGCTCGGTCGAAGGACGCTGGAATGCCAGGCCGGGCACCGTGTTGTAGGGAATCAGGTTCAGCACGCCGTACCTCCCCTTGAACAACTGGACGATGCCTTCGATCTCGTCGTCGCCATCGTTGATGCCTTCCAGCAGCGTCCACTGGTACTGCACCGGATACGCAGTCATGCGGCCGTACTCGTCGCCAAGCGCGACCAGTTCCTGCGGCGTCAGCCGTGGCGCGCGCGGCAGCAGCTTCTCGCGCAGCTCCGGCTTCGTGGTATGCAGCGACAGTGCCAGCGCCGGCTTCACCACGCCCCGCGGCAGGCGCTCGAATACGCGCGGATCGCCGACGGTGGAAAACACCAGGTTCTTGTGCCCGAGATTGCCTTCCGTGCCGAGCAGTTCGATCGCCTCCATCACGTTATTGAGGTTGTGCGCCGGCTCGCCCATGCCCATGAACACCACCTTCTTCACCGCGCGTTGCGTGCGCGCCAGCGCCACCTGCGCGACCATCTCGCCGCTGGTGAGCTGACGGATCAGGCCGCTGCGGCCAGTCATGCAGAACTGGCAGCCCACCGCGCACCCGACCTGGCTGGAAATGCACACGCCGCCGCGCGGCAGCAACACGCTTTCCACCGTCTGCCCATCGGCCAGTCCGACCAGCAGGCGCGCCGAGCCTTCTTCACCGGGATGGCTGCTAAGCAGGCGTGCAATGCCCTGCAGCTCGGCATCGATTTCCGGCAGTTTCTCGCGCAGCGTCAGCGGCAGGTAATCGTCCGGACGTCGCCGCCCGCGGTCATGCGGTCGGATCTGTATCCAGTCGCGCAACACGCGCTGTTCATGTTCCGGTTTTGCGCCCAGCGCCCGCAGGCGCTCGCGTAGGGTGTCGATCTGCATAGATGAAACTGTCGCGTGAAAGAAAATGGCTCCAGCGCGCGGCGAGTATCGAAAAACATTGGAACGGTTCGTTCGGGACGGCGGATTGTATGCCGGGCTAAGGATTTTTCCAACCTGCGAAATTCCCCGCGTCGCTGCATAGCCATCAGGAGCAGCTATTGAACCACATACAGCCGCCGCAGCGCGCTACTTCATTTTTGATTTCAGCTTGATCGTTTCGCCATCAACGGCGAAGTTGCCGTACCCGTGATGATGGATCGTGCGCGGGTGCTTCACCGCCGGGTCGATCCATGCCTTGACGACTTCCAGCACGAACATGCAGTACTTGTTGACCATGCCGGTGTCGGCGATGCGGCATTCGAGGTTGGCGTAGCACTCGGCGATCAGCGGTGCGCCGACCAGCGAAGCTGGCTTCGGCGTCAGTCCAAATTTTTCGAACTTGTCCGTCGTTTCGCCCGACGTGTTGCCGCAGCCGACAACCTTGTCCGCAATCTCCACTGTGGGAATGTTGATCACGCATTCGCGGGTCGCTTTCAGCAGCCCGAAGGAGTAACTGCGGTTGCTGATGATGCATCCAACCAGCGGTGGTTCGAACTCCATCATCATGTGCCACGACATGGTCATGACATTGGGGACGCCATTGCGTGCGGTCGTGACCAGCACGACCGGGCCGGGTTCGAGCAGGCCGTAGGCTTTGGCGAGGGGCAAGGATCGTTTGGCCATTCAGTGTCTCCCGCATGTCATGCAAGACTGAACAAAACACCTGCAGCCAAGATACTCCACGTCTGGGGCCTGCTCAAGGCTTTACGTCAGGGCCTCTTTCCCCGCCAAAACGCTTGTGCCCAGCCGCAGCGCACCACCGCCGATGCCGGTTGACTTCGCGGGTGTTCCGATTTGCTTTCCCATTTCCGTCGCGGCCTTGGTGAGTGCAATGTCCATCGCCTTGATCGTCGCGGCATGGTATCGCCGGCCGGCCGGGGATTCGGCGAAAGCGATGTATTTCTTGAGGTCCTGGTCGGAAACCGACTGGTAGATGGCGGCAAACTGCATGACGCTTTGCTCTTCATACATCTGCGTCAGCTTGGCTTTATGCTCTCCCAGCATTCTTTTAATTTCCTTCACTTCAGAAGCCTTCATGTGCGGGCTCACCAGTGAAGCACCATGGGTGATGCCGACCGTCGTGTTAATTGCCATCGAAGCGGAGGCCTCGCCAATGCGAATCGCCTTCGTGAAGCGCTTGATCAGCTGGATGCGCTGTGGCGGCAGTGACCGCATGACATCCTCGGCATTTTCCTGCCGCTGCGAATACTCACTTACCTCGCCGCTCTTCTCTTCCAGTGCCGTCAAGCGCTGGCCGAGGTCCGTGGACAGCCATGCCAGGACGCTCTCGACATCGCGCTGGCCGAGCGACAGGGAAAGCTGGTTTTTCACTTCGTCCCGGAGGCTGTCCGCCGCATACGCTTTGGCCATCGCCATCCGCAGCGGCCAGAGCTCGCTTTCCTCCTCTTTGCCGGCCTTGCCCATTTCCTGCACCAGGTTCGCCTGCAGCAAGGGCTCGATCTGCTCGATCTGGCGCCACAGGCCTGACTTGTGCATCAATTCCTCGACCCGGGGCAGCGGTGCCTTCTCGCCAGCGCAGGCGTTTCCCCACCCGATCAGTATTGCTGCCAGCACGGTTAGTACTCGTTTCATACCTCCCCCTCCCTCATGAATATGGGCCCTTTGTTGTCTCTATAGGGTTCCTGTACGGTTCCCAAAGACGACCGGGCCCTGTTTGTATGTTCTCCCGATAAGAGAATAGGGGGATTCCCAGGGCTGCGCCATACCAAAGGTGTGGGAATGCGACACCCGGTGGTTACAACTTGTTTCTGCGCTTTCCGCCGTCGCCCGGGAAATGCTATTCAATGACGTGGCGCGACTGCGATACGCCGGATAGATCAAACCATCGGGAACCAGCGTGGGCTATGCTGGACCTGATTCACGGAAATTGTCCGCGCCTTCTGCGGGCCGGTCTCCCCCTCGCTGTCTTCTGTCGGAAAAGGAAACAATGAAGATACTGAAAACCCTGCTGGCCGCTACGGCCCTGGCCTTCGGCCTGTTCTCCGCTGCGCTCGCACAGGAGGCGCCGGATGTGTTGGTCAAGCGCGTCACTGCGGAGGTGATGGAGACGGTCAAATCTGACAAGGAGATCAAGGCCGGCAACCGCCAGCGCATCCAGTCGGTCGTGGAGACGAAAATCCTGCCGCATCTCGACCTCGAGCGCGGCACGGCGCTGACCATGGGCCGTCACTGGCGTGCTGCATCGCAGCAGCAGCGGCAGAAGCTGATCGAGGAATTCCGTGCGCTGCTGATGTACACCTATTCCGGCGCGATGTCGCAGATCGGCGACCAGAAGCTGGAATTCATGCCCTTGCGCGACGACCCGGAGGACGGCGAGGTGGTCGTGCGCTTCCAGGTGAAGCAAACACGCACCGGAGATCCCGTACAGGTCGCTTATCGCCTGCACAAGACACAGGACGGATGGAAGGTGTACGACGTGAACGTGCTCGGCGCATGGATGAGCGAGACCTACAAGGCGAGCTTTTCCGAGGAAATCGCGCGCAGCGGCATCGATGGCCTGATCCGCACGCTGGAAGAAAAGAACAAGAGGCTTGCCGAGCTGTCTGGCAAGAACTCCAAAAGCTCCTGATCAGTGAACACGGCGGACGCGCCTGTTACCCCTCTTGCGCCCGCCCTTCCATTTCCTCGCCGATCAGGCTGCAATCAAGGACGCCTGCGGAAATTATCGTAACGCTCCAACACCATCGGCACGTACTTGATCGTCTCCGCATACGGCGGTATGCGCCGGCCATGCCGGATCACCGCATTCTCGCCGGCGTTGTAGGCTGCGACAGCCAGCCGCACATCACCGTTGAACATGCCGAGCAGGTCGCGCAAGTAGCGCGCGCCGACATCGATATTTTGTTCCGGGGAATACAGATCGAAGCGGCCGTAGCGTGCTGCAGTCGCGGGCATGACCTGCATCAGGCCGATGGCACCCTTGGGCGAGCGTGCGCGGGCATTGAACCCGGATTCCACTTCGATGATTGCCTTGAGCAGCGCCGCCTGCAGGCCATGCGCTTTCGCGACGCGCTGCACCAGCGGCTCCAGCGCAGTACGGCGGGCATTCAGTTGTGGCACGCTTACCGGGCCGCTGCCCGAGCGCGGCCACAGGCGCTCGCCATCGAAGGAGGCGAACAAGCGCGAACTGCGGTTAAGCGGACGATCGGAGAACGTCGGCACCTTGCCGGAACCGTCATACGAGCGGTAGATCTTGGTTTCTTCCGCCTGTGCGACACCACCCACGCACAGCGCGATGCCGAGCAAAAATTGCCGCGTCGCCGCAGCGCCCATCCGAAATGCGGCCGTCATTACATCCTCCCCTGGGCTGACGATACGCCAGCCACAATATTTCAGACAAGCATTTGATGCCAACAAACAACGAAATGATGGGAGGAGGTAGGAGACCGGATCGGTTCTTCGTTGGCACGCCGAGCACTTGGCATGACAACGGCTATTAGTCAGTTTTCTGTGCCGCGGGCGTCATACATAGTGCGCCCATAAGTCGACATGAACGCAGGTGCATCGTCGACCAGCGGCGTCAAGGCTTAGCCGCGATGGTGTACACATGGCTTTCCGGGTACTGGTCTAGCTCGAGATGCAGAATTTTCAATCCTTTATGCATGAGTAGCTGCAGATTCTCGGTTATCCCGATGGAGCTATAGTAAAAAGTATCGTTATGCCATTGGTCCGTATGTTCGCCGTGCGCGTCGCCAAACGTGTACATCAGGACTCCCCCGCGGGCGAGCAGGTTGCATAACTTGGACACAACCGGCCTTTGCATCGCAAGCGGCAAATGAAAAATGCTGTCCCAGGCAACGATGAAGTCGAATTTTTCATTGGTGTCCCAAGTACAGATATCCTGATGAATAAAAGTGTGCTCCGGATGATTCTTACGGGCCAAACTTATCATCTCCTTCGATACATCAAGACCAGTGACAGCAAAGCGGTGGCTTTGCAATAGACGGACAAACCGCCCTCCTGCGCCACATCCCACATCCAATGCCTTTCCACCGTGGAAAGTGAAGCGAATGGCTTTTTCAACCTGAGCAAGGCCATACGAAGAATGAACATGCTGGTCATGCCACCACTGGGCGATCTTGTCGTATTTCGTTCCAAGTACGGCAGGTTCCATTTGATACCTTGAAATGTGACGCGAAGCCGCCGTAACGGCGAAGCATACTTACGGATACAGTATGCGGGTGGTCCCACTCGCGAATGTCTTGGGAGATATTCCGTGCAAACGGCGGCAACCTGATTCTACCGTTGTGCGCAGTCCGCCCCAATTACAGGAAGGAAATTGCACGCGTTGATTAGATGCTGAACAGACTGGGATTTGGCCGGCAACATGGCAACTCCACTTTCATCGTTCTAGAATGCCCCCATGTGCGCAAACTACATCCCCTCCACACGCGATCAGCTGCAGCAGTACTTCGGCGTTGCCGCTCCGGACGCAGACTACAAGGCTGAGTCATTCCCCGGTTACATGGCGCCGATGATCCGGCCGCCGCGTGCGGATTCCGTCCCCGGCGACCGCGCGTGCGCACTGGCGATGTTCGGCATGGTGCCTGGCTGGGCCGATACCAAGCTGGCGCGCCAGACCTACAACGCCCGCACCGAAACCGTTGCGACCAAGCCGACCTATCGCAATGCATGGAAGCACCGTCATTTCTGCGTGATCCCGCTCGCTTCGTTCTTTGAACCATCCTACGAATCGGGCAAGGTGGAGCGCTGGGAGATTGCGGACGCCGATGGAGCGCCGCTGGGTGTGGCAGGTATCTGGGAATACAAGAAGGAAGGCGTCAACGGCCTGCCGCTGCTGTCGTTCTCGATGCTGACTATCAATGCGGACGGCCATCCGCTGATGCAGCGCTTCCACAAGCCGGACGATGAAAAGCGCATGCTGGTGATCCTCGACTCGAGCCAATATGACGACTGGCTGCATTGCCCGGTCGAGGAAGCGGAGCAGTTCTTCGTGCGTTATCCGGCAGAGCGGCTGATCGCCCGTGCCGCGCCGCGGCCGGTGAAGAAGAAGGCGCAGGAAGGCCTGCCCGGGCTCTAGAGCAGTTTCGGCCTGACTGGCCGCTGATGCCGGCCGGATTGCCCGCGGCACGGCGTTGCGACTCCTTGCCGTAGCCCCGCTACGACGCGTCGCCGCGCCTTGTTCCGCAGGCAATTCACCTCGACCTCAATCGGCCAGTCAGACCAAAACTGCTCTAAGCGGCATTTTCAGCGCATCGGCGCAGTCAGGAGGACAAACGCCGCCGCAGTTCGCGCTCCACGTGCGCATTGAAGCCGGTCTCGCCGTCGATCAGGATCAGGTTGCGGCAACCCGGCGAAAAGAACCATTCCGTGTCGTCCAGCGCGACCCAGTCCTCGCCTTCGCGCCCGCTTTCGCGCAGCCAGGCGTTGATTTCCGCCTCGCGGACATACGGTTGCGTAAAGCCGCCGAACACCGGCGTGACACCGATAATGCGTGGTCCGATATCTGCCGAGAAGAATGCACGCAATTCATCCAACGTATGCGCCTCGCGCCAGGTGCTGGAGATGACAACATCGACAGCACCAAAGTCGCGCAGCACGCGCTCCATGTCCGGCAACAGGCTGAATGCACCGGCGGGACGGTGAAAGGGATGTAACACACCGTCAAAATCCAGAAATACGATCATCGCCGTGCCAACTCCTTCCTCCACCGCGCATCCGTGCGCAACCGTTCATCCACTGCCCGTGCGTCGCGCGTCCGCCGTTTGGCGGTACGCATGCGGCGTCATGCGGGTCCATGCGCGAAAAGCGCGGTGAAACGAAGACACCTCTCCAAAACCGAGTTCACTGGCGATCTCCGCCAGCGACGCATCGGAGTTAACCAGCCGGTCCATCGCGATGTCGCGCCGCACGTCATCCTTCACCTGCTGGAAGGCCGTGTTCTCCTCCTCCAGCCGGCGGCACAGCGTCCGTACCGACACGTTCAGCGCTTTGGCCACCTGCTCGATATGGGAGCACGCCATGCCATGAAGCATCAGATATTCTCGGACCTGTTGCGACGCGAGTCGTTCCTTCATGCGCACAAACAACCAGTCGCGCGGCAGCCGCGCCAGGTATTGCCTGAGGTCCGCAGCATTGCGTTGCACGCGCAGGCCCATCTGCCGCGATTCGAATACCAGCCGGCTGCAGGGCTGGTCGAAGAACACCGGGCCGGGAAACAAATGCTGGAACTCGGCCGCATACGCCGGCTTGCCGTAGGCCAGGTCGACGCGCACCAGTGGCACTTCGCGGCCGGCCAGCCACGAGATGAAGCCATGGACTACCTTCAGGTTCATTTCGATCCCCATGGTCTTGCAGCGCCTTCCCGACTCCGGTTCCTTGACCAGCAAGATGGTGCATTCTTCCTCGCGCATCAGATGCATTTCGAAGTCATGGATGATCAGGCGCTGCAAACGCGTGTAGCGATTCAGCACCACCTCGATCGTCGGTGCATCGATCACGCACAAGCCGGCGAGCTTCATCGCGCCACTGCGCAGCGGATGCGACAGCAGGTTCGGCAGCTCATCATCGAGCTTAACGGCCAGCAGCCGGTATAGCGTGGCGAACTGGTCTTCCGTCACCCGCCCATCGCGGTCATGCAGGACATCTTCTGCAATGCCGGACTCCCTCAGCAACGCATCCCTTTCGGACGGCGCGACTTCAGCTGCGTCTAGAAACGCGCTGACGAATCCGGACGACAGGGTCAATCCAAGCTGAGGCATACGCTCATCCAGCACACATTCTGTTGGACTCCATAGCTTGCTGCATGGCAAGCAATCTCGCAACATCGCACATGACACACACATGAGGTGCCCATGGCATGGACGCGCATCGTCTGCCAAAGCTGCCACGCGCGCGACGCATCTTGGCAAGCATTGCTAATGACGCACTCCAGTTGCGCAGGTACATTTTTACCACGCTCCGCCGTCCGCCGTGGCGGCATCCATGTTGCGCTGCGGCGCGCAGGAAGCAAGGAATTGGCGCAGCCAATGACGTCAATCCGGAGCGTCGTGAACGTAGCTTGGCGGGCGGTTTGGCCGGTGGCCGGGCCGCGTGCTTCCCTCAGGATTATTTCAGTTCAGTAGCAGACCGGTGCTTACCCAGCGCAAGGTTTGTTGCTGCATTTTTGCAGAAAGGAGTGCGCAACCAGGAATCCCTGTTCAATCCATCCAGCATGTCGAAAAACACCACTCAAGAATCCTAAAAGAGGAGACACACATGCAACAACCACGATCAGCAGCGAAGAAGCTGCTTTTGCCACTGGCCGCAGCGGCGGCATTATCCCTGGCCGGCATGGGCAACGCGTGCGCACAAAGCGAACCGCTCGTCTTCGTGCACGGTTATTCCGGCAGCAACTCGAACTGGAACACCATGGTTTCCCGCTTTACTGCCAGCGGCTATCCCTCGTCAAAGCTGTACCGGTTCGGCTACAACTCCCTCGTGTACAGCAACAAGACGAGTGCCAGCCAGCTGAGCAGCTTCGTTAACACGGTGCGCGCAAACAACGGCTATGTCCCGGTCAGCATCGTTGCGCATTCCAACGGCGGCCTGGTATCGCGCTGGTTCCGCGCAAAACTGGGCGGCAGCGCCAAGATGCGCCGCTTTGTCACGCTCGGCACGCCGCACAAGGGCACATCGTGGGCCTATGGATGCGTTTCTCCCGCCTGCTTCGAGATGCGCTACGGCTCTTCCTTCCTGAACGAGCTTGCGGGGCAAGGATGCGACCGCTCACTGTGGTCGGCAACGGACGGCATCATCATCCCGGCGGCGAATGCGCAATGCGGAGTCAGCACGCAGACGGCGAACGTCAGCCACCTTGGCCTGCTCTCGGATTCGAGCGTGTACAACCAGGTGCGCCAGCAGTTGCAGTAACAGGCACCACCGCCTTACTTCCCAGGTTGGTGGGGCGGTGGTGCGAAGGCATCACCGCTACCCGCAGAAACAACATGCTCGCAGTGAATACACTATTACTGGAGACGCAATCGATGAACATTCCTGGCATGTCCAGCTTCTACGCGCGTGTGCTGGTCTTTGCACTAATCTCCGCCACGAGCCTGTCCTTGTTTGCAGCCGATACGGGCACGACCGCGCCGGTGAGCGTCAGCGGCGACACGGTGCTGGTGACGGTCAACGGCAAGCCGGTGCGCCGCGCGCTGTTCGACGGCCTGGTCAAGGCGCGCTCCGAACAGGCCAACCCGTATGACGAACCGGACAGCGCTGGCGCAAGCAAACCATCCCTTGGCGAGAGCGAGCGCAAGGCGGCATTTGACGACCTGATCAACATGGAGGTGATGGCGCAGAAGGCGGTCGAGCTGGGTATCCACCTGCGGCCTGAGGTCGCCGCCGAGGCGGAGCTGCAATACAAGACCCTGCTGCAGCAAGAACTGGTGCGCGGCATCATTGCGCAAATCGATATCGATCCGGCGGAAATTCGGGCACGCTATGACGCACAACAGCCGGAGCGTTCCTACAAGGTGAGCCACATCCTGCTGAAGACGGAACAGGAAGCACAAGCCGCTATCCGCGAGCTCGACAAGGGCATGAAGTTTCCCGCTGTCGCGCGCAAGCGTACGCTGGACCCGAACACGAAAAAGGACGGCATGCTGGGCTGGATGATGGCGAGTCAACTGGAGCATTCCTTTGTGACGGCGACGGATGCGTTGAAGCCAGGCAGCTATTCGCCGACGCCGGTGCAAACGGCATATGGCTGGCATGTTGTGCAGTTGCACGCGGTGCGCGACCTGCAAAAACCGCCATTTGCCGATGCGCAAACCTGGCTGCGCCAGGAGATCCTGTACGAGAAGGTCAACGCACGTTTGCAGCAGATCAGACAGCAGGCAAAAATCGACGCGCCGGCGGCCAACTAACCCAGCAGGAATCAGTCCATATGGCTATGAAAAACCCTCGCTTGCCCTCCCGTTCGCCGCTGGCGATCGCTATCGTTGCCGTAGCAGCCGGCATTGCAGCGGCTGCCGTGTTCATGCTGCGCGCGCCTGCCACTGAAGAGATGGCCGCCTCACCACGCATGAGCACGAGCGCACCGCAGCTCTCGGATGCCATCAGCGCCAATCCGTTCGCACGGGGCGAAGCGACTGCACCGCAAGCTGCGACTCCCGCCCACGTACCCACGCCGCCAGCGGTGGCAACGGCGGAAACCGGCACCGGTGTCTTCCGTGCGGACAGCAACGGCGTGCTCCTGCTCGACGATGCCACCCGGATGAGACTGGACATCCTGCTATCGCACTTGTCCAAGAGTGCGACACCGCATGAGCTGCAAACAGTGGAGGCCGAAGCCGTCGCCGGGCTTCCTGCGGCGGCGGTGCAACAAGCGCTGCACATCCTGCGGACCTATATCGCATACACCAGCGCGCAGGAAGACCTGGCCGCCGCACATGCCAGCGGACCTGCGGTAAAATCGGAAGAGATGCTGGAGAGGCTGGCCACGTTGCGCCGCCGCCATCTCGGTCTGGATGTCGCCCAGGCGTTATTTGGCAAGCAGGAACAGCAGGAACGCTATGGCCTGCAAATCGCTGCACTGGACGCGGACACTACGCTCACGGCGCAGGAGAAACTGACACGCATCGAGGCCATGCAGCAGGCGCTGCCCGATGGTGCGACGGAGCTCCACGCCAGTCTGGAAGCCTCACGCTCCTCGCTGTCGATGGAACAGGGCGTGGCGGCCTTGCGTGCGCAAGGCGGCTCGGAAGCGCAGGTGCGCCAGTGGCGCGAACAGCATGTCGGTACGGAAGGCGCTGCCGCCATCGGCGAGTTGGAGGCGCAAAAGTCGGACTGGGAGCGCAAGCAGCAGGCATTTGCGCAGCAACGGAGCCAGATCGCACAAATGAATCTGAGCGAGCAGCAAAAGCAGGAAAAGGTCGAGGCGCTGCTGCGTACGCTCTATAGTGAAGAGGAACTCCCCGCAGCGCGCGCCTACCATCAACAGCAGTCAAGCCAGAAAGTGGCCCGGTAACTTCAACTGGCCCGGCGACTTCGCCAGGCACAGCCAGTGCATGGCCGCATGGCGAGCGCTATAAGAATAAGCGGGTCGAGTGCGCGCCTGCGCACGTCAATGTGCTGCCGTCTTCGATTGCGGCGCGAACAGCCAGCGCCATAGCCAGCCACCCTGCGCATCGTTCCCGGTCAGCACATACTCCAACGCATGCATGTTTTGCATCGTCAGCTCAAGCGCGGGGCGTACCCGGTGCTGCCCCGCAAGCAGCAGCGCATCGCCCGACTCCAGCAGGAAGTCGTCATCCGGTAAAACGATATCCTTGCCGGCTCGCTCGATCATCAGCACCATCGCAGGGAACCGTTCATCACGGTTGGCATTGTCGCGCATGAGATCGCCGACACAGAAGCGCAAGCCTTTCTTCATTGCCTCGCAGGCTGCTGGAGCGGCGGTCTTCTCGATACGGACATCCCATACAACCGGCACCAACCCATCGCAGATTGCTTCCACGCGGGAGGACACAGCCTTGCTCCACGTCTCGTCGGTATTGCGAATGCCAGCGAGAAAGCGCGCCAGCAGCGGTGTCGCGAGGATAGCGATGCATTCCTGGGCGACGATGCGCGTCGGTACCATTCTGAAGTCGGCATCGAACGTATCGAACAGCACGCCGTTGGCCGACTGGTTCTGGCGCGTCACCACAAATACATTCGGATTCAGTTCCTTCGCCGTCATCGCGATCGACAGGTTGTTGATGTCGTCGTCACTGGCGGCAACAATGCCGCGCGCCTCCATGATGCCCGCATCGATCAGCGTGCTGGCCTCAGTGCCAAGGCCACGCAAGCTGCGGCTGGTCGGCGGGCCGTCCTCGTCGGGATCGACCACGGTCGATGTGATGCCCATCGGCGCCAAATGCCGGATCACCGCCTTGCCGAAGCTGCCATAGCCGCACACGATCCAATGGCCATGCGGCGGACGGTGCACTTCCGGCAGCGGCGTGCCGGGCAATCCGGTCAGGATCTCAACCAGGCGGAAATCCTCCGGCTCGGATACCGCCAGCGCCAGGTATTCGGCAAAGCGCTCATAGCCATTGATGATGTGGTCGGTGCCGAAGGACGCCATGTTGCCGGCCACCAGCGGGGTGCGTGCGCGGGCCAGTACCGGCACCTGCGGATTGAGCAGCCGCACCGTGATTGCGACCGCGAGATTGCACTCCTCATTATTGGTGAGCGCAAGTACGCCGCGGCACTTCGGATGCCGCAATCCTGCCACCAGCAGGTTGGCCGGCAGCGAAGCGTCGGCGGTCAGCGTCGGGATATCGGTCTTGAAGTCTTCCAGATCCAGCTCCTGCACCCGGTACTCGTCCTTTTCGACGATGACGAAGTCATGGCCAAGCGTATCGAGCGTACGGCAGATCAGGCTGCCGGTCTCGCCGCAGCCGCAGATGACGTAGAACGGCGCACGCAGGTGCTTTACGCGCCGCGCAAAGCGCGACGCCACCAGCGTCTGCTGGAACGCCTTGTCCTGCACCAACGCCAGTATGGTGAGGATCATGTACGACCAGGTGATGACGGTCAGGTAGATGCACACCGTCGCCCACATGCGCTGCGCCTCGGAAAAGGCGGTCGGAATTTCGCCGAAGCCGATCGTGGTGGCGGTGTAGCTGATGAAATAAAACGCGTGGAAGATACTCATCGACGGCGCCGGCGTGCCGTCGGCATTAACGCCCGGCACCAGTGACATGCCGAGCACCGAGACAGCATAGGCGACGATCAATGCGATCAACGGCGCGCGCATGCGCCGCAGTACCAGGAAGAAGACGCTATTCATCGCTGTGTGCGTTCTGACTTGTTCAGGCGCGCTCAGCGGCGCAGCATCACCGTTTCGACGATGAGGATCACGACAGAGATGACGTTGGCAAACAGCGCGCCGCCGGACAGCGATACCACGCTGGCCGTGATTTCCGGCGTCATGCCGCTGCCGGTCACATGCACGGCAACCGCCCAGGTGACGGCAGCCGCAATCAGCTGCAGGTCGGCGACCAGGCTGGTGGACAGGTGCACCGCACCGATCTGTGTGCGGTCGCCGAACTTGAGTACGGTGGCGATCAGGCTGACGACAATGGCGGCGAACAGTTCATAGACGTTGTGCAATTCCGGCCTGTCGATTTCACCGATGAAAAAGCCGAAGTTCAGGGTGGCGGCCAGCACGATGAAGAAACCGAAGAGGACTTTTTCCAGATTCATGGGATGCTCTTGATGTTGGGGAGGGACGGTGGAGTGTGTCCGGGTCGCGCGAATTATAGCTGGCACTTCCGGTAATGGGAGGCTTTCTCGCGAGAATCGAACCCGCCGCACGGTCGTGCCAGAGTGCTCGTGCGAGCTCTATGACTTGGGTCAATTCTGCAAGTCTGGCGAGCCATACGGAATCATCGTTAAACAGTTCTCGGTGGCCGCCACACCTGTCACGGAATCGATCGGACGAATACCGGCAGGCAGGAATGAATTACGCTGCTACGGCCTGCGTAGTGCGCATGCCGTCGAGGTTGCCCCGATCAATGTTTCCTTTTTCAGTAGGTGGGACGCATACTGCGCCAGCAGCTGGCGTCGACTGGCAAGGATGTCCTCCGCCTATGCATTGGTGCGTGCCACAATATCGCGCGTAGTAGTTTCTGAAAAGCTGCGCAGCCGGCATGCTCCATCCGAGCAGTTGCGTGAAGAATGCGTTCTCCAACACGCCGGTAAAGCGCACGTTGTACTGCGCGACATCACGCGCAAGGTGGGACTCCACGCGGGTGGTGACGAACGGCTTCTTGCCGTCCTGCTGCGCATTGCGCAGCGTGCCGCGGATCTGGTTGGAACCGATCGTGATTTCCTTCACATAGGCGGTTTTGAGCTCCTGCAGGAAGGTGCTGTACAGCAGCCACTTAATACAGCACCCGGGCATCTCACAGCAACATGATGCCGAACAAGGCAAAGGCCGGTTACCAGAGCTTGAACTTCGTCTGTCGCTCCATCGCATGCCCTTCATGCTTGGGCATCGAAAAAAATGAAACCGGGGATACGTCGCTCGCCTTGTTATATTGCTATCGGAAGCTAATTGATCTTGCTCATGGAAAGCCGGCACAATTCTTCAAATGCCGCGACATCACGCGGGCAGGTTTAGAACGCGTGCTGAAAGACAGGGAATCGCCCGGCGACATTGAGGTCAAACCACCACAGTTTCTCGTTCGTATCCGACGCGAATTCAATTATGCAGCGTTTCCTGATTATTGCCGGCCTTGTACTGGTCATCGCCGGCCTCGCATGGCCATTGCTGTCGAAGCTGCCGTTCGGCCGCCTGCCCGGCGACATCCATGTTGTGCGGGAAGGGTTCAGTTTCCACTTTCCGATCGTGACTTCCATCGTCATTTCGATCGTGGTCACGCTGCTGCTGTGGATCTTCCGCCGCTGAGACGGGGCGTGAGCCTACAGGCTGTTTTCAAACAGCTTCAGCAGCCGTAACGCTTGACGCCGTCGACGTAGCGGTACTCGCCACGACGGTCGACGAAGCAGATCGCCGGATCGGTCTGTTCCGCCGACGGTGCGGTGGTGGCCTTTTTCACTTGCGGACGGCGGAATTCCCATGGCGGCACCGGGTTGGCATCCGCCCACAGCCCTTTGCGATCACGACGTGCCATCAGTTGCAATGCCGGCAGCGTGAAGTCGCGGTTGGTGCGGTCGAAAACCCATGCCATGCCGCGCTCGATCTGCGCGCGGTTGACCTCGACGCCATTGCAGAACACGACCGCGAACGGCGTGCCATACGTATCGGTCTCCTGCGTCCGGAAAGTCGCCTCCTTGCCGAGGCACAGGTCGGCCAACGACTGGCGCGCATCGCGGCCGTATGCCTGCCGCTTTTCCGGGGCGTCGATGCCGGCCAGCTTGACCTTCAGCGGCTTTTCATTGACGAGCAATGTCAGGGTTTCGCCATCGTTGATGCCAACAACCGGAAAGGAAAAAGCGGAAATCGGGAGGGATAAAGCGATTGCTGCAACAGAAGATTTCATGCCGCCATTGTAGCGTCGGCGTACGCGGATGGCGACATGCGCACGCACCGCCACAAGAACGCAACATCGCGTAAACCACGTATTGCCATCAGCCGGACTTCTCTCTCCAAATGCCTGGCACACCGCGATCACAGGCAGGTGCCGCAGTTGTAGAAATTTCACGGTATGCCTGTCTGGAGCGTACGTTTTTCGGAACGCCTCGCTGGGAGTGGCGCGCGGCCACTTTCTCAATTAACCACAATCAACTTCTTTCGTTTGCCGGTGGCACAAAAAAGCCGTGCATGTCGCACGGCCATCAGGAGCGCTCAGGTTTTCGCCCGGGCGGAATTGCACGGGCATCCCGATTACTGGATGGTGAGTTTCTTCGCGTGTACCGATTCCTTCTTCGGCAACGACAGCATCAGCACGCCGTCTTCCAGTCTCGCCTTTGCGCCATTGTCATCGACATCGGCCGGCAAAGTGAAGCTGCGTGCGAAGCGCCGGGTGGAACGCTCGGCATAGACGATGTTCTCGCCTTCTTTTTGCGCCGACTCGCGCTTGGCTTCGCCTTCTATCGTGATACGGCGGTTGTCGACGGAAACCTTCACGTCTTCCTTCTTCACACCGGGCATCTCCGCTTCCACTTCGAAGCTCCTGTCCGTCTCGGTCACGTTCAGGCGGGGGCTGGTCACCGCGCCGCCATCCCGCCGCGACAGCAGCGACGAGTAGGGAGAAAACGGCGCAAAGAAGTCTTCAAACATGTTCTCAACCAAGCGCCCGAATTGCTCATCCATCATTCCCGGACGATATGCGGATAGAGGAGATCCCTCACGTCTTGCGATATCCATGATTTCCTCCTTTCATGGTTGGTTGATCACCGCGATGCCGGTAAACGCCGGAGCACCGCCCCTGTGCCCAATATTTAAGCAAGCGTCGCGCGAATTTCAAGGTCAGAGTTTCAAGCTTGCGCGTTCGTAAAACGCGGCACGTCCCCCGCTGCATGGAGCACATCCGTATGCGGACAAGCGCAAGCTACGAACCAAGTGAAGTGTCCATGGCAACACGTAATGTTAGGACTTACTTGGAAGCCTTCGTCGATATCAAAAGAAAAGAAGTAGTGATAGAGTAACCGCCGGTTACGATCGCGGATGCCTTGCCTTTTCGCCACCCGCGCGCCGGCGGCGCAACGCGAGGAACGCCGCCCCGCAGTGCTTTCACTGCAACCACCTATCGCACTCTCGCTGTCCGCCGGTTCACGCCGGCTCGCAATACTGAGAACATGGAATTCACCCCGCACGCGCTCTGCAAGAAATACGAGGATGCACTTAGCCGGAATGACTTACCGGGCATCCTGGCGCTTTTCACTCCTGACGCCATCGTCACCGCACCGATCACCGGCACGCTGGACGCCGTCAAGTTCCATACCTTTCTTTTTTCTAATACGAAGAAGGCATCCGCCAATCTTCCGAACGTGATTCGCAGCCGCGAAAACCCGACTGCGCTCACCGTCCAGTTCAGCTACACCTTCCTCACCACCTGCGCCAGGGTCGCGGTGATCGATGGCGTCGCGACTTTCGAATTCGACGATAGCCAGCAGAAATTCAGGAGGCTCACCATCGTCTATAACGACTCGGACATGAGCCTGTTGATGGCGGAACAGGACAAGGTCCCGTGCATCTGGACTGCCGACGCACAGTAAGTGTTCAAACAGCCTCTTAAAAACCGGCTCTCAGGCCTTCGCCATCTCCAGCAGCAAACGCAGCAGTTCCTGCGGCGCGCTGATCATTGCGTCGTGGCCAGTGGCGATTTCGTGCACGTCCCAGCCCGGCTGTTCGCGCACGCGAGCGCGCATGACGGCAATTGTCGCCAGCGCAGGCGCGTTGCAATCGATGAAAGTACGCGGCAGCGCCGCCACACGCGCCGGATCGAAATCCAGCGGGTCGTCGTACACGCCGCCCGCTTGCGGTGTCTGCCGGCGCAGAACCCATGCCGCGTCTTCGCCGGCCAGGCCGAACATCGCCGGATCGGCCGGCGGGATGCAACCCGTGCTGGCGATCGCCTGGCGGCGTTGCATCCGTGTTTGCTCCGCGTGCGTGCTCGACCAGGATTCGCCGGGAAGCGGTACGACGGCATCGAGGTAGACGAGACGCGCGATGCGGTCCGGCATGCGGTCGGCGACGGCGGTGATCACCATGCCGCCGTAGCTGTGGCCGACCACGATCGCCTGCTGCAATTCCTCCGCCTCGATCACGGCGGCCACATCGTCGGCATGCGTGCGCAGGGTTATGTCGCGCGACAACTGGTGTGCGCGTTCGCCGGTGCCGGTCAGCGTGACGGGGAAGGCACGATGGCCTGCCGACCACAGGCCGGGAAGAATTTTCTTCCAGCACCATGCGCCGTGCCAGGCGCCATGCACGAGAACGAAATCAGCCATGCTTCTCCTTCTTTCGGTTCATGGCGGCGGCTGCCGGCACGCTGCAAGGGGCGGGTTGCGCGCTACTTCAGGTAATGCAACGGGAAGTACAGCATTGCGACGAGCCCCAAGGCCCCCAGGCAAGTTACCACCGCAACAATAAAGCGTGAAAGCCGGTCTGCCTTGGTTTCTTTCGGCTTTCGGTTCGTTTGCTCAGACAACGCATTCTCCAGATTCATCCGGGGCGAAATCCGTCTTCCGTCATCATTCGCCGTGTTCCGCGGTGTTTCGCCGCGAATCGAAAGAATACGCCCTTATTGTGGCCATGTGTTTGCCGTTGCGTATTGCGCTGCCGTTGAAAGCCGGCTGCTTCGGGGCCGGTCAGGCCTCGGTCGGGATAGCCGCCCTGCCTTCCCTGCGTTGCCTGTATTGCGTCTGCGCCCAGACCGCCCAGCCACCGAGGCCGGCGACGGTGGCAAGGATCAGCAGGAAGCCGCCGAGGAAAGGAATGGCGAACACCACGCTGAGCAACAGCAGCGCCAGCGCAAGATAGAGCATCTGCTTCTTGAACGAAAGCGGCTCCGTGGCCTTCAATGCCGCGGCAAGGCGGTGGCCGACGAAAAATGCCGCAGCGAGGTAACCGAGCATCAGGCTCAGCGGGTACAGCAGCATCAACGCCAACCCGATTGGCAAGCCAATCACCGTGGCCATGAACAGGATTGCCACCGGCGGCACTGCAAACATCAGCGCCAAGCCCATCAGCAGGCTGCGCACCGGGTGCCGCCCGATCGCGCGCTGTGTGCCGGCAACCGCATTCGGAAAGAGCAGGTACAACAGCATGCCGGCGACCAGCATGCTGACGAGGATGAAGGGATGGAACCACGACCAGACGCCGGACTCCTCTACTTCCACATGCCAGCCTTCCGGTGTTTCCATTCGCGTGACGGTGCCATTGACTTGTGCGCGCTGCACCTCGGGCAGTTCGTTCGGGCTGGCATACATGAGGTTGCCGTCGATACGCGCATCCGGTGTCAGCATGATTTCCTTGCCGTACAGGCGGGTATCGCCGCCGATATGGCCGGAGATCGTGATCTTTCCGCCATAAATCTTTGCCCCTTTGCCGATGTCGCCGGCGACGTTGACTTCACCACCTGCGAGCAGGGCCGGGCCGGCAACCTGCGCCGTGCGGTCCAAGCGCACCGTGCCGCCGGTCGCAACCAGTTCGCCGCCGACATTGCGTTCCACGGCCACCGCGCCCCCGGCGATGCGCAAGTCCTGCATCACCGGCGCGCGGATATCGACAGAACCGCCGGCGACAGTGGCATCGGCGCCGATGTCGCGCTCGACGCTGACACGCCCGCCGGCCGCCATCAGGTCGGCTGCAATCGGCATCACTACCTTGAGGTCGCCGCCGGCGAGATAGGTGTTGCCGCCGGCACTGGTATCCGCCGCATGCGCAGCGGATACCGCTATCCCGAAGAGGAACAGGCAACCGGCAATGGTGCGTTTCACTGCATTGGCATGCGAGTTGCCCCCCGCGCATGCTTTGGCGCGCACGTCATCATGGAACGAGAGTTCCTCGGCTGTCATCGGTATGTCCTCTATGCACGCGGGCGGCCTCCTCGCCTGCGGCTTGTCCTGTCGGAAATCAGCGCTCCCACTCCACCCGCAGCAGATGGTCGCCCTTGTTGTAATGAAAACGCAGGTCGCCCTTGTAGGCGCTCTCCAGCGCCTCGCCGATACCGCGCGCGAGGTGGGCGTCGGTGGTCTCGATAAGCAGTTTATTGTCTTCGACCCTGATGGCCATGATCCGCTTCAACGGATGCTCGGCCTTCTCGCGGGTTTCGACACGGCGGATCAGGTTCACCAGGTCGTCGTGGTGCTCAGTCAGGAAACGGCCACCAACGGTCAGGTAACCGGCGGGCCGCCTGTCGTGGATCCTGCGGCAGGCAGGGCACTTGGTAATCGCGGCGTTCGTCGCGTGCGCTTCCCAATGCCATGCGCCTTCCCGGTAGGCAGCGCCGCAACCGTCGCACACTGCAGTGCCGGCCGGCTTGCATGCTTCCTGATAGGGGTCGTGCATTGCATCATCGTAGAGCTGGCGATGATGCCCCGGATGGAATGTCGATCCTGACGAATGTCCTGTTTTCATCATTCCTCCTCGGTGGATAAGAATTGGCTGCCGCCCCGGCAGCGCGGAAAACACATCATCTTTCGACTGCCTGCATGCGTACGCCTGCAGGACTTTCGGCACTGCAGCCGGGGCAGCCGCACAGCCACCCCGGCCCTCCCGTCACTGCAATGCTGTTCAGTTCACCGTGATCTTGCGTGCGGTTTTGCCAGCCTTCTTCGGCAGCGTCAGTTCCAGTACGCCATCGCGATAGTTGGCCTGCACTTCCGCATCGTTGATATCAACCGGCAGCGTGAAGCTGCGGAATTGCTGGCCGTAGTAACGCTCGCTGCGCACCACGGTTTCGCCTTCCTTCTGCTCCGATTCGTTTTTCGACTCGGCGCTGATGCTCACCTGGTTGCCCTCGACGTTGACCTTGATGTCTTCCTTCTTCACGCCGGGGATTTCTGCCTTCACGGTATAGGCCTTGTCGGTCTCGGATACGTCCATCTTGATGCGTGGCTCGAGCTCCATGTCGCGCAAGGACGGGCGCAAACGGAAATCCTTGAAGAAATCGTCCAGGCTGCGGAACGGCTCGAAACGTGCGAGATCACCGAAAGGATCGTAGTTGGTCAGTTTGCTTCCCATCTTCTTTCTCCTTATTAAATAGGCCGGGTTGAATCACCGTCTTGCTTTGCGCGATACGGGCAGACAGGAGGCGGCATGCCTTTCTGTCCACATTCCGCGCGAGATCTAGTGTGCGTACCGCATGAGCTGGCGCTGCCCGCAGGGAAAGCTGCTGAACGCACTGCTCCGCGCCGGTGCGTGGCGTGGCTTGCCATCCGACAGCAGGTGCGCCGCAATCCGGAACCATTCCTCTGACGACAGCGACAGGCGCGCTGCCGGCAGCAGTTCGGCTTCTTCCAGCATCAGGCGCTCCTGCATCTGGGTGCAGTACATGGCGACCGTCGACACTAGCGCGGCCGCGTCGATCCGCATCCCGTCAAGGAAGCGTTGCGCCTGTTCGCAGGCGCTGCGCAGCAGGCGCACGGTATCGGCGCTGATCGCATCAAGTTTGATGAGGATGGCATGCACGTCGTCCGACAGGCGGCGCAACATTGGTATCACGTATTGCTCGACCTTGCGCTCATGGCAGTATTTGTCGATCTGCATGATGTCGTTGAATACAGCGTCCAGCCAGGCCGTGTCGATCTCGACCGATTCTGTGAGTGCGCCTTTGCGCAGACGGTGTTCCAGCTTGCGGAGAAGGCGTCGTGCATTCTGCTGTTCGCTGGAGAGCACCACGAAGGAATAAGTGGTGGTCAGCATGTTTCGTAATCCCTTTTCTCTGGAGACGGCGCGCGGGCGGAATGCCCAAGTCGTGCCAGGTCACTCGCACCCCGAGCGCTTTCCGGCATTTCTTGATCCGGCTTTCATGTCTCCTTCGGGTACTGCAAAACCAACTCTCGATTTCAGGTTACACGAACGGAATTGCCGAATCACTAACGCTGCTTGACTCGGGTCAACGAAATAAAAACTCGTGCATGACTTTTTTCGCGACTTAGTTTCCACGTGGAAAAGCATTGACCCGAGTCAACGGGAAGGCTCTCCAAAACTCGCGCAAAGCCGTGGGGCGCAAGGGAGAAAATGCAGCGCGGAGGATCGTGGCTGCTAGTTTTTGGCAACCGGCTTTGGGCCGCTTTTTGTTGAGGGCGCGGGCGACCATGCCGGACGTTCGTTGCGTCCGGAATCGATGATGACCAGATAGCGGCCAGGGTCGGCAACCGGCGTGCGGTCGGCGCGCATCACCCACAAGCGGGCACCGGTCGCGAGTGCCTGCTCATAGTCGGCGTCGAGCACGCCATAGCGGTCGAGGAAAACGTTCAGGCTCGCGGGGATGCGGATGCATCCCTTCGAAGCGCGCGTGCCGAGCCGCTGCTCGAGCTGGTACGGATCGGTCGCGTGCATTTGCAGCCGCATCTGGCTGTAGCCGCCCCGTCCGCTGGCACTCTTCCAGCCGCGCTGCGCCAGCACCCAGCCGAAGTCGTACACGCGCATGCCCCGCACGCCATAACCGAGGATGCCCTGTGAATTCTTCGTACCTTCCGCGCGAAAATCCCGGTTGGCCAGCGTGTGCTCGAACACGCCGGTCGGTGTCTCGAAGTAGTCGTAGCGGCCCGGCTTGCCGGTGGAGACCGGTGACGCGCCGATGAACTGCCAGCTGCGCGGCACCGTCTCGGCATTCAGCCGGTACAGGAAGAGTGCCTGCACCTGCGGATCGCGGTCCACCAGCGCCACGTACTGCGATGGCAGGTCGGGCGGCTCATGTTGGCGCAGCGCAGCGTCGAGCGTCCGGGCATAGAACACCTGCTCCGCGGTTGGCACGTCGAGGCGGCGATCGACTTCAAAGGTGTACGCAAGATCGAGCGACGATACCGTTCTGGCTGCAACCTCTTGCGCCCCTGCATGCACCGGAAACACCGATGAGATACACGCCGCCAACACGACCGCTGCGATGGCAGCCAGTCGCTTCGCCGCCAAGCGGGTTGCCCTACGCGCTGGCTGCGGCCGGCATTTGCGCGGCATCGGGCACAGCAACACGAATCGCATCGTCAATGGTCTCCAGCCAGATGAACTGCAGTCGGTTGCGCGCACTCTCCGGAATGTCTTCCAGGTCGTGCTTGTTGCGGGCAGGTAGCAACACCGTTTTGATCCCGGCCCGCAGTGCAGCCAGCACCTTTTCCTTGATGCCGCCGACCGGTAGCACGAGGCCGCGCAGGCTGATCTCGCCAGTCATCGCGCAATCGCTGCGCACCGGCTTGTCGATGGCGAGCGACATCAGAGCAATGAACATCGCCACGCCCGCGCTCGGGCCGTCCTTCGGCGTTGCGCCGGCCGGCACATGCACATGGATGTCGCTCTTGTCGAACACGTTGGCATCGATGCCGTAGCGCGCAGCACGCGCACGCAGCAGGCTCAGCGCCGCCTGCGTGCTTTCCTTCATCACATCGCCCAGCTGGCCGGTCAGCACCAGCTTGCCCTGCCCGGGGCTGCGGCTGGCTTCGATGAACAGGATGTCGCCGCCGACCGGTGTCCACGCCAAGCCGGTCGCCACGCCCGGTATGCCGGCGCGCATCGCGACCTCGCTCTCGAAGCGCGACGGGCCGAGGATGGCGCTCAGGTCCGCCTCGTCGATGCGCACGTGCTGCGCGCTGCCTTCCGCGATCCGCACGGCGGCATGGCGCACCACGCTGCCGATCTCGCGCTCAAGGTTGCGCACGCCGGCTTCCCGCGTGTAGTGCGCGATCAGGCCATGCAGCGCGGCATCGGACAGTTCGCACTGCTGCGCTGTGATCCCGTTGGCGGCAAGCTGTCGGCCGACGATGTAGCGGCGCGCGATCTGTGCCTTTTCCTCTTCCGTATAGCCGGGCAGCGAGATGATTTCCATGCGGTCGCGCAGCGGCCCGGGAATGGTGTCGAGCATGTTGGCGGTGGCAATGAACATCACGCGCGACAGGTCGAAGGGCACGGCGAGGTAATTGTCGCGGAAGGTGCCGTTCTGTTCCGGGTCCAGCACTTCCAGCAGCGCGGCCGACGGATCGCCATGCACGCCGCTGCCGAGCTTGTCGATTTCATCGAGCATCATCACGCAATTGCGTGTGCCGGCCTTGCGCATGCCCTGGATAATGTTGCCGGGCAGCGCGCCCATGTAGGTGCGGCGGTGGCCGCGGATTTCCGCTTCGTCATGCACGCCGCCCAGCGACACGCGCACGAATTTGCGGCCGGTAGCCTTGGCGATGCTCTGCCCGAGCGAAGTCTTTCCCACGCCGGGCGGCCCGGCAAAGCACAGGATCGGACTCTTGCCGTCCGGGTTCAGCTTGTGCACGGCGAGGTATTCGACAATGCGGCGCTTGACCTTGTCGAGGCCGAAGTGGTCTTCATCGAGGATGCGGCGCGCTTCGGCAATGTCGATGCGGTCTTCGGTGGCGGCGGACCAAGGCAGTTCGGTCAACCACTCGAGGTAGGTCAGCACGACCGAGTATTCGCCTGCGGCTTCCGGCATGCGTTCAAGACGTCGCAGTTCCTTCAGCGCATGCGACTCGACCTCGGCCGGCATGCCGGCTTTCTCGATCGCCTCCTCTATCCTGTGCACATCATCGTTGGCGCGCTCACCCTCGCCCAGCTGCTGCTGGATGGTCTGCAGTTGTTCGCGCAACAGCATTTCGCGCTGGCGGTCGGTCAGGCGTTCGCTGGTCTGGGTGTCGATTTCACGGCGCAGGCGCAGCACTTCGGCGCGGCGCGCCACCAGCGAAGTGACCATTGCCAGCCGCGCCGGCAGCGGCAGGGTTTCCAGCACGCCCTGCTTGTCCCCTGCCTTCAGGTCGAGCAGGCCCGCAGTGAGGTCGGCCAGCGTCGACGCGGACATCATGTTGTCCACTACGCTGTTGAGCTCATCCGGCGCCTGCGGCATGAGGCTGATGATCTGCCGCAGCTTGTCTTTCAGCTGCAGCATGCGCGCCTCGATTTCCTGCGCATCCTGCTCGCTCTGCGGATCGGACAGTCGTTCCACACGCGCGGCGAGGAACGGGAATCCGGGGAGGAATTCCAACACGCGGAAACGCTGTTCACCCTGGCAGATCATATGATGGGCGCCATCGGGCGTGGTGATGTAGCGCAGCACGGAACCGGCGGTGCCAATCTCGTACAGGTCCTTGGCTTCGGGGAGTGCGACATCCGGTTCGCGCTGCAGCAGCACGCCGATCTGCCGCTCGCTGCGAGCGGCCTCCTGCGCGGCGGCGATGCTGCCTTCACGGCCGACCGTGATCGGCATTACGAGGCCGGGGAACAGCACGAGGCTGCGCACCGGGATGATGATCAGCGCATCCTGCGGCAGGTCGCTCGCTGTGCGCTGCGTCTGTTGGCCGCGGTTCGCCATGGGGCCGCTGCTGGACTCTGCAGGCAGGTCTGCATCCAGGTGCACTTTCTGGCCGGCGTGTTCATGTGTGCTCATGGTTCACCTGTGTACTGTTCTGTTGATTGGTGCGGTCTGGCGTCGGCGTTCTCCGTCATCGGAGTTTGCGCAGGGTCAGTTGCAGGCAGCCGTTTTCCAGGCTGCGCTCGGCCAGTTCAAACAGCCCGGGAGGCAGGTCGATATGCCGCTCGAAACGGCCATACGGAATTTCAAGGTGGCGCAGCCGCGCCTCGCCCGCCATGGGCAAAGGCCGCTCGGCAGCGACCAGCAGCGTGCCGCCGTCAACGACGATGCTGACCGTATCCGGCACGGCACCCGGCAAGGCGATCTGGATATGAAGCGCGCTGTGGGTCTCGAAGACATCCATCGGCGGCTCCCAAACGGGTTTTCGCGTGTTGCCACGTTGCTGAGGCTGTTGCTGTGGCTGCGGCAGGAAGAATCGCCGTTGCAGGCGTTGCGCCTGCTCCAGCATGCCGAGGGCGTCGGCCCACATTGCTTCGAATGGATCCCGCGACTTCATGTTTCGTTCTCCGCCGGCCGCCCGGGGTAACGTATGCCGCAGGTCGGCCCTGTTAGGAAAGCGCGTGCGCCGTGTCAGCACGGGCACTGCGAATAAAGTGTCCCACAGGTGCAGATGCAGACTGAATGCTTTGGATCAAAGATTTTTTGCTTGCCGGCGCACACGCAGCAGCGCGTAGTGCGGGTGCGTTAGGAAAGTATTGACCTGTGAGGTGGCGGGATGCGCGGCAAAAGAGCTATGGTAATCACTGGATGAAACAGCGGATCCTCGCGCTTGCGTTGCGCGATGCGTGAAGATATATATGCGCACACCCGCAACAAGGATTTCGTAAAATCGCACGGTATTCATGGAGGTCACGATGCCCATAACAACCACAACCCGAAACAGGCATATCTTTGCGGCGCTCTTTCTCGCTGGCGCATCGCTGTGCACGGCCGCATCGGCACTTGACGCGAATGCGTTGAAAGCGATCGAGGCACGCTACCAGGCCGAGCGCGCTGCCTGCGAAAGCGGACGCGCTGCCCAGGATCGCGAGACCTGCCTGCAGGAAGCGGTCAATGCACGCGCGGCCGCGCGGCGGGGCGAGCTCGACGACGTACCCGGCACCTATGAAAAGAATGCCGTAGCCCGTTGCGAAGTCTTGCCGGAGGAGGAACGCGACCTGTGCCGGCGTCGAGCACGCGGTGAAGGCGAAGTCAAAGGCAGCGTCGAGGGCGGCGGTATTTTGCGCGAGTATCGCGAGGTCACGCTGCCATCGGTGAAGCCGCAACTGCAGCAGGTACCAGCGGCACCAGCGACACCACAAGCGCAAACAGCGCCGCAGAACAGCGCTGTGAAACAGAACGGGAAGTAACTACGTCGGCGCGCCAGCAACCGTCACGCCATCGTCAGGCGATGGCGAATTGCGGATGCATGCCCTCGGTCGGCGCGGCCGAGGTGCGAGCACGGGAAGTGCCAAAGCGCTGGAAGTGCTCGATGACGGTGCGGTAGAAGAGATCGGGATTGTTGGCGCATTGCATACGCAGGCGCCCGTCTGCGAAAGCGTCGCGCCACAACATCTGCGCTTGCTCGTTTGATATGCCTGCTTTACGTGCCAGCCATGGCAGCAGCTTGGGCATCGTGTCCATCATTTACACTCCATTTGCGGCGCCGCCCACCTTGTGCTTTTGACACGCGGCCGACGAACGCCAGATTTTTGCTGTACCGCAAGAAGTGTAAAGAACTATTTGCCGTAGTCCAATTTCGATTGGCGATGTGACTTATTCTCAAAGTGAATAACTTGCGTCAGCCATGGGTTTGCGCGGCGGCTCTTGTATTTATCCCAAGCCCGGTTTCGTCACCATCAGGAAGTAGACCACCACCATGGCGATGAAAGCCGGATAGCCCAGCAGTTCCCAGCGTCGCGCATAGTGCCAGTAGCGCTCCGGCACCTGTTGGCCGCTTGCCGCGGCGCTGCCCGCCATGCGCGCCATGCGCAGTTGCAGCCACACCACCGGCAACCAGCACACGCCTGCCAGCGCATACAGCCCAAACGAAACGAGCAGCCAAGGTGCGGTCCACGAGAACCCTGCGGTATGCGCCAGCCACAGCCCCGACAGCGGCTGGAAGATCACTGCCGGCGTCGTGAACCACCAGTCCGCGCGGCACACGAGGCGCGACACGACGGACATTGTCTCCACCGAATTGCTGCGGTTCGCGAAGAACAGGTAGAACGCGGTGCCGAATCCGGTGCCGACCATCAGCACCGATGACAGGATATGCAGCGTTTTTACGATCAGATAGGTATTCATACGGTTTTCCTTTGCTCTTCAGCCAACAGCACAAACAGCAGTGCAAAGATCGGCAGGTTCTTGATCACGGGCCCGAACGGATGCGCGAGGTACTCCGGCAGCGCGAGCATGATGATCAGCGTGTAGGCCGCAATCGTCGCGCCTTGCAGCAGCCATAGCCTTCGGCTCGGACGGATCAGCGTCGCGATGCCGAACGCGAGGTCGAGCGCTGCGGCGCCATATAGCGCAAGCAAGGCTGGTGTGCCGGTCAGGCCGACCGCTTCAAGCAATGCCAGGCTGCCGCTGACCGGATACACGAACAGGCTCACCATGGCGGTCAGCAGCCATACCAGCGCCAGTGCAATGCGCAGCAACGGGGTGCGCCACTGTGCGAGCGACTGCGCTCGAAGCGCTTCCGCATCGCTCGGGCGGATGAAACGCTGCACACCGTGTGGCATGCGACCAAGCAATGTCGCCGTTGCAGCAACGTCGCCGGTATTGCCGTCCTGGAGCATCTTCCATGTATCGCTGGTCAACATCGATCCCGGCAGGTAGTCTCCCACTCGCGCCGCGGCGTCGATCAGCAGGCAGGGAATGGCGACTGTCAGTGCCGGCGCAAAGCCCATGCTCGTCCTGTACGCAGCCAGCATGTCGCGGTATTCGACACGCTCTGCACCGACGATGTCGATGCACTGCCGTGCCGGAGCCTCCGGTGCGATCAGGCCGACCACTGCTTCGGCAAGGTCGTCGATATGCACCGGTTGCACCAGTTGATGCCCGCCGGCGGGCAGCGCCAGCAGCGGCAGGCTCGCCAGCGTGCGGAAGAACTGCGCGGAGTCGCCGTCGTCGCCGTACACCAGCGCGGGACGGACGACCTGCCACTCGAGTTCTTGCTGCATCAGGAACTCGTCCGCTGCGCGTTTCGTTTCGAAGTACAGCGTGTCGCCCTTGTCCGCACCGAGTGCCGATACCTGTATCACGCGGCGCACGCCCGCCATGGCGCAGGCGCGAAACAGCGCAATCGGCGCATCGCGATGCACCGCGGCGAAGGACTGCCCCTTGCGCTCGACGAGTATGCCGACGGCGTTGATCACGATATCGACGCCCGCCAGCCGCGGCAACCAGTCTTCGGGGCGCAGATCGCGCGTGAAGTCGATCGCAATCTCGTTGGCGGAACGCGGCTGGCGGACACCGCGCAGAACGACATGGCCTTGCGCTTCAAGCCTCTCGCCAATGGCGTTGCCGATGAATCCCCTGCCACCGCAGATGAGTATCTTCATGACGCACTCCCTTTAGCATTATGTCTTTTCATTCTGTCATTTCAGTAATGACAGAAATAACATCGCCTTAAAAAGGGGCATCGACCTGCCCCTTGCCGTAACACCACTTGCCTTACTGCTTGCTGCTTGGCCACTGCTTGACAACGAATTGAGCGCTACCCGATTCCTACTTGCCCCGCATCTTTTTGCTGATCTTGGCCCCCATGCCCAGCGTCTTCATCAGCGTATCGGGCTTCATGCGCAGCATTTCATCTGACCACGCGGTCAGGATCTCGATGAAATCCAGCGTTTCGCGAATGCGCTGCGCGCTACCCGTTGATTCAGCCGCCATGTCCGGACTGTCGAGACATTCGCGCAATACCGAGATCGTCGGGTCGATCTCGCGCTGGCGCCGTCCCTCGACGATCAGCTTGAACAGCTCCCAGATATCGGTCGATGTCTCGAAATGGTCGCGCCGGTCGCCCATCACATGGGTCAGGCGAACCAGGCGCCATGCCTGCAACTCCTTCAGGCTGGTGCTGACGTTGGAGCGCGCCACGCCGAGTGTCTCGGCAATTTCTTCCGCGTCCATCGGACGGCCCGCAAGATAGAGCAGCGCATGGATCTGCGCGACGGTGCGGTTGACGCCCCAGCGCGAGCCCATCTCGCCCCAGTGGGTAATGAATCGTTCGGATACGGGTGTAAGTTCCATGAGGCCAGATTAGGCAATTCTCTCATTTCTGTCAATACAGAAATGATAGAATTTCTCCAGATGGTCGGGATTGGTCCGTACACGGCGTGCGAGCGGCTGCCCGTGCCAAACCGGCAATGCGGTTGCCCATTGATTAATAGCTGATGCTCACCGCATTCAGCAGTCCAATCGCCACGGCCAGCGCCGCCGCGAGCACCGCCGCCGCGGTATGCCCTTGGCTGACATTGCCGACGGACCGGCGCAGCACGGCGATCAGGCCCAGTTGCACCAGGCCGGTGATGCCGGCCCACTTCGCCATCTCCAGCAGGCTGTGCGTGAAGTAGATCGCGGATAGCAGCGGGAACGTGAAACCAAGGATCGCGCCGCCGAGGATGATTGCCGCGCCAAGGTTGTCATTGCGGATCAGCGCGAAGTCGTCATACGGCGTGACGCGCGAATAGAGATAGATGAACACCGCCAGCAGCACCAGCGCGGCAGCAAGATAGACAGCAAATGCGACGACAGCTTCCATTACAGGTCCTTCTCAAAATAATGCGGAACGAAATTGCTCATGTTGGTGGTGATCGGTGACACGTCCTCGCGGATGCACATGCCGGCCGGTTCATCGCCGACAATCCAGGACCCGATCACCGGATACTTGCCGCCAAAGCTGGGCATGGGATGCAGCGCCTGGTAAATCGCGCCTTCGCTGCCGTACGGACCGTCGCCTTTGGCGATGACGCGACCGTTGTCGACCAGCTCCACGTTTGCGCCCTCACGCGAGAACAACGGCTTCTTCGCGTACGACGACAGCCTTCCAACCTCGAAATAGGCGGGCAGCAGGTTCGGGTGTCCGGGATACAGTTCCCACAGCAGCGGCAGCAGTCCCTTGCAGGCCAGCACCGACTTCCATAGCGGCTCGATGAAGCGGGTGGTGGAGCCGATCACGTACGGCCCGAATTCCTCGCGCATCAGCCATTCCCAGGGATAGAGCTTGAACAGCGCTTCAATCGGGCGGCCGTTGATGTCGACGAAGCATTCGCCTGCCGCATTCCAGCCCACATCCTCAAGAAAGATATGGCGTGCCTGCAAGCCAGCCTGCGTGGCGGTCTCCATCAGGTAGGTGGTACAGACCCAGTCCTCCTCGTTTTGCGACATCGACGCGAAGTAAATCGTCTTCACCGCCGGATCGAGCTGCTGCCAGCGCGCGACGAGGCGCTCATGCAGAGAGTTGAACTGGTCGTGCTGCGGGAATTTCTCTTCCAGCCAGTACCATTGCGCGACGGCTGACTCCAGCAGCGAGGTCGGCGTGTCAGCGTTGTACTCCAGGAGCTTGGGCGCCGACGTGCCGTCGTAGGCAAGGTCGAAACGACCGTACAGCGAGAAATCGCCTTTCGCAAACGAGTCGCGGATCGCCGGCCAGTACAGCGCGGGAATGCCGAGTTGCGCAAAGCGGTTGTCGCTGATCACCAGCTGGATCGCTTCCAAGCACATGCGATGCAGTTCCTGCGTCACCTCTTCCAGCATGTCGACCTGCTGCGCGCTGAAGCGATAGCAGGCGTCCTCCTTCCAGTAGTTGTCCCAGCTATGAAACGACAGGCCGACTTCCTCGAGCTTGCGCCCGTAGTCCGGGCGTGGCGCGATCGCAAGGCGCTCCATGTCAGCCGCCTCCGGAGAAGCCGCGTCCGGTCGAGCCGAAACCGCCGCGCGCCACGGATACGCGGCTGATGCCCTGCGCCGTGGAAGGCGTCCCGCGCGTCAAGTAGGAGTTCGGCAGCTTGCGCGTGCTGCCGTCCGCATCCACCGCATACGGGTAACCGGTGTTGTGGTCCCAGTAATAGCGCGGGCCGACGTAACGGCTGCCACCGCTTCCACCGCCACCTCCACCTCCACCACCGCCGGAGCCCGACGGACGGCAGTCGCGTTCATCATTGCCCCAGTCCTTCTGGCAGTCCTCTCGGCTGGCATAGGAGTTCTGTTGCAGTTCGCGCTTGTCGTCGCTCATCACCGCATAGCCGACCAGCAGTGCCCCCGTACCGATAAGGAGCAACGGCACGCGACTGGATTTCTTCATGGCGTATTCCTAGTCTTCAAAATCTCAACTCTGTAATGCATTGCATGGAGACATGACAACGTACCGCTCCGTTGCGCGAACGAATTCGCTCCTTCAGGTGTGCAGGGCTCGAGGGATGCAGGCAGTACCGACTGCGAGGCTACGATCTGAATGTCGTTGCGAAAACGTTAAAAAACGGGCAAGAGTCTAAGGTCTTTGTAACCGACTGTCCATTGTGCAAGTGGCGTACAAACAACCGTCAGGTCAGCGAAAAAAGGAGCCGCCCTCACGGCGTCATAATCCAAAAGGGAGACCTACGAGGCCAGCCAGGCATCATGTCGCTCGCGTTGCCGGCAGAATGCACCGGCTTTCGGAGAGCTGCATATCGTCTGGCGCGACACAAGCCAAGCAGGCAAGTGCTCATGCACGGATGCAGGCAGAAGCAAAAACAGCCGCCGAAATGGTCATCGGCAGTAAAGATGCAATGAACCGCCTGTTCCGCCAGATCAGATGTACGGATCACATCTACGCATGCGCTAAGGGCGGCGCTGGCGCTGGCAGCCCCCGTACCTGCGTAGCGACGACACAGTTTCCATGGACACACCTCATCCGGCGCGTTGATTGAGGCCTATCAAACGAAGTCCGGGAAGCGATAGCACCATGTAAGAGCCTGTTTGAAAACCGTAGCGAGCGGTCCGAGTTTGGGCGGGGACGCCGAGCCCTGCGATGCGTGCCGCGCTTCGGCCCCATGCGCAACAGCAGGAGGACCCGCCATGCTCAAGAGCTTCCTGGAAACCATGCGGCCCTACAGGGAAATGGTCCTGCTGGTGGTATCCCTGGTAGCCGCCACGCTTTTCGTGCGCGACTATTTCGCCACAAAGAAAGAAGTGCTGGTGCTGCAATGCCAGATGCAGAACGGTATTGACATCATCGAAAGCCGCATCAACAGCGACGACCTCAGCAAGCGTATCGTGCGGCTCAAACTCGAAGTGGAGGAAGGAAAAAGCGAGCTGCGTGCAGCAAAGGTCGACCATACGTTCAACGAGCTGCTGCTTTCACTGGAAGCGGAAGTCAGGCGCCTGGAAAAGGAACTGGATGCGGAAGACGCATTGCGGCGGCGCGCCGCGGACAACGCTGCGCCGGGCGGCGCATGCGAAAACCTGGGGGGAGAGAAATGAGGGTGTTCCTGTTGCTATGCATGATGGCGTTTTCTGGCGCCGCCGTTGCGGTGCAATTACCACTCGGCACGACGGATGCGCCGGCCTGCACGCCATCCGCCACCGATCCCCATGCCGGCGCACCCTCGCGCCGCGGGCGGGATCGTACGCCCAAGAAAGCCACACTCAATGCACTCGTGGAAGGCAAGGGAGTCGAGGAGCCCGCCCAGCACCAGGCACTACAGGCGTGTGCGAAGGACGCCGCGCAGCAAATCGAACTGCGGCTGCTCGCCGCCCAGCCGGCCGAATCCAACTCGCTGTTCAAGAAAGTTTTCCTGCGCTGCGTGGCCGAACAGAACATCCCTGTCAGCATCTATTTTGTTGCACTGAAGCTGGAAGGACATTGCGAGCCGCAGCGGCCCGCAAAGCGCTAACAACACCTAACGCATCCTGCGCACCAGCCTCAACAGCAGCAAGAGGACGATAGCGCCAACGGTGGCGACGATGATCCGCCCCAGCACGCCGCCGCCGGCGGAAATGTCGAGCGCATCGAATACATAGCCGCCGATGAAGGCGCCGATGATGCCGATGACGATGTCACCCACGATGCCGAATCCACCACCGACCACGGCGCTGGCCAGCCACCCGGCAATCAAACCGATCAGTACCAACCATAGCAATTCCATGTTGCCCTCCTAAGAGCTCGTTTGACGAGATATGAAGTAGCCCTGCTTTATTAGATCCTTGGCCACGATGAAGTTTCGCCGTGGCCAGCATTCTTATGACGAAACGTGTCTGGATTCCGCCTTCGGGAACAGTGTGGAACCGCGTCTTCCCGAACTTGGGAATGCAACGCGAAGACAAATACTTCCGATCTCCAGGAGCAACGGCTATGTCCGGTTTTTGCGAAATGTTGACTGGAATTAACGTATGTACGACGCCAATTGCCACATATCATCAATTGGGCATCGAAATTGCTTGACTCAAGTCAAGATCCGTAAATAACGTCCTTTACCTGATAACTCTCTCGATGCCGACCAATTGGCCTATCCGTAGATATTTGCTTGCGCTCGTGCTGGCCATTGCCGCGCCGACAGTGACATTGTGGGTGTACTCGCTGCACTCCACGGTCCGCAGCGAGGCGGCAGAAGCCGGCTCACGTACACTGACCCTGGCGCAGATTGCTGCCGCGGATGCGCACCGTCTCATACAGGACTCCGGCGCCTTGCTTGCTGGACTTGCGCTACGTCCCAAGGTCCAGGCGCTTGATCAGGCCGACTGCGATGGCATTCTTGTCGATTTCAGGCATTTCCTTCCACAGTTCGCCAATATCGCAATCGTGAATCAGGATGGCACTGTCGTCTGTTCCGCGTTGCCACAACACGGTGGCAAGCTGGCATCGGTCGCAGATGCTGCCTGGTTCAAAGAAGTCGCACAGAAAAATCGCTACATCGCAGGTCATCCACATATCGGCCCCATCAGCGGGAAGTGGGTAGCGGTGCTTGCCTATCCCATCCAGAACAGCGTTGGGCAGTTTGTCGGTGCCATCGGTCTGCCGGTAGATCTGGCCAGATATCAGTTGCTACCACGTAACGCCGTTCTGCCGCCCGGCACCGTTCTGCGCATCATCGAAGCCGACGGCACGATCGTCGCCAGTTCCGAAGCGCCGCAACGGTGGATAGGAAAGCCGTTCCCCGAGCCGAATGTCGTCGCACGGGTCAAGCAGGAGGGGCATGGGCAGATGCGACTGACGACGCAAACCGGTTCGAATATCTATGGCTTCGTGCCGGTCGATGGCGCCGACTGGTTCGTCGTCAGCAGCGTGCCGTCTTCGACCTTGCTCGACCACGTCATCGCTAGTGCAGCCGGCAGCGGCGGTTTACTGTTGTTGCTGATCTTGCTGGCAGGTGTACTGGCTTACCATCTCGGCCGCCGCATCGTGCTGCCGGTGATTGCCATTGCGCGCACCGCGAAGGCTGTTGCCGCCGGCGACGTGAACCGCCGCGCACCGGTCGCCGGTCCCCTTGAGATCGCCAACGTTGCCCGCCAATTCAATACCATGCTCGACGTAAGGCTGCGGACCGAGCAGAAATACCTCAATCTGCTGGAATCGGCAACCGACGCTATCGTAATCACCGACGCCAGCCGGCGTATTGTGTTCGTCAATGCACAGGCCGAACGCATGTTCGGTTTCAGCAGCGCTGAACTTGCCGGCAAGCCTACGGAAATGCTCATACCGGAACGCTTTCGCGAACGCCATGCCAAGGACTCCGCACGGTTCACCGAACAACCGCGTTCGCTGCCGATGGACTCACGCGGTGAACTTGTAGCACTGCGCAAGGACGGTACCGAGTTTCCGGTTGAGCTCAGTCTGAGTCCGTTGATGACCGATGAGGGGCTGATCGTATCGAGCATCATCCGCGACATCAGTGACCGCAAAGCGTATGAAGAGCATCTCATCCGCCTGGCACAGTACGACACGCTGACAGGCCTGCCGAATCGGCATCTGCTGCATGACCGGCTTGAATCTGCGATCACGCAAGCGAACAACGCAGGACTAAAGATTGCTGTCATCCAGATGGACATTAATCGATTCAAGGAAGTGAACGACATGTTCGGTCATCGTATCGGTGACAAGGTGCTCAAGGCAGTCGGCGAGCGCCTTGCCGCTGCAACAGGCGAGGCTGCCATGGTTGCTCGTTTGGGCAGCGACCAGTTCATCGTCATGGAGAACGTGTCAAGCGACGTAGAGGTAGTGCAGCTGGCGGATACGGTACAACGCGCATTTGATGCGCCGTTGCCGGTAGAGACAGAAGAAGTATTCCTGACAGTCTGTGCCAGTGTGGCCGCCTACCCTGACGATGGCAGGGATAGTGAAACACTGCTGAAAAACGTCAACGTCGCCATGAACCATGCGAAGCAGGCCGCCAACAACAAGGCCTGCTACACCCCTGACATGGGAGCGCGGGCCGCCGAGCGACTGAAGCTTGAAAACCTGCTGCGACGCGCCTTGCCGAACAATGAGCTCATCTTGTACTACCAGCCGCAGATCGATGTCCGGACTGGACGCATCCTTGGAGTGGAAGCACTGGTGCGCTGGGATAATCCTGAACTCGGCCTCGTCCCGCCGATCCAGTTCATTGCGATCGCTGAAGAAACGGGCCTGATCGATTCCTTCGGCGAATGGATCCTGCGCACGGCCTGCGCCCAAAACAAGACATGGCAAGACATGGGGCTGCCCCCACTGGTTATGACGGTCAATATATCGGCCCGTCAGTTCCGGCAAAGGAACCTGGCGCAAGTCGTACGTACGGCACTCAACGAAAGCAAACTGGATTCACGGTGGCTCGAGCTGGAAATCACCGAGAGCATGCTGATGGCACGCCCCGAGGAAGCCGCACAGACGCTGCATCAGATCACCGCGATGGGCGTGGCTATTGCACTAGACGACTTTGGAACCGGTTATTCCAGCCTTGCGTACCTGAAGCGCTTCCCGGTCCGCAGCCTGAAGATCGACCGCTCCTTCGTGCGGGACGTCCATACCGACCCGGATGATGCCGCGATCGTCGCCGCCGTTATCTCGCTTGCAAAAAGCCTTGACTTGGGACTGGTTGCAGAAGGTGTGGAACTGATTGAGCAGCTGGATTTTCTAAGATCACTCGACTGCGATGCGTACCAGGGCTATTTTTTCAGCAAGCCAGTGCCGGTGATGCAGTGCACGTCCATCTTGCAGGCCGCAGCCTCACGTCAGTTGCATAAGGAATCAACGTCAGTGGATCCGCGCGAAGATTCGGTCGACACACTTTCGGCATAAATAAAAATCGACACGTAAATGACATGGGGCACATGAACGATATCGGCGGCGCGATCCGCCTGGCACGGGACAGGCGCAACGGGTGCAACGGGCGCAGCGTGACAGCACCCATCACCATTATCCTGACCACCACGGACAATGAATCTGAAATGCCCCGCAGCTGCGAACCGGCTGCAATCTGTACGCAACAAGCTTGTACGCCATGAGGACGACGCCGAGGCAATCCGCGAGCTCGGCCTGCTACTGACCAGTGTGACTGTGCCAAATGCCGACTAAAGCCCGCATACTCTACGCAGAAGACGACCCCGGCCTCGCCCGGCTCGTTCAACGCCGTCTTGAACACCATGGTTTTGAAATCTGGACTGTTCGCTCCGGACCGGAAGCGATCTCGCTGCTAAAGACACAGCATTTCGACATCGTCATAACGGACTACGGCATGTCCGGCGAAGATGGCTTGGAGCTCATCAGGGCCGTCAAGGCGGCATTTCCCGATCTCCCACTTGTCATGATGTCCGGCATGGGAGATTTGAAGATCGCAGTCGAAGCAATGAAGCTGGGAGCAGCCGACTATGTGATCAAGGATGCGGAAGGCAGCTACCTTGATCTCCTGCCACTTGCGGTACTGCGCATCGTCGAGCAGCAACGGCTTGCCCAGGAAAAGATCCGGACAGAGCAAGCGCTGTCCATTGAGCGGGCACTGTCCCGTCTCGCATTCGACAGCATCAGCCAGGGGGTCTGCATATTTGACGAAAACCTTGTACTCCAACTATGTAACGAGCAGTTCCTGAAGTGCTGCGAATACCCAGCGCGGCTCGGAACGCCGGGCACGTCGTTGGAAGCCATGCTCCGTTTTAATGCAGCGCGCGGTGACTACGGTCCCAACCCAACCGACGCGGTGATTGAAGCCAAGCTCGAGCGCACACGCAAGTCGCAGGATTTCAAGTACGAGCGGAAGAACAGTAGCGGCGCAATCTTCGAAGTCTGTTCGCATTCGATGCCGAACAAGGGCTTTGTGGTCACGTACACTGACGTCACCGAGCGCAAGACCAATGAGCAGCGGATCTGGCTGCAGGCGCATTACGACGCCCTCACCGGCCTGGCAAACCGCTCGCTGTTCCATGAGTTGCTGAAGCGCCATGTTCTGCAAACGCAGCGCACCGGGCACACCTTCGGTCTGTTGTTCATCGATCTCGATGGGTTCAAGGAAGTCAACGACACCCATGGGCATGACAAGGGCGACCTCTTGTTGAAGGTCGCCGCAGGCCGACTGCAACAAGTCGTGCGCGAGTCCGACGTTGTTGCCCGCCTCGGCGGCGATGAATTCACCGTCATCCTGCCCAACGTACGCAACGAAGAAAACGCCGCACACGTCGCCGAAAAAATTCTCAATGCGCTTTCCCGTCCATACGGGATCGACGACATCGAAATAGAAATATCGGCCAGTATCGGTGTGTTGCTATGCCCGATCGACGTGGCCAGCGGTGACGAGCTGTTGCGCAAGGCGGACAGTGCAATGTACGCAGCCAAGCGCGAAGGCAAACGACGCGTCAAACTCGTGCATCAGCTCGTGCATTGATTCAGACGGCTGCAGGCTATCTTTCCGTGTTCACAGCCTGCTTCTTCTCGCAACCAGCGCTTGAACCTGATTCGTTCCGATCACTCCTACCCCCGATGGAATGACGGGCGCTGGCTTCCCGCTGTCAATGGATAAGGGGCGTCTGCATACCAGCGATTAACAGTCGCTCGCATTCCTGTGCCGAAACCGGAGGCGAGAAGAGAAAGCCTTGGACTTCGTCGCAATGTTCATTGGCAAGGAATTCCAGCTGCTCCTGCGTTTCGATGCCTTCCGCGACGATGGTCATGCCGAGCGAATGGCCCATCGCGATGATCGCGGACGTGATCGCCTTGTCGTCGGGGTCATTGGGAATGCCATGGATGAAAGCGCGGTCGATCTTCAGGATGTCAGCCGGCAGATGCTTCAGCGAGTGCAGTGACGAATAACCGGTGCCGAAGTCGTCGACGGCAACGCGAAAGCCGAGCGGCTTGAGCTCCTGCAATGCGGAGATGATGTCGGGATGCGTCTGCAGTGCGGTCTCCGTCACTTCGAGGTCGATACCGTAACCATTCATCGGCGGACATGCATGCAGCTTGCTGCGGATGGACTCGACGAAGCCGGGCTGCCGCAGCTGGCGCGCGGACAGGTTCAATGCCAGCCGTACCGGCGGAATGCCGGCCTGACGCCAGTCCTGCAATTGCACGCAGGCGCGGTCGAATACCCAGTCGCCCAGCAGCTCGATCAGGTTGCTCTCTTCCGCCACCGGGATGAAGCGCGCCGGCGATTGCATGCCGCGTTGCGGCGAATTCCAGCGCACCAGCACTTCGATGCCGGCAATACGGCCAGTGGCCAGGCTGATCTGCGGCTGGTAGTACAGCACCAGTTCGTTATGGCTGACCGCATGCCGCAGACCGCGGTTGATCGCGAGCACCTCCGTCGCGCGCTGTGTCATTGCGGGCGTGTAGAACTCATAGCAGTTACGGCCCTTTTCCTTGGCGGCATACAAAGCCACATCGGCCGACTTGCACAGGGTTTCCTTGTCTTGCGCATCGTCCGGAAAGATACTGATGCCGATACTGAAGGAGATCGTCAGCTTGTGTTCGCAGAGCTCCACCGGTTCCGACATCGCTTCGATTACCTTGCGTGACAGGGCGGCTGCATCTTCCGTGCGCGCCAGTTCGCCCATGACGATCGCGAACTCATCGCCGCTCAACCGGGCGACGGTATCCTCACCGCGCACACTCACCCGCAAGCGGTCGGCCACCGTCTCCAGCAGCTGGTCGCCGGCGGAATGGCCAAGCGTGTCGTTGATCAGCTTGAAGCGGTCCAGGTCGAGCAGCAGCAGGCCGACGCGTTTCTTGTGCCGCTTCGCATGCTGCAGCGCCTGGTCCAGCCGGTCGTTGTACAGCAGGCGGTTGGGCAGACCGGTCAGCGTGTCATGATAGGCCAGCCGCGTCAGCTGGTCTTCCGTGTTCTTGATCGTGGTGATGTCCGAAAACACCGAGATGTAGTCAGTGACACGGCCGGTTTCATCCTTCACCGCGGTGATGCTCTGCCAGGTGGGAAAAAGGTCGCCCGACTTGCGGCGGTCCCAGATCTCGCCCTGCCAGGTGCCGCTGGTTTTCAGCGTATTCCACAGCTTCTTGTAGAACGCCTCATCCTGCCGGCCGGATTTGAGCAGGCGCGGATTCTGGCCGATCACTTCTTCCGGCCGGTAACCGGTGATCTCGGTAAAGGCCTTGTTCACCGCGAGGATGGTGCCGCTGCCGTCGGACACGACGATGGCGTCCTTGGTGTGCTCGAATACGGTGGCCGCGCGCCGCAATTCCTTCTGCGCCTGCACGAGTTTCGTCACATCGAACACGGTAGTACGGCTGGAGACGAACTTGCCCTTTTCGTCGTAGATCGCCAAGGAGTTCATCAGCGCCGGCATCACGCTGCCGTCCTTGCGCACAAGCTCCAGCTCGAGATTGCGCAGCTCGCCCTTCTCCGCGAGCTCCCTGACCTTTTTCAGGTAGGTGATGCGGCTGCCTGGTGTCTGCAGGTCGGCAATCTTCTTCTTGCCGACCAGCTCTTCGCGCGTATAACCGAGCCAGTCCAGCTCAGTCTTGTTGATCTTGACGATCACGAGGTCGCGGTCGACCGAGTGGTAGCCGCAGGGTGCGTTCTCGTAGAGATCGTTGATCTCCGCCGCATGCAGTTCGAGTTGCTGCTTCATGCGCCGCCGCTCGCTGATGTCACGCACGATGGCCATCCAGCGTCCGTCGGGCAGGAAGCGCGCGCTGATTTCCGTCGGCAGATAACTGCCGTCCTTGCACCGCAGATCCCATTCCGCCAGCTGCACATGGTCGACATCTAGCTGGAGCTGCTGCCTGGATTGCCTCAGCCGCTCCACATCGGCACTGGAGATCAGGTCGGTGATGCGCTTGCCGATCAGCTCTTCGCAGCTGTAGCCCAGCATGCGGCAGGCATTGCGGTTGACGTCGATGTACACGCCTTCCTGGTTCGCGATGAAGATTCCATCCGAAGCATTGTCGAACAGTTGCTGGAAGCGGCGCTCGCTTTCCCGCAAGGCGCGCTCGGCTTCCTTGCGCTGCGTGATGTCCTGCACCATGCCGATGACGACCTGCGGATTGCCCTGTGCATCCCGCCGGTACACTTCGCCATTGGAGGACACCAGGCGCACCGTACCGTCCGGCAGTTGTACGCGGTACTCGATCTGGTAAGGCTTCTGCTCATCGACGGCGGTCAGCATTGCTGCCCTCACCTTTTCCCTGTCCTCGGGACAAATTCGATCGAGGATGGCTGTCACCGGCAGTGGCTTCTTCGCAGGCAACGCGTAAATTTGCGTCAACTCCGGCGACCCGGTAATTTCATTGGTACGCAGGTTCCATTTCCATGAACCGACCGGCGCAATGGCTTCCGCTTTGACGAGATTGGTGGCGATCCGCTGCAGCGAGTCCTGCAATGTCTTGCGCTCGCTGATGTTTTCGATCGCCGCCAGCATGTACTGGCTATCACCGTCGGCCGATGGAATGGTGGAAAGGCTGAACTTGACCCAGACGATGCTGCCATCCTTTCGCATGCAGGGCTTTTCGCGGTGAAAGGATGGCATCTCGCTGGCCTTCGCCTGCATTGTTGCCAGCTGCTCGGCCTCCCTGTCGTCGGGGTGCGTCAGGTCGAGAAAGGATTTTTGCAGTATCTCGTCATGCGTGTAGCCCAGCAGTTCGCAAAACGGCCGGTTCGCTTCGATGAACTTGCCGTCAGGGCCGATCTGCGCCAAGCCGACCGCGGTGTGCTCGAAAATCGACTGGTAGCGGCGCTCGCTTTTGCGCAGGGCTTCTTCCGCCTGTTTACTATGGGCAAGTTCCTGATTCAGCCGCTTGACCTCCTCGGCAAGGGCGTCGATATGGGCCTGCAGGTTTTCGCTCATGACTGTCACTTGCCTTGGGATATCAAGAGCTTGGACAGTACCGCAACGCGGAGGTGCGCAGCGGCCACAGATTCCTGCCGGATTGCGGCAGGAATGGTGCGTCAGTACATTTCCCGCCTGTAAATGATTGGTCCCGACTTGTAGACACCGAAGGTCGTGCGTGCCACCGGATCGTCGTCGTACTTTATTTCCGACCAACGCCCTTGCAGCCACGGCATATTCGCCGACGCTGTCGCGTTGCACACCGGCGCAGTGACGCCGGGTGTTGCACTTGGGGTATCCGGGCCGAGGTCGACGCAGACATCCACGCTCGACCGGTTGGTGGGCGCCGGGTTCGGCCGCGCCAGACGGATGCTTCCCTCGCCCTGGACAATTTTCTTGCCGCCGGATTTGACGGGAATGCTGACGTTGGAAGCCGGCATGCTGGCGGAGAACGTCGCCGGCGCATAGTTTTGCAGTGCCACGTTGGCCGCATCGATATTGGTGCAGCTGTCCAGGGTGTTGGTTGCCCAACCGCCGCTGCCGGTGAAATATTCCAGCCGCATTGGTACCGGCAATGCGAGGAGTTCGGAGCCATGCATGTTGGACAGGCGCATCCGGCCGAATCGCATGGCAGTAGTCTTCGACGCCGTCGTCAGCACATTGACCGCGGTGCAGTTGCCGTCGGACGTACCGGCCGTGTCTTTCGTGCAGCCGCTGGTGGCGTTGTCCATGTCGCGGTCGATCAGCATCGGACGTGAGTTGCCCAGCGCCACTTCATCGGTGACGGTGACACCGATTGCCAGTGCGTCATACGGGCCGTCGGGATTGGCCGGCGCGGCGGGTCGTACAAACCGGTTTGCGGAAACGGTGAAACTGCCTTCTGTCCAGGCGTTGCTATCGGTGCGATTCAGGCGCGCGACGGGAATGGCGGTTCCGCTGTCGGCGTTTTCGAGCTGCACACTGACCGAGCCCTTCGCATAGTCGCCGTGGTAGTTGACGGTGCGGTTGCCGCCGGCGTTGCGCGCTTCAATGACGGCCGACAGCGTGAACGGTTGGTCCATGTAGGTAAACGAGCAGTCGGCATGTCCCGCTGCAAAGGTGGGCGTTGCCTTCACCGCGAAATGGTGCGGGATGAAGCGCGCGAAGGAAACCGTATTCCTGTTCCCGATGAAGCATCCATACCGGCCGGTGCTGCCGACCAGCTCATCGGAGACGGTGTTCACAGCATCCCCGGCAGAAATGCAGTCGCAGGTCGATGCAGGATCGCAGTTGGGCGGGCTGTTCTGGTCGACCGCCGTGAAGGCATCGTCACGGAATGCGCCGGGCTGCGCGAAAAAGTAGCCGACTTCATCGTACGTGGCGCTTGATGCTTCACCATTGACCGCCAGCGACAAGGGATTGGCGCTACCGGCAGTGTAAAGCTTGCCGGGTTGCACATTGCCGGTGGTGAGCTTGGCCATATCGACGCTTGCTGTTCCGCCGTATCCGCTGGCCGGGCTGGTGGCGGCGGAGACGGTGAACGGCGTTCCCGCCTTGATTGCCGGTGTGGATGAGGTCGAGTTTGCGGTCGCCGATGCCGACGTGCTGATCGTCAAACCGGACGGTCGCACGGCAAAGCTGTCGTTGGAAAGGCTGGTGGTCGGCGAACTGCCCGTTGTCTCGGAAATGCGCACTTGCAGGCTGCTGTAGGCCGTGTCCACCCCGGTCCAGGACACGACAACACGGCCGGTGGTATCGCCCGCCGGGAAAGTCACGTTTTGCGTGGCAACGACCGCGTTGGCATTCGCCACATTGATCAGCTCCACCTTGAGCGTCTTCGCAGCGCCGCCGGAGCCGACATATCCGGTCTCGAGCGTGCCATCGGCCTTGAGCGCAACAATGTCTGTCGTGAAGGGCACGCCTGCACGCCGCGTCCACAACCGGCCGCCGCTGTGCGAGCAGTTCGATGTAGAGAAGTTATGGCAAGCATTGAAGCCGGCAACCGCCACCGATGCCATCGTGACGGTCGTCGACGATGTCGGCTTCGTGCTCAAGGTGGAGCCTTGCGTCTGCTCCGCAGTCATCGTGATGGTCTGTCCTGCGCTACCCATTGCGGTCGCCTGGAATTTCAGGGTCGGCGCAGCGCCCGCCGCCAGCATCGCTGGCAGCGTCCACACGCAGGACGTTGCGTCGCACACCACACTGCCCGCCGTCACCTGCGGCACATACGCGCCGTAGTATGGCAGCGCCGCAGGAAAAGGAACCGTCACCTGTGTGCCGCTCATTGCATAGTTAGTCTGGTTATGGGCAGTCACGGTGAAGGTCACGCGCTCGCCGTAATTGGCCGTGCCCTTGTCGGCCGCGAGCGACAACGTCAGGCCGCTGGCCACCGTCAGCAGCGCATCGGCCGTCGGCGGCGGGTACAGCGAGGTGCCGCCGGTCTGTATCGCGGTGTTCTGGATGGTGGAACCGGCATAGGACGTGCCGACAATCGCCTGGAACGTCATCGATACCGTGGTATTCGGCGACAGCGATGCCGGCGCGCTCAATACGCATGTCGTGGGCGAGCCCGAGCAGCTCACCGTTGAACCGGTGCTGGCGACTGGCGTACCTGTCAGCGTCAGGCCGGCGGGCAGCGTATCGCTGATGCGCACGCCAGTCATCGATGCGCGCGTCGCATTGCGCGCGGATACGGTGAACGTCACGACAGCACCCGGATCCACCGTGCCGGAATAGGTTGGCGTCGTGTACTTCGGCGCCCAGGTGAATGACTTCGTCAGGTCGACCGGATCGTTGGTCACGCATTGGGTAAACGAGGTGCCGGAGCCGCTCTGCGAGGTCTCATCCCAGTTGCCGATGCCGTCGGGCAGACGTGCGTTGTCCTTGGTACCGAAGTTGCCCAGGACCAGGATGTTCTGCCCCTTGTAGGTGGATTGTCCCGCGCTTTGCGCTGCCTGCTGGTCCAGCGTGGACTTGAGCGCGGAACAGGTTGGCGTGTAATAGTTTTGCACCACGTTGCCGCGGTAAGGCGTTGGGGGCGATGCATTACTGTAGACGAAGGCATCGATCTCGCGGGTCGTCGACAGCGTCGGGTAACCATCGAACACGACGACCATCGCATCGTTGTAGTTGAGGTCCAGCCCGCCGGTGCGCGTGATGTAGGTCCTCCCGCCACTTACCGTACAGGCAGTGGTATTGCTAGCCAGGCTGTAATAGATCGGCCCCTTGGATGAGTACACGCCGATATACCACTTGCTCCAGATATCGGAGTTCACGTCCTTGACGTTCAGGTTCTTGGAGAAAACCTCCAGATAGTTGTCCGTCGCAGGTCCGAAGTAATATTCGTTGAACCAGACTTTGCCGGTATTGCCACCGTAATTCGAGTAGATAGAGCAGCCGTTCGCGGCGATAGCAGCATGTGCAACAGGCAGGAAGACGCAGGCAAGCAGCCACTTGCGCAGCGAGGTGAAACATTGGGTCATGGGGATTCAATACGCTTGAAACGCACAGGACCGGACGCGTTATATTCTGCACAGGTGCCGACCATGCAACGTCCGATCCGGGTGCGCCGGAACTGCCTAAATGTATCAGTTAACGGCGATTTGCATTACGGCGCTGACGCAAGGAATCGCAAAATAAAACCATTTCGCACTCCGTTACCAAATGAATACTGAGCAGCTTTGCAAGACCTACCTGGCCGCGTTGAACGAAGCCGACCTCGACAAGGTGCTGTCGCTGTTCGACCCAGGCGCGACAGTGGTATCGCCGCTGTATGGCACGATGCCGGTCGACGTTTTTTACCGCGGTCTGTTTGCCGATACCAGTCGTTCCGTCACACGCCTGCTGAACATTTTCGACAAGAGCGATGGAGGCGCATCGGTCGCATTGCATTTCCATTACGCTTGGACCCTCGCTAGCGGCAAGGACGTCGCGTTCGAATGCGTCGACGTGTTCGAGCTGACACCGGCACGCGACCGTTTTGCCAAACTGACCATCATTTATGACACCGCACCGCTGCGTGCAGACTTCAATGAAAGCCATGCCGCACGCCGCGGCTGATTGATAGGAATGCACAAACAGGAACGCCCCGGCTTGCGGGGCGTGCGTCAACGGCATGGTGCTCTTCAGTCAGTCATCATCGTCGTCGTGATGCTTTTCCGAAGCGGCGGGGCGTTCAAGCAGGCCGCCGTCCGCCGGCGCACTCTGCCACTGCAGCCACCAGAATCCCAGCACGGCAATCAGCATCACTGCCGCGACGCTGCGCCACGCGCTGCGGATCCCCTCTTCCGGTTTGCCCGGCTTGCGGCCGCTAATCATCGCGTCGACCAGGTTTTCCCGATGCAGCCGGCTGCTGAGCACAACAGCCAGCACATGCACGCCGACCAGCAGCAGCGTCAGGTTGGCGACCGCTTCATGCGCTTCTTCCAGCCATTCGCCGCCGAGCTCGTTGTAGGTGGCCCAGCCCGATGCCGCAACGGCTAGCGCCAGCCCGAGCAACGCGATGATTGCCAGCGCACCGGCGGGATTGTGGCCGGTATGGTGCTCCGGCCTGCCCTGCAGGATGGCGCCGACATAGCGGGTCACCGCCTTCGGCCCGCGCACGAACGATGCAAAACGCGCGTAGCGGGTGCCCACCAGCCCCCACAGGATGCGGAAGCCAACCAGGCCGACCATCGTGTAGCCCAGCGTCACATGCAGCAGGCGCCAGCGCTCGCTCTCGGACGTCACATAGGCGCCGAAGAAGCACAGCACCATCAGCCAGTGGAACACGCGTACCGGCGCGTCCCAGACGAGGATGCGGCCTGCCGGCGCGCTCGCTTGTGCAACAGTGTGCATATTGGCGCCGGTATTAGCGCCAGACTCAGCGCGGGATTCGGATGTCGTGTTCATTGAAATTTCCTTGATCGGATTTGGGATGGCAGGCAGCGCAGTTGGCCGCGCTCTTCACCGCCGGCCGCTTCCATGTGGATGCGGCCACTTCGTCATGCTTGCGCTCGAACCAGGCGGAACGGCTGATGCGGTCTTCCGGCGGCTGCACGCGCACGCGCTTGTAAGTGCCCGCATTGGCGGTAAGCCAGGTGCTCAGTTGCTTCACGGTTGCGTCATCCAGCGATGCATCGGTGCCGAAGTGACGCGGCAGGTTGTTCATCAGGCGTTGCCATGTCGCGGCAGGCAGCATGCCGGGTGGATAGGCGATGTGGCAGGACGAGCATTCCTGCTGGTATTGCGGCAGCAGCGGCACGCCACGTGCGCGACGTTCGTGACCGTCATCGTCGGCCATCGCAGGAACGATGCACAGCGCGGCAAGCAGGCCGGCGATGGCACGAAGGGAAAGGGAAATTCGCATGATGTTTCTCCGGGTAGCGTTCGACGGGGCGCTTACGACTTGAGCGTCAACAGCCAGCTCAGCACATCGGCTTTTTCCGCAGCGGTGCATTCACGGCCGACGACGTCGTTGCAATTGCGACGGAACCATTTCTCCACCTTGGCCGTATCGGTGAACCGCTCCGCCTTGAACGCCGGCGCCAGCGGGCTGATCGGCTTGCCGGTTGAGGCATGCTTGCCGGTCTCTGTCGGCGGGTTGCCGTGGCAGGACGCGCAGCTCCAGTCGCGGCCGTGACGGGTGGTAAAGAATTGCTGGCCGCGTGCGGGCACGGCAGGCGCACCGGCTTGTGCGGTATAGCCGGCCAATAGTTCGACCGGCGTGGCGGCGACGGCAACCGGCACGAGCGTCGCGCAGGCGAGCGCGAGCGCGGCGATTGGCGCGCGTGGGGAAAGCGGGGATGGCAGGGACAATTGCATGGCAGCTCCTTTGTTTCGGAGTTGCCATGGTGTGCAGGCTAGCTTAAGGCTTTCTTAACGCAATGCGCGAAAACCGTGCCATTACGCATGCGCTGCACTGGAATTTGTTGCAATTTGAAACGAAATTAACTTGATCAAACGATCAGTATTGCCCGGCTTGATAGGTAAAATCTTTTCATCACTTTCCCCATCAAGGCGAAAAAATGAAAAGTCCTTACAAGCTTTTTACCGCGGCACTGACCGTCGGCGCCCTTGTGCTCGGCATGCCGAATGCACATGCGGAGAATGGCCCGATGCAACGTGCTGGCAGGGCTATCGATCACGCAGCCAAGAAGACAGGCGAAGGCATCGGCAAGGCGATGCAGAAAACCGGCGAGGCACTCAACAAGGCCGGCGAAAAGACCGGCGAAGCGCTCGGCAAGGCAGGCAGGAAGGTCGAGCAGGTCGTCGCGAAGAAGGAATAGACGTTTCCTCGGCGTTACACGCCTTATGCCTGCATACGCTGGTACCGCTACGACAGCGCATCCTCGTCGCGCAGCCACTGGAACAACCGTTGCAACCCATGCTGGTCGATTGCAATTGGCGCGGATGCCTCGCTACTGCCGTTCGTGTTTTGGCGAATCTGCAGCTGGACCGGAAACTTGCGGTCAGGATTCAAGGTGACGATCAGCTGTTCAGTCCCGGCCTCGGTTGCATTTTGCACAACGGCCTTGCCAAGCTCGACTTCATGAAAGGTTGATTTCATCGTTGACTCCTTTTCCCGACTGTCTGTTCGCCACTTTGGCATTTGATCGTTATTTTCGGAAAAGCTCCGGCAGCGGTCCCGGTCCTTTGATCATGCTCACTGAACCGGCGCCGAACCGGCGCGGACTTGCCACCAAAAATCAACGTCCGATTGAGAAAAATGGTATCCGCGTGCATCGAAGGCCGCTATCCTTGCGTTTTCTTGGACCAATATCCTGACCCCGTGCGAGAGGGTGCGTTTGCATGGCCGCACGAGCGCAACGCGGCCGCGCCTACCGGTTGCAGCAGGCAGGCTCTCCTCTATCGACATGACCATGGGTGATCTGGAAAACGGAAGTGACGTGCACGACAAGCCGGGGTTGCGGGACATCCTTCGCTCGACCTCGTGTTCGCTGCGGGCGCTGCTGGTGCTGGCGCTGCTGCTTCCTCTCTTTCTTGCCGCATGGTTTGCCTGGCACCAGCGCAACGTGGTGCTCGACGACATGGAGGACACCGCAAAGCGTTCTGTCATTGCACTGGAAGAGCACGCGGCCAATGTATTGCAGACGCACGCCCTGATCCTTCAGCAGATCGCCGGCATGACCGAGGGCCGCACATCCGAGCAGATACGCACCGACAAGCGCCTGCACCAGACGCTCGCGGCATTGTCCAATGACTTCAAGCAGGTATCCATCCTCGGCATCACGGATGGAAACGGCAGGGTGCTCGCGACCAGCATTGGCCAGCCGGCGCCAAGCGCGCAGTCTGCGGACCGCGACTACTTCCTCGCGCACAAGAATGGCACGGCACGCGGCATGTATTTCAGCCAGGCGTTCACTGGCCGACTGAACTGCGTCCGGCAATTCGCCATCAGCATCGCACGCACCACTCCGGCAGGTGCCTTTGACGGCGTGATCTATGCGGCCGTACCACTCGACTACTTCACCCACTTCTGGAAACAATTCGTGCCCTCCGGCGGGTACTTGATCCCGCTGATGCGCGACGACGGCGTGCTGCTGGTGCGCTATCCCGCACTCAGCAACCCCGAGCGCCTGAATCCGCACGGCCCCTTCATGACGCATGTGCGGCGCGAGCGACGCGGCGTGTACACCGCGGTGTCCCAGGTGGACGGCATCGAACGCATGAACGCCTACAGCCAGATCCGCGACTATCCGCTCTATGTCAGCTACAGCATCGAAACCCGTGTCGCCTTGCAGAAATGGCGCACCGACATTGCGCCGGCCCTGACGTGGGCAGGCGTCGCCGCTGCGGCGCTGGTGGCGCTGTGGCTGACCGTCGTGCGGCAGGCGTACCAGCAGCGGACATCGAGCCATCGCTGGCACGAGACCGCGCGCAGGCTGGAGAGCGAAATCGCGCGCCGCGAAGAAGCCGAGGCAGCACTGCGCCAGGGACAGAAGATGGAGGCCATCGGCCAGCTGGCGGGCGGCATCGCACATGACTTCAACAACCTGCTCGCCGGCATCGTCGGCCATCTGCAGCTGATGCGCATCCGCCTCGCGCAGGGAAAGACGGAAGACATTGCGCGTCACATCAACTCCGCCTCGGCGGTGGCTGACAAGGCCAAAGCCATGACGCAGCGCCTGCTCGCCTTCTCTCGACGGCAAACGCTGAGCCCCAAGGTGACCAACGTCAACGAACGCATCGAATCCATGCAGGAGCTGATCCAGCGCACCGTCGGCCCGGGCATCAGGGTGCACCTGTCGCTGTCGCAGGATGTCTGGAACACGCTGTGCGATCCGCACCAGTTGGAAACGGCCCTGCTCAACCTCGCCATCAATGCGCGCGACGCCATGCCCAAAGGCGGCCAGCTGATTTTCGCGACGGCCAATACTGTGCTGGGCAATGAAGAGGCGCACGCGGCAGGCTTGCCGCCCGGGCACTATGTAGCGATCCGCGTCAGCGATAGCGGCACCGGCATGTCACCCGACGTGATCCAGCGCGCCTTTGACCCGTTCTTCACCACCAAGCCGATCGGCCAGGGCACCGGGCTCGGCCTGTCGATGGTCTACGGGTTCGTGAAGCAGTCGGAGGGCGGCATCAGGATCGACTCCGAAATCGGCGCTGGCACCACGGTGCAGATCTACCTGCCGATGACGATGGAAGAGGCCGCCGTCGAGAAGGCGCCATCCGGGCGGCACGATGCGCCGCAGCCCGCGACGCAAGCCACGATTCTGCTGGTGGAAGATGAAATGGCGTTGCGCGACCTGCTGTCCGACATGCTGACCGAGCTCGGCTATCGGGTGCTGCTGGGCGCCGATGGCCCGGCGGGATTGAAAACTATTCAGTCTGCCGGCGACATCGATCTGCTCGTCACCGATGTCGGGCTACCCGGCGGCATGAACGGCGTACAGCTGTCGGAGGCAGCCCGCGCTTTACGGCCCGGACTGAAGGTTCTGTTCATCACCGGCTATGCGGACAAGGCAGCAGCCGGCAGCAGCCTGCTGGCCACCGGCATGGAAGTGATGATCAAGCCGTTCGACCTGGTCGATTTTACGAAGAAGGTATATGAACTGCTGCGGTCTTGAAGCATTGTTCAGCAGAGCTGGAGGTTGCGCAGTACGCGGAACAGCTGGCCAAACTTGATCGGCTTTTCGAAGACGTCGTGGAAATCGGCGCGCAGGTCATTGATCCGACCGGCCGCATAATTCAGGCCGGTCACGGCAATCACGGGAATTTTTCCGAAGCGTCCGTCCTGCCGGAATTCGCGGGCAAAGTCGACGCCGTCCTTGTCCCCTGGCAGCCCTATGTCGCAGAACACGATATCGGGCGGCATGGCTGCTGCCTTCTCTATGCCTGCCTGCGCGCTGGACGCGATTTCTGCACTGCCACCGAGCACGGCCAGCAAGTCACAGAACAGTTTTGCAAAATCCCGGTTGTCCTCAATGACCAATGCATTGAATCGCCTCGCAACCCCGGTGTCCTGAGTCTTCATCTCAATATCCTAACCTCGTCGAGCATTGGCCTGCCTGGCCCGCTTTTGGCGTACCCGGGCATCCAATTCCGTGCGGCTCATGGTGCTATGTCCCGGCAAGGCAAGCGCATCGGGCGATACAAATACGCAAGCCCTTTGTCCGGGAATGTAAAGACTGCTGCAAGGCGCTATTTTTTGTCGGGGGACGTCAGTCCTTACGCCTTGCTCTCCCTATGAAAGGCAAGAGGATAGCAGTTTGACGCCGTTGGCGCATTCACCTGAACGAGATATTGTCAGCATCCGTGGTTCGTGCACATCGCAGCATGCAAAACAGGGGCGATTCCGCACCATAACGGAACATTTTCGGCATGTGCTCTGCCGTACCTGCTTCAGTAACAAAGCGTCCTCGGCGAAAAGCCGTCACCCTGGAGCGTGGTCATGGTTTGCGTGCAGGCTGCGTCGCCTTTCTGAAGTCTTCATCGGCAAACAACTGACCCAGCAGCTTCCTGAATAACATCGTGTATTCATTGATCGCTGCCGGAACAGCGGATACGCCTGCGAAATCCGCATCCCATCTGGCCTGCGCCGCCAGCTCCTTGTCATAAACGACCTGTTCGCCGTGGTTGACGGCGAATCGCGCACCGAGAAAGGCGCGGTTGCCCTCCATCCCGCCCGCCTCCATGCGGTTCTCGGTCAGCCAGCCGCGGACCACCGTGGGCGCGGCCGGATCGTACTTGCCGGCGGTACGCAGCTCCGTCACCAGCGACTCCTTCAGGAACTGTGCGAAAGAATCGTCAATGGGTGAATACACGGCATTACCCCGCACACTCAGCACCTTGTCCATCTCGGCCGGCTTGCCATCGGCCAATACGAACTGCCCGACGTTGACTGGCGCAATCGTCACCGCTTGCAGCACCTCGAGGTTAGCCATCGAAGGCTGCGGCGGTGCCAGCGGAACCCTTGCACAGCCCGCGAGCAGGAAGCCCTGCAAGACGAGCAGCCAAGGTGTACGGCACTTCATCTGCGGGCCCCGGTTATTTCTTGAACGCAGGGTCGGTGGCCAGATCGTTCAAGCCGTTCAGCACGATCTGGCGCAGCATCGTTTCAACGGCGCTCTGCACGCTCGGAGACTCCACCGCATTTGCCGGCGCGCTCTTCGCACCGACCGTGGTATGGATCGCATGGCGCACCGTCTTGGTCACCTTTTCGCTGCCGTTGCCGGGCAGGTAGTTGATCGTGCACACGTAGCCGTCGGTCACCGTGTTGCCCGCCAGTCCCAGCGTGAGGCCGGAGACAAAGCCTTTGGCAAAGGCATCGTCTGTCATCGGCACGTTGTTGATCGTGATGTTCAGCACGGCATGGTTTTCGACCGGCGCTGCACTAACTTGCGAGAACATGCCGCTCTTTGTCGTCAGGTCCGTTACTTGCTGCTTTAACGCATCCGTTGCGCGCGCGTTGGCAGTGCCCTTGGTCTGGAATTCGAACAGCAGCTGCACCGGCTTTGGATTGGCAACCTTCTGCACCTGCTCCGGCTGCATGTCCTTGAGTGCGGTGTCCACGTAGTAGTTGGCGCAACCGCTGATCAGCGTGACTGCGGCGGCGACAGTCGCTGCACAGAAAAAGCCGCGCAGGCGCGACCCGAATGAATGATTCGACTGGAACATCCTTACCTCCCTGTTGTTCACGATTATTGAATATCGACGGGGCCGCATCTGGCCACGTCTGAAAACGTCCTGCTACCAGTTCCGCTACCGGGGCCAGATCACGGAGCCACTGTCATGCCGCTTTCGCCTCGGTGTGGAACAGGAGGGAATTAGACTTGCGTTCTTGTAAGTTCAGCAATGCCATATTCATGGGAAGACGATGTCCGACAGACAGCGAGGGCACAACAGCTTGATGCAGCTGGCGCACCAGTACGCACGTCCTTAAGAAGCTGTTAAGCATCGCTCCCAATAATCTTCGCGTACTCACTCCCAACTTACGCAAAGGTACCAATGATGCAAAAGCTCTTGCAGTCCACCATTCTGTTCCTTGCCTCGGCAGGCACTCCATTCCTCGCCGCGCCGGCCCATGCCGACCAGTCGCCTCCGGTGCCCAACGTGCGGCGTGCCGATGCGCCGGCAACACCGGTCAGAAAATGGGAGACCGACGAAACCGTACGCAGCGCAATGGGGAATATCCGCAATGCGATGCTTGCACGTCAGGCGGATATACAACAGGACAGGCTCGCCACGCGTGAGTATCAGCGTCTGGCGGAGATTGTGAATACCAGTATCGGTGAGATGAAGAAGAGCATGCATCTGCCACGGGATGCGGCAGATGCGCTGCATACCATTGTGCTGGTGGACTTGATCCGCAGCGGCGAGATGATGCATTCCCCGCAGAAACTGGCCGTGCAACGGGTCGGCGCACTAGGCGTGCTGCAGTCGCTGCGCTTGTATGGCGAACACTTCGAGCAGGTGCAACCCGGATTGGCAAAGGCGCGTTAGCGCAACGTCGCTGCCCAATACTCAGGCAGCGACATCTGAGCCGTTGGCGTAACCATTGGAATTAAATCGGCTCATCACCTGACTGACCGCGACGCGCGTCGCGCCGGGCGAATGCACTCCTGCCCGGCACTGTCGCCAACAGGATGCCCGCCAGGGACACGGCGAACGCGATGAGCTGGATTCCGGTCAGGCTTTCGCCGAGCACGACCACGCCGACCACCGCAGCGCTTACCGGCAGCATCACGGTAAACACACCGGCCTGCGCCGCAGGCACGGACTTCAGCCCGGTCATCCACAGCCACACGGTCCAGACACTGGCGGCGAGCCCATAGAACACCAGCAGCATCCACATGCCGGGCGTCACGGCTGTGAAGTCGAATCCTTGCATGGCATACAACCCCAACGGCGTCATCAAGATGAAGCCCCACAGGTTAATGACCGAGCTGATGCGCTTGGGGCTCATCACCGTGGTCAGCTTCTTGCCGATCACCGCATACGACGCCTCGCACACGACTGCTGCGAATACCAGCAGGTTGCCGATCCAAGCGTTTTCCTGGACCGCTCCCGTCGCCGCATGCGGTGACTTCGCCAGCGACAGCAGGCCGATGCCCAGCGCGCCGCACGCCACGGCTCCCCAGATCCGCAGGCCGATACGCTCCTTCAGGAAGATCCAGCTCATCAGCGCAATCACTGCCGGAATGGTCGCCATGATCACGCCGGCCGACACGGCGCTGGTCATGGACACGCCGGTGATCATGCAGATGGTGAACAGGAAGTTGCCCAGGAAGGATTCAAGGAAGACCAGCTTCTTCATCTGCCACGACAGCGGCAGCTCGGTCGGCGGCTTCTTCAGCCAATGCACCATCGCCAGCCCGCCGATGCCGAAACGCAGCCAGGCCAGCAGGAAAACGGGAAAAATGATCGCCAGGGGTTTGGACAGGGCGACATAGCTGCCGACCAGGGACATGGAGAGGGCAAGGCAGCCATAGGCTACCGGACGGCTTGGGGCGTAACTCATCGGACGGAAGTGTTGCTTGGTGAGGCAAGGATGGTACACGGAATCGACCATTGCCGATGCCCCCGGCATCAAGCACTACGCAGGGCGGTAACGCGCCCTGCAATACCTCGCTATCCTCACGGCCCTCGCTGTCCTGGCACCTCCCGCCGCACCGCGCCTTCGTCCGTTCTCCCGCTACTTCAGCGGCTGCAACACCAGCGGCTTGCCGTAGAGCTGGTCGATGTTCTCCTGCTTGAACGGGAAGGTGTGGTACTCGCCGCCGAGATAGCGCTTGATGCTGTCGTCGTAATGGCGGCTGGTCGGATGGGCCGACTGGCCGGTGCTGTTCATCGCCATCATCGGCTCTTCGCGGGAGAAGTCGACGATCATGCGCATCGACGGAATCATCCATGTGTCGAAGTCGGCGCCGAGGTTATAGGACGAGATATTGAGCGTGGTATGGTCGCCGCCCGCGGGGAACGGGCCGCGGGCCAGCACCTTGTCCATCTTCTCGAGGCCCAGCTTTTGCTTGATGGTCTGCTTGGGCGCCATGACCGTGCCGTCCGTCTTCCAGTGATAGGTGTGCAGCTTGCCCCAGCTCCATCCTGTCCTGTGACGTTCCAGTGTCTTCTCCAGGTGAGCAATGGCGTCGGCCAGCGACTCGGCGATGATGTCCGCCTTCGTCTCTTTCTTCTGCGTCGTCACATCGTCCCAGAACGGGCTGTCGGCCTCCCGCACCAGCAGGTGGTCCATCGGCGCCGAGTAACTGAGGTTGGAGAGCCTGACGAAGGCTTTCCAGTTTTCGCCGCTGGCCGGCCCCAGCTCATCGAGGAAGGTGCGCCGCGTAAAACTGTGCAGGAAGGCGCCGTAGACCGCCGCCTCCTGCGAGTCGGGCCGCAGGTTACCGTCGAGCAGCAACAGGTCGGACAGTGCCTCGCGTGCCATGGCCTGCCGCGCCTTGGGAAGCTCGTTGATGGCGCTGTCCAGCGCCTCCTTGTTCTTGTCGGCCTTCAGCCAGGCCTGCACCTTGGCGACGAGCGGGGAATGCTGGTCGAGCTGCATCTTGATGCTGTCTTCCGCCGTATGCTGCCCGTTCTCCGACAACATCTGCCTGATCCTCTCGGATCGTTCCGGATAGAACCAGGACGAGCTCAGCACATGGGGAAAGTTCGGCGCAACGGTGCGATGGTTCGCCGTGCCGATAAAGCCCTCTTCCGGGTTCAGCGCGGCCGGATGCAGTTCCGGATCGAGATAGCCGTCCCAGTCATATTCACCGGTCCAGCCCGGCGACGGCACCAGCCCCCGGCCAGCCTTGCGGATCGGGAAAGTGCCGGTCACCTGCCACGCGATGTTGTCCCGGTCGCCGTACACCATGTTGAATGGCAGTCCGCGCAATTGTTTCATCAGCGGCTTGGTCTCCTCCACCGTCTTCGCGCGGGCGATATCGCCGAACACGAGCGGATTGCCACCCAGCTCGGGGATCGCATTCTGGAACGCGAGGCCGTAAGGCAGCTTGATATTTAGCGGCAGCTCGCCGTTCTTCGCTGGCCGCTGCAACAGGCTGTTCAGCAGCGTGCCGTGCCTCGTCACATGGTAGGTGTGCACCTCCGGACTGCGGTCCTTGATATGGAAGATTTCCTTGCGCTCCGTGACGGGAATCCAGTCATTCTTGTAGAGGTAGTGCAGCTTGTTGCCCCAGAAGATGTGCAGCTTTTCAAGGAAGATATCCTGGCTGTCGCCCATCACCATCGTGCCGCCCCACGCGATATGGCCGTTGTAGCCCATGATGGGTCCCGGCATGCCCGCCAGCGAAACGCCGGCCCATTGCGCCTCCGGCGTTCTCGCATGTACGAAATGCCAGACGGATGGCATGGCCACCGGCAGGTGCGGATCACTCGACACGATGCTCGCCCCGCCCTTGGTGCGCGACTTGTGCACGGCCCAGTTGTTGGATGCGGCCATGCCGCCCAATCCAATGCCGGTCTGCAGGTCCTGCGCCAGCAGCAGGCGTTCCAGCGGCTCGTCGACACCAATCAGTCCAACACCCGCCAGTTTTCGCGCCTCGTCGATCGGCAGGGGCTGGTCGGGATACACCGGGATCAGCCATGCGGCTTTCTCGAGGCCGACCGTCTGCGCAAGCTTCAGGTAGGCGATCTCTTCCTGCAGGTTGGTGGACAGCACCAGATGGTAGAGCGCGATGATGGCCAGGGAATCGGTAGGGCGCCAGGTATCCGGGTAGTAGCTCGCCATGCGCATGCTGTCGGGCAGGTTGCCCGTGTTGATGTAAGCATTTACGCCGTCCGCATAGCGCTGCAAGAGTTTTTTCTGGTCGGGCGATGCCGCTTTCCAGTAGTTCTGCGCCGCCTGCTTTAGATTCATGACCCGCATATAGCGGTCAAGCTCGAGGGCGGTTTCGCCGAGCCACTCGGCCATCCGACCTTCCGCCGTCAGCTTGGTGCTGACCATTTGCGACAGGCGGTCGCTCGCGGCGATATAGCCAAGAGCAAAGTACAGGTCTTCGTTGTTCTTCGCTTCGACAAACGGGATGCCGAGATAATCGCGGCGTATACTCACCGGTGCGCTCAGCTCAGAAAAATGCAGCTCGCCCGGCAATTTCGGTTCGGCGTATTCGTTCTTCTTCGCCGCACCGCAACCGGCCAATGCGAGCGACACCGCAATCAGCCCTCCCAAGGTACGCAGGCGCAGCAAGGTCATTTTCCAGTCTCCCTTTCTAATCCATCGACCGGCCATCTTATGCCGGGAAGATGCCAGTTTATTAATTTTCCTCAATTGGCTTCGTTGAAGTGTCTGCAAGGACAATATGTGGATCGTGCGGCATGCCGGGACAGCTCGCCCATCGTTGCGTCGCCCGCTCGGCCGCTACGCGCCACAGGTGAATGGACGCAAATTAACCCTACTCGCGTGTCGCCAATTCACCCGAATTCGCTTAGAATTAGTTTCCAAAAAGTATCTACTTTTTGTCATTCTTTATTGTTATCAGGCGGTATGCGCATCCGGCCTTGAACGAGCATTCAGGCCCGGCAGCCTGTTGTCCTCGCGACGACTTACCGCAAATGGTGGATGGCGGATGGCACTTCATCGATTTTTGACGCTGATTATTTAAGGGAACCTATGCTAGTCAATGAGCTGGAACCGGCGGCCGGGAATGCGAGCGCTTCAACGCAGGCAATGTCGATCGAGGAACTTACCGAGCGCGCCGACGCAGGCGATATCGCCGCCTGCCTGAAGCTGGCCGATCTTTACCGTGACGGAAATGCGATGGTGAAACCGGATCGGGTCCGGCGTTATCGCTACCTGAACAAGGCTGCCGAACTGGGCAGCAAGGAGGCGCTTTATTACTTGGCGAGCATGCAGAAGGAGTCCGGCGATCATGCGGCGGCCTTCGAAAACGCACGACTTGCTGCAGAAGCGGGTGTGGCCGCGGCGCAGACTTTGCTCGGCAAAATGCTGCTTGAAGGCCTTGGTACAAAAAAATCGGTGCTGGAGGGCATGGACTGGCTGAGCCGCGCGGCAGATGCCGGCCATCCCGAGGCGATCTTGTTCCTTGCTCACGAACATCTGACCGGTGAACGCATCGAACGAGACCGTGCCAAAGCATATGCACTGGCCAAGTCGCAGCTGGATGACTGGATGGTGAATGAAGACGCGGACGTTGATTTTTCCGACCCCAAGCCCGGTGTCGACTACGGCCTCGCCTACTTCATCATGGGTGTTGCCGCCTACTATAGCAGCAAGGATATCCCGGGCTGTTTGGCGTGGGACAATTTGATGCGCGAAGGCGTCCGGTATGGCAACTCGGATGCACAAGTCTTCCTGAATGAAGCCGAGCAGCGCGCCAAATCCGCAGAGATCGACAAAAAATGGAACGAGATTTCGCGATTTACGGCTCATGGCAAGACCTGGGAAATGTTCTTCAAGACTGGCCGCCTTGTTCAGGTCGCCGACAAGCGCTTCAGCACTACCAACAGTATTGGCAATAATGTCTATACAAACACGTCCACCTGGAAAGAGGCAGCATTCAATGTGGGCGAAGATGCGCCGGCGATCATCAAGTTTGAAAACCGTGAGGGCAAAGAACTGATCTCGAACAGCATGTACCGGATCCTTTACTGCGGTATCGAGGGGTCTGGCTCTGGAGTGCCATTGGCCGTCGTGAGGGTTGACGGCAACGGTCCGCAACCGATCCTGTACAGCACCGGATCCCTGAGCGGCGCGTACAAGAAGCAGGCATCGTTCAGCGTCTGGGGATCGTTCGGCATGGTCGTTGTTGCGATCATCCTGAGTGTCATCATGTTCAATGTCTCTTTCATCCTGGGTATCGGTTGCGCAGCAGCATGCGCATGGTTTATCAAGTCAGGATTCAAGCAAAAGAAGACCGAGAAGGAAGCAATCCGCAAAGCGCTCGAGTTCCTTCAGCGCGAACGGTTCTAATGCGTCCGTCCTGATGCCTCCTGGCCTTCCCTTCGTACACGCGAAGGGAAGGTTCTGCGAAGCCGCTCCCTCTTTCACGGCGGATATCACGCCGGCAAACACAACCAGCCCCATCCATGTTGTTTGTTCCTTCAGCCGTTACACGCGCTGCCAAGTGCGCCTCGCGGCCTGCTTTCGTCCGCATCACTCATCTTGCATCGGCCCTTGCCCTGATCGTCGCCGCTGGCGGTTGCGCGGTCACCCACGACAATCGGGGTGCCGTCAGGTTAGGCATCGACACCGCGGAAGTATTCGGCACCACCATCGAGCGCTTCACGCTTGCCGACGGCGGCGAAGGCACGCTGCGGCGCGGCGTCAAGAATGACTATTCGATCAAGTTGCAGCGCTATCAGAGGGTCCTGCCGTTGCAGCCCGCCGTATCGGCGCGCGTGGCCCACGTTACCGCAATCGGCAATCGCACCTCGATACTGATCGAATTACAGGAACGCAACTGCAAGTACCGCTACAGCCTGTTCAGCATCGAAGGAAGCGATGTGAGCAACTGGGTGTTCGGCAACTGCAGCGACAGGCCGCGCGTAGCCATGGAAGATGGTGAACAGGTGATCGACTTCCCTAACGGGAAGCGCCTGAGCCGCTACCGGCTCGTGGGCGCGCAGGTCTTGCACGGCACCATCACACCGCCGCCGGACTATGGTCCCTTCACGCGCCCCTTCGCTGACGCAGACTTGCGCGCGCCTTCGAGCACGGCTGCGAGCGGTGCGGCGACAGCCCCGACGATATCCGCCGATGGACGCCATATCCCGCCACCGCCGATCCCGATCGAGACGCGCACCAGCCAGGTGGCGGGACGGCAGGATACGCCTTTGCCGCAGAACCGGAACAAGCCAGGCAAACAGGCACAGCTGCCAACGCAGCGCGAACTGGTATTTCATGAGGAAGTGCGGCCGACACGTGTAGTCGATCTACGTTAATTGCCATGCAAGACATCAAACTGCGAAACACCCTGCTCGTCATCGGGCTCACCATCGGCTATCTGATCCTCGAACTCGGATTCAATGCGCGTCTTCTCGACATCGTTGGCGGCGCTGCAACAACACGCGAGGTGCACGACATCGAGGTATTCGGCCGCACCCTGTCCGGCATCGCGGCCGCGCTGGTCGTGTTCCAGCTCATGCTTGGGCGGCGTGCAGCTGGCAGCGGCCCCGCCTGGTGGAAAATCCTCGCGGCAGTGCTGGCAACGGTCGTGGTCGTGTACTTCAGCATCAAGGGTCTGGTCGAATACCTGGTGACTACCAGTACGCCGCAGTTTCGCCAAATGGCGACGAACACCACGCTGGTGCAGCGCGGCCTGGTCGAAGGCAAGATCCGCCTGGCCGGCATCGACGATGATCCCACCTTGTTTGCCGCACCGGAAGGCAAGGCGTTCCTCGCCGTGTTTCCCTTGCTTGCGCTGTCCGTTCAACAGCTCGAAGAGAAGACGCGCGACGTCAAGCTTGAGCTGATCGAAGATGCCGTATCCAGACAACTCGGCGGCAATGCAGGGTACTTCAACGCGTACAAGAAGGCGATGGAAGACGTACGCAAGCAATACGCCTCCTATTCCCGGGTCGCCGCGCCCTCGGAAGACGATCTGGAGTCCCGCCAGGACAAGGCATGGAACGACTACCTCGAGTCCCTGTCCCGCCGCGGCTGGACGCCCGAGACAGTTCCCCCTGGAGCACAGCAATCGGTCGTACGTGCCGTGCAGAAGAAAGGTGTGCCCGTGCCAGCGAACTGGCATCCGGCCGACGAGTACACTTTCCGCGCCAGCGTGAAATCGCGCTATGAGGCTTCGATGCGCAAAGCATCACGCGGCGCCCCCTCGATCCCGCCCGGTTTGTCCTTCCCCGCCTTTGTTGCGCATCCGACCGTGCAGGGAAAACTGCGCACAGCGCTGGAGGTGCCCGCCGGAACAAGGATCGCCAGCCAATACGGCACCGCAGAAGATTTCAGCAAAGGCCTCTTCAAGCCCGTCATCAAGGCCATCGCAAGAAACGAACTGAAGAAATACGACGCGCCGCCTGAAAAATATGCGCAAGGCGGGCCGCTCATGGAGATGGGACTCGACGCGGCGAGAGCCGTCATCGTGCCGCCAATCGCCCTGTTCTTCTCGCTGCTCGGCGCTATCGGCCATTTTGGAAAGCTGATCTTCCTGAGCCTTAAGGCTGGTGCCGCAGTCGCCGGCAGGATGCGGCTGCCGCGCGCCGAAAAGCTGCTTGGCCACGCCGGCTTCCCCATGCTGGCGATTGTCGTCTGCAGCATCTGGCTGGCACTGTCGAATATCGACAATCGCGTCACCTCGAGCGAGCTGTACAAGACGATGATCGGATGGGCGACCACAACGGCGGCGCAGGATGACGCGGCCCAGCAATGGAAGAATCGCATCTTCGGGAATGTCATCCACGTTGTCTCGGTCGGGCAGGGCTACGGCTATCCCATGAATGAATGGATTCGCACACAGATTCTTCAAGGTTTCGACTATGGCTATGCTCAGCCCAATCGTTAGTCCCGCAGCACGGCGCGGCATTATTGCCTGTGCTTTCGCGACGTCTATCTGGGCGCTGCCGCAGGGCGCAAGCGCTGACTGTCTTGGCATGACGCTGCACGCGCATCGCGGTGCACCCGGCGCGCCGGAAAACTCGCTGACATCGCTCAGGGAAGCCTATGCGCAGGCGTGGGACGGTGTGGAGACCGACTTGCAGATGCTGCGCGACGGGGTGTGGGCGCTGCATCACGATTACAACACCGGACGTGTCGTCAAGGCAGGCACGCAGCGTCCGTTGTCGCAGATGACGTCAGCGGAGTGGAAAAACGCGCGCATGGTTGCGCCCGCAGGAACCAACGCCGACACGTCGCCCCCATTCCTGTCCGACGCACTGGCACTCGCCGCCGGCTATCCGCAGAAAACGTTCAACGCCGAAATCAAGCAGGTGTCGCACTCCTGCGAATCGCTGAAGTCGTTGTGGAACTTCATTCGCACATCACTCCCGCATGGAAACTGGTTCGTGACATCGGGCATGCGGCCGGCGCTGCAATGCCTGCGCCAGGTCGACTACAGCGGCTATCTCGGCTACATCGTGTTTGATCCGCGCAATGCCAAGGCGGCAGGTGCCAACCGCTTCACGAATTGGATTGCCCGCACCAGCAAGGCACCCGTGTTGTCCCCGAACTGGCTCGAGCAACTTGTGGCAGACGTTGGCAACCCGGTCGGTGTGCATGTGGACCTGCTTACGCTGCAAGCCAACCCCGCCTTGTTGCAGGATGCGGCTGCGCTGCAAGTTTCCGTGTTTACCTATAGCGTGAACGGCGACAAACAGCATGCCGACGTGCTGGCATTCATGGCCAAAAAATCGGGATATCTGCCCTCCGGTGCGATCATTGACGGCACCCCGGCCTCGTTCTGCTCGCAATTGAAAAGCAAACTCCAGAACTGACTCATCAATGGAAGGGCATGTGCGGTAATGCGTATGCTGCAAGCAATTGTCCGGCAGGTAGCATGAATGGAACTATTGGCAAAGCCGGCATGCCCAATTATTTCTGCTCCCATCCTCAAGGAGTTGCCATGCAAGTAGGACAAATCAAGAATCGCCTGCAGAAGATCGAGCAATATGTCGATCAGGCGGCGCGCGCCTGCGATCTCGCGCGGGATGTGCCGGACAATCTGCGCAACGCCATCGCCCAGCTCGAACGTGCCTCCGACCAGGCGCAACAACTCCTCGAGTTTGAAACCCACGACGACCGCTTCATCGCGTGCGTGGACCTGCTGGAAGAACTGGGCGACAAGGCAATGCAATCCTGCAACGCGGCGCGGACCGTGGACCAGAACGTGCAAAGGGCGCTCACCCATGCGCATGACATGCTGTCCACGCTGAAAAACCAGTTGCACTGAACAGCGGGACGGGCCGCTATGCGCCCACTACGCAATGCGGCTCAACTGCCCCGCCCTGCTCAATCGATACCGCGCAAAATCCTCCGCCAGATACAACTGGGCGTGATAGTTCGCGGCCGCCTCGGCGCGCACGTCTTCAATCGACGGCGCCTGGCTTGGGTCGGACTGATAACGCGCGCTGAAGTGCGTCAGCACCAGGTTCGGCAACCCGACCGTTTGCGCAAAGGACGCCACCAACGCCGCCGTACTATGGCCAACGCTCTCGGCGATCCTGTCGCCGACATCCTTCGTGTACGTCGCTTCATGCACGAGTACCTGCGCCTGTTGGCAGGCATCGCTTAACAGCACAGGCCGGTCGTTGTCCCCGGCAACGATGATGCGCCGCGGCCGATGAGGATAACGAAGGTAATCGCCGCTCCTCAATGTCCTGCCTCCATGGACAACATCCATGCCTTTCTTCAGCTGCCCCCACAGCGGCCCCTGCGGGACGCCGTCGCGTGCCAGACTTTCCGTATCGAGAACCGGCTCGACCGTCGCTTCGGTAAAGCGGTACGCAAACGACGGCACGCGATGCGACAGCGCAATGGCATCGACAAGCAGGTTGTTGATCTTCCAGTCAGCCAGCGATTCCGTCGCCAGGAACTGCAGCTTGAACGGCAGGAAGAGATGGGTCAGTTGCTGGGTTGACTTGATCCAGCCTTCGATCCCGGCCGGCGCGACGATCGTCAGCGGCTTTTTCCGGCCATGCATACCGGCACTCGCCAGCAAACCGGGCAAGCCATAGCAATGATCGCCATGCACATGCGTGATGAAGATCGCCTGCAGGTCATTCGTCGACAGCGGCGAGCGAAGCAGTTGGTGCTGCGTGCCTTCGCCGCAATCGACCAGGTACCAGGCGCTGCCGGTCTCTTCGAGCAAGGCAATGCCGGTGACGTTGCGTGTCTTGGTGGGGGTTCCGGATGAAGTGCCGAGAAAAAGTATGTCCAAGGCCGTCCTCTCGCTATGTGGTGATCTCCCTCGGATTCATGCATGGCATTCACATATGCCGCACCGATGTTTGATCCATCCCGCTAGTGGAACGTTCACTGGCCAAAAAAGCAATCCCCGGCCAACATCATCATGCGGGCCGGGGATTGCGTTGCCGTGCCAACGACGCGGCACCGCTGGCGTTACATCTTGCGTCGATAACGTGGATAACGTGGGTTAACGCACCACGCCCATGCGCACGCGCTGCGCATTCTTGAAGGTGTACAGCGTCAGCGCACCGTTCTTGATGTCGCCGTTGGCATCAAATGCGATCTTGCCGGTCACGCCGTTGTAGTTGGTCTTCGCCAATTCCGGCAGGTACTTCGCCGGTTCGGTGGAGCCCGCTTTCTTCATTGCCTCAACCATCAGCAGCACGGCGTCGTACACGTACGGTGCGTAGATCTGCACGTCGATGCCGAACTTCTTCTTGTACGCGGCGCGGAACTCGTCCATGCCCTTGCGCTGCGACTCTTCCACGCCGCCTGCTTCTGCGCAGAATACCTTCTCGTTGCCCAACGCATCGCCCGCGAGCTGGATCAGCGTCTCGCTGCAAACGCCATCGCCAGCCATGAGCTTGGCGTTGATGCCGAGCGCCTTCATCTGGCGCAGCATCGGGCCGGCTACGGCGTCCATGCCGCCGAAGAACACGACATCCGGCTGCTTGGCCTTGATGGCGGTGAGGATCGCGTTGAAGTCGGTAGCCTTGTCGTTGGTGAACTGCTGCGCCACGACCTGCACGCCCTTGGCTTTCACGCTCTTCGTGAATTCCTGCGCGACGCCCTGGCCGTAAGCGGTGCGGTCGTCGATGACGGCGACCTTCTTCGCCTTCAGGGTATCGGCTGCATAGCGTCCAAGCGTGCCGCCGAGCTGGCCGTCGTTGGCCACCACGCGGAAGGTGGTCTTGAAGCCTTGCTGCGTGTATTTCGGATTGGTGGCGGACGGGGAAATCTGCGGAATGCCTGCGTCGCTGTAGATCTTCGATGCCGGGATCGTGGTGCCGGAATTCAGGTGGCCGATCACGCCGTTGACCTTGGCGTCGACCAGTTTCTGCGCGGCGGACGTGCCTTGGCGCGGATCGCCTGCGTCGTCTTCCGCCAGCAGTTCGAACTTGATTTTCTTGCCGCCGATGGTCACGCCCTTGGCATTGAGTTCGTCAATCGCCATGCGCGCGCCGTTTTCATTGTCCTTGCCCAGGTGTGCGGCGGAACCAGATGTCGCGCCGACGTGGCCGATCCTGACCACCTGTTCCTGCGCGGATGCTGCACCGGCGAACGCAAACGCAAGCGCGCCCGCCAGGGGAATCATTTTGCTGCTGAACTGCATGAAATACTCCGGGAGTAATAACAATTTGATATGTGGGATGTGGATTGCCGCGCTTGTGGCGCCATTGAGGCCGCTGCGTATGGAAGGGTCAACCATGGGCGCGAACCTCGTCGCCCGCGACGATACCACGGCAACCCCTTTGCGGACAGGACCAATCTGAAAAACCATGACCGGAGTCAGCTAATAAAGAGCGGCCATGGAGAAGACAAGCACATGCCCCTGTCGACGACAAGGGCATGTGCAGCCCACAATTACTCCGGCTTGATCGCTACTTTCAGTACGCCGTCGCGCTGGTTCGCGAACAGGTCGTAGGCGGATACGATGTCATCGAGCTTGTACCGGTGCGTGACCAGCACACCGAGATCCATGCGGTTCGATTCCAGCACCGCCATCAGGCGGCGCATGCGCTCCTTGCCGCCCGGGCACAGCGCCGTGTTGATCCTGTGGTCGCCCAGGCCCGCCGCAAAGGCCGACACCGGAATCGTCAGGTCACTCGAATACACGCCCAGGCTCGACAGCGTGCCGCCCGGCTTGAGCACCCGCAACGCCGACTCGAACGTGGCCTGCGTGCCCAGCGCCTCGATCGCGGAATCCGCGCCGCGCCCGCCCGTCAGGCGCATCACTTCATCGACCACGTCGCAGTTCTTGAAATTGAGCGTCACGTCCGCGCCCATCTTCTTGGAGATCCCGAGGCGGTGATCGTTGCCGTCGACCGCAATGATGGTGGTCGCACCGAGCAGGCGCGCGCCGGCCGTTGCACACAGGCCGATCGGTCCCTGCGCGAACACGACGACCGTGTCGCCGATCTTGATGTTGGCGTTTTCCGCGCCCTTGAAACCGGTCGACATGATGTCCGGGCACATCAGCACCTGCTCATCGGTCAGTCCGTCCGGAATCGGCGCGAGGTTCGCCTGCGCGTCAGGCACCAGCACATACTCCGCCTGCGTGCCGTCGATCATGTTGCCGAAGCGCCAACCAGCGGTCGCCTTGTAACCGTGGCAGCCGCAGCGCCCGCTCGGGATCAGGTAGCTGCCATCCTGCGACGGATAGCCGTCCTGCGCCGCATAGGAATTGAAGCTCGGGCAAATCGCCCCGGCGATCACGCGCTGACCCTCCTTGTAGCCGGTGACTGCGCTGCCGAGTTTTTCGATCACACCGACCGGCTCGTGACCGACAGTCAGCCCCTTCGCGACCGGATACTCCCCCTTGAGGATATGGACGTCCGTGCCGCAGATCGTGGTGGTCGTGATGCGCACCAGTGCATCGTTCGGGCCGACGTCGGGAATCGGCTTGTCGGTGAGTTCGATACGTCCGGGTTCGACAAATACGGCTGCCTTCATCATCTTCGCTGTCATGGATTCTCCTTAAGTTAGGGAAAAGACGGTGCTGCAACGAGCCTGTTATGGATTCCGGAAGAGTGTCTGGAGTCGTCAGAACGTGCCAGATGCAAGGCGTAGCGACGCAGCAGATAGCACGTTATGGCGTCTCCCAAGCCTCTTCCGGAACACATAGCAGGCTCTCGAGATCGATACATCAATGTGCGCCGCTTTGGCACTGCACACAACGATCGCGTTTGAATGCTTTAACCGCAGTCAAGAAAACAAAATTTTTCTGCTGCTTGTGTTTTCCCGGGGAGCGGAGCGAGGTGAGAAACGGAGAGCTTCTTGTTCCGGCGAGCTCGCGTTAGAGATGCGTTAGGCGTGATGACAGAGGAGCTTGATCGATGAGGATGGTGGCGTCGCGTTTGCGCGATGCCCGCTATATGGTTCAAACGCAGTAGCTGATTCAGATATGCAGGGTTGCTTGCGTACTCGAAAGAGAAATGGGGAACAGCCTACCTATTCGATGAATCATCATCGTCTGCCCCCTATTCCTGCCCTTGCCATCCCGGTCAATACAGCGATTGCTAAGCATGACGAACGACGGCGGTGCCAGCCATCGCAGTGACGACCACGTTGTCGGTAGGATGAAGCGCCGATTTCTCCCCGGCCTTCAACACATAATCATTGCCGTCCCCGTGGGTAACCCAAACGGTCCCCGCATCACAAGCAATGACCAGCCGGCTTGCCATTGGCAGTACGAGCGGTTTCCTCGGCCAGATCCATTGACTGGTGTATTGCTCCGTGTTTTGACCGTGCCCGCTCGCAAACAGCCCGGTATTGCCATGCATGACATTCCGGGACGCGTCCGAACGAATTGCTTGATATGCAAGCATCCGCAGTCCTTTTACGACACGGCTTATCGCCGCCCCAATTGCATGCGGAAAGGCGATAGTCCGGCGCGTAGGCAGTGCCGGGATCCCAAGAGTGGGTATCTTGGGAGAAAGGTGATGGTGCGGTCTCATATGAATTTTCCTCAAATATTCGGTTGTGATGAACTGAGGATAGGCATACCATGAAGGCCGGACAAAGGATCTTTTCTAATAACTCGGTTGAGAAAAACTCATGCATTCATCCATGCCGCCCTTGAGCGCGCTAAGGGCATTTGAAGCGGCCGCCAGGCATCTCAGCTTTACCCGCGCAGCGGAGGAATTGAATGTCACGCCCGGCGCATTGAGCCACCAGATCCGAGGGCTGGAAGAATTCTTGGGCATGCCGCTGTTTGAACGCAAGACGCGGGCAATCGCGCTTACGCCGCAGGGAAGATCGCTTTATCCGGGTTTGCAGGCGGGATTCGGCTTGATACGCGATGCGGTCGCCAGTCTGCGGGCAACGCCGGACAACCGGGTGCTGGTCATCAGCACGCCGCCGGGCCTGACATCCAAGTGGCTGGTGCCCAGACTGTACCGCTTCACCGATGCGCATCCGGAGATCGACGTGCGGGTGTCGTCATCCCCGGCACCCGTCAATTTTCTGACCGAGGGGGTGGATATCGCCATACGCAGCCTGCCGCTGCCGCGCGAGGATGATCCCGCCCTGAGCTACGAGGAATTGACTAAGGTAGGGCTCGCCCCGGTCTGCAGTCCAAGACTGATCGCAAAGTTCGGCCCGCTCGATGCGGAAGGCACCCTGGCGCGCGTGCCGCTCATCCATGACGACTCCCTTGTCGGGAAGCGCGGAGTGGCAACCTGGGCCGACTGGCTGCGTGCGGCAGGCGTCAACGGCGGCGATATCGGGCGAGGGCTGAGATTCACCAGCGCCGACCATGCCCTCGATGCCGCCGTAGAAGGCGCCGGCGTGCTGCTCACACATTTGCTGCTGGCGTATGACGATTTGCGCAGCGGAAGACTGGTCATGCCATTCAACCTCGTGCTGCCGTCGACGCGCGCCTACCACTTCGTCACGCCCAAGGTGAAGTTAAAGAATCCGACGGTAATCGCTTTTAGAGACTGGTTGCGAAGCGAAGTGGAGAAGATGAATGAGCGCTTTGTTGGTGAGTAAATGCCGGTAGCACAGTGCCTGCAGTTTCCCCACAATAACCGTTGACTCGATGGGATGGTCCGTACAACACAGCCCGTGCTCACTTGACGCAGCTATGCCCGCTGGCGCAGTCGTGAGGTCGGTTCGCGTCGGACTGAGCCTCGCACCGTGACGGCAATCACGAGTTGAGCCGCCAACATTTCTGCGCCCCGCGAGATATCTGGTATCGTCGGCAGAATCCGATCTGCAACGATTTTCAGTAAAGCCGGAACCGGTCCAAAGCAGCGACCAGGAATCAACCAACGACTGCGCGCACCGCCTTCAACACAATATCAACCACAGTATGCCAATAGCCCGCCCACCACTCCCGCTCACCGACTACCAGCGCATTTTCCGCGTCCTGAAAACCGTCCTTGATGCTGCAGACGCTAACCCCGCGCATCCCAGCGTCTTTTTCAGCATGGCCGGCGCATACCTCATCGAGCAGCACTACAAGAAGCGCTGCCAGCCCGTCGCCGGCGCCGCATTTTTCCGTGTGGACGACGATGCCGGGGCCGTATTGCCGTTCGCTGACAAGGATCACGAAGACCTCAGCTCGGACAAGGGATTCCATTGCTGGATCATGTGCGATGACTACATCCTTGACTTCACGGCCCCGCTCTTCCGCGAATCGCTGCAGGCACTGGGCTCTGCCGGATCCTGCTCCCGGAAGATGTTCCAGAAACCACGCAGCGCAATGTCCGACTCACCGCTATTGATGCACGAGCCCGGGGACTTCCACATGCTTCCCAATGTGGACCTGACGCGCAAGATACTGAGCGAGTTCTTTGCCAATGAGCGCAATAACGATTTAGTGAAGACGTGCGCGCATTGGTACAGGAAGCCGCCGAAGGATATCCTTCGCCAGGCAACGATGACGAGCAACGACGGGACGGTATCGCACTTGACCCTCAGTAGTTTGTCATTGGTCGGCGCTTGGTAGGCCACTCAGCAATGGATGGCGAACTGCCTGCTCCGTGCCGCAGCCTTTTCTTCCTTGATCCGGTCCTGCGTATAGCCGGACTGGGGTTGACGGGCCAGTGAGTCCAGATACTCAATCCGTTTCTCGAGCCACTGGCATTCCGCCTGCTTGGACGGCGCTGTGCGTGCAAGCCGCTGTTGCTGCTCGCGTTCCTGCTCCGCAGCCAGTTCCGCAGCTTTGCGCTGTGCAGTCAATTCACCGAGCACCGCCTTGGGCGGGCTGACGATACCCGCCGCATGATGCAATTCAAGCGCCTTTGATTCCGCACCGTCGGGACATTTTTCGTCGGAGTAGACCGTTTTTCCATTCACAACGCACCGGCGAATCTGACCCGCTTTCCGTTCGTTATCTTGTACAAGCGCTTCAGGTTGACGCAACGATGTATCACTGGCCTGCTCCTTAATCACAGACGGCGGCGGAGGAAGCGACGATAGTGCCCGCGGCGCGGAAGTCGATGTTGGCATAGCACCGTTCACCGTTCGCGTGTACTCAGCATTCAGCATCCACAGTGCGGCACCGACGATTGCCAATGCCAGCACGAACGAAACTGCAAACTCTTTATTCATATGCGCATTCCATCGTGCGACCAGAAGACCTTTTGGGTATCCGACAAGATAGCCCGACTACGGTTTTAACTGAAAACTGCTCCGGCATTTCGGGTAATGCGTGCAACCCCAAAATGCGCCGCGTGTTCCCTCCCGTTTCACCATCTTGATTCCACACGACGGACAGGTGGGCGTGCGGAAATCCCCTTCAAACGCAAACCGCAGCAAGGCCTGCTTTCTCTCGTTGGGCAATGCGTGGATCTTCTCAATGAAAGCAGCACCATCCAGTAATTGAATCGGATTCTCTGCGCCAAAGGCCACGGCATCCCTGGTGTACGTCCCCGTCGTGACGAAAATGCCTCGGCTTACTTTTTCATGTGCCATCACGCCAAGCAACTCACGGACTTCTTTTACGCCAACGGAACTCGTATTCCATGCCTTGCACTGAACAATTGCAATCGGATGGGAAGGATCAGTCTTGAACAGCTTTACGTCGATCCCGCCGTCGGCACCACAACGAATTGTCTGCGTCTTAAAACCGACCGCTTCATAATACCTAGCACACAGAAGCTCGAAGCGCTTCCACTCCAACGAGCGCAGTGCCTCGAGGGTCCAATTGTCATAAGCCTGCGTCGTGGGCATGTTTGCCGACTCAGCGCTCCGCGCCTCAGCCCATGTACGCTCGATCTGGCTTAACGGGGCAGCCGTGAGAGCGCTCGGCTCAATCTTCCACAATGTCTTTTTCTCACTCGTAGCCGAATCGCGCTTCACGAACCGGTCGCGCAGAAAAACAATCACTGCAACTAAACCAAATATCAGTGAAGGAAGCCAAGCTATTGACTTTATGGCTCCCGCAAACGCTGCAAGCAAAGGCGTATTCCCCAGCAACGCCGGCGCAATCCAGCGCATTCCCGCAAAGCTGACGCCTGCTGCAACAGCGCTTGCCCACCACGGGAGCCCCATAAACACTTCAACCAAGCCTACGTCTTTTCGTCGACGTGCCATCCACACACCTTCCGTTCATTCAAAATTTCAGAGAGGCCGATTAAACCGCGCCAAGCGTCGTCTTGAAATGCCATGTTTATGGGATATAAGTAGTTCAATGCATTAACGTCAACATCGCAAGTATTTGCCGCTTCAAACGCTACTGCGACCTGGCAAAGCGATGGTCGCGCCGATGTTGACATGCGATGAGTTTGAATCACATCATGCAATTCCCCCTGTTGAAAACACTCTTCCAGAAAGTCTCAACATGCGCATCAAGGCATCCGAATCAGTCCTGCTTATCGTGGATCTCCAGAGTCGCCTGTTACCTGCAATAGACGACGGGGAAGCCGTATTGTCCCAAGCGACATGGCTTGTCGATGTCGCTCAATCGATCGGCGTTCCTGTACTGGCAACCGAGCATTGTCCTCAGCGCATCGGTCTGACGGATCAGGGGCTGCGTTCCAAGCTCCCGCCAGACTGCATCGTGGAGAAGACCCATTTCTCCGCCGTTACCGAAGGGGCATTGCTTCAGACAGCTGCAGGCAGTCGGCAGCAGTGGATCATCGCCGGGACGGAAGCCCATGTCTGCGTTCTGCAGACGGTGCTAGACCTGTTGGCGATCGGGCGCAGCGTTTTCGTCGTGGACGAAGCGGTCGGCTCCCGTCGGCCGCGTGACAAGAAATTGGCACTGAGGCGGATGCAGCAGAATGGCGCCGAGATCGTGAGCCGCGAAATGGTCGCCTTCGAATGGCTTGAAAGCGCGGATGCCCGCATGTTCCGTGAAGTGCTTCGCAGGTTTATTCGATAGCGTGCATTGAGCGCGTACGCCGTACAGGCTCATCTGATATTTCATGAAACCAAGTTAATGAAGTTCATATAGACCGATGATCCAACCTGATGCAATAGACGTGGCCTGCTTCGAAGCGGCAGAACTGATTTCGCAGGCCGATAGCTTGCTCATCACAGCAGGAGCCGGTATAGGAATTGATTCCGGCTTGCCGGATTTCAGAGGCGACAACGGTTTCTGGAAAGCCTATCCTGCGTTGGGCGAGCTAGGCATGCGTTTTTTTGAAGTGGCCAATCCCAAGGCGTTTCAATCAATGCCCGATGTGGCTTGGGGCTTCTATGGTCATCGTTTGAACCTCTACCGCAGCACTGTTCCACACTCTGGATTCACGAAGCTACTTACAGTCGCAGATCAAATGCCGCATGGCGCATTTGTATTCACGAGTAATGTCGATGGCCATTTTCAAAAAGCTGGTTTTGCACCTGAACGCGTAACTGAATGCCACGGCTCGATTCACCATCTGCAATGCTCGAACAGTTGCGGGCAGGAGATTTGGCTTGCTGATGGCTTTCATCCGGTTGTGGATGAAAAGAATTGCAGATTGCTTTCGGATTTTCCGGCCTGCCCATCATGCGGCGGCTTGGCACGCCCAAACATCATGATGTTTGGTGACTGGGAGTGGGATACAACGCGCACAGACTCTCAGCAACGCCGTTTAGATACCTGGATTGCGCGGTCGCAGCGATTGGTAGTGATTGAAATCGGGGCGGGTACTGCTATCCCGACAGTGCGACGATTTGGCGAGGAACTGGGATGCCCACTTATACGGATCAACCCGACGGAATCGAACGTGGGATTGCACCGTGATATCGGTATTCCGTTGGGTGCGCTCGATGGGATAACCAGGATTGTCGATGCGCTAAAAACTTTATGAGTAAGGTGCGCTATGCGCACCAACTTCATTGGCCAAAATGGTGCGTGGAACGCACCTATGCTTGCTGAGCCAAGTTTGCTTAGCGAAAACTCCAGACTACACCGAAGTTCAGCCCCAGCACGTCGATCCCGGGATTCGGATCGGTCATGCCAAGGTTGGAGTGGTGGGTGAAATACAGCGAGGCCGTGAGCGCTACATTGTCGTCAAGCTGGCGCCGCACCCCGCCCTGCGAGTACCAGTTGAATGTGAGGTCCTGGCCCTGGCCGCCGGGCACGCTCCGCGAATCGATGAAACCGATACCGCCACCAATCTCGAAGAACCCGGCAGTCTTGCGGTCGGCCGACCACAACTCGAACGACGGTGCCCCGTTGAACGCGATGTAGCGACTCTCCGGACCGCGCACGATCGCCTCGGCCACCAGGCCGAAGCGGTGGCGCAGGACGAGCCGCCCCCCATCCGGCGAGCGCCAGAGATCCCTCGTCGCAGGGCTGCGCCAGGCAAGATTCACCGGTGCGATCCGGTACTCGTGCGGGGAACTATTGCGGACCTTGGCCAAGTAGCCCGTCTCCAGCGCGAACTCCCAACGGTCGGCGGGATGCAGCGCTTGCGCATGTGCCTGAGCACCGGTGAACAGGGCCAGAACGACCGCCATCCCGGCGATCCAACGTGTTCTCGTTGTAGTCATATTTTTCTTCTCTCTTCGTCATGCGCCACAGGCGCAATATTGATGATGGATTTTGGCGAACGCAGGTCGCGCGTTTCAGGCCTTCACCGGGCATATAGTGTGGCATATGGGGCCAGACTGGAGATAGGAGTGATCGAGTCTAACTCAACATATCTTCGTATCTTCGCAGGGCGAAAACAACGATTACGTGCTGTTGATATCGCGATGGGCCGCAATCATTTCTGCATCGCCGTCCGCATCTCGGCCGAACATAATCCTGACTGACGAATAGCCGCAGCATTCCAGATTAGCGACAGGACGATACGACCGTCTGCGTCCACTGCCGTCTGGTAGAAATGCTTCCCGCTAACGCCGACAGGTGACCAATAGTATTGCATTACGGTAATATTCAGTCACTATAAACGATGGAGGGGTGGCTATGGCCACGCTGATACCAGCGATCGGCTCATGTGTATCACGCATGACAGCAGGCGAAAAGCGCTTCGCATACCGGCTGGAAGACAAACTCGAAGACGACTATCTATGCTGGTATGACGTCTCCATCGGCGAGCGCACGCAGCATCCCGACTTCGTCGTCTTCCATCCCAGCCGTGGCCTGCTTGTGTTGGAAGTAAAGGACTGGAAGCTCGACACCATCCACAGCATGGACAAGCAGCAGGCCACCATCCTTGTCCACGGCGACCTCAAGAAGGTCGCCAACCCGCTGGAACAGGCACGCCAGTACTTGTACTTGGTAACCAACCGGCTTGAACGTGATCCGCAACTGGTCTTCCCCAGCGGCTCACTGAAAGGCAAGCCCTTCATCCCCTACGGGCACGGCGTCGTGCTCACCAATATCAGCCGCAAGCAGTTCGACACGGCCAACATAGGCGAGGTGCTGCCGCCGCATCTGGTGATCTGCCAGGACGAGATGACCGAGAGCGTGGATGCGGAAGCGTTTCAACAGCGCCTGTGGAACATGTTTCCGTACAAGTTCAAGATGCCGCTTTCACTGCCGCAGATCGACCGCATCCGCTGGCACATATTTCCTGAAATCCGGATACCCGCGCAGCAGAACCTGTTCGATGAACCCGGCCAGCAGCAAATCGAGATACCTGATGTACTGCGTGTGATGGACCTGCAGCAGGAGCAACTTGCACGCAGTCTCGGCGAAGGCCATCGCGTGATCCACGGCGTCGCCGGCTCCGGCAAGACGCTGATCCTCGGCTACCGCGCCGAGCATCTGGCCAAGATGTGCCAGCGCCCTATTCTCGTCCTTTGCTACAACAAGACGCTCGCGACCAAGCTGGGCAGCATCATGGAAGCCAAGGGCATACAGGACAAGGTCAATGTCGTGAACTTCCATGCGTGGTGCGTGCGGCAACTGGACACGTACAACGCCGGCAAGCCTCCTTACGACAAGAACCTGGATGCATATTTCGAGGCGTGCATAGAACGCGTGATCCGCTCCGTCGACAACAAGATCATCCCCTCGGCACAATATGACGCAGTGCTGATCGATGAAGGCCACGACTTCAAGCCGGAATGGTTCAAGCTGGTCGTGCAGATGATCCATCCCGACACCAATTCGCTGCTCGTGCTGTACGACGATGCGCAGTCGATCTACAACGGCCCGAAGAAGCTGCGGTTTTCGTTTTCCAGCGTGGGCATCCAGGCACAAGGCCGCACCACCATCCTCAAGCTGAACTACCGCAATACGGCTGAGATTCTGTCCGTTGCGCGCGCCTTCGCGGATGACCTGCTCACCGACAGCAATACGGAAGAAGACCAGGCGCCAACCGTGCAGCCGATGAGCGCTGGACGGCATGGCCCTAAGCCGCTATTGATCAAGCTGCCCACGCTGAAGGATGAAGCGGCTTACATCGCCGACAGGATCAAGGAAGCGAACAAGATGGGAACGCCATGGAATGACATGGCAGTCATCTACCGCCGTTACGGCGTCGGAAAAGAACTCACTGAAGCACTGACGCGCAAAGGCATTCCCTTTCAATGGCAGCAGGACAAGAAGCACTCATACGATCCGCTACACGACAGCGTGAAGTTGGTCACGATGCACAGCAGTAAAGGGCTGGAGTTTCCGTTTGTGTGTATTCCGGGGATTGGGGAGCTGGCGAAGGATGATGACTTGCAGGATGAGGCGCGGCTGCTTTATGTGGCGATGACGCGGGCGACGCATGAGCTTGTGATGACGCATGGGGAGGCGTCGGTGCTTGCGGGGAAACTGGAGCGGGCTATGGCGACGTTGACGACGCTGTGATGTAAGGCCAAGTAATCGAGTCTGGCCCAACATATTCTGGAATTTTATTATCAGTGAGGTCCGCATGAGAATCGTGTTCCGTCTACTCTTAGCACTGCTTATTTGCCCACCGACTTATGCTGTAGCCGACGGCGCAGCCGTTATCGGCACGTTCGAACTCAAGCTCGGCACACCGGACAACAGTGTGACACTTCATCTGCAGTGCAAGAGCGAGTCGAACTGCGTACTCATCTCGACTACTCAAAGGAATGGCGCTCCTCCTGGCCAAAGCAAACAGATACTCAACAACGTTCGCCCGGTTGATAACCTGAACGAAGCGGCGAATGCACTAACCTATGCGATTCGCCAGCGCTCCCAGCCGATCAAGAATCGAGAGTATGGCGAACTGATGAACCGACTTCAGCCGGTGTTGTCTGCCAGTCCCACTATCGACAAGTGCTGGGATCTCAACTATCCGTTGCCGGGATACATGCTTGCCTGTACCTTGTCGCCCTCTGCATCCGCCAATACGCCGATCTACCTGTTCGGGACACTGCTGGCAAATTGCGGTGAAGCGTTCTGCAGATACGTGATCAGCCCGATGTCGCGAATCGACGGGCTTGGTCAGGCGAATTTGGAACCGATTAAGCCGACGCCAGACCGGAATGTGCGAAAGAAAGTCGATCAGCTTTCCTCTTGTGCCTTTCCGGATCTGACCCTGCCGGACGACTTCGCCGTGTTCGCGACTGGCGCGTACACGGGGCGCACGCTCGACTTCCAGATCGATCAAAGTGGACATGAAGCGACGCAGATCGACGTCGTGGTGAACAGCCCGAACAAGCCGGTCATCCTGATGCTCGGCGCCTACGAGCCGACAATCTGGAATCTCATCCGGACTGAAAACACCCGTATCGCGGCCGTGCTGGCCAGCGGCTATCACCGTCAGGCAATTGCCGGCCTGGACGATAACGTGCCGAAGTTGATCAGTACATATGAGAATCGCGGACCCTGCGGCTACTTCTACGTCGCCGAAGATGAACTCAATAAATTGAATCCGCTGTCTCGGCGCATCTTTGGACGCCCCGTGGACATCGTCTACCCGGCAGAGAAGGGCAAGGCAAGCATCGGCGAACCTGTCGCAGCCGGAGCAAAACTCATATCATCACCGGATACACGGGTCGACAGTTTCCGCGACATGTCCGCCCCGCTCGCCGGGCGTGCGGGTTTGGAGGATGCCGTTCGCAAAGGGATACTGCGCGTTGCCACGGCCGCCGATGCGGAAGCATGGGCCAACGCCGTCGCGCAAAATGCCCCTGAAACAGATGTACCTCCCATCGCCGGGCAGGGCAGGCCCCGCCTCTCGAAGCCATATCTGCATAACGCCTATGTCGTTCTGAAGTCCTTCGTCTTTCCTGCAGGACTGTACGGCGCAAACTCTGCAACGTTTTTTGTGCTGAAAGGCGTTCCGAAGCCGGAAGGAAAACCCGGGCACTCGTCCGTGTATGACTTCAACTCCCTGACATGCCAAGGAGCGATGTGTCAGGTACGTTGAAAGCCGCGGCCAGAACGCGTAGGGCGGAAAAGCGCAGCGCATCCCGCCGCATGAATCACTCACTAAACAAATCCGGCACATTCGCAACGACGATAACTAAAAGCTTTAACGAACTAGCCGACGAGATCAGCTCAGCATACGGCGGAAGGCGCTGTGCTTTTCCGCCCTACCGTGCTCCCAAGTTGTCGCACATCGCTCGAACTCAGGCGCTCAGTCTTTCGAGCGCCAATTCAATCATTCGATCCTTGAAGAGCCTCTGTTTGCGTTCAGCTGCCGCAGTGCCTGCCGGCCATTTGCTTAACCCCGCACGTATCTCCGCCACGCTCCTGCCGCAATTCTCTTTCTCAACGAGCCAGTCGACAGTGGATAACAGTTCCATTCCCAGTGGGGACTCAAATCCATCTATTTGATCAGCAGTTTTATCCAATATCTTTAGAAGAGGAGCAGACTCGGCTTGCTTCAAATATGCATCGAGATATGCTCTACGCTCTTCATCAAACCAGATCGTGTCAGAAGGGCCGGCGTCTCCTAAGCGTTTATCGCAATGCAAGTAACTTCCGTCCAATCCATCAAGTAGGTGGCGGAGTCGGTCTGAATATGGACCGTATTTATCAGCAGTAAAGCGCAGGTCGAGCGGATTCTCCAAGTTAAATTTCGCGATCGTGCGCTCAAGAAACCATCCCAACTTCTGCACTTCGAGATACGTACATTCAATTCCAAGAATCCAATAGCGCCGAACCATCTCACCGATAAGAGCTCGTGCGGGCGTCAACTTTGTGACACCTGTTCTCTTGGCTACGTTTTGGTATTTGTCCGTTGGTTCAAATACCAATACATCGACGTTTGCAAGATCTCCAAGCGCATGCTCAATCTTTTCTCGAACAACATTCCACTCGAGGCCACCATTACCACAACCGAGGGGTGGCAATGCAATTGAATGAATGCCCTTCTCGTCAATGACCCGTCGTAGATCTTCCAATCCGTCGACGACCCATTCGAGTTTCGATGGAGGTTTCCAATGTTGCTTAGTCGGGAAATTGATGATCCAACGAGGGCCTTCTAATGCAAGATGCTCAGTAACGAACATCTTGCCAACTCGAACCTCCTTGCGCTTGCATGCCTGTTCGTATGCAGCAAAATTCGCGGGGAACGCGTCTTTAAACATTAAAGCGATACCCTTCCCCATGACGCCAACGGTGTTAACAGTATTGACTACAGCTTCCACTGGGGCGTCTAGCAAATTACCTTGAAGAAATGTAATCATTAGAAATACCAAGTTGGTCGTACAACAGTTCGCAATTCGAGGTCACGGTCTTCAATTTCCGACTTAATTTGCGCTTCTACCGCTTCCGAATGGCAACAAACACCAAGTAATGCACTTACTGGAACATGCTTCCACACCAGTGCCTCTGCCTGATATCGCTCCTTCTTCCCTGGGTCATCCGGGTCGTGTTTAAAGTTCCGGCTCTGTAGCAGCGGCCAGTCCACATTATCTAGATCACTCAAGTCCGAAAAATATTCAGCAATCTGCGGATATGCATGCTGATTCGTAAAAATAAACGGCACGTCCTCTTCGACCAATTTGTGCAATGAAGAAACGAGTATGACGATGTCGTCATTCGGCAATTTCGGGATACCGCCATAACCGGTTTTGATGTTAAACATCATGATTGAGTACGGCGTAAAGTAGAACGGCACATAGTCATTCAAGGTACCGCCGGGCGGAATCTGCACGGTCCGGCGTGCCCGCTTATCAATCAATTCCAAATTACCGATATTGCGGTAGTTCGGATCAAACTTCTCACCATTGCGAGCATGGATTCCATTATCCAGAATCCACGGCAAATTAGATCGATGCAAAATTCGAAAAATAAGTGCCTTTTCGGGGCTTATCTTTGGTGCCATGGGTCTCGACTGCGCCGCTATACGCTACGTTATAAGTCTCGTCACCCACGTTTTTATTCTTTGTCAAGTTTATGAGTCGATGAGAACCGGACGTGAGTATATCGCAACCGAGTCCGATCCTTGCATCCGCCATACTCGTGCACTACGCAGTGTAAGCAGCCTGTCGAAACCGAGAGCCTTCTCAACGGCTATCGAAGCTGTGTATACGTACAGTATAATACTTGATCTTCGCTTGACAAGCGAATTGTTCCCAAAATCAAGACTTTTCCGCTTTAGCACCACATTTGCCTTGCAAGCAATTACTGGTCGCAGGGGCAATAAGCAAAGACCGTGCAAGGTTTAGCATGGGCCGCGGGTCAGAAAGGCCGCCCCGCTACCCCACGCCGAAAGTGTACGGCTCAGAGCGCCGATCAAGGGGCTTTCGCGGCATAAACGCGGGTAGTGCACCCGCATTTATTCCACGGTCCCCTTGACGGATTATGCTGTCGTTGGGGCGCGATCCGATCAAAAATTGCCTTCGCTTAGTCGAACAACTGTTTGATCAGCTTGCGTTATATAGATAATGTTGATCGCAATGGGCTATTTGGCCGCGCCCGTCGGCCGCCAAAGGGACAGGAATAATGCGTAAAACCCGCCCACACGGCTTATCTGAAAAAACAAAGGGCTCCGTTGGAGCCCTTTGTTCATATCGCCAAAACTGACGCCTACTAATTAGTTAAAACGCCGATATACGTTATCCGCATGCACCAATCGCCCCACATGACGTGCAAAACTCACACCCATCCTTCTTGATGACGGCAGCATTGCCGCACTCCTTGCACACTTTCCCGTGCATGGTCGGCGCAGCCTTGGCCGGATGCGTCGGCTCATCGGTCACCACACCCATCGCCTTCACCGGCAAACCTTCTTCCGTCAAGATGCCCAGCATCGCGTAGCGGTGGATCACCAGTTGCGCGATGTAGGCGACGGTGGACGGGTAGCTGGCTTGCTTTTCGCTGCCGGGGACGCGGGCGAGGAAGTCGCCGCGCGGCTCGGCGTAGTTGAGCAGCTTGCGCAGCTTCATGCCGATCCAGGCGGGGTCGACCACGCGCATGTCGTGCGACAGCAGCTTGCACAGGCCGTCGAGGGTGTGCGGGTGACCGCCGGTCAACCACATGCTGTACGGACGACGGGTGCCGTCGGGCATCTGCAGCTCTTTCAACATCAGCACGAAGTCGTCTTCGGTGGCCGGGTTGCGCACGTCGGCGACCCATGCCAGCGTACCGTCGGTGCCGGTCTTGGGCTCATGCGGTGCGAACAGCGCGTCGAGCACCGGGGTCGGGTCGTTCTCTTGTGCGTCGAGTGCGCCGAGCTGGTTGAAGCGCCATTCGACGAGCTTGGCGAATGCTGCGGTGGCGCTCGGGACCTGGATCACCTGGCCGTTAGGCGGCATCGGCATTTCGAACGGGTCGCCGTAGGCACCGGACAACAGTGCGAGACGGCGGCGCATCCAGCCGCGGTCGTTGGCGCGCATGTCGGTGGACAGGGTCTTGGCGATGGCGTCGAGGCCGCGCGGCGGCTGGCCACCGAGCACCCAGACTTCGAACGGGACGCCGCCCTTGTCGGAGACCGCGACGGCGAATTCGCCTTGCGGGGTTTCGATCATTTCGCTGATCCAGGCGTTGGAGCCGGCCGGCAGTCCCGGGCGCGACGGCCAGCGCAGCGATGCGAGTACCGGGGTCATTGCAAGTTCCTTCAGCACCAGGCGCTTGTCCTGCTCGGACAGCGTCATCGGTTGCGGTGCATTGTCGGTCGTGGTCGTCGGCGTGACGGACAGCACGGCGCCGAGCACGTTGTTCGGGCGGTAGGTGGTGATGCCCTTCAAGCCCTGGCGCCACGCTTCCATGTAGAGGTCCTTGAAGTCCTCGTACGGATAGTCTTCCGGCACGTTGACGGTCTTGGAGATGGCGGCGTCGATGTACGGTGCGACGCTGGCAACCATCAGCATGTGGTCACGCGCGGAGATGTCGAGCGCGGAGACGAAGGCTTCCGGCAGCTTGTTGGTGTCGTGACCGAGCGCGCGGTAGACGCGGTAGGCATGGTCTTCGACGGTGTAGTCCTTCTTGGTGCCGTCGGGCATGCGCTTGGTGCGGTTGTAGAACCAGGAGAATGCCGGCTCGATACCGTTGGAGGCGTTGTCCGCGAAGGCGAGCGAGATGGTGCCGGTCGGCGCAATCGAGGTCAGGTGCGAGTTGCGGATGCCGTGCTTGCGGATCTTGGCCTTGAGTTCTTCCGGCAGGCGCGAGGCGAAACCGGCGGACAGGTATTTGTCAGCGTCGAACAGCGGGAAGGCGCCGCGCTCTTGTGCCAGCTCGACGGAGCTTTCATAGGAGGCATTGCGCATCACTTCGGAGATCTTGGCAGCGAGTTCACGGCCGGCTTCGGAGTCGTAGCGCAGGCCGAGCATGATCAGCGCGTCGCCCATGCCGGTGTAGCCGAGGCCGAGGCGGCGCTTGGCGTCGGCTTCGCGAGCCTGCTCCTGCAGCGGCCACTTGGTGGCGATCAGCACGTTGTCGAGCATGCGCACGGCGATCTTGGTGACCTTGGCGAACAGTTCGAAGTCGAACTTGGCGTTTTCGGTGAACGGGTCGGTTACGTAGGCGTTCAGGTTGAGCGAGCCGAGGCAGCAGCAGCCGTAGTCCGGCAGCGGCTGTTCGCCGCAGGGGTTGGTCGCTTCGATCTTCTCGCAGTAGGCGAGATTGTTTTCCTGGTTGATGCGGTCCATGAACAGCACGCCCGGTTCTGCAGCGTTGTAGGTGCTCTTCATGATCAGGTCCCAGACTTCGCGCGCCTTGACCTTCTTGTAGACCCACTTGCCGTCTTCGCGCTGGTAGGCGCCCTTCTTCTTGAAGTCGGCGTTCGGTTCGGTGGCGTGCACGAGCTCGAAGTCGCCATCGGTATCAACGGCGCGCATGAATTCGTCGGTGACGCCGACGGAGACGTTGAAGTTGTTGAGCTGACCGCGCTCCTGCTTGACGGTAATGAAGTCGATGATGTCCGGATGGTCGACGTTGAGCACGGCCATCTGCGCGCCGCGGCGTGCGCCGGCGGATTCGACGGTTTCGCAGGAGCGGTCAAAGACTTTCATGTAGGAAATCGGGCCGGAGGCGCTGCTGCCGGTGCCCTTGACGCGCGCACCCTTCGGGCGGATCGCGGAGAAGTTGTAGCCGACGCCGCCGCCGCGACGCATGGTCTCGGCCGCTTGTGCCAGCGCAGTGTAGATGCCCGGCTTGCCGGCGTGGTCTTCGGTGATCGAGTCACCGACCGGCTGCACGAAGCAGTTGATCAGCGTGGTCTGCAGGCCGGTGCCGGCGGCGGACGATACGCGACCAGCCGGGATGAAGCCATGTTGCAGCGCCCACAGGAAATCTTCCGTGTGCTTCTTGCGCGTCTTTTGCGGCTCGACTTCTGCAAGACCCTTGGCTACGCGCTCCTGTACCTGTTCGACGGTGGTCTCGTCGCCCTTGGCGTACTTTTCGATCAGCACTTCGGTGGAGATCTCTTGGGGCTGCGCGAGCGCAATGGCGGCGCTTTCTAGTTTATGCATTCATGGCTCCTTGAAGCCGGCGCGCGTGCCGGCGGATCATATAAGAATAATAGGTAGAAAAAACGAGAAATACTGGCTTCGGGACACTGGCGACGCGACGGCCGGCACTGTTCAGGCTGCAGTGAGGTGCACCGCGGCACTTACCAAGACAATGGGGGAAACAGAAGGCTGGGTCGCATTCATGGCGTCGCTCGCTGGTCTTGTCTTGTTAGTAAGTGCGTGGGTCAGTCGGTTCTGCTTGGCTGACCGGCGCTCATTCTATCGCGGCCAAAAATCACTCTCTCCTGATATGGGTCAAGTATTTCCGGCTCGACAGAGGTGTCACTGAAGCGGTTTCAGAATACCAACAAATCCTTCCTAAAACAACTAGATATAGGGGTTGGATTCATTTTTTTTCCCAGCGATTGTGTCCGACGTATTCTTCCCAAGTGAGGAAGCCATCCTTGTCCTTGTCGTGCCGGCCGAAGTTGTTGGCTATGTACGGCATGGCTTTGGCGGTTTCTTCCTGGGACAGCTTGCCGTCCTTATTGGCGTCGGCCTTGTCGAACTTGTCCACCGCCTGTTTGTGGGCCAGGCGAGCCATTTCGCCCTTCCGGCTGTCCTGGTCCAGCGGCGGAACGACCGACTGGGCATGCGCTGCGCCGGCGACGGCGAGCAGGATGGACATCAGGGTGGGGTATTTCATGTTGCTCTCCTGAACAGGTGGTGGACCGGAAGCTTACACCCGCACGGCTTGTCCGCACAGTGGCTGATGTGTCCCTGTTGTATGCCGTCGATGTCAGAGCGCTAACAGTGCATCAAGTACTTGATTCAGGGCAATGAAAGCGGCACCGGCAAAAAAAAACCCGCTGGCCTTGCGGCTAGCGGGCGAATCCAATTCTAGGAGAGTTGGAGGAGACAGATGAACTATATCGCCGCCGTGAAATGTCGTCTGCTTTATTGTCGTGATAGCGGTTATATGCTTTGTTTATAACAAGTGCGCCGCCATGTCGTGGAAGGCCTGGTGCACATTGGCATATTTGTACCGAAGTGCAATACACGTATTGCACTTTCATGGCGCGCTATAGAAAAGCCCGCAGGGCGATTGCCGAGCGGGCCTTGTATCTCCATCCCACGTCCTGCCGTGGATTTCTTCATGCTGCTTTGTGCGCGCATGATAGCGGAAGCCTTCCGGGTGAACAAGCAGCGAGGTTCGGGAAGTACGGTAATCCTGTTGTGCGCTCATGCAAAACAACCGGACAAAGAAGCAGGGCAAAAAAAAGCCCGCATGCGCGGGCTGATCCTACCTAATACAGGAGTAGATTCCTGGGACCCAATCCTATCTGGAGAGTGGCCCCAGTGTGTGAATCTGCTCTTGTATTCACACTCGCGTTTCCGAGTGCTTGGCTTCACTATAGCGCGCGGCTTTACGGCCCGCAAGTATTTTAGGCACTTACGATACATCTTTTTTCGGTTCGTGAATCAAGCGGCAACCAAGCTTAAAAAACAGGCATTCAGTTGTGACATTCGAGCGCATTCATGGTCGAATGAAGTGGCCGTTCCGGCCTGTCGATTCTTCAACATGGAGTACCTATGCCGACCGTGATCACGCACCGGCGCATCAACATCGTCACGCTGGAACCGGGGGAAACCATCGCCGCACACTGCCATGCCGGCGACATCGCCATCGTGCAGGATGAAGCCGGCTGGTGGACGCAGTTCGTCGGCGAGGATGGACAGGTCGATGGATACGACGCGCCCTTCGAAAGCTATAACAAGGCGCTGTGGACGGCGAAAGCGGCTGCGGAGTTTTCGTCTGCCGAGGAGTGATGGACGGATCACTTCTGTCCCGCGAAAAAAAGCAGATTATTTTCGGCCATGATGCTTGCGTAAAGAACAAGCCATCGACTTCATCACCGCGTTCCCTCGTCCGCCTCTCTCACCCGATGCAGAAAGCGTCCGTCGATCCGGAAAAAGTTGACTGCCGTCAATGACGAAAACCCCTGTTGGCCACTACCCTGCAAGGCAGTTTGCGCGGGGCGGGATTGGCTTCGCCGATAGCATTCGCCCAAGGGTTTGTATGAAATTCGATTCACGTGCCATCGCCGTTTCCATTGCCCTTCTTGTCGCAGGTTGTGGAGGGGGCGGAGGTGGCGGCGGAGGTGGTGACACCAGCCCCCCTGCACAGAATCCACCGGTCGTAGTAGATACCGCCACGTTTGCCGGAACCCGCAATGATTTTTCCATTGCTCGCGCCGGCAGCGGCTACACGGTGACGGACAAGCGCACCAACGCTGTCACGAACGTCGGTTCGACCATCACGACACTGCGCTTCACCGACATCACGATCAACCTCACCGTAGGAAGCAAAGCCGCGACGATGGGATCGGCTGGCGTCAACGCGCTGGTCGACCTGTATATCGCGTCTCTCAGCCGTGTGCCAGACGCGGACAGCCTTGCTTCCCTGATAACCCGGCACAGTGCCGGGACAACGATGGCGCAAATTGCAGACGAACTCTATGCGCAAGCCGTCGTCCATCCTGCACTGACCGGTTACAGCAGTGCCATGACAAAGACTTCCGACTTCGTGGAAGCGGTGTACAAGAATGCGTTCGGACGTACCGGTGCGACGGCACCGACTGCGGGCGACGTCGCAACTTGGAGCGCCCGTATCGACACGGACGGCATCACCCGGGGGGCGCTCATCCTGGATATGGTGAACTCGGCACGCTCCGGAAGCGGCACCCTCGGCGGCGATGCAACCGTGGTTTCGCTGCTCAACAACAAGCTCACAGTAGGAAAGTACTTTGCCATCGAGCAGGGTATCAACTACAACTCGAGGGATGATTCGCGCAACTGGAGAACGTCGATTTCTTTGGCGGTGACGTCGAGCGATACTACGGCAGCGATAACGTTGATCAACATGACGGATACATCGTTCAATCTCACGGCCAACTAGCGCGCACGCGACGACGCCGTGCCGCACAGGAACGTGCTCAGCGTACTGCGCGCTTGAATACGGTAACGACCGCGGAGAGTTTTTCCCTTCCCCACGACGCATCGGGCGGACCGTACAGGCTGCGTTCGAATGCATGCACTGCGTCGCGCGCCGTCTGGTCGCGCATGCGCTCTGCCAGCGCGGCCAGCGTCGATGGCGCCTCCACAGAACGGCACGCCGTCCACGCCATCAAACCGTCTCGCACGCCCCGTGCATCGCCCGCCATGGTGGCGCGCCATAGGCGCCAGTTACACCGCAACCGGACACGATAGCGAAACGCAAGCAGCGAGAGAAGCATTGAACCGGCGGTAATGACTGCGACGGGCACAACCAAAACCGTCGCGGAGAAGCCTTCGGTCGCAGCCATGCGGGCGGGGCTTGCCGGCACATTTAGCGTGCCTGTGAAAAGCGTACGCGCAGGCAGCGTCGCGAGTACCGGTGCTGCGGTGTCTGGATTCCACCACTCCAGCTGTAGTGATGGGACGAGAACTTCGCCTACGCGTGAAGGCGCCAGCATGAACGATTGCTCACTGATTGCGATGGCGCGGTCGTCGTCGAAGCGGGTTGTCAGGCGGCGCATGCCGGGCAGCACCTCCATGCCCGGGATATCGAGGTGCAGTTGCGGCAATTGCGTAACTTCGACGCCTGCCGCCTCGATGCGTATCGTGCGTCGATAGACATTGTCCTCCAGCGCTTCCCACTGTTCGGAAAGATCGAGTGCGCGCGCGGGTAGCCAGGCATCACCTTGTTCATGCGGGGGAGGCAGCACATGGAGCACGCGCACCGGGAAATCGATGCGCACCGGTCGCTGTCCAGCCGGAGAGGCTGATGGAGTGAGTCCTTTGACGTGTGCGCCGGCGAGCTCCAGCGGGCCGCTCGCGAAGGGGAATACGGCATAACGGCGCTCATGCACGCGGTAGCGCTTGTTGCCACGCTGCGCCTCATAGACGCGGTCTTCACCGATCGGGCGCAGGTTGGACAGGCGCGCCGATGGCCCGATCATCTGCACGCTACGCACATCGACCGCATGCAAAAAGCGCAAGCGATAGACGACCTGTTGCTGCACATGCGCTTGTTGCGTATCGAGTTCCGCCTCGGCCAGCATGTCCGGTGCGGCGAGCACAGGAACGGCCAACACGATCAGCGCCACGTGTGCAAACAGTCTCAGACATTGCCTTACCATGCGCGCCTCGCCTCGCCAGCTTCGCGGCGTCGATGTTCGAGCTGCAGCTTGCGGCGCAGTAGCGTGGCGGGCTCGTCCGGCACGCTGCGCAGCCATTGCTCCGCTACCTGCGCCGCCCCACGTTCACCCTGCCCGCCCTGGTTGCTGTTCCCTCCTCCGCCACCACCGCCGCTGCGCCCATCCAGCAGGCGCCGCACGAGGTCGCGATTGTGCAGCGTGTCCGCATCATTGGGACGGACGCGCAGCGAGGATTCATACGCGTCGAGCGCTTCCTGCAGGTATCCCAGTTTTGCCAGCGCATTGCCGCGGTTGTAATGCGCATCCGGCTCATCGATTCCCTCCAAGAGCCGCACCGCTTCAGCAAGCTGCCCTGCCCGGTAATGCGCGGCCGCCTTCCAGCGCGCATCGGCAAAGCGTGCTGCCGCCTCAACGTGCCTGCCCTGCCCGAACAACCGCTGTCCTTCGATGTCGGCGAGCCGCGCGGCTTCGGCCGGCGGTACAAAGATGCCCGCGCAGAGCAGGAACGGCAACCATGCGGCAATCGCCTGCCGCATCTGCAATGCTGCGAGCGGCAACAACGGCAGCAGGAACCAGAATCCGATATCGATCCCGCCGGATGAACTTTGCGTCAATGCCATCTGCTTGCGCGTTGCAAGCGCCGCGGCCAGCGTTTTTACGTCGCTATCGTCGCTTCGCATTTGCTGCAGCATTCCGCCACTGCGTTGGACGATCGCTTTCAACGCGTGATCGGTCTCCGCACCACCATGCAGCGCAAAAAGGCGTATGCCGTCGGGGAACCGTGGTAACGGCGCGCTTGTCGTTCCACTGCTGATCCAAACGACGCTTCGCACCGGCGCGGCGCTACGCTCCAGCACGGACAAGGCCATTCGCAAGGCAGATTCCGGCCGATTGCCGGCGACCGGCATGGCGTCGGTGGCGAGTTCGGGGATGAAGCGCGCGACAACATCCGCGTCCGTTGTCGGCGGCACGACCAAGTAAGGTTCTTCCGCATAGACAAGCAGTGCCACTTCGGCGCCGTCCAGGCCGCGCAGCAATGCGTTCAGCTTGGCCTTGACGCGCTCCAGCCGCGGCGCGGCGGAGGGCGACAGATCAATCACCAGCACGTGGGTTGCAAGCCGCTGTTTTGTGGCAGGGGTGGAAGCGAGATGCAGGCGTGGTCCGGACAGTGCCAGCACCGCGCATAGTGCGGCAAAAACGAAAGCGAGAAACGCGCGCCTCGACGGTGCGCTGCCCGCATCCAGCAGATACGGAAGCAAATGAGCGTCTATGACGTGCCGCCAAGGCGTCGCAGCGTCACGTGTGCGCCAGTTCCGCCACGCCATCGCGGCCAACGGCAGCAATGCGAGCAGCCATGCCGGACGGGCGAACGAGATCCAGTCTGCGATCATGCCGCCCTCACCTTCTGTCGCCAGGCGAGCGCCATCGCCAGCATGCAGGCCAAGGCCAATGGCCATACGTACAGCTCGCGCGGAGGAAGCTCGATCTCTTTGGGGATGTACGGTGCGATTCTGTCGAGGCTATCGAAAAACGCAGCCAGCGCGGCACCGTCTGCCGCACGCGCATACGTGCCGCCAGTCTGTGCCGTGATGCTGCGCAGGGCCTCCTCGTCCAGGGCGGAGGGTGCGCCGATACCGGCAGCATGAATCGTCACGCCGTTGCGCTCCGCCAGCCAGGCCGCACGTGCCGGTGCGAGCGTACCGGCAGTGCTGGCGCCGTCCGTCAGCAACACCAGCACGCGCTGCTCCTGCGGCAACCGCATCAGGTATTTCACTGCCAGTGCGATGGCATCGCCGAGTGCTGTTTCCTGTCCGGCAAGGCCATCCTCGACACTGCCAAGCGCCGCGCGCACGGCATGCGAATCGTACGTCAGCGGTGTATGCAGGTAGGCTTGCGCTCCGAACACGACAAGCCCGACGCGGTCGCCGCGGTTACTGTTGAGGCGTGCAAGAAAGGCATCGGCGAGCGAACGTGCGGCATCGATGCGCCGGATGGAGTTGCCATCCAGGTGCAGGTCCGCGGTGGCCATGCTCCTCGACACGTCGAAGGCGAGCATCATGCCGCGTGCGCCTGGTGGCTGCACCGCCTCTCCCCCGGGAAGCTGCGGACGTGCGGCAGCGGCCACGAGCAGCAGCCATGCCAGGATTGCAACCAGTGACCGCAGGGTCATGCGCGGCTGCAGGCGCGACCAATTGCTTGTTGCGCCGCCAGGCAGGTGCGACACGCGCAGTGCTGCGCCTATCTGCGCCGGCGCGACAAAACGACGCAGCAGCCAAGGTAGCGGCAACATGCCAAACAGCCACGGCCAAGCGAAGCTGATGCTCATTGCGGTTGCCCCTGCAGCCATTTCCGCACCAGCGTAGAGAGTGCTTCTGCGTCCACCGTGCCAGCCGCCTGATACGGCAGGCTCTCCAGGGCGGCGCCCACGCCATGCGTGAATTCCCCGTTGCCGCCGTGCTGGTCGAGGAATTGCAGCCACGCGCTGCCCGCCAGCCCTTCCACATCATCGTCGGGAAACCGGGTCGCCGCATAGCCGCGCAACAGCCCGGACAGTCCGCGTGCGAGCCGGACCGCATCGCCGTTCACACGATAGGCTGCGTGCAGCAAGGCCAGTTCATTGAGTGCGGCACGCAGGCGGCGCCTGCCTGCAAAACGATACGCTGCCCATGCCAATGCGGCTGTTGCCAGCGCTGCTGCGATCCACCATTCCGTGGTCTGCCACCAGAGCGGCTCCGGCGGCAGGTGGATGTCACGCAGGGATGCAAGCGCCTCGGCATTCATCGGTTCAGCCCAGACGATTGCGCAGGCAAGCCTGCACCACAGACGGATTGTCGTGCGTAGCGAGGTGCAGCAGCCGCACGCGCGAATGCCGGGCCAGCATCTCGAGGCCGGCACGGCGTCCAGCGAAGGGCGCGACATAGGCTTGCCGCGCGGCGTCGTCACGCAAATCCAGTGTGGCAGTGCGTTCGCCATCGGTCACCGGATAGATGCCGGGCGGTGGGGCCTCTGACTCCAGCGCATCGTAGACATGCACGAGCACGACGTCATTGCGTTGGCTGAGGGAGGCAAGCGCAGCAGCCATGCTGGTATCGCGATCTTTTTTCAGGCCGGCAAAGTCGCTGAGCACGAAGGCGATTCCGCCGGGGCGCAGACTGCGACGAAAGGCCGTCAACGCACCCGCGAGAGCGGCAGGCTCCGGCAAAGTGGCACCGGCTTCCGCAAGATGGTGCAGCAGGCCAAGTGCGCCGTGCTGGCGGGCGCGCGGCTGCGCTTCCCGCAACACTCGGCCGTTCCAGACGCTGCCGCCGATACGGTCGCCATCGGCGACGGCCTGCCATGCAAGCAAGGCAGCGGCCTGTGCGGCGAGCACCGACTTGAAGACGGTGCGACTTCCAAAACGCATGCTGCGCCCCTGGTCAACGAATACCTGTACCGGGTGCTCGCGCTCTTCCTGAAACAGCTTGGTGTAAGGCATGCCACGGCGTGCGCTCTGGCGCCAGTCGATGCTGCGCACATCGTCGCCGGCCTGGTATGGGCGTGACTCGAAAAACTCCATGCCCCTGCTGGCCGGGCCGGCCTTGTGACCGCCGGCGAGCCCGGCACCGGCATGCGATTGCCGGGTCGATCCGCGCCGCACTTGCGCACGAAGCGCGATCAGGTCGGCGAGCGACGCCTGTACCGCACTCCCGGCGTCCACGGATGTCATGGCAGCGGCACCTTGCGGATCAGGCGGCCTACGAGTTCATCTGCCGTCATGCCGTTCGCTTCCGCTTCGTAGCTCAACAGCACGCGGTGCCGCAGTACGTCGGGCGCAACCGCATGGATGTCGAGCGGCGACACGTAGTCGCGCCCGGAAAGCCAGGCATGTGCGCGCGCGCAGCGCTCCAATGCAATGGTGCCGCGCGGGCTGGCGCCGTAACGCACTGCGCCGGCGAGCGCCGGGTCGACGCGCCCCGCCTCGCGCGTGGCGGCGACGAGATGAACGATGTAATCCTCCAGGTCCGGCGCGAGATGCAAGTCGAGCACCGCCATGCGTGCCGCCATCACCTGTTCATGACTGATGGCCGCTTCGACCGGCATCTTGCCCGGTCGGCGTGCTTCCTTGCGCGCGAGCACAAGAATCTCGCGCTCCGTCGCGGCGTCCGGATAGCCGACCTGCACCTTCATCAGGAAGCGGTCGAGCTGCGCCTCCGGCAGCGGGTAGGTACCTTCGTGCTCGATCGGGTTCTGCGTCGCCATCACCATGAACAGCGCGGGCAGCGCGTAGGTCGCCTGCCCTACCGTGATCTGGCGCTCGGCCATTGCTTCGAGCAATGCCGACTGCACCTTGGCGGGTGCGCGGTTGATCTCGTCGGCCAGCACGAACTGATGGAACAACGGTCCGCGCTCGAAATGGAAGCTGCCGTCCTGCGGCCGGAACACCTCGGTGCCGGTCAGGTCCGCCGGCAACAAGTCCGGCGTGAATTGCAGGCGGTGGAAGCTGCCCTCGACCAGTGTCGCGAGCACCTTGAGCGCACGCGTTTTGGCCAGGCCGGGCGGGCCTTCGAGCAGCAGGTGGCCGTCGGCAAGGAGCGCCACCAGCAGGCGCTTCGTCAGTTGCTGCTGGCCGAGGACTTCGGCGTCGAGGCGATGCTGCAGCCGGTTGAAAACATCGAAAACACTCATGATGACTGCGCGCCGTTCAGATCATTCCCTTGTGGAGGGCGGTCGACACGAAGGGAATGCCGAAGAAAGTGAAGAACGAGATGCACCAGGTGACGAGAATCATGGCCGCATTGATCACCGGCGCGGTGCGGAACGATGCGCGCAGGTGCAGCGTCAGCCCGATAGCCAGCCAGGTCAGCAACGACCAGATTTCCAGCGTATCCCAGGACCAGTATTGTCCCCATGCGTCCTGCGCCCAGATGGCCCCGGCAACGATGCCGAGCGTATCGAAGATCAAGCCCAACGCCATGCAGCGGTACGCCGTCTTGTCGAGCGATTGGTCGGAAGGCAGGCCGGCAAACCGGCTCGAGCCGATGCCTGCCCAGCGCAGCAGCACGATGCAGCCAATGCCGAGCGCGACCACCGCCGCGCCGAGAAAGACCTTGATGAAGCCGATATGGATAAACAGCCAGACGGTATCGTAGGTCGGCGGCAGTGAAGAGTCAGCGGTAGGGATCAGCAGCATCCACGCCATGAGCAGCATCACCATAGGCAGCGCCATCGCAGCGAATGCGCGCAGGCGCGGCAACAGCCAGTAAGCGAGCGCCACGGCGGCGGCCAGTCCCCACACGTTCGCCGAAAGCATCTCGAACGTATTCCCGACCGGCAGGTGGCCGAGTCGACTCCAGCGGGCGCCGATGGCAATGGTGTGCAGCAGCCAGGCTGCCACCATCAGACCAAGCACCGTGCGCTCGGGCCGTTTACGGAAGATCAGCGCGTAGAGCGCCAGTGCGGTCGCGAGCGAATAGCCGACTACCGAGATCCAAAAGGAAACGAGTTCGATTTGAAGGAGATTCATGGTTTGTGAAGATTGAATTTTTCGCTGTGCTTGATTTCGTATTGGCTCATGCCATCCGGGCCTTGGGTGCCGGGAATCGGGATCTTGGTGCCCATGCCCCTTCCGTCACGCTTGAGTTCCGCCGCAGTAAAGCCGGGCGGAATGCCGCGCGTCGGTCCCCACGGCCCGCGGCCGAGCTGGGATTCCCACTCCCAGATGGCGGATCGCGCCTGCGCCACTTGCAGGCGGTAGGGATCGGGATTCTTTACCGTGTGCAGGAAACTACGCATGCCGCCGAGTGCCGTTTCCAGGTCGCCGAGCTGTTCCGATGCGGCCGCATGGGCGAAGTAGGCATCGGCATAGCCGGGATCGAAGTTGATCGCGGCTTCGTAGTAGCGCCGTGCCTCCTCGTAGTTCCGCTTGCCGGCCAGCGCATGGCCCATGGTGAGATAGGTCGGCGCGTGTTCCGGATTGAGCGGACCGGCTTGATTGAGGGTGGCGATGGCCTCGTCATAGCGGCCGGCGCGGATGCTCTTTTCCGCAGCGCGCAGCAGCTTGTTGATTTCCTTCGTGCGTTGCGCCGCGACCGTATCGCCACTGCCGGCCGGATCCTCGGCGGGTGCCTGCTCTTCCTTCTGCTCCGCCACCATCCCGCGCAGGGTTTCGAAGCCTGCGGGTGCGGGTGCCGCCTGTGGCGGCGCATCGTCCACACCGATACCTCGCCCCGGAAGGAATTCGACCAGCAAGCCGATCGCCACGACCGAGGCGATCACTAGGGCGATACCCAGTGGCCGGTAGTCGCGCCGGCGTCTTGCCGGCGATGTTGCGTGAGAAGTAGTCATGACTTGCCTTGCCTGACCACCGTGGCCGTGCCTTTGGACAAATGTGCGCGCACGGTCGCTTCGTCGATCGCAAAGCGCGTGCCAAAGCAGATGAAGTTTTCGTTCGGTGCCATGCGCCGGCGCGCATAGACATGGATCGAGGGGGCGTTGGAACCCCAGCGACCACCCTTGAGGGTGCGCATCTGTGTCGACAGTTCACCACCGCGTAGCGTGCCCTCTGTCGCCAGCGGCGGATTGCGCATGCCATCCTTCAGGCTGACATCGTAGTCTTCGTTGTACCAGTCGGCCACATACTCAAGGACATTGCCCGCCATGTTGTAGGCGCCGTAGGGTGACACACCGTTGCGGAAATAATCGACCGGCAAGGCCTGGCAAGCGGGCCCCAGCGAGAAGCCGGCATGGGTATCGTCCGGGTGCTCATCACCCCAGGGCCAGATCCGCTTGTCGGTGCCGCGCGCGGCCTTCACCCATTCCATCTCGGTCGGCAGGCGGAACCCCATCCACTCCGCGAACTCGACTGCCAGCTCCCACGACAGATGCGTGGCCGGCAGGTCGCGCTCCGGATTGGCCAGGTACCACTCGCCGTCGGGCCGGCGCCGTACAGCGCAACCGCGCGCCTCGCCGCTGACATATTGATCTGTCTTTTTCGATGCGCCCGACTTGAAAAAACGGAACAGGTCGCGTGCGCGCGCCTCGTATTTGCCGATATAGAAACCGTCGAGCCAGATCCGGACGTCGCGGTAGTAGGGAACCCTGTTCTCGCTCACGTCTTTCCAGGTACCGCCATCGACCGCATACCAGTACCAGCCTTCCGGCACATGGACAAACTCGACGCCATTGATGACGACTTCCTGCGGCAATGCTTCCGCGCGCGACGCGGTAGAGCCAAGGAGAAGCGCCAGCGCCATCAGCGAGCCAATCATGAAAGATCGCATGTTCTTTTCCTTCAAGGTTCACGCACCAGGCGCATGCCGATGGTGTCCATCGTGTAGCCCGGCTCGTAGCGGCTGCGCATCGTGCAGCGCACCTGGTACTGTTCGGTGCGATGGCTGCCGCCGCGCATCACGCGCGGCTTGCCTTCCGCCTGCACTATCGGGTTGTACAAACTGTGGCGCGTATAGGCGTCCGCCAGATAACTGTCCTGGGTCCATTCCCACGCATTGCCCAGCATGTCGTACAGGCCGAACGCATTGGGCGCGAGCAAGCCGACATCGCGAGGCTCATAGCGGCTGTTGGGTACCTCGCCGGTCCATGCCTGTCGTTCGATTTCCGGGAGTTCCAGCACACCCTCGCTGGTGTCACCCGCGCGGCATGCGTATTCCCATTCGGCTTCGGTGGGCAGACGCAAGCGGAACTTTCCGCCGGACTTTGCGCTGAGCCTGCGAGCAAATTCGTTTGCCTCATCCCAGGTCACGTTCACCTTGACGCGCGACCCGCTGCCCTTCGGCGCTTCGCCGCCCATCACCTTGTGCCAGTCACCCTCGGTGACTTCCTTCTTCGCCATCCAGAACTGGTCAACGCAGACTTCGTGTTGCGGCTGTTCGTTCTCGGCAAGATGTCCCTTGTAGCGCAACCGCGCCCAGAACGAGTCCCAGGGCGGCTCGATCAGTTTGGCCGAACCCATCTGGAAGCACGCCTTGGGTAGTGCCACGAACTCGGCGCCGGTCAACGGTTCGGTCCATGTAGGCAGGGCTTGCGGCGCAGGGCCGGCAGGTGCAGGTGCCGCAGCGGCGGTACCCCAGGCCAGCATGCAAAGAACAGTCATCAAGGTTTTCATAACAAGGCTTTTCATTACTCTCGAGATTCGCGGTAATCGGCGGCCGCATCAGTCCTCATCCCAGTTCCGCCACAAGCGCCGCGCGTAAAACCACAACATGCTGGCGATGCCGACCGCCAGCGTGCCGATCAGCCACGGCTTGGCCGGGTCGTAAATGATGCGGTACCCCATCCACGCGCTCAGGCCGCCGTAGGTCAGGCGTCCGCCGGGCAGTGCGACAGAGTCGCCGATCTCCAGGTCATGGAAGCGCTCGTTATGGCGCACGACCAGTGTGTTGCGCGCCTCCCTGACGCCGAGGTTTTCCCGCATGTCGCCGGGCCCCGGCTGGTTTCGCTCGGTGGACAAGGAAACCCATACATGCGGACCGCCCGGAATCGGCCATTGCGTTCCCTCCGTAAAGCCATCCTTGGCCAGCGGCCCGAACTGCACGGTGGTCAACGTGAGCGCGCCGTTGTCGGGCTCCCATTGCAGATTGGCGGCGTAACCGCGGGCGCGGGTGTATATCCGGTAACCGTCCAGCACCAGCGGACGGTCGTCGCCGATCTCGCCCTCGCGTACGACGCCTGCAGCATCGCGGAAGTGGACCCGATTGCGCGTATGCCGGTATTTCCCAACGAAGGCTTCCGTAAAGCCGTCGTTGGAAAACCGTAGCGCGCGCACACCGTCGCTATGCAGCATTCCGCGCTCCTCGACCAGCATGGCTCCGGTAAAACGTTCGCCAATCACTACCTTCGCCAGCCCGTCGAAATAAGTCAGCCAGCCAATCCCGGCTAATGCCACGAACGCCACCAGCGCCAGGTGAAACACTAGCAAAGGCAAGTCCGCGCGAAAGCGTGCATTGCTGGCGATAGCCGCCGTCAGGTTGACCACCAGCAGTGCGAGCGGCACGACGGCGGCGGGAGACGGTGTGACCAGCCCATATGCAATACCGAGCGAGACGGCAGCCATCAGCAGGAAAAACGCCACCATCAGCTGCCGTGACGCCAATATGCGGACGAGCACAGACAACATCGCGCGCACTGTCCTCACTTCCGCATTCGCCACAAGTCGTTCCATTCCATTCTTTTTGCCAAAGCAGCTGCCCAGCCCGGCACTACCCCGGCCAATTGCCACAAGTAGTTTCCATTCCATTCTCTCCGCCGAAGCAGTTGGGCTCTCCCCAATTGCCGCTGGACTGCCAGCCCGTCACCCTGAGAATGGCGCGCACGTAGTAAGGCGGATTCGTATAGGGATTCGACGCCGAGCCCGAGACGGAAGTGCAACCCGGCGCGAACCCGGCTTCGCTCCCGACGCAGGCCAGGTTCACCAGAAAAGCCTTGTTCTTCCAGCCATGCGGTACTGCGATATGACAGAAATTGCACGGCGCCTGGTTTTTATATTTCGAGTTATGGTTTGCCTCGCCGGAGCGGAAGCCGCCGGCGCCGCCGGTCGGATTGTGGCAGTTGCCGCAGAAACCGGGGCTGGACGGCGTGTTAATGCTGTTGCCGGGCTCCCACCTGCCCTTGAGCAGGAAGCGCTGGCTGGAGCCGTGCGGCCCTTGCGTGTTCGAATTAGGACCGCTGCCCTGGGTCCATCCGGAGGGATCGCCATGGCAATCGGAGCAGTACATGGTTTGATAACCGATGTTGGCCTGCGTATTGAAGGGCGCCCTGATGTTGGAGAAGCCGCCGCTCCCGCCAGTACGCTCCTCACTGGTACGTCCGGTCGGCCACATCACCGGGTGCCATGAACGGTGATTCTTGTCGCCAGCATTAGGTGGCGAGCCGTTTGGCGTAAACAGCGTGTCGTTGTCGTATTCGCCCTGGTCGGTGCCGCTGGTCGGCGGATCGGTCGCCCGGACCGATCCGAATTCCGCGGCCACGTTGGTATAGCGGCTCAGGTAATTGCGCTGCGCGCTGGTACCGGTTGTACCGCCGAGCGTATTGCCTAGCGGCGGGAAGGCGCGGAAGTCGTCGCTGTTGGAGTAGTTGGAGTGGCACTTGAAGCAGAGCTGGTATTCGCGCGTCAGGTAGCCCTTATCCTTGCCGGTCGACACATCCAACCCCGGATCACCCTTCTTCACGACGAAGCGGACCGGCAACTGCGGCCAGGTGGACGAGGTCGCACCGAATTCCGGCTCGACACCCCAAGTGCCGCGCAGCACGCCGGATGCCACGTTGCCGTCTGCCCCCTTCAGTGCTGCTGTGCCGCCGGCATTGTGCGTGCGTTTTGCACCTTCGCCCGTCGCAGCGGATGTGCCGTAGAAGGTGCTGGCGCGCCGTACGCGGTGCGGGTTATGGCAGTCGGTGCATTCCACGTGCCGGTTCTCGGGATTGTTCTTGCCGAGCAGCTCCGGCGACTCGATCATGTCGGCATCGACGATGTCATGCACTTCCCGCTTGTTGCGAAGTTGCTCCGAGGTGGCAATCGGCATGCGCACGGCGCGCTCGGTAAATTCAGTTTTAATGTCCGGCACAGAGCTGTCGGCCACTGTCCCGATCACCCGTCTGGAACCCGTTGTCTTGTCGTGGCACTGGTAACAGGTGTTCTCGATCGACGAGGTGGTGTCGGCTGGCGTAATCGCGGAGCCGAGGCGGTAACTTCCGACACCCGTGCCGCCATAGTCGCTTTCCACGCCTTCGCGCAGCAGCCGGCGCGAACCCTGCACGCTATGCGTATCATGGCAGTTCAGGCAGGCCGCCTGCCACACCTTGGTGCCGATCTTGAAATCACGGCGCGTCGCCGCATCGTCGAGATACGCTTCGTCCGCCACGATGGGGTTGGCGTGCGCGGACTCGGCCCAGACGCGGTTGAGCTTCGGATGGCAGGCCAGGCAAATCTGGTCGGTGTTTTCGTTGAAGGTGCCGCCGGTCGGCGCGGCGGTCTGGTAGCGGTTCAGCCGCAGGAATTTTTCCGCCCGCAGGTGCGGGTCGTGGCAGGTCGCGCACTGCACCTGCCCGGTGCCGCCAACGCCGGTGGGCTCCAGCGGCAACAGCGGCTTGTAACCGCTGCTGCGTATGCCGAGTATCGATCCGGTGAGCGTAGCCGCGTCGCGTGCCGACGGAAGGTTGGACGTCATGCGCGTGAGCTCGCCGTCCATCGCGGCAAGCGCATCGTTGTACGTGACCGAAATCGGATGGTCGTTAGTCAGGTCGGTGCCGAGCAGGCGCGTGAAGCCGGTCAGCGCTCCCATACCGGTCGGCATGTTGCCGCCGTTAGTGCCGTTCAAGGCAATCGTCTGGTTCGTCTTGCCGCCCAGCACATTGACGTTGCCGAGCGCCACCATGCCGTCATGGCAGGAAAGGCAGAGAAGGGAACTGCCTGCCGGCTGGTTGCTGAAGCCGTCGAGAATGGAGTTGGCGTCCATGGAGGACGACGTGTAGCGCGTGTACGTCGCGTTGGAGGCATTGCGGTTCCACAGCGGTTTGCCGACGCTGTTGTTGGCGCCGTGGGGCGTGTGGCAGAAGGCGCAAATCTCCAATTCGGAACTCGCCTTGACCGAGCCGGGGCCGTTAAACGACAGGTTGTGTGGCGTATTGGTAATGTCCGACGTCGGGGCGGCGGTGGTCAGTCCGGCCGCAGCGGCGGCAAGCAACCCGGCGAATGCCAGCAGCATGCCGTAGCGGTAACGCACTCCCCTCACTCCATTCACACGTCTATCCACGCAGTCTCCCGTTTATTTATGGCAGCGGCGCAATCGGCTCATTCGACAATGCGCGCTTGGCTGCCTTCACGTTCTTGATCATGTTCTTGACCGACTCCGGCATCTTCTTGCTTTGCTTGGTCATGTCCTTCATCTGGTGCGACAGGTAGGAATGGTTCATCAGGATGTCGAACACCGACAGCATGAATTCCTGCTTCCACGGCGTCAGCTTTTCGAGGTTCTCGAACTTGTGCATGAAGAACTTCTTCGATGCCATCGCCAGTTCCTTCTCCACTTCCTCGATGGTCATGTTGGTCGGCTTGAGCACCGGCTGCACCAGGTTGTACTGGCTGTAGTCCTTGGTGGCGACGTAATCCTTCAGCTCCGGATACAGGTCTGCATAAGGCCATGGTGCGATCGCCAGGAAGAAAGCCATGTCCGGGTCGTAGGCCTTGGCCAGTTCCACCGTCGCGGCGATCGATTCTTTCGTGTCAGTCGGCATACCGAGCACGAAGGAGGTTTCCGACACAATGTCCGCGCCGTTGATCAGCTCGATCGCCTTCTTCGACTGCGCGGTCTTGGTGCCCTTGCGGAACAGGTTCAGTGTCGCCTGGTCGCCCGCCTCCACGCCGACATAGATATGCTCGACACCCGCCAGGCGATAACGGTCCATGATGTCCTCGTCGCGCACGATGTCGACCACGCGGGTTTCCATCAGCAGCTTCACGCCTGGCTGACGCTCGATCATCAGGTCGAGGATGCGTTCCCAACGCTTGCGGTCCATGGTCGGCGTCTCGTCGGCGAGCATCGCGACCTTCACGCCGTATTTGTCATGCAGCATGGCCAGTTCGTTGATGAAATGCTCCGGGCTGTGCGTGCGCCAGCCGCGCTGCCAGAACAGCTTCTGCGAGCAGAACGAGCAGTTCTGCGTACATCCGCGCGACGACGACACGATGGCCAGGCGCGCATCGTTCTTCGCGCGGTATTTGTAGATCGGCCACTCGACCAGATCCCATGCGGTCGGCAGTGCATCGAGGTCACAGATCATCGGCGCCGCCTGCGTGGTGACGACACGGCCATCGCGCCAGAAGGCCAGGCCCTGCACCTTGGCCGGATCGTCGCCGGCGTTGAGGCAGTCGAGCAGCTTGACCACCGTGTGCTCGCCTTCTCCGCGGACCACGAAGTCGATCACGTCGTGGTCGGCCTTCAGCATTTCGTCGTAGCAGAAGGTCGCGTGCACGTTGCCGATCAGCGTGACGATTTCCGGGTTGATCTTCTTCGCCAGACGCAGCACGCCGGTGGCGGCGAACACCGCAGCGGTAAAGGCGGAGGACGCCACCACGTCCGGTCGAAAGTCTTCCAGGCGCTTGCGGATTTCGTCTTCGCCATGCCACAAGGCCATCGCGTCGTAGTAATCGACTTCATAGCCGGCCGCACGCAGCGAGCCCGCAACGTATACGAAGCCGAGATTCAGCCAGGTGCCGGCCGACTCGACCACGCCGGAGTGATAGGGCGCGGTCACCAGCGCGACGCGCTTGACCTTCTTCGGTGACTTCCTGACTTCGCCGGGCTGCGCTTTACGCACGAAGCTGATCGGCTGTTCAATGAGGCTCATGTTGATTCCCAACTCTATCGTCTTGACCGCCGTGGCGTGCGCCATGCGCAACGCTGCTCCAGCGGCATGAAGGTGCGCACGGCGCACCCTTCGTTCATCTCGTCAGTGCTTCCTCAATATCCTGTTCCGGCGTGTCCGCTATTGCCGAATCCGCCAGCTCCCCGCACGGGCAGGCCGGCGGCACCATCGGCGTGCGCGCTTTCAGCCGTCCGGACTTGAATCGGATCGAGAAATTCACGTATGCCTCCAGCATGCGGAAGATGCGCTTGTCGCCCATCGGGCCCACCGTGCGCTCGCTCGGCATCAGCGACACCTTGCCGCTGGCGTCGCGCTGGGCGCGGCCGACGATCTGGAAGTTGCCTGCTTCATCCGTGTAGCCGAGGTTGTCGGTCTGCACCGCGAGCACCGTCGGCAGGTTGGCCACGTCGTAGTGGCGCAGCAAGCCGACTTCGCCCGGCGGCAGAGGCTGCAGGTCGTCGGTGCTGACGGCTACCGTGCGCGTCCATGGCGGATTGGGCCGCAGGCGCTTTGCTGGTCCCGTTCCCTTCACTGCACGGCGCAGCGTGTTGTCGAAGAACCCGGTCGAGCTTTCCGCCATGCCGAGCACATTGACGCAGTGCGAATACGGGATGCCGAGCACTTCATACGCGAGCTTCAGATAGTCTTCCTGCGTCAGCTCGCCGAAGCGGCCGCGGTAGCCGCCGCCGTCGCCGATGCGGCTGCCCGCCGGCAGGTGGAAGGACACGCCGCGCTTCTTGCAGGCGTTGAAGAAAAACACGAAGGCCGACGTCGAGCCGATCATCGCCACCGGCACGCCGCTCGCTTCCGATTCCGTCAGTGCTTCGACCAGCGCGGCGACGTCGATGCCGCTGTGGGAAAGCAGGAAGCGGCTGTCGGGCGTGCCGAACATCTTGCGCGTCTCATCCATGCCGACCGCCATGCCCATCGACGGCGCCATTTCCGGGCTCGGCGCCAGGATCAGCACGCGGCAACGCTGGCCTTGCGCGAAGTCCGGGAACAGATAGGCGCCGGTCATGATGCGGTTCGCATCCAGTACCAGTTCGCGGCCGATCTCGTCACGGAAAATCTGCCCGCGCACAATGGCCGTCGTGCCGCTGGTCAGGTTCGCCATCACCGCTTCGTCGAACGGAAAGGACGTCACCAGCTCGGTCTTGAAGCTGTCGGTCGGGAAGGCCGGGATATCGGACCAGTGCGCAATATCGGCAGGATGTTTGCCGAGCGCATCGCAGAATGCGCGGTACGGTGCATTGCTGGCGTACTGATAGGCGAAGATGTCGAGCGCGAGCGCGTCGAATGGTGCCGGGTCGCCTTCCACGCCGGAGGCGAACATGGACCGGATGCGCGCAGCAAGCTCTGCGCGTTGCTCCAGCGTGCTCATTTGCACCTCCGCACGACCAATTCGGGGCGGTCGAACGTCGATCCGGCACGCTGCTTACAGCGACAATCCTTGATTACGATAAGCCGAACTTTCATCACTTCACTTCCATTTCTTTTGCCCGCTTTCGGCGGGCGGATTGCGAAACCGGTACGTGCCCGCTCTACTCGGCCTTGTCGCCGAGGAACTGGAACACCACGACGCGGCCATTGAACATGTCCGCGACAAAAATCTTTCCCTTGTTATCCGTCCACACGCCGGACGGAAGATGGAAGCGGTCATCCTTCAGGCCGCTGCCCTCGATATCCATCAGGAAGCGCGCCTTGTCATCAAAGGCCAGCAGGCGTCCGTAATACGACTCGACCACGTACACCACGCCGTCATCGACGGCGACGCCTTTCGGCCGCGCGAAGTTGCCGACATACAGGCCGCGCTCGCCGAAGCCGCGCACATGCTTGCCGTCCGCATCGAACACCTGGATCCTGCTGTTGAAGGTGTCGCTGACGTAGAGCTGGTCACCGGAGAAGCTCATCAGCGTGGGCGCATTGAGCGGCGTTTCGCCGGCGGTGCGGATCGTGTTAATGATTTCGCCGGTGGCGTCAAATACCTTGATGTCATTGGCTGCGGTATCCGCGACAAACAGCCGGCCGCGCGTGCTGTCAAACGCGAGTCCGGTCGGGCGGCGAAGCTTGCCTTCACCAAACGCGGCAATGAAATTGCCGTTTTTATCGAGGTGGAACACGACGCCGAACTTGGCGTCGGACACAGCAATGCTGCCGTCCCATACTTGCGCCACCGCCACCGGCGAGCCGAGGCGGATACCGTCGCCGATCTCGTCCCATACCAGCAACTGCCCGCCCTCCTTATCCGACTTGCCGTCGGCGGGTGGATGCGGGTCGAACACCATGACTGCATTGCGGCTCGCGTCGACCACATAGACGCGGTCCTTCTCACCGACCATGCCGTGCTGCGGACGCTGCAGCAGCACCGGCGTTGAGTCTTCCATCAGGCCGACCACCCATTTCAGGACTTTGGTTGCTGTCGATGCGCCGCTATCCTGACGCGAGAAGTTTGGCTCTCCATGCAGCTCACCGACGTAGCGGTAGCGGGCCTTGTCCGGCGGGGGCGGCAATACCACATCGAGCTGCTGATCCTTGGGCCGCAGGTCGTAGGTCAGTTGTCCGCGCACTTCATGCATTGCGCAGCCGCTCAGCACGGCTGTCAGCAGGAATGCGACACACAGTCGCAGCAGCGGAAAGGAAACCGGGCGAAACATCGGGTCCGCCTCGTCAGGAAAGATGCGGCAGGAAGACGCAGCGATGGAGCACGGGGACTACATAGCGGGCGGCAGGTGCAATGAACCTGGATAGCAGGGATGTGCAAAACCACCAATTCATGTCGGATCTCTTCTGCTTCTTGATGCATCGCTGCGGGATGCGGGCGCAGGACCGCATAACCAGAAGCGCCGGGTAGCGCGGACGCAATTACTCTGATTGCGTGGAAATTATCCGGAACGCGAGGTAATGCCAAGAGCCAATAACGACGAGGCTTGATTTCGTTGCTTCAAATCAAGCCCGTCGCGGCGATTACCGAAATCGGGAAACTCATCCAATGAAAAAGTGCGCGTTGTGTTGCCTTCATGAACACACCACGCGCACGGATGGGATTACGGCCAGAGCTCGATCGTGAGTTTGTAGGTACCGGTAAAGTCGGCGCTGGCGTCCACATCAATATAGTGAACACCAGACGTTCCAGTCTTGAAGATTGCAACAGCGTCCGTGCCGGTGCCGCCACCATCCGCCACGCTGTTAGCCAGGTTCGCGTTCGTACCAAGCCGGACGCCGTTAATCAACGGATCGGCCAACGTGCCGTTGTTGCTGCTTAGCCCCTCCATGCGCACGCGATACTGGGTATTGGCAGCGAGAGTCACCGAGTAGCGGTCGACGTCCGTCGCGTCGTCTATCGAACCATAGACCGGTGTGCCGGCGCCAAGCGTAATTGCCATCGAGGTCGCATTGGTATCGCCCGCCTCCCGGGTGGCGCTGAGGGTGAAGGTGCCGGTGGTTCCGTTGCCGTCCGCGGCGAGGTAGTAAGTGGTGCCGGTACCCCCGGTCGCGAACCGGACAAGCGCATCCGTACCGCTTTCGCTGTTAACGACCCCGGTTGCGAGACCGGTTGAGGTGCGTAGCACGACATCCGGATCTGCGAGCGTGCCGCCGTTGCTGCTGACACCGCTCATCCTGAACACATAGCTGGCGTTGGCAACAAGCGCAACGCTGTACCAGTCAGCGTCGGTGGCAGTGTCAATCGTTCCAACAATCGGGGTACCGACCGCAAGTGCCTCGGACGATCCGGTGGTAGTGCCCGGGTCCAGAGCAGCAGTCACCGTATAGGTACCGACCTCTCCGCTGCCTTGCGCGTCGATATACCAGGTGCCGCTGCTAAAGCTCGTCGTGTAGAGAATAGTCGTATCCGTGCCGTCTTCAATGACCGTGACGCCGGTCGTCACCTCTGTGCCGCTGGAGTTGCGGAGCACGATATGCGGATCGGCCAGCGTGCCGCCGCTACTGCTAATCCTGAACGCATAACTGGTGTTGGCAGCAAGTGCGACGCTGTACCAGTCGGCATCAGCGGTATCGTCAATCGTGCCGACGGCCGACGTACCAACCGTGAGCGCCCGTGCCGTCGTCGTCGAAGCGCCGACCTCCGTCGCGGTGGTGAGCGTAAAGGTCCCGGCTGATCCGTTGGACTGGGCGTCGATGTGATAGGTACCGCCATTGGTTCCCGAGGTCGCGAAACGAATAATCGTCTCCGTGCCGTTTTCGATGGTAACGACACCGGTCGACACTTCCGTACCGGTTGAGTTCCGAAGAACGATATGCGGGTCCGCGACCGTGCCGCCGGTGATCCTGAATATATAGGCGGTGTTGTTGGTGAGCGTGACCTTGTACCAGTCGGTGTCGGTGCTGTCCTCGAACGTGCCGTTGACCGAGTTGCCGATCGTCAGCGTCGGCGCCACCGTCGTGTTGTCGCCAACCTCGGTGTTCAGCCGCACGGTATACGTACCCATCGAGCTGCCACTGCCCACATCGATGAAGTAGTCGGACGGGACGGTCGCCGACGTCGGCGACCAGCGCATGATGATGTCGGTGCCGTTGGTATTGAATACTTCATTGGTCAGCGCTACGCCGCCCGAGGTGTAGACGCCGTTGATGACCGGCGTGGTCAGCGTACCTCCGCCGCCATCGACGCCCGATATCCTGACGATGTAGCCGGTGCTGCTGTTGTGCGTGAACTTGTACCAGTCGCTGTCCGAAGGCATGTCGGCGGTGCCGGTGACCGTTCCGCCGACCGTGATGGTGGACGTGGATGCTGTCGTATGGGCAACCTCCGTGCCTGAGGTCAGCCTGAAGGTGCCGGAGTTCGCGCCGGCGCCTGTCACACTGATGTAGTAGGTGCCCGTCGTGCCCGGCACCCAGCGTGCAAAGGCATCCGACCCCATGGTAGAGGTGACCACGCCAGCCTGCGTGGCACCGGACGCGTTCACGATGTTGATGCTCGCTCCAGCGAGCGTGCTGACACCGTTGTCTGCGCCTTGCACCCTGAACACATAGGCTGTGTTGGCATTCAAACTGACGCTGTACCAGTCGGTATCGCTTGGTGCATCGATGGTGCCGTTCGCCGTGTTGCCAACCGTGTAGGCAACAGCACTCCCGGCGGTCGTGCCGACGGCATCGGTTGTCGCGCTCAGCCGGAAGGTGCCTGCATTCGCGCCGGTGCCGGTGACATTGATGTAATAGGTGCCGCCCGTCGTCGGCGTCCAGCTCGCAAAGGCATCCGAGCCGGACGTAGCGATGCTCAAGCCGCTCTGCACAGCGCCGTTTGAGTCCATGATGCTGGTAATTGCCGCGCCGCCGAGCGTACCTCCGCCGGTGTCTGCACCTTGCATCCTGAAGATGTAGGGGGTATTCGCCGTCAACGTGACTTTGTACCAGTCGTTGTCGCCGGGCACGTCGATGGTGCCATTGACGAACCCGGTGAGCGGGAGGGTCGCAGCACTTGCAGTAGTCGTACCGACCGCTTCCGTCGATGCTGTCAGCCGGAACGAGCCTATATTGGTGCCGGACGCCGTCACGTTGATGTAGTAGGTGGTTGCGCCGGTCCCCGTCGGCGTCCAGGTCGCATAGGAATCCGACCCGGACGTAACGATGCTCACGCCGGTCTGTGCAACGCCGCTTGCGTTCACGATACTGGTAATGACCGCGCCACCAAGCGTGCCGCCGCCGCTGTCCACGCCTTCCATCTTGAACATGTAGGCGGTATTGGCAGTCAGGCTGATGCCGTACCAGTCGGCATCGGTGGTGTCTTCGATCATGCCGTTGAACGGCGTGTTGAGCGTGATTGCCCCTGCCGACGTGCTGGTGGTGCCCGGCTCCAGCGCCGCCGTGACCGTATACGTGCCGGCCGTGCCGCTGCCTTGCACGTCGAGGAAGTAGTTGCCGGCGCCGGTCGAGCCGGTCGTAAACCGGATTGTCGTGTCCGTGCCGTGCTCGCCGGTAGTGACGCCGGTAGCAACGACTGCGCCGGTTGAGTTCCGCAGCACGATATTCGGGTCTGCCAGCGTGCCACCATTGCTGCTGACGCCGCTGACCCTGAACACATAGCCGGTGCTGTTAGCGAGCGCGACCCGGTACCAGTCGCTGTCGCCCGGCACATCGATCGTGCCGCTGGCCGAATTGCCCACGTTGATCGTGGCGTAGCTTGTCGTGGTATTGCCGACCGCTTCCGTCGATGCTGTCAGCCGGAACGAGCCTATATTGGTGCCGGACGCGGTCACGTTAATGTAGTAGGTGCCGTTCGCGGTCGGCGCAAAGGTTGCATAAGCATCCGATCCGGAAGTAACAATGGTCGCGTTCTGTGTAGCGTTGCTCCCGTTTAAGATGCTGGTAATGACCGCGCCACCAAGCGTGCCGCCGCCGCTGTCCACGCCTTCCATCTTGAACGTGTAGGCGACATTGGCGGTCAAGCTGATGCTGAACCAGTCGGCATCGCTGGTGTCTTCGATCATGCCGTTGAACGGCGTGTTGAGCGTGATTGCCTGCGCCGTTCCTGTGGTGGTACCCGTTTCCGTAGCAGCAGTGAGCGTATACGTGCCGGCCGTTCCGCCGCCCTGCACGTCGAGGAAGTAGTTGCCGGCGCCGGTCGAGCCGGTCGTGAACCGAATCGTCGTGTCCGTGCCGTGCTCGCCGATAGTGACGCCGGTACTGACGACTGTACCGCTTGAGTTCAGCAGCACAATATTCGGATCCGCCAGCGTGCCGCCATTGCTGCTCACACCGCTTACCCTGAATACATAGCTGGTGCTGTTGGAGAGCGCAACCCGGTACCAGTCACTGTCGCCGGGCACGTCGATCGTGCCGCTGGCCGAACTGCCGACGTTGATCGTGCCGTAGCTTGTCGTGGTATTGCCAACTTCCGTTGTTGCGTTGAGCGTGAATGCACCTGCGGTCGTGCCGGTGGCATTGATGTAGTAGGTAGTAGTCGAAGCCGCAATCCAGGTCGCGTAGGACTCTGATCCCGATGAACTGATGAGCACGCCGCTCTGCGCCACACCGCTTCCGTTCAGGATGCCGCCGATGGCAACACCATTCGGGCCCTGCATCCTGAAAAGGTAAGCGGTATTGGCGGTTAGCGAGATGGCGTACCAGTCATTGTCGCCCGGCACATCGATGTTGCCGTTCACCGTTCCATTAACCGAGAGGGAACCGGCGCTTCCGGTGGTCGTACCGATGGTTTCAGTCCCGGAACTCAGCTTGAACGTGCCCGAGCTCGTGCCAGAGCCGGCCACACCGATGTAATAGGTCCCGTTTGCAGTCGGCGTCCAGGTCGCAAAGGCGTCCGAGCCGGACGTGGCAATACTGACGCCGCTTTGCGCTGCTCCCGTCGACCCGAAAATGCCGGTGATGGCCGCTGCGCCGAGCGTGCCGTTACCGCTGTCCACGCCCTGCACCCTGAACAGATAGGCCGTATTGGCGTTCAGCGTGACGGCGTACCAGTCGGTGTCTCCCGGCACGTCAATTGTACCGTTCACCGTATTGCCAATCGTGTGGGCAGCGTTGCTGGTAATGGTATTGCCGATTTCTGTCGACGAACTGAGCCGGAACGTGCCCGAATTCGTGCTGGAACCGGACACGTTGATGTAGTAGGTGCCGCCCGCGGTCGGCGCCCATGTCGCATAGGCGTCCGATCCGGATGTGGCAATGCTCACGCCGGCCTGTGCCGCTCCGCTAGCGTTCACGATGCTGATGTTCGCGCCTGTGAGCGTACCAAGGCCGCTGTCCAGGCCTTGCATCCGGAATACATACCCGGTATTGGCCGTCAACGAGACGCTGTACCAGTCGCTGTCGCCGGGCACGTCGATGTTGCCGTTCACCGAGTTACCGATGGTGTATGAGGACGCGCTGGTGGAGGTATTGCCGATCTCAATCGCCGAACTCAGCCTGAACGTGCCCATGCTGGAGCCGACGCCGGTCAGGTTGAGGTAGTAAGTGCCCGTCCCGGTCGCCACCCAGGTTGCATAGGCGTCCGACCCGGACGTGGTAACCGTCACGCCGGTCTGCGCGCCCCCCGTGGAGTTCACAATGCTGGTGATCATTGCACCGTTGAGCGTGCCGACGCCGCCTTTTGCGCCTTCCATCTTGAATACGTAGGCGGTATTGGCGGTGACGGAAATGCCGTACCAGTCGACGTCACCCGCCACGTCGATGGCGCCGTTCACCGAACCGCCAATCGTATGCGAGGACGCGCTCGCGGACGTGTGGCCAATTTCCGTCGCGGCGCTCAGGCGGAACGTGCCCATATTGATGCCGGCCCCGGTCACGTTAATGAAGTAGGTGCCGGCACTGCCGGATATCCAGCGCGCGTAGGCATCCGAGCCGGCGTCGGTAATGATGGTACCGGCCTGCACTGCCCGCCCGGAGTCCACGATGCTGGTAATTGTCGCATCGGCAAGTGTCCCGAGTCCGCTGTCTCTGCCTTCCATCTTGAAGACGTAGGCGGTATTGGCCGCCACCGTGATGCTGTACCAGTCCGGATCGCCAGGCGCATCAATCGTCCCGTTTACCGATCCGCCGATTGCAAGGACGGGCGCGCCCGTGGCGGCATCGGGGACTTCCGTCACTGCACTCAGCGTGAACGTGCCCGAATCCGTGCCGGCACCGGTCACGTTGAGGTAGTAAGTGCCGCTCGTGCCGGGTATCCAGCGCGCATAGGAATCCATCCCGGCTGAGTTGATCGTCACGCCGGTCTGTA